>OGXZ01000202.1_pt1 | contig 34725 bp, 30 predicted proteins | sample 1576431 | NCBI WGS metagenome assembly OGXZ01 (sample SAMEA3541590, study PRJEB24748) | human gut metagenome | biome: human gut; feature: human-associated habitat; material: faeces | place: China | collected 2012
AAACCATGTTCTTTTTTACTGCAGTGATGTGACACAGGCGTGCCGCGAGGCCGCTAGAGTATTAAAGCCCGGCGGACGATTCTTATGCAGCACATATGGTGCAGACCACATGAAAGAAATCAGTCGTCTCGTGTCTGACTTTGACTCGCGCATTGTACTGTCGGCAGATTGTCTTTACGAGCGATTCGGGCGCGAAAATGGAGCCGAGATTCTAGCGCCATATTTTAATGATGTGAAATGGCTCTCCTACGAGGACTCACTTCTCGTTCCAGATGCCGAACCGCTGATTCTCTATATTCTCTCCTGCCACGGCAACCAGAATCAGTATATCCTGGACCGTTACAAGGAATTCCGGGCCTACACCGCCAGAAAAACTGCCAAAGGATTCCGCATTACCAAGGATGCCGGCGTATTTCTTTGTGAAAAATAACCAAAAATAAAAAATATGAAAAAAAGTAAAAAAACCTGTTGACAAAACAGGTTTTTTTACATATAATTACAAATGCGCTTCGGGAGATTCCAAAGTGCATTCGAATTTAATATTGAACTATTAGTTCGGAGTCTGGAGAAGTACTCAAGAGGCTGAAGAGGTGCCCCTGCTAAGGGTATAGGTCGTTAACGCGGCGCGAGGGTTCAAATCCCTCCTTCTCCGGTAAAGACATCAACTGAGGTTGATGTCTTTTTTTGTTTCAAAAGAAAAAGCATGGAACCCGAGCGCCGCGCTGAAGATGCGAAAAACAAAAAAGAAATCTCTTTTCCCATGGAAAAGACCGCAAAGCCGCTGTCACTACGTCCCTTGTTACAGTTCTGTAAGGGCGGGACTGCGTAATCGTCAGAAGGCTTTGCTGATGAGGTGGGTCGTTCAAATCCCACCTTCTCCGGTAAAGACATCAACGCTTGCAATTCCGAAAGGAATTTGCAGGGATGTCTTTTTTTGTTTTCAAAAAGAAAAAGCATGGAACCAGAGGGCCGCTGCTCAAATCCATCTGCCACATAGAAAGCCCGCAGAATCGAACTTTCATTCTACGGGCTTTTTTGATCATTCCTCTATTTCATACACCATTTCTCCGCTGTAGCACACCTCTACCATACATTCTGCCAGTGCCTCTCCCTTTGTCAGCAGACCGCTCCATTTTGCCTGCCAATAACCATATGTTTCGTCAATGACCTCCAGCCGTTCCAAATGGGGCAGAAAGTCCCTTAGAAGCCATTTTTCGCCGGAAAAAGCCCCTGTTTCCCCCGGTCCATCAAAAACATATAGAAAGGAAGAATCCCAATCTACACCCGTCAATATGACTTTTGCTATTGCCGTCTGTTCACATGGGGAATCAGTGGAAAAAATGCCGTAGGGAAAGTGGCAGACCAGTGTTTCTTCGTCTGCCTCCAGTTTTGTCAGATACCCGTCGTGGAGGCTGTAGGGCAGGGAATATAAGGGTTGTGTCAGGGTTGTTTTCATAGGTCGCTCCTTTTTGTTTTTGCTTAGCATAACGGACAGGAAGGGGGCTGTCAAGAAATCAGATATATTCTTAAGAAAACATTCGGAAAATAGAAAAGCTGGAATCCTCATAAAGAATTCCAGCTTTCTGATTTTTTAGATTGCTTTTGAAAGGACCTGAGCCTTTCATCCGAACATGTTAGAATCCGTAAACGGCTGTGATGTTTGCGCTTACTTCGATGTCTTCATAAGAAATGTTGGTGTTTCTGTTGGCACTGCCTGTTGCCATAGCATCCATGACCATGGCTTCTTCTGCACCATAATTCATTTCTTTATAGCTGGTGGATGTGTTGCGGCTGTTTTCCACAACGGATACCACCTGTCCCAGCGGTTTGCCGTAAGCCTGTGCAATGGCTGTAGCAGAGGACTGGGCTGCTTTTACGGCTTCTGTCAAAGCCTGATTGTAGTAGGTTTCCGGTTTTTCCAGAGAGAATGTGACGCCATTGGTGCCGGTTGCCCCTGCGTTCAGAGCTGCATCCACATATTTTCCAGCGTTGTCCACATCGTTGGTGGTCACATTCACAGAGGTGTAAGCCTGATAATTTTCCAAAACCTGTTTGTCGGTTTTTTCGTCATAACGGTAAGAAGGGTATACAGAGATGTGAGATGTCACAATATCCTCGTCTGTAACGCCCAGTGCCTTCATGGCAGCAATGACGTCTGTCAGTTCTTCATTCACATCTTTCTGTGCCTGCGCTGCTGTTTTTGCGGTCTTTTCCACAGTCACATGGATGGTGGCTACATCAGGTGCTACCTTCACGATGCCCTGTCCGTTTACGGTAATGGTGTTTGCCGCAGGTTCCGCTGCCAGCGCCATAGTGCTCATGCCCAAAGCCAGTACTGCTGCCGCCATACATGCCATCATGTTTCTTTTCCATTTTTTCATACCAACAACCCCTTTCCAGTTTAGGACTCTTTCTTACATACGGATTCTTTTTTCTTTTGGACGAGGAAAAATACAGAAAAGTTGCAGGATTTTCTGATTTTTTTCAAAAAAGATCAAAAATAAACTCAATGATATGCAAAAGCAAATTCAGAAGGACTTCCAACAGACTCTTACGTTTTTTCTTTGTTTTCTTTTTTCCCATGATGATTCCCGCTTTCAGAAAATGGCATCCAATATGGTCAGAATCCCGTCCACCACAAATTCAAAGATATGCAAAAAAATATTGCGCCGTTTTTCTTTTTTGGATTTTTCCTTCTTTTTCATGGCGTCCTCCTTTCGGGGATGCTCAGCCGTTCAGAGGTTTTTCCCGTTTGATGCCCACATAGGCTCCGTCGATGCATTCTCCCACGGCAGGATAGCCCAATGCCTCATAATAACGGCTCAAATCGTCGTTGACCTTCTGAGAATCCAGCCGCAGCACTTCTTTTCCGGCGTTGCGGGCATAGGTTTCCGCAAAGGTGAGGATTTCCCGTCCCAATCCCGGATAAGCAGGGTCTGTGGCAAGGTGATGGACGTAATAAGCGTCTTTGTCGTTGTCCCATCTGGGGTCTACGTCAAAAAGGGCAATGACGCCAATGGCTTTGTCCCCATCCATGGCAAGAAACACGCTGTTTTCCCCTATGCGCTCTGCAAAATAGGAAGCGGGGTATACGGTCAGATAAGCGGTCTTGTTCCACTGATACAAGCCTTTTTCGTCCATCCAGTCGATGCGTTTTTGCAGCAGGGCAAGGATGGTGGGCACATCCTCCAGAACAGCCTGCCGCATTTCTTTGCTCATCATTTCAGTCTTTCCCATTCTGCTTCTTTGAAGCCTACCAGCACAAAATCATCGCCGATGATGAGGGGACGTTTCACCAGCATGCCGTTGGTAGCCAAAAGGGCAAACTGTTCCTCGTCGCTCATGTCCGCCAGTTTGTCTTTGAGCTGCATTTCCTTGTAGAGCATGCCGCTGGTGTTGAAGAATTTCTTCAGGGGCAGACCGCTTTTGGCGTGCCACTGTTTCAGTTCTTCCGCGGTAGGGTTGTTTTCCACGATATGACGGTCCATAAAGTCTACACCTGCACCTTCCAGCCATGCTTTGGCTTTTTTGCAGGTGCTGCATTTGGGATATTCCAGAAATAATACGGACATGTGAGTCCCTCCTTTTTTGTTTCCATGATATTTTTTTCAGTATAGCATGGGGCAGGGCAAAAGACAAAAGGTTTTTGCAGACGGTCAGATTTCGCTTTTTTTCCTCCCTTGAACATGCTACAATAGGGACAAGAGAGAAAAGGAGGAGGAGTCTATGAAATTTGGATTCATCGGCGCCGGCAATATGGTCAGCGCCATTGTCAAAGGCATGACTGCCAACGGTTATGACGGAAAAAATATTTTTATCACTAGCAAGACTGTGACTTCCGCGGCAAAACTTGCGGAAGCCTGCGGCGCAAACAGCTGCCAGACAGCCGGAGAAGTCATTGCCGCAAGCGATGTGGTGGTGCTGGGTGTCAAACCCCATATTCTGGCGGAAATCCTGCCGGGCTTGCAGGCAGATTTCGCAGCAAAGAAACCCTTGGTGGTGTCCATTGCCGCAGGAAAAACGCTGGCGTATCTGGCAGAAAACTTGCCCAAAGATACACCCATCGTTCGTGTGATGCCCAATATCAACGCCAAAATCGGCGCGTCTACCACAGGCATCTGCCATAACGATGCTGTGACGGCAGAGCAGCTGGAAGCGGTGAAGGCAGTCTTTGCCACCATCGGCAGTGTGGCAGAAATCCCTGAAAATCATTTCGGTATTTTCAGTGTCATCGGCGGCGCATCTGTTGCCTTTGCCTATATGTATATGGACGCTTTGGCAAGAGCCGCACTGAAAGCGGGTATGCCCAAGAAACAGGCGCTGGAAATCGCAGCGGAAACCGTCAAAGGCAGTGCGGAAATGGTGCTCAAAAGTGGGGAAGCCCCTTGGCCTTTAGTGGATCAGGTATGTTCTCCCGGCGGCACCACCATCGAAGGTGTTACCACACTCCAGGCAAAAGGCTTCGAAGCGGCAGTGGTAGCGGCTTTTGACGCAGTGCTGGAAAAAGATAAAAAGATCGGACGCGGAGAGGTTTGATCAAAGGACTGCGGTGTTTTGCCCCAGCTTTTTCCTTTGTGAAAAACGCTTAAAAGGGAAATATTTCATTTTTTTTACATTTACACGAAAATTGACAAAATTTCATTGAATTACAGCGTGGAATTCGTTATAATGGTTACGCGGGTAATTTTAATACTGAAACAACAAAAAAATTATGGTGAGTTGAGGAGGAAAACAGTATGAAAAACAGAAAATACGGTCGTATGGTAGCTATGGCTCTGGCTGCTATGATGGCTATGCCCACAGTAGCATTCGCAGCAGGCACCACATGGGATGAAGACACAGCTTATTATGGCGCTCTGGAACAGGGCAAAGTTCCCGAAGAAGTTATGAAACAGGACGAAATGGGTCAGTACGTAATTTCTGATGGTACAGCAACAACACCCGAAGGTGGCGAAACAACAACACCTGAAGGCGGTGAAACAGCAGAAACAACTACTCTGCCCTTCACAGACGTTGCAGCAGACGCAGCTTACTACAACGCAGTAAAATACGTTTATGACAACAAACTGATGGCTGGTACAACAGACACAACATTTGAACCTGAAGCATCTCTGCAGAGAGCAATGCTGGCTCAGATCCTGTACAATAAAGAAGGCGCAACAGACGTTGCAACAGAATCTGCTTACACAGACGTTGAAATCGGCAGATGGTATGCTACAGCTTGCCTGTGGGCAGCTGACAAAGACCTGATGACAGGCGTTAGCGAAACAGAATTCGCTCCTAAAGCAAACCTGACAGTAGAACAGCTGGTACAGATCCTGTACAACTACGCTCAGTACAAAGGCGTTGATGTAACAGTTGAAACAGCTACAGACGTTGCTACAGCTTCCGACTGGGCAAAAGACGCTATGAGCTGGGCAGTAAGCCTGAAACTGGTTGCAGCTGATGTAGATGCAAAAGCTGATGCTACAAGAGCACAGGTTGCTGAAATGCTGATGCTGACAGCTGACCTGAAAGCAGCAGAAGCTCCCGCAACAGAAACAACAGTTCCCGCTGAAGAAGTAAAACCTGCTGAAGAAACAGCAACAGTTCCTGCAGAAGAAGTAAAACCTGCAGAAGAAACAACAACAGAAACAACAACAACAGAAACAACAACAACAGAAGAAACAAAAACAGAAACAACAACAGAAGCTACAACAGAAGCTCCTGCTGATACAACAACAGAAACACCCGCTGAATAATTTATTCTGATTGTTTGCACAAAACCGCTTTCCTTTTTGGGGAGCATCTTCATAAGAAAACAAAGAAAGCCAAAATCCTTTGTCATAATAAGGATTTTGGCTTTTTTATTTTATTCCGATTTTATTTGTTATGTTTTCTTCTGAAGACAGCCGTTTTTTTTGCTCTTTTCTCTATTTGGCGACAAATGGCGGAAAGTCAGCTTGGAATTTTTATTTGCAAAAGAATAAAGGCACCCCCAGAAACCTTGATTTTTCAAGGTTTCTTTGCTTTTTTGGAAAAAAAGAGAAAAAATTCGCTTTTTGGCACAATACTTGCTTTTATATAGGGTGAAGGAAAAAAGAAAGAAAGCTGTTTCCCATAGACTTATGATTTTGGAAATAAGCCTGTGAGAACTGGAAATTTCCTCAAAACATCGGAAAAGCCCAAAACAAAGGGAAAAAAACATCTGAACAGCCTCAAAAACTTCTATTTTGCAGCTGTAACATGTGTTTCCAAATGGAGAATGATGTTTCTGAATAGAGAATCTTGTTTCCAAATGGAGAATGATGTTTCCAAAAAGAGAAACATGTTTCCAAACGGAGAATGATGTTTCCAAAAAGAGAAACCTGTTTCCAAACGGAGAATGATGTTTCCAAATGGAGAAAAATTTCCATGGACAGGGATTTCCGGTGGTATAATGAGAGGAAAGGAGGGAGCAACATGGAATCCACAGAAAATCGTTATAAATATATATTTGATGAAATCCTCACACTGACAGACGACGGCTTTGTGGTAGTTGATACCAACGGGGTCATTACAGACATTAATGACCAGTACTGTAAGTATCTGAAGACCACCAAAGAGTATGCCATTGGTCGCAGCATTGCGGAAATCATCCCCAACACCAAAATGATTGACATCGTCAATTATGGCTACCGGGAGGAAGGCGCCATCCTCCGGCTTAGCGAGGAGCGGGATGATGAAAACGACAGCATCTTTCTGGTAAACCGTTCCTGCGTTTACGATGATGACCATAAGGTCATTGCCGGTGTGGCACAGGTCAAATTCCGTTTGCAGACATTGGACAGTGCCAAGAAGCTTATGCGGGAATATGCCGCTTATGAGTTTTACCGTGAGGAATACCAAAATCGCAGCAACAGCCAGTGTTCCTTTGATAAAATCGTCGGCAACAGCAGCCGTTTTGCAGAGGTGAAGAAGGCCGGCTATAAAGCAGCCAAAACATTCTTCCCGGTGCTGCTGACGGGGGAAACAGGCACCGGCAAAGAAGTGTTTGCTCATGCCATCCATAACAGCAGCGAACGCAGAGAAAAGCCCATGGTCAGCATCAACTGCGCCGCCATCCCCAATGAACTGCTGGAAAGCGAACTGTTCGGCTACGAGGAGGGGGCTTTCACAGGAGCCAAAAAAGGCGGCAAGAAAGGCAAGTTTGAACTGGCAGACGGCGGCACACTGTTTCTGGATGAAATCGGTGATATGCCCTTGGGTATGCAGGCAAAACTCCTGCGGGTCCTTCAGGAAAAGGAAGTGGAAAAAATCGGCGGTTATCAGCCCATCCCCGTAGATGTGCGCATCATTGCTGCCACGAGGAAAAACCTGCCGGAAATGATTGCCGCCGGGGAATTCCGGGAGGACCTGTACTATCGCCTGAATGTGCTGGACATTGAACTGCCGCCTTTGCGGGAGCGACGGGAGGATATTGTGGAACTGGCTTCCTACTTCCTCAATCGGCTCAATTCCGATTATAAAACAGCCATTTCCCTTTCGCCGGAAGTGCGGGAATGTTTCGTCAGCTACGACTGGCCGGGGAATATCCGGGAACTGGATAACGTCATCAAAAGCGCTTATGCCGCCTGTGAGGACTTTCTCATACAGCTCACAGACCTGCCCTCCAAAATGGTTTCCCGCCATCAGTTGGCAGGGGAAGGGGGCAGCAGTAAGAAGCTGAATCAGATGATGGAGGAATACGAAAAAGGCATCCTGCTGGATGTGCTCAAAGGCTGCGGCTGGAATTGTCAGGCTGCCGCCAATGAACTGGGCATCCATCGCAGCGCTTTATATAAAAAAATCGCCAAGTACGATTTACAGAAAAAATAAATCAGACTGACAACGGAAGCTACACCGCATGCTGTTTTTGCGGATTTTCTTCCCGTCAAATGTGTCGGGTGTTTCGTGAAAAAACGCGAAAACAGCAGGTGTTCTTTTTATGCCCAAAATACGGGGTTTCCTGTCAAAAACAGCAGGTGTATTTCCGTTTGTTTTATACACATTTCACAAAAACAAAGGATTTTAGGAGGAATGAATCATGATGCAGACATTGGTAGAAAAACTGGAAAACGTAAAAGCAGAAATGGACGGACACGTACTGGTCGTAACGATGAACCGCCCCAAAGCCCTCAACGCGCTGAACAATCAGACATTGGACGAATTGCAGGCAGTCTTTGATATGGCAGCGCAGGACGCGGAAATTTACGGCGTTATCATCACTGGGGAAGGAAGAGGTTTCGTAGCCGGTGCGGACATTGTCCAGATGGAACCTTATAAGAGTGAACAGGGCAGAGATTACGCAGGCTATGCTCAGGCAACATTCAACAAAATCGAAGCACTGCCCAAGCCTGTTATCGCCGCAGTCAACGGCTTTGCATTGGGCGGCGGCTGTGAACTGGCACTGAGCTGTGATATCCGTATCGCTTCCGAAAAAGCTGTTTTCGGTCAGCCCGAAGTAACACTGGGCATCATCCCTTGCTTCGGCGGCACACAGCGTCTGCCTCGTTTGATTGGCGCAGGTCTGGCAAAAGAAATGATTTACACAGGCAAACACATCGACGCTCAGACAGCTCTGTCCTATGGTCTGGTCAATAAAGTTGTCCCTGCGGAAGAACTGCTGGATGCGGCAAAAGCCCTTATGGCAGACATCCTGAAAGTATCTCCTGTTGCTATCAAATATGCAAAACTGTCCATCAATAAAGGGGCAGACATGGACCTGATGAATGGTCTGGAAGTGGAAAAAGACCTGGTAGGTCTGTGCTTTGCCACAGAGGATAAAGAAGTGGGTATGCATGCGTTTCTGGAAAAACAGAAACCCGTATTCCGTTGATGCTGTTGTGTGAAATGGGGAAGGAGGAGGACAAATGAATTTTAGCGTATTGGTGCTGGTCATTGCCATTGTGCTGTTCGGTGTGCTGGCATTCCGTCAGATGAGCGCCCTAATTCTGGCACCGGTGGTGACCATATTCGTCATTGTGCTGTCGGGGATGCCTGTGCTGGATACCCTGCTCAATGACTTTATGCCTGCCACATCAGACTATATCACCCAATATTTCCTGATCTTTTTCGTAGGGGCATTGTTCGGGGCAGTTTATCAGTTTACAGGGGCAGCGGAATCCATTGCCCTTGCCATGGGGCGTCTGTCCCATAACCACTTTGTAGCGCCTATGATTATGTGCATCACTGGTCTGCTGACCTTCGGTGGTGTCAGCGGCTTCGTGGTATTCTTCGTGGTCTATCCCATTGCCCTGCAAATGTTCAAACGTGCTAACCTGACTCGGCGGCTCATTCCTGCTGCCATTTCCGCAGGCTGCTGGACTTGGTCTATGACAGCGCCGGGCTCGCCTTCCATACAGAATACCATTGCCATGAAAAGTCTGGGCACACCTGCCACTGCTGCGCTCATTCCCTCCCTCATTGCCACAGCGGCGGAATTCCTCATGATTTTTGTCTGGCTGGAATGGCGCGCCCGCAGTTTCACCAAAAAAGGCAAACTGTTCTTTGACGATAGCCTGAAAATGCAGCTTGCCCCGGAGGAACTGGAAGAAAGAACATCCGAAAACCTGCCCCATCCCATCATTGCGCTGATTCCCATTGCAGCCATCATCATCTGCTTCAATGTGGTGAAACTGCCTGTGGAAACATCCGTAACCGTAGGTATCATTCTGGCAGTGGTGCTCATGTTCCGAAGAGTGGCAGATGTTTCTCACTGGATTGAAGTCTTTAACAAAGGCGCTGCCGACTCCGGCACAGCCATTTTGAATACAGCCATCGTCGTTGGTTTTGGCGGCGTAGTGGAACAGACAGAAGGTTTTACATACCTCATCAATAACCTGCAAAATCTGTCTATCTCCCCCTTGGTATTCGTTGCAGTGACCATTGCCATCTGCGCAGGCGTATGCGGTTCTGCTTCCGGCGGTATGGGCGTTGCCTTTGCGGCTCTGACAGATACCTATAAAAGCATGGGCGTCAGTCTGGAAGCTGTCCATCGTATCGGCGCCATCGCAGCAGGTACGCTGGATACCCTGCCTCATCAGGGCGCACAGATCACCCTGCTGGGCATCTGCAAACTGACCCATAAAGAAGCTTATTTCGATATTGCTGTGACACAGATCCTCATTCCCATTTTGACACTGTTCATCTTTATCCCGCTGGTTTCTATGGGACTTTAAAAATAACGAAAAACAGTTTTCCATTGGGCATTTTCAGAAAAAGCCGCTTTTGGAAAACACCATTTTCTCTCTCTCAGTTTCTAAATGGAACGAAAATAGCCTAAAATAAAACAGCTGAAATCCTTGAAAATACAAGAGATTTCAGCTGTTTTTGTCTGTTAAAGGTTGCCGAAGATAGGTCGGCGTTTTTGTAACTTAGTAGAACAGATGGAAGGTATCAAATTTCCACTGTCCGTCTTCCTGTACCAGATTGAATGTGTAATCTGTTGTTTCGTACTGGGAAGGGTCCGCAGGGGCTTCTGTGAATGTTTCCCCTTCGTAAGGATTGCCGTCTTTGGTGTAGTATGCAGTAGCCGTTACGGACATGCCTGTTTCTGTTTTCACAGGTTCACCCATGACATAGCCTGCATAGAAGATGTTTGTGCCTCTTGCGCCGTCCAGTACATACAGACCGCCGCCTTTGCCTTCTGTGAAACGGATGTTGTTTTCAGCAAAGATGTCAGTATCCATGAAGTTGGTTGTGAAGTACTGCCCCAGATAGGTGCGGAATGCTTCCATATCGGGGAAACGTTCGTCTGTGACGCGGTTGTAAGTGTAACCGTCTACGTCGATGACGTCTGTGGTGCTCATTTCAAAGCCTTCCAGCACAATCTGTTTGTAGATGGCAAATGCGCCGTCATAAAGTGTCTGGAACTGTTCCGCAGTCAGTTCACCGTCAGCGGCAGTTGTTTCTGTGGTTGTTTCCTGCTGCTGTGTTTCACCTTCTGTCGTTGTGGGTTCTTTGGATGTACAGCCGAACAGCAGTGTCGCAGCCAGGGCGCAGCTGAGCACAATGGCCAGTTTCTTTTTCATTTTGTAAGACTCCTTTCGTTTTTTTCGTCTTGATGTTTTCGTCCTTATTATACCATGGTTTGAAAAGAAAAACGGATTTTTCAGGGAAGTTTAAGAAATTTGAAATATTGCTGTAATCATTCATTTTGTGAAAAGCCGGAAATGATTTTTGTGGTAATCCAGCAGCCCGTCTTTTTTCATGCGGCTCAGTTCCGCCGACATGGCGCTGCGCTCCACTGCCAGATAATCCGCCAATTGCTGTCTGTCAAAGGGAATGGAAAAAACAGCGCTGCCGGAATCCTGTGCGCAGGAGGATAGGAAGGACAGGAGTTTTTCCCTTGTGCTGCGGCAGGTAACGTGAGCAATTTTTCGTGTCAGTGTTAAATTCCGTCCGGCGAAGATTTGCAGCAGACGGCGGGAGAGGAGGGCAAACAGGGGATTTTCCTGTCCTGTGGGTGCCAGTATCCGGTTCAGGGATAAGTATAATACCGTTGTGTCTGCGGCAGCCAATACGCTTACTTCAGCCGCCGTATCCAAAAGGGCATAGGTTTCCCCGAAAAAGGCTCCCGACGGGATTTGTGCTACTAAAGCCCGGCTGCCCCAGAAATCCTCCCGCAGGATATGAACTTCCCCGGAAAGAATCAGCCCTGCCGCCGTGATTTTATCCCCGGCATGTACCAGAAAACTGCCTTTTTCATAAAAAACTTCTCTTGCGTCCAGTTCCTCTAAAAGCTTCGTCATATCTTCAGGAGAAATGCCCTGAAAAAAGGGCAGAGATGCCAATTTTGATGGTTCCATAAAGAGAGCCCCTCCTTTTTGTTGGAAAAACAACATACTATTTTCCCGCAGTATAGCATACTGTTATCAGAAAAACAAGGACGGAAAAACGAGGAGGAAACGACATGATTCGTAGAATTATAGAAATTGATAAAGAAAAATGTAACGGCTGTGGTCTGTGCGCCAACGCCTGCCACGAAGGCGCCATTGGTATGGTAGATGGCAAAGCAACACTGCTCAGAGATGACTACTGTGACGGTCTGGGTGACTGCCTGCCCGTATGTCCCACAGGTGCCATCACATTTGTGGAACGGGAAGCGGCAGCTTATGACGAAGCGGCTGTACAGGCAAATATGGCGAAAAAAGGCAAAACACCCTGCGCTTGCCCCGGCAGCCAGAGCAAACTGCTGGAAGTACAGGAAAAAATGGCAGCAAAAAGAGAAGAAGAAGCAACTCCTGTTGCGGTGCCTTCCAGACTGCGTCAGTGGCCTGTGCAAATCAAACTGGCACCCATCAAAGCCCCTTACTTTGACGGTGCGAAGCTGCTCATTGCGGCAGACTGTACCGCATACGCTTACGGCAATTTCCATGAGGAATTCATGAAAGGCAAAATCACACTGGTGGGCTGCCCCAAACTGGATATGGTGGATTACAGCGAAAAGCTCACAGAAATCATCAAACAGAACGACATCCAGAGCGTGACCATCGTCCGTATGGAAGTGCCTTGCTGCGGCGGTATGGAGCTGGCAGCGAAAAAAGCATTGCAGGTCAGCGGAAAATTCATCCCTTGGCAGGTAGTGACTATCTCCACAGACGGCAAAATTTTAGATCAGTAAATGATATAAAAAAAGACCGGATTTCCTTTGGAAAGGAAGTTCGGTCTTTTTGCGTTCTTATTCCGATTATGATTTTATCTGGGATGTTTTCTGAAGGGGAACCTGCTTTGTTGCAGCCAAACATGATGAAAAATCACAAAAAAATTGGGAATCTCCATTTTGAAGATTCCCAAAGATATTTCGTTTTTTATGCTTTTGCTTTTGCAGCCAGTTTTGCATTGCGTTTGTCGTCCAGTTTGGAAACGATGGTAGCGCAGGCAGCGTCACCGGTGATGTTAACGGTGGTACGACCCATGTCGAAGATACGGTCGAAGCCAACAACCAGACCGATACCAGCCACAGGCAGGCCAACGCTTTCCAGTACCATTGCCAGCATAACCAGACCAGCGCCGGGAACACCAGCTGTACCGATGGAAGCCAGTGTCGCTGTCAGTACGATGGTGATCATCTGACCCAGTGTCAGGTCAACGCCGTAACAAGCGGCGATGAATACGGCACAGACCCCCTGATAGATAGCGGTACCGTCCATGTTGATGGTGCTGCCCAGAGGCAGTACGAAACCAGCTACTTCTCTGCGGGCACCCAGTCTTTCCGCAGCTTCCATGGTGAAGGGCAGTGTGCCTACGGAGGAAGCGGAGGAGAATGCCATCATCATAGCGGGCATCATTTCCTTAAAGAATTTCAGAGGAGAAACGCCGCCCAGTGTTTTGATGGTGAAGGAATATACCACAACCATGTGTACGATGTAGCCTACATATGCCACAGCCAGTACCATGATGAGGTTTGTCAGCAGCATAGGGCCGTTTTCTGCTACAACGGGGCAGATCAGGCAGGCAACGCCGATGGGGGACAGCTTGATGATGAAGTCCATGACTTTCAGGAACACTTCATTGAAGCTTTCTACCACCTGACCGGCAAGGATGCCTTTTTCCCCAGCCAGCAGGATACCGAAGCCCACGAACAGGGCGATCACGATGACCTGCAGCATGGAAGCCTCAGCCATGGGCTTCACAAAGTTGGAGGGGAAGATGTTTACGATAGTATCCATAACGCTCTGGGCTTCCGCAGGGGTGTAGGAAGCGCCGGAAGGGTCCAGCACAACGAACAGACCTTTGGACAGAGTTGCCAGAATCAGTGCCAGTGTTACGGCAAAAGCGGTGGTACACATGTAATAAATCAGTGTTTTGCCGCCGATGGCGCCTACACGGCGAATGTCCTTCATGGAGATGACGCCGGCCGCAATGGAGAACATCACAATGGGCACGACGATGAATTTCAGCAGGTTCAGGAAAATGGTACCCCAAGGCTGGATATAAGCTTTCGCAAAGTCAACGCCGGTCATACCAAACAGGTTTGCGTTCATCAGCAGCAGACCTGCCACGATACCGATGATCAGACCAAGGAAGATCCAGAAAGCCAGAGGCATTTTTTTCTTTTGGCTCGTCAATGTAAACACTCCTTTTCTATTTTTATCTTTTTCTCATTGAATTTTTATCCGTTCCTTATTATAAAGATACACGAAAACCTTGACAAGGATTTTTGCCAAAAGAATGTGTATTTTTTTGTACTTTTTTTACAATTGACGAAAATGATGTATGGATATTCATACAATGGAAAAATATGGAATTTTTACATAATAGAAAAAGAGGCATGTCCAGCAGGCTTCCCTTAAGAAAACATTGGTTTTTCATTTCCTTGATTTCTTAAGGGAAACTGCGGCGGCTGTCATCAGAAGAAAATTTTCTTCTGATGAAGCCCCCAATGGACATGACCTCTTTTTCCCAGAGTCTATCACAAATATTCATGGAGCCTTGCCGAAAGCCCATCTGTCTGCAAGGGGGCGAGGTTCAGCCGGTTTTGCCAGCTGACTCGCCAAGGTTTTTTTGCTGCCTGCAAACAGTATGTTACGGGGTTATTGTTCTGCAAGCTTCTTGTATGCTTCGTATTTTTCTTTCGCCTTGTCAGCAGCTTCTTTCAGCAGCACTTTTGCTGTTTCGGGGAAGGTGCGAACCAGGGAAGCGTAACGAACTTCGCCCATGATGAAGTCGTTGTAATCCATGGAAGGTTCTTTGGAATCCAGGATGAAAGGATTCTTGCCTTCTTTCTTCAGATCGGGGTTGTAACGGTACAGGAACCAGTAGCCAGCATCCACTGCCAGTTTTGCTTCCAGCTGTGCGTTTGCCATGCCTTTGGAGATACCGTGGTTGATACAAGGTGCATAAGCGATGATCAGGGAAGGACCTTTGTAAGCTTCTGCTTCTTTCAGGGCTTTGATCAGCTGTGCAGGGTTAGCGCCCAGAGCAACCTGTGCAACGTAGATGTAGCCGTAGCTCATTGCCAGCATACCCAGGTCTTTCTTCACAGTTGCTTTACCGCCTGCTGCGAACTGTGCCACAGCGCCGATAGGTGTTGCTTTGGAGGACTGACCGCCTGTGTTGGAGTAAACTTCTGTGTCAACAACCAGTACGTTTACGTCTGCGCCGGAAGCCAGTACGTGGTCCAGACCGCCGTAACCGATGTCGTATGCCCAGCCGTCGCCGCCGTACATCCACATGGATTTCTTGGTCAGGTGTTCTTTGTTGTCCATGATGAAGGCTTTCAGGTCTGCTGCTTCGCCGCTTACGGAAACTTTTTCCAGAGCTGCCAGCAGAGCTTTGGTGTCTTCTTTGCTTCTGTGACCGTCATCGTAGTTTGCCAGCCATACATCAGCCGCTGCTTTCAGATCTGCGTCGTCTACCAGAGCCAGCAGTTCTTTCAGCTTCATGGTTACGCGTTCTCTCTGCTGTTCTACTGCCAGAACCATACCCAGGGAGAATTCTGCGTTATTTTCAAACAGGGAGTTGCTCCATGCGGGGCCCCAGCCTTCTTTGTTTGTTGTGTAAGGTACGCAAGGTGCAGCAGCGCCCCAAGCCTGTGTACAGCCTGTAGCGTTTGCCAGATACATACGGTCGCCGTAGAGCTGTGTCATCAGTTTTGCGTAAGCTGTTTCGCCGCAGCCTGCACATGCGCCGGAGAATTCCAGCAGAGGCTGTTCGAACTGAGAGCCTTTTACGCTGTATTTGTCCATAGGGTTCTTCTTGTCGGACAGAGCCAGAGAGAAGTCCCAGTTAGGCTGTTCGTGCATCTGAGTATCCAGAGGTTTCATTACCAGTGCTTTTTCTTTTGCGGGACATGCTGTTACGCAGACACCACAGCCCTGGCAGTCCAGAGGGTCAACCTGGATGCGGAAACGATACTGTGCGATTTCGCCAGCGCCTTTTGCAGGTTCTGTTACATAGCCTTCGGGTGCGTTCTTCGCTTCTTCTTCTGTCAGCAGGAAAGGACGGATACATGCGTGAGGGCATACGTAAGAACACTGGTTACACTGGATACATTTTGTTGCATCCCATTCGGGAACGTCGATGGCAACACCACGTTTTTCGTAAGCGGAAGTACCCAGAGGGACTGTACCGTCTTCTCTGCCAACGAATACGGATACGGGCAGGGAATCGCCTTTCAGTGCGTTCATGGGAACCAGCAGTTTTTCAACGTATTCAGGCAGAACGCGTTTGATTTCTTCTTTGTCCACGTCTTTTGCGTCTTTCCAGCTTTCGGGAACGTCGATTTTTACCAGACCTGTCAGACCTGCGTCTACAGCGGCATAGTTCATGTTAACGACTTTTTCACCTTTTTTGCCGTAAGATTTTTCGATGGCTGCTTTCATGTAGCCAACTGCGTCATCAACGGGGATGATGTTTGCCAGTTTGAAGAATGCGGACTGCAGAACGGAGTTTGTTCTGTTGCCCAGACCGATTTCACGGCAGATTTCAACGGCGTCGATGGTATAGAAATTGATGTTGTTGTTTGCGATGTAACGTTTTACTTCAGCAGGCAGGTGTTTTTCCAGTTCTTCGCCTTTCCAGCCGCAGTTCAGCAGGAAAGTACCGCCGGGTTTGATTTCGGAAACGATATCATATTTGGAGATGTAGGACTGGTTGTGGCATGCCACAAAGTCTGCTTTGAATACCAGATAGCTGGAGCGGATAGGCACATCACCGAAACGCAGGTGAGATTTTGTGATACCGCCGGATTTTTTGGTGTCATATTCAAAGTATGCCTGTGCGTATTTATCTGTATGGTCACCGATGATCTTGATGGAGTTTTTGTTTGCACCAACAGTACCGTCGGAGCCCAGACCCCAGAATTTGCAAGCGATTGTGCTTGCGTCTGTTACTTCGGGTTCTGCGCCAACTTCGATGGATGTCATGGAAACGTCGTCAATGATACCAACGGTGAAGTGGTTTTTCTTTTCGCCTTTCATGTTGTCAAAGACAGCAACAACCTGTGCAGGTGTTACGTCTTTGGAGGACAGACCGTATCTGCCTGCCAGTACCAGAGGCGTTCTGCCTGCTTCTGTCAGTGCGGAACATACATCCTGGTACAGAGGTTCGCCCAGTGCGCCGGGTTCTTTTGTTCTGTCCAGAACGGTAACGATTTTTGCTGTTTCAGGCAGTGCGCCCAGGAAATGTTTCAGGGAGAAAGGACGGTACAGGTGAACCTGCAGGAAACCAACCTTTTCGCCTTTTGCTGTCAGGTATTCTACAACTTCCTGTGCTGCGCCAGTGATGGAACCCATAGCGATCAGAACGTGTTCTGCATCGGGTGCGCCGAAGTAGTTGAACAGCTGATAGTTTCTGCCTGTGATTTTGTTGATTTCGTGCATGTAGTTTTCTACGATTTCAGGCAGACGTGTATAGAAAGGTGTCTGTGCTTCTCTGTTCTGGAAGAATACGTCAGGGTTCTGTACGGTAGAACGCTGTACGGGATGTTCGGGGTTCAGTGCGTTTTTGCGGAATTTGCGCAGTGCGTCTTCATCCAGCAGTTTTGCGATATCTTCGTAGTCCATGACTTCGATTTTCTGCAGTTCGTGAGAAGTACGGAAACCATCGAAGAAATGCATGAAAGGTACGCTGCCTTTGATAGCGGAAAGGTGTGCCACACCGCCCAGGTCCATAACTTCCTGTACGGAAGCGGAGGACAGCATTGCCACACCGATCTGACGACAAGCCATAACGTCGGAATGGTCGCCGAAGATGGAGAAAGCATGTGTACCAACGGTTCTGGAGCTTACATGGAATACGCCGGGTTTGAGCTGACCGGCAATACGGTAAATGCCGGGGATCATCAGCAGCAGACCCTGAGAAGCTGTGTATGTGGTTGTCAGTGTACCAGCTTCCAGTGCGCCGTGCATAGCACCTGCGGCACCTGCTTCGGATTCCATTTCTACCAGACGTACTGTCTGACCGAAGATGTTCTTCTTGCCGTTTGCAGACCAGCTGTCAACGTGTTCTGCCATGGGAGAAGAAGGGGTAATAGGGTAAATGGTAGCGACTTCTGTAAATGCGTAAGAGATATAAGCAGCCGCTTCATTCCCGTCCATGGTTTTCATAATTTTTGTGTTCATGGAAAAACTCCTTTCATATAAATAAAATGTCCCCGTAATAACTGTAATTTCATGATAATGTATTCTGCATACACTGTCAAGAAATTACCAAGAAGAAAACAAAAAAAGTCAATTTGTTTGACATTCGGCTGTGAATTTGTGCAATTTAACCATAAAAAATTCAGAAAAAAGGAGAAAACAGGAAAAAACGAGCAAAAAAATCACGAAATTGTTGTGTACAGAAAAAAGAAAAAACAATAAATTATTGTATTTTCGTTGATACATCATCAAATTGGAGAGGCACATGTTTGCGAAAGGGCTGGAAAAAAGAGGAAATTCAAGGAAAAACAGGGGCAGATTTCAGGGGATTGCAAAGGATTGTATGACAAAAAATGCAAAAAGATTGTTTATAAATTAACGATATAGGAGGCGTTTCCATGGAAATCATAAACATCACATGTCTGCGGCAGAAATCCCAGCGGCATCGACCCAAGTGGGTGGGGAAACTGCCGGAAAGCTGGGCAGAGAAATGGCAGCTGAAGTATTGCCCGTGGGTGGAAACGGCGGAGGGCAGCTGGTGTTTGCAGACGGACCGGGACGGCTGTTTTCTGCCTCCGTGGCGGGAGAAAGCCAGAGAGTTGCTGGAACAGGCAGCAGAGAAAGGCGCAAAAATCGCTCTTTCTCCCATGGCGGCAGACTTGCCTGGGGATATCCTGCCCTTTGCCACAGGGCGAAAACTCTATCCCATATTCGGCGCAGAAGCCGCAGCCACAGGGCTGGAAGCCATGGGCAAACGACCGGAAGGAGCCTCTTTTGTGGTGGCAGACGGCGGCGGATGGGAAACGGAGGCGGTGCTGGCGGCTTTGCCCGGCTGGGTGAATCGTCTGGGCATTCTCACAGACCGCCAGCCCTTTTTCGTGTCATGGCAGGAACGGTTCCTGGAGGAAAGAGGTCTGGTGGTGGAAGTGTTCAGCTCCGTGGGCTATGGCGTTTTTCGGGAGGCGGATGTGGTCCTTTCCTGCGCGAAGGGAAACGGCGCCATGGCTTACGCATTGGCAGAAGGGGCTGTGTTTCTGGATTTGGTGGGCAACGGTACCGTTACGGAGAGTATTGCCCTGCGTCGCGCAGATGTGTTGGCGGCAGATGGCTTTTTCTTCGGCAACCAAAAAGAGATGGAGGCAGGTGCCCTGACAGAAGGGCGTACTTATTGTGAAAACCAGATGTTTCGGGCGTATTTTGATGCGCCCGGCGCCGAAAAAGCGGCAGAGGCAAAAGCCGGTTTGGGACAGTTGTGTCCCGTTGGTTTTCTTCTGGGTGGAAAAAGACGAAAAATTCCGAAAAAACAGGGATAAAATCGCATTTTCCCGGGAGAAAACATTGACAAAATTACTTACCTTAGTATATAATTTATCAATGAATTTTCGGAGGGCATTTCGGTAAGCCCTCCCTTTTCCTTGTAATATCAAGGAAAATCCCTATTTTTGAAAAATTGGATAAAACCCGCAAGGAGATGAAATAAGCAATGGCAGAAGCAAAAAAAGTAGTCATGACCTATGACGGTCTGAAAAAAATGGAACAGGAACTGGAAAACCTGAAAACCGTACGCAGAAAAGAAGTAGCAGAAAAAATCAAAGAAGCAAGAGGACAGGGCGACTTGTCTGAAAACGCCGAATATGACGCTGCGAAAGAAGAACAGGGCGAAATCGAAAGCCGTATCGTACAGCTGGAAAACCTGCTGCGCAACGCGGAAGTTATCGACGAAGACGTACTGAAAATGGACGTTGTCAACCTGGGCTCCAAAGTAACAGTACTGGACGTGGAATTTGACGAAGAAATGGAATACACCATCGTTGGTTCCACAGAAGCAGACCCTATGAACGGCAGAATCTCTAACGAATCCCCTCTGGGTATGGCTCTGCTGGGTCAGAAAGTTGGCGCAACCGTTATGGCAGATACACCCGACGGCGAAGTGGCATTTAAAATTCTGAACATCCAGAAATAATTTTTATTTTTTGCATAAGAGAACACGGAAACGGAGGAAAACAAAGTGGCAGAACAGAACAACCAGCCTGCACAGGAAATGACACAGCAGGAACTGAGCGAACAGATTAAAATCAGACGGGAAAAACTGGCACAGCTTCAGGCTGAAGGCAAAGACCCCTTTGAAATCACAAAATGCGAAGTAACACATCACAGCGATGAAATCAAAGACAACTTCGACGAACTGGAAGGCAAAGACGTTGCCATTGCCGGCAGACTTATGAGCAAACGTATCATGGGGAAAGCGTCCTTCTGCAACATCCAGGACAGAAACGGCAACATCCAGTCTTATGTAAGCCGTAACGACATCGGCGACGAAGCTTATGCCGCATTCAAAAAATTCGATATCGGCGACCTGATCAGCATCAAAGGCTTCGTATTCAAAACAAAAACAGGGGAAGTTTCCGTACATGCCAAAGAAGTGACACTGCTGTCCAAGAGCCTGCAGGTACTGCCCGAAAAATTCCACGGTCTGAAAGACCAGGAACTGCGTTACCGTCAGAGATACCTGGACCTGATCGTAAACCCCGAAGTGCGTGACACATTTATCAAACGTTCCCGCATCATCACAGAAATCCGTAAATTCCTGGATGGCAAGGGCTTCCTGGAAGTGGAAACACCTGTACTGCAGACCATTCCCGGCGGTGCTTCCGCAAGACCTTTCATCACACACCATAATACACTGGATATCGACATGTACTGCCGTATCGCTCTGGAACTGCCTCTGAAACGTCTGATCGTGGGCGGTTTTGAACGTGTGTATGAAATCGGCCGTGTATTCCGTAACGAAGGTATCTCCGTTCGTCATAACCCCGAATTCACCCTGATGGAACTGTATCAGGCTTACACAGACTATAACGGCATGATGGACATCACAGAAGAAATGTTCCGTACCGTTGCACAGAACGTACTGGGTACCACAAAAGTGGTTTACGGCGGTCACGAACTGGATCTGGGCAAACCTTTCGCAAGAAAGACAATGGTAGACGCCGTTAAAGAATTCTCCGGCGTAGACTTCGACCAGGTAGCTGATACAGCAGAAGCGAAGAGAATCGCTGACGAACATCATGTAGAATATGAAGAACGTCATGTAAAAGGCGATATCCTGAACCTGTTCTTCGAAGAATTCGTAGAAAAGAACCTGATCCAGCCTACATTCATCATTGACTACCCCGTAGAAATCTCTCCTCTGACAAAGAGAAAACCCGATAAACCGGAATTCACAGAACGTTTCGAACTGTTTATCGTTGGCAGAGAATACGGTAACGCATACTCCGAACTGAATGACCCCATCGACCAGCGTCATCGTTTCGAATATCAGGAATACCTGAGAGAAGCAGGCGACGACGAAGCAAACATGATCGACGAAGACTTCCTGACAGCTCTGGAATATGGTATGCCTCCTACAGGCGGTCTGGGCGTAGGTATCGACAGATTCGTTATGCTGCTGACAGAATCCGTTTCCATCAGAGACGTTATTCTGTTCCCGACAATGAAACCCCTGGACATGCCTAAGAAAGCAGAAACAAAAGCTCCTGTAGCTGCTCCCGTTGCGGAAAAAATCGACTTCTCCAACGTAAAGGTAGAACCTCTCTTTGAAGAATTCGTGGACTTCGATACATTTGCGAAATCCGACTATAGAGCCGTAAAAGTAAAAGCATGTGAAGCAGTGCCTAAGAGCAAAAAACTGCTGAAATTCGTGCTGGATGACGGCAGCGGCACAGATCGTGTGATCCTGAGCGGTATCCACGATTACTATGAACCCGAAGAACTGGTAGGCAAGACTTGCATCGCTATCACAAACCTGCCTCCTCGTAACATGATGGGCATTGACTCTTGTGGTATGCTGATCTCCGCTGTTCATGAAGTGGATGGTCACGAAGGTCTGAACCTGCTGATGGTGGATGATAGAATCCCCGCAGGTGCAAAACTGTACTAATTATTAAGAAGAAATCCAAAAGGCGTTTTCTCGTAAGAGGAAACGCCTTTTTTGTGCAGAACACACAGTGGTTATGGGGTTGTTTCTGCTTTTTTATTGCAAAAAATCAGAAAGAGCGTATACTGAAACTATAAGAACGGCGGTTCCTTTCTGGATTTTCCTTGAATATAGGGAACGGCACAAAAGAACAAAGGGGTTTTGGTTTTGGCAACAAAGGAGGGGTTGACCATGAAAAAACGTATGTGGACAGTTTTGCTGTGTCTGGCAATGTCCGTGATGGCATTTTCCGCTTGCGGCGGAAAACAAGCGCAGGAACCCGTTGAAGAAACACAGCAGGAAGAAGCGGAAGAACAGGACCAGGATTTTGATGTGGGTGAATCCGCGGAGCAGATTCGAGGCGGTACCAATCAGGAGGATGCGGTTCTGGTGCCTTTGAACACAAAAGTCTATGGCACTGCCGCTAAAGATCAGGCTTTCTGGCTTGCCTTTACCACAGGCGAACAGGCGGGCACTGCCTATTATCTGACATTTGTAAATAAAACACCCCATTCCTCTAATCTGGTGGTACAGCTTTATGATGCTAATGGAGAACGTTTGCGGCAGATGGAAGCGGATAATTCCGGTACAGTATCCGCTTATAAAGCAGAGGACTTAGCTGCCAATGAAACTTATTATGTCAATATTGGCATTCATGCCAGTGGTGAAGCGGCGTTTATGATGCAGGTACTGGAAGAAGGCACCCAGACTGACGCATACGAAACATCTGACAGTTTCACCATGGCTAGAGGTGCGGGCGCTGTATCTGCGGAAGAAGTCAAGCCCGGCACCAATCAGGACGATGCGGCACTGATTCCTTTGGATACAAAAGTTTCCGGCAGTGTGGCAGATGGTGAAAATTTGTGGTTTGCTTTCACCACCGGTGCAGAAGAAAATGCGCCTTATCAGATTTCTTTCCTCAATAAAACACCGGGTACTCCCAATGTGGTTCTGGGGCTCTTTGACCAGTATGGGAATCGTCTGATGCAGCCGGAAGCAGGTGCGGATGGCACGATGCGGACAGAAGAAGTATCAAATCTGGCTGCCAATACAACCTATTATATCTTGCTGCGGGGCAATTCAGAATATTCCCTGACCATCCATGGACCAAAGGCAGAACAGGCGACCACAGCGGAACAGGAACCATTGGTTTTTGAAAAACCATTTGAACTCAATTCCACACAGGTCATGTTCGTTGCCAACAAAGCAACTTTTCTGGATGAAGCAGCGGCAAAAGCTGCATTGGAACCGGTGGCAAAAACCATTCTGGAATTTCCTGACCATCAGGTCCTCATTGCAGGCACCACAGCCACAGAAGGTCCCCAGGAAACCAGCGTGCTCTTATCTGAAGAACGTGCCAAAGCAGTGAAAAATATGCTGGTGAAAGATTTTGGTGTTCCTGAATCCCAGTTGCTGACCGTTGGTCTTGGCTTTGAAAAAGACCCCTTTGTACGCGGTCAGGACATTGACGCCAATGGCAATTTTGTAGAAACAGAAGCTGCAAAGAACAGAAGGGTGGTTCTTGTGGATGCGGAAGACCCCATTGCCCAGAAGATTTTGCAGGAAAAATAAAACAACAAAAACCTCCGATTTATCGGAGGTTTTTGATTGTTGGGAAATCATATGGCAGTGTTTCTGCAAGAAAGAGGAAGAAGGCTTCTGAGATGGGTCTGCATCTGGGCAAATAAGAAGCAGGCAGCAAAATGGAGAAAAAAGGCGGTTTCCAAAAAGCAACTTTCCCTTGAGAAAACATATCAAATAAAATCTCAATATCATAAGAAAGCTGGAATCTTTTGCCATCATAAAGATTCCAGCTTTCTTTGTTTTCTTATGAAGATGCCCAAAGAAGAAAACACTTTTTGTATGCAGAAATCACTGCAAGATTATTCATTCCATTTGATTTTGTGTTTTTTTAATTTGCGTGAAACAGATGGTTGGCTGATTTGCAATGCTTCCGCGATTTCATAAGTGGTTTTATATTTTTTGGCAGCATTTTGCAAAATGGTATGCTCTAAATTGTCATAAGCCTCTTTTAAAGGAATGATTTCATCCGCTTCCAATTCTAATATAGAAGCAACAGAAGGATTCCAAGGGAGCAATCCTGCTTTTGGGATGATCTCATTTTCTTCGGATGTGACCAAAATACGTTCAATGATATTTTCCAACTCCCTGACATTGCCGGGCCAGTCATAATCCATCAGGCATTTGAGCATGCTGGGAGAAAGTTTTTTATTCATTCTGTATTTTTCATTGATATTATTTACGAAATGTTCGATCAGAGGTGGGATATCCGTTTTTCTCTCCCGTAAGGGCGGCAGAATGATGGATACCACGTTCAGACGATAGTACAGATCTTGACGGAATGTTTTATCCTGTACCATTTCTTCCAGATTGCGGTTGGTAGCGGCAATGATTCGGGTATCAATGGGAATGGATTTTGTGGAGCCAATACGGGAAATGGTTTTTTCCTGAAGGACACGGAGCAGTTTTACCTGCAAATGCAATGGCATGTCCCCGATTTCATCCAGAAAGACGGTTCCTTTGTTTGCCATTTCAAAAATACCGATATGCCCATTCTTTTTGGCACCTGTGAAGGAGCCGCCTTCATAACCAAATAGTTCTGATTCCAGCAGGTTTTCTGGAATGGCACCACAGTTGATTTTCAAAAATAAGCTGTTGTTTCGGTGGCTTTGTTCGTGTATCTCTCTGGCAACCACCTCTTTGCCAGTACCGGATTCGCCCAGTATCAGGACAGTGGAATCCACGTTGGCAACTTTATGGGCTAAAGACATGACGTTTTTGAATTCCTGGCTCTCTGCCACATAATTCTGTGTTTTCTGCATTTTGTTGAGCCGCTGTTGGTATTGGTCGATGAGAAAACGAGAATGTTTCAGGTCTTCTTCGATTTTATTCAGTACGGTCACATCTCGAACAAAGGAAACCACCATCAGGATTTCGTCCTGATCGAAAATGGGAAAGCCGTTCAGGGCTACTTTTTTACCGTTTTTGATTTCCTGTTCAATGCTGACTGGTTTTTTGGTTTCAATGACTTTTTGTGTAATGGAGGTAGAGAGATAACCTTCCTGTACAATCTGGGTCATATATTTTCCGATGAGATTTTCCGCATTTAATCCTGTGATTTCCTCATAGGCGCGGTTTACTTGTAACGTCAGACCATCGGCATTGGTGATATAAATCCCGTCGGTAAAGGTATCAAAAACCTTTTCCCAGTTTTTTGGATCTTGCATATCTAATAGTTTTTTAGACACTTGAAATCCACCTCCCTAATTTTCATTGGCATGAATATTGCTTCTCTTATGTATTGCATAGTCTCCCTCACGACATGCGTTCTTCCGCTCCATGATAGGAAGGACTATCAGGAAAGCAGATGCAGGTATCCTGCATCTCTTTTTTTATTTTCCCTGAAACGTAGGAGAGGGTTTTTTGTTCAGAAATGCTTCAATGGCATTTGTTCTGTCAGTGGTTTGACAAATTTCCATAAAAGCATTTGTTTCATATGCCAGCTGTTCTTCTAAAGTTGTGCCGTATGTGTGCTGCAATACACGCTTCATTTTTTGGACAGCAAGGGGAGCAAAGCCGCAGATGGTATCTGCCAGTTCCTTTGTCTTTTGTTCCAGTTCTTCTGGGGATACTAAGTATTGGATCAGTCCCAAGCGCAGGGCTTCCTGTCCCTGAAGGGTTCTGCCTGTCAATAACAGGTCCATGGCGTTGGCATAACCGATTTTCTTTCCCAAAAGCCCAATGCCGCCAAATCCGGGGATTTCCCCCAATTTAATGGTGGGGATGCCTAACTGGATGTCGTCAGAAGCGATGACAAGATCTGCTGATAACAGGAATTCCAATCCTGCACCCAGACAATATCCGTGGATGGAAAAGATCACTGGGTAGGGGCAGTCCCGCAGGCATTTGGCACATGCCTGTCCCAAATTGGAAAAGTGGCGAGCGAAGTCACCTTTTAGATGTTGTTCTTCCTTAATATCTCCACCGAACGTAAAGGCATTTGGCAAATCGCTTTTTACAATGACACAGCGGATATCTTCCTTTTTATGGATCTCTGCGAAAATATCGCACCATCCTTCCATCATTTCTGTAGAAAAGGCATTGCCTACGCGCTGCCGATTTAAATGAACAGTGGCAATATAATTTTCCACGGTCAATTGTATTTCATTCATGTTCATTCCTCCTTTTGTACTGTAAAAATGGAGCAAAAAACATGCCTTGTCTGTCAATCTTGTCATTTCGTGTATTTTTTGTGGTTATATTTCCAATTTTACAGAAAGCGCAAACATAAAAAATTTTTTGTAACTGATTTTGGTAATTCAAAACTGAATCAATCCTCGAATGATTCAATGGTGAATCAATAAAAATCGGGGATTTGATTCAGTTTTGAATTAAAGGGGAAAAAAGAGCATTTTCTTTTTCAATATATACAAAAAAAAGAGGCACAATTACAGCTTCGAAAAAACAATAAAGAACCCCTTTCCTTGTTTGCACCATTCTATTATATACGAAATTCATGACTTTTAAAGCAAAAAAACGAATGTTTTGTATGTTTTATATCAGGTTTTTGATTTTTGGCACGGTTTATGCTTTATATTCGGGTACAAGATCAACAGAAAGGAGATGAAATGATTTTGGAAACAAAAAAGGCACTGGAAGGATTAAAAATACTAGATTTTACAAGAGTTTATTCTGGTCCTTACTGCACGATGCTCCTGGCAGATCTGGGAGCGGAGGTCATCAAAGTCGAGGCACCGAAAAAAGGCGATGACACAAGAATGTTTGCTCCCATCCGACAGGGAGAAAGCGGATATTTCATGTATCTGAACCGCTGCAAAAAAAGCATTACTTTGGATCTGAAACAAAAAGAAGGTAAGAAGATTGCCAAAGAACTTGCACAGTGGGCAGATGTGGTCATCGAGAATTTTTCGCCTGGCACTATGGAGAAACTGGAACTGGATTATGAACGCATCAAGAAGGTGAATCCAGAGATTATATACGCATCTATTTCGGGTTTTGGACAGACAGGACCTTATCGGAATAAGGTGGCATATGACGCAGTAGCACAGGCAATGGGCGGCTGGACAGCATTGACCGGTTTCCCAGATACCACACCAGTACGTGTGGGACCTGCCCTTTCCGACGCAGCAACAGGCATCCATGCCATGGCAGCGATCCTGGCAGCAGTCATTTACAAACAGAAAACAGGCAAAGGACAGTATATCGACATTGCCATGATGGACACCGTATTCTCCATGCTGGAAAATGCCGTACCCATCAAAACCCTCATGGGAGAAAATCCCGACAGAATCGGCAATTCCAATCCCAGCTCTGCACCTTATAACCTGTACCGCACCAAAGAGAGCCATATTGTCATTGCAACAGCCAATGACGCATTGTTCAAAAAGCTCATCGGTGTTATGGGCAGACCGGAACTCATTGAGGATGAACGATTTGCTACAAATCCAGACAGAAAGAAAAATGAGAAAGCCCTGGATGCCATCATTGAAGAATGGACCATGCAGCATACCAATCAGGAAATTGAGCAGATGCTGGATGAAGTAAGAGTCCCTGTGGCTTCTCTGAAAACCATTGCGGAACTGGTGGATGATCCCCAGATTGCAAACCGCAACATGCTTGTTTCTCTGGAGCACCCTGTCGTGGGAACCGTCCGTTATCCGGGCAACCCCCTGAAATTACAGGAAACACCGCCCCAGCCTACAGAAAGAGCGCCTATGCTTGGCGAGCATACAGACCGGATTTTACGGGATGTACTGCATTATGGTCAGGAAGATATAGATAAATTCAGACAGAATCAAATTATTTAACCCAGAGGAGGAATGTTATTATGATGAATGGACAACAGTACAAAGACAGCCTGCGGAAACTGCACCCCGTGATTTACTGCAACGGCAGAAAAATCGAATGCGTTGTGGATGACCCCATGACAGCACCTCATGTTAACTCTGCAGCGATGACATATGAATTGGCTTTCGATCCCGAATATGAAGATCTGATGACAGCCATTTCTCCCTTCACCGGCAAAAAGATCAACCGTTTCACACATGTACACCAGAGCACAGACGACCTGATCAAGAAAGTAAAAATGATGCGTATGATCGGTCAGAAAACAGGTACTTGCTTCCAGAGATGCGTTGGTTTTGACGCTATGAACGCTTCCTTTATCACAACATATAAGATCGACAAAAAATATGGAACAAATTACCATCAGCGTTTGATTGACTATATGACTTATGTGCAGGATAATGACCTTATGATTGCTGGTTCTATGACAGACCCCAAAGGTGACAGAAGCAAAAAACCTAGCCAGCAGGCAGACCCCGATCTGTTCGTACATATCGTAGAAAGAAGAGAAGACGGTATTGTGGTTCGTGGCGCAAAAGCCCATCAGACAGGTATGGTAAACTCCCATGAAATGCTGATCCTGCCTACTACAAACCTGGGACCCGACGATAAAGATTACGCAGTTGCTGCTGCAATCCCTGTAGACGCACCGGGCGTGATCCATTTCTTCGGCAGACAGACAAACGAAAACAGACGTCTGGAAGGCGATATCGATACTGGTAACGCAGAATACGCAATCGTTGGCGGCGAAACACTGACAATCCTCAACGACGTATTCGTTCCTTGGGACAGAGTATTCATGTGCGGTGAAACAGATCTGGCACAGGAATTCGTAGAAACATTCGCATCTTATCACAGACAGAACTACGGTGGCTGCAAAGTTGGTGTTGCTGACGTTATCATCGGCGCTTCCGCTTCCATGGCTGAATACAATGGCTGCCCTAAAGCTTCCCATATCAAAGATAAACTGGTTGAAATGGTACATCTGGCAGAAAGCATGCACTGCTGCTCCATCGCATGTTCCGCTATGGGTCATAAAACAGAAGCAGGCAGCTACTATGTAGACACACTGCTGGCAAATACTGTAAAACTGAACTGCACAAAGACCATGTACGAAATTTCTCGTCTGGCACACGATATCGCCGGCGGTTTCATCGCAACACTGCCTTATGAAGCAGATTACCGCTCCGAAATCGGTCATGACTACATCGATAAATATTTCGCAGGCGACGCGAAATTCCCTACAGAAGAAAGAATCCGTATGGCAAGACTGCTGGAAAACATGACAGGCGGTACAGCACTGGCAGAAAGCATGCATGGCGCAGGTTCTCCTCAGGCAATGCGCGTTATGATCCAGAGAGAAACCAATTGGGAACAGAAGAAGAAAATGGCGAAGAAATTAGCTAAAATCGAAGTGAAGGAGGATTGAGCCATGTTTCAGACACCAGTCATTGTAAGCGGCGTACGAACGGCAACAGGTAAGTTCGGCGGCGCGCTGAAAGATATTGAAGCGCCTGCGCTGGGGGCTCTGTGCACAAAGGAAGCCCTGAAGCGTGCCAATATTACAGGCGATATGGTAGATGAAGTTATCATCGGTACCCATTTCCAGGCAGGGATCAAAGCCAATTCCGCAAGACAGGTATCTTTGGGCGCAGGCATCCCTGTGGAAGTACCTGCATGGACAGTCAATAAAAACTGTGGTACTGGTCTGAAAGCCATCCAGTCTGCGGCAGAACATATCATGCTGGGTGAAGCGGACATCATGGTAGCAGGGGGCTGCGAAAGTATGAGCCGTATCCCTTATGTGCTGAAAGATTACCGTTTCGGCGGCAGAATGGGCAGTGGTCAGGTTCTGGACTCCATGCTCTATGACGGTCTGGTAGACCCCTTCATGAATTACCATATGGGCATCACAGCAGAAAACGTAGCAGAAAAATGCGGCATCACAAGAGAGATGCAGGATGAATTTGCACTGCTGAGCCACAAACGTGCACAGGAAGCGGCAGAAGCCGGTAAATTTGATGAAGAAATCATCCCTGTGGAAGTAAAAACCAAAAAAGGTACTGTCATCTTTGATAAAGATGAAACCATCCGTTATAACGCAAAGATCGAAGATTTTCGGAAACTGAAACCTGCTTTCCGTCCCGACGGCGGCACTGTTACAGCAGGGAATGCTTCTGGATGTAACGACGAAGCAGCCATCGTTGTAATGATGAGCGAAAGAAAAGCTAAGGAACTGGGTCTGGAAATCAAAGCAGCACTGCGCGGCTTTGCTTCTGCCGGCATTCATCCTTCCATCATGGGCTACGCTCCCGTATACGCAGTACAGAAACTGCTGAAGAAAGTGAATATGACAGTAGACGACATCGATCTGTTTGAAATCAATGAAGCCTTTGCAGCACAGGCATTTGCCTGCGTAAGAGATCTGGGGCTTTCCATGGATAAAGTCAATGTAAACGGCGGCGCCATTGCACTGGGTCATCCCGTTGGCGCAACAGGTGCTCGTCTGACCATCAATATGATGAATGAACTGCGTCGCAGAAACTGCCGTTATGGTGTTGTAACTCTTTGCATCGGCGGCGGTCAGGCCATTGCGGCGCTGGTAGAAAATGTGGCAGGAGGTGCGAAAGAATGAACGTAAAGAAGATTTTTGTCATTGGTGCAGGACAAATGGGTTCCGGCATTGCCCAGGCAGCTGTCATGGGGGGATTTGAAGTTGTTGTGCGGGATATGACAGATGATATCATCAATCGCACTCTGGATAAGATTCAGAAAAGCCTGAGAAAAATGGCTGATAAAGGCAAGATTTCCGCAGATGACGCAGAAAGAATGATCGGCAATCTTTGGGGGACAACACTGCTGGAAGATGCAGCAGATGCAGATCTGATCATTGAAGCAGCAGTGGAAAACATTGCAATCAAAACACATATTTTCCAGGAACTGGATAAAATCGCAAAACCAGAAGCCATTCTGGCTACCAATACATCTTCTCTGTCCATCACAGAGATCGCAGCAGCATCTAAAACACCCGAAAGAATCGTGGGGATGCACTTCTTCAACCCCGCATCCGTTATGAAACTGCTGGAAATCACAAAAGGCTATCTGACAAGCCAGGAAGCCCTGGACACTGCTCTGGCAGTAGGGGAAAAGATGGGCAAAGTAACCATCGTTGCATTGGATAAACCCGGATTTATCGTAAACCGTATGATCGACCCTATGCTGAACGAAGCCATCTGTTTGGTAGAAGAAGGCGTAGGCACACCGGAAGATATTGATAAAGGTATGAAATTTGGCTGCAATCATCCCATGGGTCCTCTGGAACTGACAGACTTGATTGGTCTGGATGTATTGCTGGCAGTTATGGAAGTATTCTATAAAGAATACGGCGATCCCAAATATAGACCCGCACCCCTGTTGCGTAAAATGGTACGCGCAGGCAAACTGGGCAGAAAAACAGGCGAAGGCTTCTATAAATATTGATTGAAAAAGGAAGCGAAACTGTGAAAATCGGTGTAAAGTTTTGCGGAGGCTGCAATCCCGGGTATGAGCGTAGCAAAATTGTAAAGCGGATCTGTGCGGAGTTTCCGCAGGTAGAAATAGAACCTGTACGAGAGGAAAGCGCATATGATTTGATACTGCTCATCAGTGGCTGTCATGCGGAATGCTTATCAGTTGCCGCATGGCAGCAGCAGGCTCCGGTGATTTCCATTTATCAGGAAATCGATTATGATAAGATTCAAAAATACTTAAAAGACATGTGCGGAAAAAAATCATGATAAAAAGGAGGCGTAAAGAGTATGTCTTTTACTCAGATATTGATGTGGATTATGGCCATCGGCGCGTTGGTCGGCGGCTTGGATAAAGTGTTTGGTAATAGACTGGGACTAGGCGAAAAGTTCGAAGAAGGTTTCAATGCCATGGGGCCTTTGGCACTGGGCATGGCTGGTATGGTTTGTCTGTCCCCTGTAATTTCTGACGTTATCGCGCCGGTAATCGGTCCTGTATTGCAGAAGATCGGTTCCGACCCGGCGATCTTTGGTTCCATCTTACCCAATGACACAGGCGGTTATTCCCTGGCAATGTCTATGGCAACAGATGAAACAGCAGGTCTGTACTCCGGTTTGATCGTAGCTTCTATGCTGGGTAGTACAGTCACATTCTCCATCCCTGTTGGTATGGGTCTGATCGAAAAGAAAGATCAGCCTTATTTCGCCAAAGGTCTGGTTATTGGTATGATCACCATTCCCATCGGTTCCGTTATCGGCGGTATGATCGCTGGTTATCCCCTGATGCTGGTACTGATGAACACCATTCCCGTTTTAATCATTTCTGTTTTGTTGGCAATCGGACTGAAATTTGCGCCTACCAAAATGATGCGTGGTTGTCTGCACTTCGGCAATATCGTCGTTGTCATCATCACACTGGGCCTCATTGCGGCAGCTTTTGAATATATGACAGGCATCGTATTGATCCCCGGCATGGCACCCATCGAAGACGCCATGAGCATGATCGGCAATATCGCCGTTGTTCTGCTTGGTACATTCCCGATCCTTTCCCTGCTGACAAAAATCCTGGATAAACCTCTGACCGTACTGGGTCGCAGAATCGGTATGGACGCTACATCTACAGCAGGTATGATCTTCTCTCTGGCAAACAGTATTCCTGTATTTAAAATGATGAGTGATATGAGTTCTAAAGGTAAAATCGTTAATATCGCATGGATGGTCTGCGCAACAGCAGCCCTGGGGGATCACCTTGGATTCACAGCTGGTGTACACCCTGAAGCGATTCCTGCCGTTGTTATTTCCAAATTGCTGGGCGGCGCCGTTGCCGTAGTCCTGGCATTGGCACTGACAAAGAATACAGATGCAGAAGATGCGGAAAGTCGCCGCATTGAAGAAATGGAAGCAAAACACACAGCATAAAAGAATGGAGGCATGTACAATGAACACAAACAGAGCTAAGGACATCATGAACATCGCGGTTATGAACTTTAAGGTATGGACAGGCGATAAGGAAACAAACCTGGCACATATCGAGGAATATACCGTTGCTGCTGCCAAAAGAGGCGCTGATCTGGTGCTGTTCCCTGAAATGTGTCTGATGGGCTACGACTATTTTATTGATGAAACCATCCCTATGGAACAGAAAATCGCCGTTACAGAAACCGCACAGGGTCCTTCTGTAAAGAGAATCGAAAAAGTAGCAAAAGATTATGGCGTATATGTAATCTTTGGTATGTCTGAAAAAATGTCAGAGGATGCGACAGATCTGTATAACTCCGCAGTTGTGCTGGGACCTGACGGTTTCATCGGCACATATCAGAAGATCCATCCTTTCGGCACAGAAAATCTGTGGTGCAAAAAAGGTGAAACACCTTTTATGTTTGACACAGAATGGGGTCCCATTGGTCTGGGTATCTGCTATGACAGCTATCAGTTCCCTGAATTGGTACGCTATTATGTATATAAAGGCGCAAGACTGTACCTCAATCCCACTGCTGTTATTGAAGAAATCCCTAACGAAGGCAGCAGAGAAGCTTTTGTTAGATGCTATACACCTCATCTGGAATACAGCGTTCTGGCAAGTTCCGTATATATTGCCAGCGCGAACCTGACAGGCTATGACAATGCTTCCTATTTCGGCGGCGGCAGCATGGTCATCGGACCCAAAACAAATGCTTTCGGCGAAGTGGATGTGGTACGTTATATCGGTGATGACAGAGATTATCAGGCAAAGATGTTCATCGGCACCATCGACCTGTCTTTGGCAGTGCGCCATCAGTGCACCGTAAATCCTTACGCTGGCACACCGGACTTCAGACCGGAAATTTATAAAAAATTCTATGAAGACCTGGAAGAAAAATAAGGGGGATTAGAAATGAAAAATGTAACATTTGACCTGACCGGAAAGGTTGCCCTGGTCATTGGCGGCACAACAGGCATTGGACATGCCATTGCCATGGAATACGCAAGATGGGGCGCCAATGTCATTGCAGTCAGCAGACGTGCCAATAAGTGCAAAGAAGTGGCTGACGAAATCCGGGCAGAAGGCGTACAGACTTTGGAATTTCCTGTAGACGCACAGGATAGAGAACAGCTGGTACAGCTGAGAGATAAAGTTGTGGAAACCTTTGGACGCATTGATATTTTGGTCAATGCTGCCGGCGTGAACCGCAGATACAACGCAGAAGATTTCCCTATGGAAGAATATGATGCCGTTATGAATACCAACTGCCGTTCTCTGTTCATGAGCACACAGGTCATTGGACAGCAGATGATTAAGCAGGGGTATGGCAAGATCATCAATATCGCATCTATGGGTGCATACCTGGGCTTGAACCGTGTCGTTCCTTACTGCGGCAGCAAAGGCGCTGTTTTGCAGATGACAAAAGGTTTTGCTGTAGAATGGGCAAAATATAATGTACAGGTCAATGCCATTGCGCCCGGTTATTTCAAAACAGAACTGACATCCGGGCTGCATGAAGATCCCGAAAGAGAACAGGCTGTTTTGAACCGCAACCCTATGAAACGCTGGGGCAATGTGGAAGAACTGACAGGCGCTGCCATTTTCCTGGCAACGGACGCGTCCTCTTTTGTAACAGGTACATGTATTCCTGTTGACGGCGGCATGCTGGCAATGGGCGTCTGAAAAAAAGAATGGAACAAAGAAAATGCGGGGGATGCAAAAAATCCCTCGCATTTTTATCAGAAAGGAGAAAAAATATGTTTCGCATTGTCAATAAAAAAGAATTAAACAGTGCTGTGACACTGCTTGAAA
>OGXZ01000211.1_pt1 | contig 34431 bp, 39 predicted proteins | sample 1576431 | NCBI WGS metagenome assembly OGXZ01 (sample SAMEA3541590, study PRJEB24748) | human gut metagenome | biome: human gut; feature: human-associated habitat; material: faeces | place: China | collected 2012
TGCTCTGCTGCCTGATCGCTAAAAAGAACGCCAAATGCCATACCATCGCCCGTGTGAGGAATCCTCTCTATAATAAAGAGATCCGGTTCATAAGGGAGCAGCTGGGGATCTCCATGATCATCAACCCGGAGCTGACCACGGCCAGAGAGATCTTAAAGGTCTTAAAGTTCCCGTCAGCCATTAAGATCGATACCTTTGCCAAGGGCCGCGTGGAGCTTCTGCACTTCCGCATAAAGCCGGAAATGGGCTTTGACGGAAAGACCATTATGGAGCTCATGGGCCGGTTAAAGACCGATGTACTGATCTGCGCTGTGGAGCGGGATTCGGAGGTGGTGATCCCCAACGGAAGCTTTGTGCTCCAGGACAATGATATCCTGTCCATCGCAGGCTCCCTGGAGCAGACGGCGGAGTTCTTTGAAAAGATCGGCGTGCGTTCGAAAAAGGTACGCAATTCCCTGATCATCGGCGGCGGGACCATTGCCCACTACCTGGCCCTGGATCTGCTAAAGATCGGCTTCCGCGTGCGGATCATCGAGCAGAGGAAGGAACGCTGCGAGTATTTAAGCGAGATGCTTCCGGGAGCCGATATCATAAACGGCGATGGCAGCGACAAGAACCTTCTCCTGGAGGAGGGACTTACCTATGCCGATTCCATGGTGGCCCTCACCGGTCTGGACGAGGAGAATATTTTCCTGGCCCTGTTTGCCAAAAAGCACTCCAATGCCAAGCTGGTGGCCAAGGTCAATAAGATCGCTTTTAATGACGTGATCGACAGCTTTGCCATCGACAGCGTGGTATATCCCAAATATCTCACGGCCGATTATATCTTACAGTATGTGCGGGCCTGCCAGAATACCATCGGCAGCAACGTGGAAACGCTGTACAATATCCTGGACGGCCGGGCTGAGGCCCTGGAGTTTTCCATCCGTGAGGCTTCGGCTGTGACAGATGTGCCTCTGATGGATCTGGATCTGAAGGATAATCTTCTGATCTGCTGCATCAACCGGAACGGAACGATCCTTACGCCCCGCGGACAGAATAAAATCCAGGTGGGAGATACGGTGATCGTGGTGACCACCAACCGGGGTCTCCAGGATATCCGGGATATACTGAAGTAGCAGAGGAGAAGCTCCATGAATTATTCCATGATATTTTTCATCATTGGCTGGGTCTTTATCATAGAGGCGGCTCTTATGGCTCCCTCTGCCCTGGTGGCAGTGCTGTATTCGGAACGCAGCATCTGGGCGTTTGCAGCCGCCATCGGGCTCTGCCTGCTTCTGGGTGTGCCTCTGGTGCGGAAGCAGCCGGCCAATAAGGTGTTTTATGCAAAGGAAGGCTGCGTGACAGTGGCCCTAAGCTGGATCGTTATGAGCCTTATGGGGGCACTGCCCTTTGTGTTTTCTGGCGTGATCCCCAGTATCGTAGACGCCATGTTTGAGACTGTATCTGGCTTTACAACCACGGGAGCCAGTATCTTAAAGGATGTGGAAGTCCTGCCCAGGTGCATGCTGTTCTGGAGGAGCTTTACCCACTGGATCGGCGGCATGGGCGTTCTGGTATTCCTGTTATGCCTCCTGCCCATGTCCGGCGGCGGTTATTCCATGAACCTGATGAAGGCGGAGAGTCCGGGACCATCGGTCAGCAAGCTGGTCCCCAAGGTGCGGTCCACAGCCAAGCTCCTGTACGGCCTTTATGTGGCCCTGTCTCTTCTGGAGCTGACGCTGCTGCTGTTGGGGAGCATGCCGCTGTTTGACGCTTTGTGTACCACCTTCGGTACGGCAGGAACCGGAGGCTTCGGAATAAAAAACAGCAGCATCGGCGAATATTCCGCTTATATACAGTCCATTGTGACGATCTTTATGATCCTGTTCGGTATAAACTTTAATGTATATTTTCTTCTTTATATGAGGAAGCCCAAAGAGGCGCTCCGCTGTGAGGAGGCTGGCTGGTATCTGGCCATTATTGCCGCTTCAACGCTGATCATTACGGTGTTCATACGGAATTCCTTCCCTGACCTGGCAACAGCCTTCCGTCATGCGGCCTTCCAGGTGGGCTCCATCATAACCACTACGGGATTTTCTACGGTGGACTTTAACGTGTGGCCGGCAGTGCCCCGGGCCATCCTGGTGCTCCTTATGTTCATCGGAGCCTGTGCGGGAAGCACCGGCGGCGGCATCAAGGTATCCAGGATCGTGCTCCTGTTCCGCACCATGACCAGAGAGATCGGTCAGATCATCCATCCCCATATGGTGAAGAAGCTGAAATTTGAAGGCCGGGTCGTGGGCCAGGAGGTGCTAAGGAGCGTAAACGCCTTTATGGTGGCGTATGTGCTGATATTCGCAGTCTCCACGCTGTTTGTATGTCTGGACGGCTTTGACCTGGTGACCAGCTTCACATCGGTGGCGGCAACGCTCAATAACATTGGCCCCGGACTGGAGTTAGTGGGTCCGGCCAGCAACTTCTCCTGCTTTTCCGACCTGTCCAAGATCGTTCTGATCTTTGACATGCTGGCAGGGCGTCTGGAGATCTTCCCGCTGCTCGTGTTATTCTTCCGGGATACCTGGAAGAAGTTCTAAAGCCTTAGGAAGAAGGGCTTTGCCCAGGCTTGGGGAAGATCCCCGGCAGGCGGGCTCCGTTCCATAAAAATACAACGGCCGCGGCAGTGTTTTTACATTGCCGCGGCTGTTTTTATGGATCTTTTATAACTTCATCTGTTTCAGGCTTCCCACCGGCCGGACGCGCCGCAGGGCAGTACAAGACCTGTGGAGGACACCGGAAGGCCGATCTCGTCGGAATGCACCGTACCGCCGAACCGGGGTTTTACGGTGCAGCCCAGCATATAGGTGAGCACGGCGGGAGCCAGGCCGGTGGTGTAGGAGTTGATGAGGAAAAACAGGGGGGTTTCCGATAAGAGTCCGGCGCAGAGCTTTACCAGGGGGAAGATGGCATCCTCGATCTTCCAGATCTCGCCCTTGGGACCGCGGCCGTAGGAGGGCGGGTCCATGATGATGGCGTCGTAATGGTTGCCCCGGCGGAGCTCCCGCTCTACGAATTTCACGCAGTCATCCACGATCCAGCGGATGGGAGCGCTTTCCAGGTTACTGGATCTGGCGTTTTCCTTGGCCCAGGCCACCATTCCCTTGGAGGCGTCCACGTGGGTCACAGAGGCTCCGGCCTTTGCGGCCGCCAGGGTGGCTCCTCCCGTATAGGCAAAGAGGTTTAAGACCTTCACAGGCCGGCCGGCATTTTTTATTTTATCTCCGAACCAGTCCCAGTTGGCGGCCTGCTCCGGAAAGAGTCCCGTGTGCTTGAAGCTGAAGGGCTTTAGCTGGAAGGTCAGTTCCTTATAGTTTATGCTCCACTGCTCCGGGAGATGGAAAAACTCCCATTCGCCGCCGCCCTTGGAGCTGCGGTGATAGTGACCGTTGAGCTTTTTCCACTGGGGAGCCGTTTTTTCCGTATCCCAGATGACCTGGGGATCCGGACGCAAAAGGATGTATTTTCCCCAGCGCTCCAGCTTTTCCCCCTTTGAACAGTCGATGACTTCATAATCCTTCCATCCGTCTGCAATCCACATATATGATACCGTCGCTTTCTATGATTATCGTTTGGTTTCTGTGGATATTATACGTGATTCGGGGGAACGTGTCAAATACCATATGGGATTGCGGCAGTTTTGCGGCATTTGCCGGGAGTATGTAAGAGAATTGAAAGATTCTTCTGGTTGAATATTTTGTAAGATACTGGTAGAATGATACCAGGGATATACGGCTCCGGGATAGATCGTAAAGCAGGGGCTGTATGAAAAAAGGCAGATGGTAAGGAGATGGAGCTATGAAAACGAAGGGACTGAAGGTACTGACAGCTGCCGCCGTTTTAAGCCTCGGGCTTATGACTATGGAGGCGCTGGCCGCAGAAGGCTGGGCCATGTCTGGCAATACCTGGGTATATATGGACCAGTACGGAAACCGGGTGACCAATGAGTGGAGAAAGGGCGCCGATAATCTGTGGAGATATTTAAACGGAAACGGAGAGATGGCGGTCAGCTGCTGGGCAGACGAGGATTATTTTGTGGATTCCAACGGGATCATGGTGGCCAATAAGTGGGTAAAGACCCGTTCCTATTACGGCGGGGATGAGGACGTCTGGTTTTATTTTGGAAACAGCGGGAAGGTCGTAAAGGACGGCTGGAAGAAGATCGACGGAAGGAATTATCTGTTTGATTCCGAAGGCGTGATGCAGACCGGCTGGACAGAGGACAATCTGTATTATCTGGGCAGCGACGGAGCTATGAAGACTGGCTGGAGATACCTGGAGCCGCCTTATGACGAGGATGAGGACGATTATACCTACGGTCCGGAGAGCGACGACGGCCAGTACTGGTATTATTTTGCTCCCAGCGGAAAGAAGTACTGCACCTCCACCGGAGACGAGGAGGGCGAGTACCGGGTCAGCCGGATCGACGGAAAATATTACTGCTTTGATTCCACCGGAAAGATGCAGACCGGCTGGGTGTATATGGATGGAGATCCGGATTCTGCCAGCTCCAATACCATTGAGCACTGGCGGTATTTCGCGGAGCCTGAGATCAAAAATGCCAAAGTAGGAGCCGCCATCACCGGATGGCTTTCCCTGGAGCCGCCGGAACGGCTGCTGGACAACGTGGACGAGTCGGTGGAATGGTACTACTTTAATAAAGACGGAGAGCCCAAGACAGGACCGGAGTTTGGGGAAGCCTCCACCGATGATTTCGTAAGGATCGATGGAAAGAACTATCTGTTTGACAAGCGGGGCAATCCGGTGAAGGGGCTCCATAAGGTGGAGATCGGGGACACAGGAGAATATACGTCCTACTATTTCGATGAGGATTCCAGGACCGTAGTAAAGGGAAAACGGACCATCGAGGAGGGTGACGGGACCAGGAGCACCTTCTACTTCAACGAGGGAAGCTATGCGGGCCGCGGCTTCACAGGCGTCAGGAGCAATTATCTGTACTATATGGGAAAACTTCAGAAGGCAGATTCTGACAGCCGCTATATGCTGGTGAGCCTTCCATCCGGCGGCCAGTATAAGACGTATGTGGTCAATACCTCCGGCCGTATCTCAAAGAATACGACTGTAAAGGACAGGGATGGAAACCGCTATAAGGTCAACAGCTCCGGTATCTTAACGGAGATCAACGGTGAAGCCGCTGGAAACGGCCTGCTGGGAGATCCCGTGGAGCCGGTTTATGAAGAATTTGATTAAGGATAACAAACCGCCTGTACCGGGGCCGAGGGGCTCCTGTACAGGCGGTTTTTACGCGGGCCGCGGGTCAAAGTCCGTTTGTTCCTGCACGGGACCTTGCCAGCTGCTGCCATAACCATGAGAAATCCGCGCAGCGTGCTTCTTATGATTTATATGATGATAGATGGATTCTTTTCTTTTAAAAAACGCCAGAGATCGTCCCATACCTGGCCGCCGTCCGGATCCCGGAAGGGAATACAGAGATTTTCTCCGGTAAATACGGCCATGATCCCGTCCTGGCAGGCGATCCGGTTGATCCGGCTGTAATAAACGGGAATGAGCTTCTGGTCCTTCTGGCGGACGATGGAAAAGTAGTTTTCGTAAAAGCAGACCGTAAAGCCGGGGTCACCTCCCAGGATCTGATCCAGCACCGAGGAAAGCCGGTGGACCAGAAAAGCCTTTCCTGCAAGATTAAAAACCAGGAGAAGGAGGGCGGAGCCGGCGTAATAAAGGGCCAGCTTATGGCGGCCCCAAAGAAAAAAGAAAAGGCCTGCGGCGGCAAAGAGGGCAGAGAGCAGGCTGACTGTGACGGAAAACCACCGGGGGAAGACATGTCCCCGGAATTTTTTTACAGCCTCCCTGGTACCGCAGCCCTCGAATATAAATGCTGGTGACATGGAAACCTCCCTGAATGATACCTTATGACATAAGAAGACCGGCATACCCGCGGGAGCATGCCGGTCGGTTTATATCCTAGATCTCTTCTCCGTCAATGAATACGTGCTTTACAACACCCTCAACGGTGAACGGTGTGCCGTCCATGATTACGATGTCAGCGTCCTTTCCTTCCTCCAGGGAACCGACTCTGTCAGCAACGCCAATGTGTTCAGCGGGATTGATGGTGATGGCGCGGAGCGCATCATACTCATCCATACCAGCCTTTATGGCAAGGCCTGCGCATAAGGGCAGGTAGTGGAGCGGGATCACCGGAGCGTCGGTGATGATGGAAACGTGGCAGCCTGCCTTTGCCAGAACGCCGGGGGTCTCCCAGGTCTTGTTCTGAAGCTCAAACTTGCTGGCATGTCCGAAGGTGGGGCCCACAGCCAGGGGAACGTTCTCCTTGGCCAACTCATCCACGATCATATGGCCTTCTGTTACATGCTCTAAGGTGATATCCAGATCGAACTCTCTTGCAATGCGCAGGGCAGTGCACAGGTCGTTGGCCTGGTGGGCATGTGCCTTTAAGGGGATCTCTTTATTTAATACCGGGATCAGGGCTTCGGATTTCTGGTCGTAAGCCGGAAGCTTGGAAGCATCGTCACCGGCAGCCTCAACCTTTGCCTTATAAAGGGAAGCCTTCTTTAATGCCTCACGGATCAGGGCAGCATTGGTCATACGGCTGGTAATGGTATTCTTCTGGTAGCAGCGCTTCGGGTTCTCACCGAAGGCGCATTTCATTGCAACGGGGAATTTCACGATCATGTTGTCCACGCGTTTGCCGTGGGGCTTCATGGCCACGAAGGTTCCGCCGATGGCGTTGGAGCTGCCTGGGCCAGTTGCCATACAGGTAACGCCGGCCTTTGCCGCCATTTCCATACACGGATCAAAGGGGTTGATACCGTCGATGGAGCGGAGCTGGGGAGTAACCGGATCATTCAGCTCGTTGTAGTCGTGGCCTTCATAGCCGATACCGTATCCGTCCAGTCCGATGTGGCAGTGGGCCTCTACGAAACCGGGGTATACATTGAGGCCGGAAGCGTCGATGACTTCTGCGCCCTCACTGCTTAAGCCGGCGCCGATCTTTACGATCTTTCCGCCGTCAACCAGGATATCTGCCTGGAGCGGCTCTTTGGAAACAGCAGTATGGAGCGTTCCGTTTTTAATTAAGATCATGGGATAGTTCCTCCTTTTGGACTCACAGGGAGTCTGTTTTTATTCTTACGCAGCCAGGGCTGCGGTTAGAAGCTGGGAAACAGGGATCAGGATACCACATTTACGGGCATTCCCTGAAAATAAGCTTCGATATTTCCGGCCAGGATGGATACCAGCCGTTTTCTGGTCTCCAGACCCTTCCAGCCCATATGGGGCGTCAGGATCACATTGTCCATGGTATAGAGCGGATTTTCGGGAAGCGGGGGCTCCGTTTCCTGCACATCCAGCCCGGCTCCGGCGATCACTCCGGTCTTTAAGGCCTCGATCAGCGCCGGTTCGTCCACCAGGGCTCCCCGGGAAGTATTGATAAGGAAAGCCGTAGGCTTCATCATGGACAGGGTCTCCCGGTTGATCAGGTGTCTCGTCTCCGGAGTTAGGGGACAGTGAAGGGAGACATAGTCGCTTTCCCGGAGAAGCGTTGGAAGATCCACGTAGTGAACGCCGTCTGCGTCCTCCCGGAAGGTCCGGGTATGGGCCAGGATCTTCATGTCCATGGCCTGGGCGATCTTTATGACCTCCCGGCCGATGTTTCCGGCTCCAATGATGCCAAGGACCTTATCATTGACCTCCACATGGCTTACCTGGAGATTTTTTGTGAAATTGTCATGGCAGCCACGGGCCAGCATTTTCATCTGGAGCTGCATGGATGAGCTTAAGTTCAGGATCATCATAACAGCCGTATGGGCCACCCGTTTGGAGCTGTATGCCGGGATGTTGCAGACCGTGATCCCCTTCTGACGGGCGGCCTCCAGATCCAGATTGTTGTATCCGGTCCCGGCTTCGCAGATCAGCTTTACTGAATCTGGAAACTGGCGGATCAGATCCCCGCCTACGGGCATTTCCTTGGTGACAACCACTGCTGCACCCTGGATCCGGGCGAGAAGCTGGTGCTGGTCCGTATCATCATAAACGGTCACATCCTCCGATAAAACAGAAAAATCAAGATTTCCGTCAAAATTCATTTTGGCGGCATTTAAGACCACGGTTTTATGATTCATGGGCGTCCTCTCTCAAAACTTATTTTGTACCTATTGTAGCATAAATTTTCCAATAAGGAAATGTTTTTTGTATAAAACTTCTTAAAAGTCTCTGTATCAGCTGCGCTTTTCATAGTCGTTCAGGGCGTCGATGGCCTGCTTCGACAGAGGGAAGATCACCAGCATATTGAAGATGGTCATAAGGCCGATGCCCACGTCGCCCAGGTCCCATACAAAGGTGTAGGCAGCCATGCCGCCCACAAACAGCATGACCAGGGCCAGGAGCTTATAGGCTGTCTGGGAAAGCCAGTTGTCGCCGAACAGGTAGGCCACATTGGAGCGGGCATAAAACAGGATCCCGATGAAGGTGGAGAAGCTGAACAGCCAGAGGGTGACGGCGATGAAGATCACGCCGAAGGAGCCCAGATGGTAATTCATGGCCGCCTGGAGAAGATCCATGCCCTCCAGACCGTTTATGAGATCTGCCGGAGCCAGGAGCATGATAAAGGCTGAGCAGCTGCAGATCACGATGGTGTCGATGATAACGCCGAAGGCCTGCATCAGTCCTGCTTTGGCCGGATGATCCACATCGGCGGCGGCAGAGGCACAGGGAGCCGATCCGGAGCCGGCTTCATTGGAGAAAAGGCCGCGCTTGACTCCGTTCATGAGAACAGTGCCGAAGCCGCCGGCAGCCACCTGGCGGAGACCGAAGGCCTCGGAAAAAATATGATGGAAGACCGCCGGAAGCTGTCCGATGTTTTTAAAAATAATAAACAGAGTGATGAAAAAGTAGCAGCCAGCCATAATGGGGACCATAATATCCAGGACCTTGACCGTGGCATTTTTTCTCAGTACGATCACAGCCGCCAGAAGCACCAGAAGGATGGTGGTATAAAGAGGCGGGATGTGGAAGGCGTTGGAAAATGCCGTGGATACAGAGTTGCTGATCACCTGGCTGATGCCGCACCAGCAGATCAGGCCGGAAATGGCAAACAGGACGGCGATCAGGGAGTAACGGGGCTTTGTCTGGCTTTTGCGGGTGAAAAAGTTATGGATATAATAGGCAGGACCGCCCCGGTAGCCGCCGTATAAGGGATCCTTTTCTTTATGGAGCTGTGCCAGGGTGGCCTCCACAAAGGCTGTGGAGGAGCCTAAAAGGGCTGTGACCCACATCCAGAATACGGCTCCCGCGCCGCCGGCGGAGATGGCGGCCACCACGCCCACCAGATTTCCCATGCCCACACGGGTGGCAGTGGCGATGATCAGGGTCTGGAAGCCGGAAATGGAGTTTTTCTGGGAAGAGGTCCGTTTTTCCACGGCAGTCTTCAGCATTTCGGGGAAGAGACGCACCGGAAGAAAGCGGGTGCGCGCCGTAAAAAAGATCCCGGCGGGGATCAGCAGAAGTACCAGGAGCGACAGACCCAGAGAGCCGCCGCCGGGCAGCGGGATCGTAACCAGATCGCCCCATAGAAGGTTGTAGATGGTTGTGATAAGCTTCATGATAGTTTTCTCCTGTAAAGTGTTATGCTTTAAAGTTATAGAAGGTATTATACTACACAGACAGGGAAAAGGGAAGGGGGATCCGGCTTTCGGAAATGAAAACGCAAAAAGCGCCGCGGCATCCGGTTTATCCGGCTGCTGCGGCGCTGACGGGAGGTTTCTGTTTTAAAGAAGATGATTTCTAATGGACCATATATTCTTTGTTTACCACATGGGCCGGGGTCCTGCCGTCTGCCAGAGCCTTGATATCCTCAGTGAGCATGGGGATGATCACATCTCCAATGTCGGCGGTCCCTCCCCCGATATGGGGCGTCACAATGATATTGGGATCCGACAGCAGTTCATGACAGGCAGGAAGGGGCTCTTCCTCCACCACATCCAGCCCGGCGCCCGAAAGCTTTCCGCTGCGGACGGCTTTGGCCAGGGCCTTATCGTCCACCAGGCCGCCGCGGGAGGTATTGATGAGAATGGCCCCGTCCTTCATGGCGGCGATCTCCCTTGCTCCGATCATATGGTGGTTCTCTTCGGTGAGAGGAACATGGAGGGTGATGATATCGGATGTGGCCAGGAGCTCCTCCAGGGGTTCAAAGGAGAGCTGCCACTGCTGCTCCATTTCCGGAGAAAGGCGGAAGGGATCATAGTACCGGGTCACTGCGCCGAAGGCCTGGGCCTTTTTCGCCACCTGGCGGCCGATGTTGCCGGCTCCGATGACGCCAAGGGTCTTTCCGTTTAAACAGAAGGAACTGTTGAGGAAGGTATTTTTGCTCCAGGAGCCGTGGGCAAGGCTTTTTGTGTGGCAGAGGAGCTTTCTTCCCACTGCTAACATCAGGAGGACGGCCAGCTCAGAGACGGCTCCTGCATTGGCTCCCGGGGTATTGGTCACATAAACGCCGTTTTCGCCGGCGGCCTTGATGTCCACAGAATCAAAGCCGGCTCCCCAGCGTAGGATCATTTTCAGACGGGGATTCCGCTCGATGACTTCTCTGGGGGCCTTGAAGATCCGGAGGATCATGATCTCTGCATCGGTCATTGCTTCATATGCCTCCGGGGTGTCCACGGCGGTCAGATCAAACTCAGTCTCCGGCAGCAGAGCACGGAGCTTTTCATAGGTATGGGCAGGGTAGTTTCCTGCGAGGACAACGTGCATCATGATTTTATGCCTCCTCCTTCTGTGCTTTTATAAGACGGTCCGCCGTCTGGGCGATCAGCTCTTCGGAGGGATTTTTCTGGTTGGCGGCGGATACCTCTGTGATCAGGCGGAACAGGTTTACTCCCTTTTCAGCAGCAGCTTTTTTGAACAGCTTCAGGAAGCTGGAGTGACAGCCGGAATAGCCCAGGGTCAGGTCGGTGGGAGAAATCGGATTATGGTAATTGTGGGCGGCCATGGCAGGCTGCAGGCGGTTTTCGATGAAATCCAGCATACCGAACAGATCGATATCCTTCATTTCACCGTGGCGCTGCATCAGGGCAACGCAGACCTCTGTGGCCAGATTTCCGGCGCTTCTTGCCATTCCCATAAGGCCGCAGTCCAGGATTGCCGCTCCGTTCTGCCATGCGGCCAGAGCATTGGCGGCAGACAATCCCAGGTTGTTGTGGCAGTGGAAGGCCACGGGGATGGATAAGGCATCAGCCAGGGCTTCTGTATAAGCGGCAGCCTGGTCTGGGAGCATGGTGCCGGCGGAATCCATGATGGTATATTCGTCAAGGCCGGCAGCCTCCAGCTTTTTTGCCTCCTCGGCCAGCTGGGCCGGGGGGAGAAGGTAGGCCTTCATGGCAGAATAGAACGCCTTCATATTTCGCTTTTTAATATCTTTGATGGCGGTCATGGCGATGGCTCCATCGCCTGCGTCCGCGCCGACACGGAGAAACGCCATCCCATTTTCTGCCGCCAGGTCCACATTTTTTTCCCGGTACCGCTTGGCGTTTAAAAACATGCCGATGTCAGAGCCGCGGTTTAAATATTTCTGGGCGATCTGCAGGTACTCTGTGTCGGTCAGGGCATCTGTGAAGCCGGCGACCTCATAGGCCCCGATCCCGCCGGAGTTGCCGAATTCAATGAACGGCACATGGCAGGCGGTGAGTCCGTCCAGCACCATATCTGTAATATCGGCAGGGAAGCCCTTGCCGACCACGTTTCCTCCATCCCGTAAGGTACAATCCATCAGTTTTATTTTACTCATAATGCATCTCCTTTTACAGCTGCTTTCTGAGGGATACTGCAAAAAACTCGTTAAGGAACATCTGAAACGCTTTGCTGATCCGTATCCCCTGGGTGAATTCGCTTTCTTTTTTCATGAGCCTATGATATCATTGAAATATAACAATGTCTAACATCTTATTTTTAATAAGTTCACAATATAAATATTGTGAAAAGGGCGGAGATATGAATTTAAAAAGCATCGAATATTTTTTAGTTACCGTTGAGGAGATGAATATCACCCGGGCGGCAGAGCGTCTGTTTATCAGCCAGCAGGCCCTGAGCAGCCATCTGAAGCGGCTGGAGGATGAGTATGGAGTATGCCTTTTTGACCGGAAGCCTTCTCTGAGGCTGACGCTGGAGGGAGAGCAGATGGCATTTTATGGAAAACGGATCGTTCAGGCGGAGGCAGACCTGCGGGCTGCATTTTCCGATATCTGTAAAAATCACAGGGGCGTGCTGCGGGTTGGGATCTCCCGGCTCAGAAGCAGTGTGTTTTTTCCTGTAATATGGGAATTTTATCATGATTCCCACCCAAACATTTCCGTTGAGCTCATCAACGGGAACAGCAATACCTTTGAGGAGCAGCTTCAGGCGGGAAAGCTGGACCTGTATATTGGAGTGGATGTCGGGGAAAACGCTAACCGGGAACGGATCGAGCTGACCAGGGAAAAGGTGCAGTGCTGCTTTTCGGAGGAGCTTTTAAGGGAATATTACCCGGAAGAGTGGGAGCGGATCCTGGAAGATTTCCGGAAGGGAGCGGATCTGAGGCAGATCCTGCGGCTTCCGTTTATTACTGTGTGCCAGGGAAACCGTCTGAGAAAAGGGATCGATGCCTTTTTCTCCACCTGCAGCCTGCCGCAGTACGTATTTGAATGTGACGAGCAGGGGCTGGTGTATGAGCTGGCGAGAAAAGGAAATGGGGCGGGGCTTTTGTCCCCGGTGATCTGCTGGAAGAATTATCATGAAGAAAAAAAATCAGGGAAACCGTTTTATGTATTCCCGGTCATCAATGAAATACCGGAAAACACGGTTTCCCTGGTGTACCGGAAGGATGCTCCGGTCCCTGGATACATGAAGGCGTTTATCCAGGATGCCGGGATGGTATTCCAGAATTACTCCAGATCCATCCGCCGGCATTTTGGGTAGGAGTCAGTCTCCGGAGGTCCAGCGGAAGACGTAGCTCATTAAAAAGGCTGTGATGGCAGTCAGGGAGCACATGATGCAGACCGGGGCCTCCAGATAGGTTTCTGCCCAGACCGTGAGGGCACCGTTTCCGATGACAACGGCGGCCGCCTCGACAGCCACATAGCCAAAGGCCAGGGCCACAGCCAGGAACGCGCAGGCCAGAAACAGGCCATTCAGTATTTTTTTCATGATCAACCTCCTATGATCGGAAGGATTCCCATGGCGATCAGAGATCCCACAAGAACAATGGGAACCACGTAATGGAAGATCAGGGCTTTAAACATAACGCTGACATCTTCGACTCCGGCAATGCTGCTGGATACAAAGATTGGCGAGGACATTGGCGGAGAGGCACCCTCGGTGGAGGCAAAGATCAGAAAGCTGACGATTGCCGTTACAGGGGGAACACCGACGGCGACCATGGCGGAGTATGCCACAGGACCGAGGCTTACAGTGGTCGAGGTGGCGTTCAGGGGCCCTGCCACCAGGGCGATGATGAAGCCGATGATCAGGATCATTAAGAATTTCGGCATATCCATGGCGGAAAGGATCGTGGTCAGATCATCTCCAAATCCGGTGTCTGTAAGTGCGTTGCTTCCGGCCATGGCAAACAGGGAAACTGCGCCGCAGGAGCAGCAGGTCTTTGCTGTTGAGGAGAGAAGGCTGCACCAGCCCTCCAGGTTTTTTGGAAGCAGCTTTCTGCCCTCGATCAGACATATAAACATGATGAGGACCGGAACCCAGATAATGATATTCATGGCATCCACGCCGTCTTCGCCAAAGGACGGAAGTGTCTTCAGAAAGCTTCCCACCGGACCTGTGATCACCACAAGAGGGATGAGGATCCCCAGGAACATGGTGAGAGAAGAGCCCCCATTTTTGACTGCTGTACCAAGGGAAACGATCTTATCCTTTGGAACTGCCGGGATCTTATATCTTCCTACGTAATACCGGGTCAGGAGAAGCCTGTACGCCAGAGTCCAGAGACCGCCGCACATCAGGGCGATATAAAGATCTCCCGCAGTGACCGCACCTGCTACCACCGGCAGCCCCAGCATTAAGAACATGGACGAGGACGGCGGGATACAGATCCCCAGGCCTGCGTTTCCTGTGTTCATGGTGGCTGCCACCTCCTTGGGCCAGCCGGACTCGGTCATCCAGGGGATGGTGATTGAGCCCACTGTGGCGGCGTTGGCGCTGCTGGCTCCGGATACCATTCCGAACATAGCGCTGGCACAGGCGGATACATAGGCCGGGCCGCCGCGGAAGCGTCCCAGAATGGAGTTCAGGATATTGACGAGACGGGTGATGATGCCGGTCTGTGTCATAATAGAGGCCATTACTGTAAAAAGGATAATGGCAGCCATGACATCCTGCTTCAGAGCCTTTGTGAGGCTGGCAGCAAAGGTCTGCGGCAGTGTTCCTACTCCATTAAAGGCACAGACGATGATAAGTCCCAGAAGCATCGCCTCCGCGATACTTCGCTTTAAGAGCAGATACCATGCCATTACAAAAATGATGTAGACAAGGAATGCCAGGATTCCTATACCGATTTCCAAATGAAATCCCTCCTTTGTTCTTCCTGCGCTGCAGCACGCGAAATGTATTTGACAGGGCCAGGATACCATTCCCCAGAGAAAATGTCCAACAGCAAAATAATAAGGATCGTACAAGACAGATCTTGTGAAGGCCTCTTTGAAAAATAGAATTTTGTTTTCCATAGTACTTGACATTACATAGTAGTAGATATAATATAGTATTACGAAAGAGAAAGGCCGGGAAAGGAAGGGTGGACAGATGAATGCGCAGTTAAAAAAAGGCGTCCTGGAGCTGGTGGTCCTGGAATCGGTCCGGCAGAGGGATATGTACGGCTACGAGCTGGTGGAGGAGGTATCCAAGGTGGTGGACGTCAACGAGGGAACCATTTATCCTCTTCTGAAGCGTCTGACCAACGAGCGGTATTTTGAAACGTATCTGCGGGAATCCACAGAGGGACCGCCCAGAAAATACTACCATCTGACGGCGGCCGGCGTCTTGTACCGGGATACGCTGGAGAAGGAATGGAGTGAGCTGACGGAAAAAGTAGGAGCATTTTTGGAGGGATGTAAGAATGGATAAAAACACATTTATGAGAGAGCTGGAGCGGTCGCTTTCCGTGCTCCAGGAATCAGAGCTCAGGGATATATTAAGCGAATATGAGCAGCATATTGATATGAAGGTAAAAAGCGGGCTGTCGGAGGAGGAGGCCATTGCGGATTTTGGAAGTATTCCGGAGTTGACGGCGGAGATCCTGGAGGCCTACCATGTACGGGCCGATTTCGGCCCGGGACAAAGGGACGGAGACGGCTGGAGAGCAGCGGAAGACGGCCAAAACGATGGGGACGGATCCAGCGAAGGCCAGGGAGACAGAGAAAAAGAACACCGGGCGGCGGCTGAAACGTGGAAGGCCAGGGCGGCCGGGCCTGGAAAAAAGGCAGCCGGATTTTTTTCGGAGCTGGGAAGACGTGCCGTAAAGCTTGCCAGGAGGGCCGGACGATGGGGCTCAGACGTTTTTGTATTCTGGAGGGAGCTGCTTGAGCGGCCTTTCCGGCGGTTTTCCAGGTTCTGGAAGCAGAGGAGGGAGGAGCAGCTGTATCTGACTGATGGAAGTATGGAGATGGAAAATGCCGGAAAGAAAAGAGGAAACGCCGGAGTATCTTTGGGAAGGACCGCCGGTTCCTTTGGGCGCAGGCTGGCAGGTATGGCAAAACGGTGCTTTAACAGTCTGATCCGTCTGACCGTCTGGACTGCCAGGCTTTTCTGGAACGGGACCTGGATCTTTCTGGCAGGCTGTATGGGCGGTACAGGACTTATGTTTTTATTCGGTCTTGGAGTTCTGGCCGTGCTGATGGTCCAGGGATATCCGGTGGTTGGAGTGACTCTGGGCTGTCTGGGAGCGACGGTGAGCCTGTTTTCTGCCGCTGGTCTGGCCATGACCCTTCGGTGGAAAAAGAAGAAAAAAGGACCGGGAGCCGTTTCCCAATGGGAGAATGGGGAAGCCAGGGAGACAGAAGCAGAGCATGAAAGCGGATGCGGAAAGGAAGGCGGGCAGTATGCGTAGGATACAGAAGATTTTGTTTGGGACATTCCTGGGAGGCGTCCTGCTCTGCGGTGTCGGGGCAGGAACTGCGCTGGTGGAATACTCGTCCTTTACATATGCGGGGGAGAAGAAGATCGGCTGGGAGGATCTGGAGACGAAGAATCTGGATTTTTCATTTGACAGGCAAAAAGGCAGCCTGATCGTGGACACAGGCTTCTGGGGACGGAGAGTCAGCGATGGGATCGAGGCCGATCCGGCGGTTCCGGAGGGGATCATCCGGTATGAGGTCACTTATAATAAGAAGCGGGTGGAGCCGTTCCTGGAGTTTTATGAATTTCTGGAGGGACCTGGAGCGGAAGATCCAGGCGGGGACGGCGGACAGACCAAAGAAAAGACAGCCGGGGAGCCTCAGGGGCGTCTGGAACTCATGGCCTCCAGCCGCGGAAGCGACCTGGAGATCTTTATGGAATGTAAGGATGAATTTTTAAAAGAAGTGAAAGAGAAACGGATCTCCAGCTATGAGCCGGCGTATATCACAGAGGTGCGGATCCTGGTGAATCCGGCCGACATGGAGGCAGTGGAAGAAAACAGATAAAATTGACCGGGGACGCGTATTGTGCTACAATAAGGAAGGCGGCCTCCCACAGATGTAAGAGGCATACGCCAGAGACGGAAGATGCGGAGGCAGAATATGAACGTAAGAAAAGAACTGGTCCAGGGGCTTAGGGATGGCTTTCCCATTGGGCTTGGATACGCACCGGTGGCGTTTACCTTTGGATTTATCGCGGTTTCCGGGGGACTTCCCCTGTGGGCGGCGGCGCTGATCTCCTTAACGAATCTGACCAGCGCCGGACAGTTTGCAGGTACGAACCTGATCCTCCAGGGAGCCGGATACATCGAGGTGGCCATGACTACCTTTGTGATCAACATCCGCTACATGCTCATGTCCCTGTCCCTGGGACAGCGGCTGGAGAAGGGAACAGGGATCCTTTCCAGAATGGGCTTTGGCTTTGGGATCACAGACGAAACCTTTGTCATGGCGTCCCTGAAGCCTGGGATCCTCCGGGCGCCCTATCTGTTTGGACTGATCCTATTCCCGATCCTGGGCTGGAATCTGGGCACGGTCCTGGGCGGAAGCATTTCGGCAGTGCTGCCGGAAGCCCTCCAGAATGCCATGGGGATCGCTTTATACGGTATGTTTATTGCGCTGATCGTACCGGCCTCCCGGGATTCCATTCATGTATTTCTGATCGTTGTGATGGCAGTGGCGGCCAACTGTATGTTAAAATATATCCCTGTATTTTCCTTTATCTCCCCGGGCTTCCGGATCATCCTGTCCACGGTGGCTGGAGCCGGACTGGGAGCGGCCCTGTTCCCCAGGGATGAGGCGGAATACGTGAAAAAGGAGGGGGAGACGGAGTAATGGAATCGCTTGATATGAAGCGGGCAGTGATCTGTATATTTCTCATGGCGCTGGTGACGTACGTGCCCCGGGTACTGCCCCTTACAGTTTTCAGAAAACAGATCAGGTCCAGATATATACGGTCGTTCCTGGATTATACGCCCTATGCGGTACTGGGGGCCATGACCTTCCCGGATGTGTTCACATCCACAGGAAATCTTGTTTCGGCCCTGGCAGGAACGGCGACGGCGTTTGTCCTGAGCTATTACAGGAAGGGACTGGTGACGGTGGCCTGCTCTGCCATCGCAGTCGTGTATATTGTGGAGCTTCTTTTATAGGAACTGGCAGTTTTGGGTATCTGAGGAGGTGTTTTGCATGCTGGTATTAAAGGGATCAGAAGCGGCGGCAAGGATCAAAAAAGAGGTGCAGGAAATGGTGGAAGGGCTTGGGGGCCATGTTCCCACGGCGGCCATCGTTCGGGTCGGCGAGAGGCCGGACGATCTGTCGTATGAGAGGAATGTGATGAAAAAGATCGCATCCTTTGGCATGGAGGCCCGGTCCTTTGCATTTCCGGAATTCATCCGCGAAGGGGAGTTCCAGGCAGAATTCCAGAAGATCAATGACGATCCTTCCATCGACGGGATCCTGTTATTCTGTCCTCTGCCGCGCCACATGAACGGCCGTACCTTTGAGGAGCTGATCCGGCCGGAGAAGGATCTGGACGGGATCAGCCCGGTGAACCGGGCCAGGATCTTTGCGGGAGAGAAGGACGGCTTTGCTCCATGTACGGCGGAGGCAGTCATTGAGATCCTAAAGACCTACCAGATCCCCATGGAGGGAAAGCGGGCCGTGGTGGTGGGCCGGAGCATGGTGGTGGGACGGCCGCTGTCCATGCTGTTTTTAAAGGAAAACGCCACAGTCACCGTCTGTCATACGAAAACGGCGGATCTGAAAGCCGTGTGCCGGGAGGCGGACATCCTGGTGGCGGCGGCCGGTAAGGCGGGAATGATCTCCGGGGAGTTTGTGAAGCCCGGCGCAGTGGTGGCTGACGTGGGGATCAATGTGGATGAAAACGGAGCTCTTAAGGGCGATGTGGAGTGGGACGGACTGGAAGCCGCAGCGGCGGCCGCCGCCACACCGGTGCCTGGGGGCGTGGGTTCTGTGACAACGGCAGTGCTGTGCCGTCATCTGGCGGAGGCGGCCATGCGGAAATATGGAGCGGAACAGGCGCAGAACTGAGCAGACTGAATAAAAATCTCCTGGAAATGGCATACTGGTTACAGGTAATCTATTTTCAGGAGGTTTTTTATGTGGGGAATTCTGGTGGCGCTGATCTCGGGGGCGCTCATGAGCCTTCAGGGCGTCTTTAATACGGAGGTCACAAAGCAGAGCAGTATCTGGGCAGCGGCCGGCTGGGTCCAGGCCACGGCGCTTATTACGTGTGTGGTCCTTTATTTCTGTACGGGCCGCGGAGAGATCTGGGGCATGTTTTCCATAGACAGAAAATACATGCTGCTGGGCGGAGTCATGGGCGCGTTCATCACATGGACGGTCATTAAGAGCATGGACGGGCTGGGACCGGCCAGGGCCACGCTGCTGATCGTGGTGACGCAGATCCTGGTCTCTTATGTGGTGGAGGTGTTTGGGATGTTCGGAGTGGAGAGGGCCGGGTTTGAGTGGAGAAAGCTTCTGGGAGCCGCTGTTGCCATTGCCGGGATCATTGTGTTCCGCTGGTAAGGGCAGAGAGAAAGTTTTCAAAAATAGACTTGTTTTTGGCCGGTGGTTTGGATAGAATAGAAGAAGGCAGAGCAGTATCTTCCGGAATATTTTTCGGGAGGTGCGAATATGGCAAAAGGATACTGGAAGGCCGTTCTGGCAGCGGCTTTTTTCATAGTGGCCGGAGTCTGCTACGGCGGTTCTCTTTTCCGGGAGGGAAGCATAGTCCTGGAAGGGGAGACGGAGGCCGGAGGGGCCGGGGTGCAGACGGCGGACGGGGCAGAAGGAAGCGGCCCATGGGCCGGTGAAGGGGCGGGCAGCCCTGGGACCCATGGAGCAGAAGCCGGTCCAAATACAGAAACAGAAAGCGCCCGGGCAGAGGTTGAAAGGCCCGGGTACTTTGTACATATCTGCGGCCAGGTGAAGGAGCCGGGCGTTTATGAGCTGCCGGAGGGAAGCCGCGTGTACGAGGCTGTGGAGGCGGCCGGAGGCTTTACAGAGGAAGCGGCTGCCGAAGCCTTAAATCTGGCAGAGAAGATCACGGACGGAATGAAGATCACCGTATATGACCGGGAAGAGGCCAGGACCCTGGAAGCATCCGGGACGTCTGAAGGCGGAGGTCCGGGATCCCGCGGGCTTGTGAACCTTAATACAGCCAGTAAGGAAGCACTGATGACCTTGAGCGGGATCGGCGAATCAAAGGCGGAGGATATCATCCGTTACCGGGAAGAATCCGGAGGCTTTAAAAAGATAGAAGATATCATGAAGGTCCCTGGCATCAAGAATGCTGGTTTTCAGAAGATAAAAGACAGGATAACAGTTTGAGTGGAGGAGAAAATGGCAAGAGTTCTGGTTGTTGACGATGAAAAACTGATCGTAAAGGGCATCCGGTTCAGTCTGGAACAGGATGGAATGGAAGTAGACTGCGCATATGATGGAAACGAGGCGATCGAAAAGGCGAAGGAAAGGGAGTACGATGTGGTGCTTCTGGATGTGATGCTGCCCGGCCACGACGGGTTTGAGGTCTGCCAGGCGATCCGGGAGTTTTCTGAGATGCCTATTATCATGCTGACCGCCAAGGGCGGGGACATGGATAAGATCCTGGGCCTGGAATATGGAGCCGACGATTATATCACCAAGCCCTTCAATATCCTGGAGGTAAAAGCCAGGATCAAAGCCATCATGCGCCGGAACTCCAGAAGGAATGGGAAAAACGGACGCCAGGAGGATCATATGGTGGTGTGCGGCGATCTGAAGCTGGACCGGGAAGGAAGACGGGTTTTCATCCAGGAAAAAGAGATCAAGCTGACCGCCAAGGAGTTCGACCTTCTGGAGCTTCTCGTGACCAACCCCAATAAAGTATACAGCCGCGAGGCCCTTCTGGGCTACGTCTGGGGCAATAAAGCCATGGACAACGGAGACGTGCGCACCGTAGACGTCCACGTCCGCCGCCTGAGAGAAAAGATCGAGCCCAGCCCCAGCGACCCCAAATACGTCCACACCAAATGGGGAGTGGGATACTACTTCCGCGCATAGCAATGAGCAGTGCGAAAAAACACAGCCCGAGATCTGCGTCATGCTTGCATGAAAGCAGATCGCCGGCTGCGTTTTTTCATAGGGCGAACGCCCGCGAGGCAGGGGAAGCCTCCGGCTTTCCCTGGCTTGGCACTGCGTAGTCCATCATCCCAATCCCCCCAACCCCACCTTCAAAGGAGATCACCATGCAAAATACAAACATCAAAACAGACATCAAAATCATCCAGGCCTCTCCCGCGGACCTTGACGCCGTTACCGCTGTGGAGGCCGTCTGCTTCCCCGCCGCCGAGGCGGCGGGACGCCAGTCCTTTGCCCATCGTCTGGCCGCGTTTCCGGAGTCTTTTTTCCTGGCCGTACATAACGGACAGATCATAGGCTTTATCAACGGCTGTGTGACCAATGAGACCACCATCCGGGACGAAATGTATGAGGACAGCAGCCTCCACGACCCTGAGGGCGCATATCAGAGCATTTTCGGCCTGGACGTGCTGCCGGAATACAGAAACTGCGGCATTGCCGCCCTGCTCATGGAGCATATGATCGGAGACGCCAGAGCCAAAGGCCGGAAAGGCCTGATCCTAACGTGCAAGGACCGACTGATCCATTACTACGAGAAATTCGGCTATAAAAACATGGGCGTATCCGCCTCGGTCCACGGCGGGGCAGTGTGGTACGATATGCTTTTGGAATTTGAGGACCAGAAATCATGAGGATCACGCTGATCACCGTAGGGAAAATCAAAGAAAAATTTTACCAGGACGCCATAAGCGAATACGCCAAGCGCCTGAGCCGTTACTGTAAGCTGGATGTGATCCAGGTGACCGACGAAAAGACGCCGGATGGAGCCAGCGAGGCCCTGGAGACCCAGATCAAAGAAAAAGAAGGAAAACGGATCCTGGAAAATATCAAGGACGGCAGCTTCGTCATCGCCCTTGCCATCGACGGGGCCATGCTGGATTCGGTGGAGCTGGCGGGAAAGATCGAAAAATGGGGGATCTCCGGCGTGAGCCAGCTGGTGTTCATCATCGGCGGCTCCCTGGGACTGTCAAAGGAGGTGCTTTCCCGGGCCGATTATAAGCTGAGCTTTTCCAAAATGACCTTTCCCCATCAGCTGATGCGGGTCATTCTGCTGGAGCAGATCTACCGCAGCTACCGGATCATCCAGGGAGAACCATACCATAAATAATGCCAGGGGCGAACCACAAGCCCGTCTCCCGGCCATGCCGGAAGACCAAACAGACAGCGGGGATACGATGAAAACGATCGCGATCATAGATGATGATATCCATATTGGAGATATGCTGGAGGAGATCCTGACAAAGGAAGGCTATTCCGTTCTCCGTGCCTACTCAGGCACAGAAGCGCTGTATCTCCTGTCAAATAAAAAAATGGATCTGGTGCTGCTGGATCTGATGCTGCCCGGACTTTCCGGCGAGGAGGTTCTGCCGCATATTGGGAAGATCCCTGTGATCGTTCTCAGTGCAAAGGTGGATGTGCAGGATAAGGTAAACCTTCTGCTGGGAGGCGCAGCAGATTATATGACAAAGCCCTTTGACACCAAGGAACTTCTGGCCCGCATTACGGTCCAGCTCCGCAGGGCAGAGCAGCATGGGCAGAGCGGTGTTCTTTCTGTTGGAGATCTGGCGCTGGATACAGAGACGTTTTCTCTGACAGTCCAGGGACAGGCCGTGAAGCTGACCCGGACAGAATATGCCATTCTGAAGCTTTTGATGGAAAATCCCAGACAGGTCATTGCAAAGAGCGTCCTTCTGGAACGGATCAGCATGGACACGCCGGACTGTACCCAGAGGTCTTTGAAACAGCACATCAGCAACCTGCGTAAGAAATTACAGGCCGTCAGCGGTGGGGATCCCATTGAAACGGTGTGGGGGATCGGGTTCCGGTTAACAGAACAGAAATCCTGACCAGATTTTGACGTTTTTCCAGACCACTTTCTTGACTTTTATTTTGTATACTGGAGTCATTAAAGGAGGTAAAAAGTATGCGCTATGTTTTGCAGACCAACAGCCTGACAAAAAAATATAAAAATTTCCAGGCACTGAACGGCCTTACGATGAATGTTCCCGAAGGCTCGGTCTATGGCTTTGTGGGAAAGAACGGGGCGGGCAAGACCACGCTGATCCGTCTGATCTGCGGACTGCAGGAGCCGTCTTCCGGCGATTTTACTCTTTACGGCATCCAGAGCGGCAGCAGGGACATGTCCAGGGCCCGCCGGCGCATGGGAGCCGTGGTGGAGACACCGGCTGTTTATATGGATATGACGGCGGAAGAGAATCTGAAACAGCAGTATCTTATTCTGGGGCTGCCGTCTTATGATGGGATCCCCGGGCTGCTGAAGCTGGTGGGACTTGAGGACACTGGAAAGAAAAAGGTAAAGAACTTTTCCATGGGCATGAAGCAGCGGCTGGGCATTGCCATTGCCCTTGCCGGGGATCCGGATCTCCTTGTCCTGGATGAACCGGTCAACGGACTGGATCCCCAGGGGATCGTGGAGATCCGTGAGCTGATCCTGAAGCTGAATCGTGAAAGGCGGATCACGGTCCTGATCTCCAGCCATATTCTGGACGAGCTTTCCCGGCTGGCGACCCACTATGGGATCATAGATCATGGCCGCATGGTAAAAGAACTGAGCGCAGAAGAGCTGGATGCTGCCTGCCGCAAGTGTATCCGCATGGAGGTAAGCGATACAGGGATCCTGGCCCGTGTCCTGGATTCCATGCACCTGGAGTACAGGATCACCTCGGAAACCACGGCCGACCTGTTTGCAAAGCCCAGTGTAACGCAGCTTGCCGTTTCCCTGGCAGAGGAGGGCTGTGAGGTGCTGTCCATGACGGAGAAGGATGAAAGCCTGGAAAGCTACTATCTTTCCCTGATCGGAGGTGGAAGCCATGATTAGACTGCTTTCTGCCAGCTTATACCGTCTGAAAAAAAGTGCAGCTTTCTGGTCCTGCCTCATTGGAATGCTGGTCATAGCCTCGGTATTTATGGTGATGCAGGCCACCAGTATGGAGTATACGGTCCCCTTAAGCCGGGTGATCTTTCTTCCTCTGAGCTTTTATGGTGTGGCTGCTGCCGCCATGGTCAGCGTATTTACAGGAAGGGACTTTGCCGATGGGTTTATCCGGAATAAGCTGATCTTTTCCAAAAGCCGGAGCCAGGTGGTCCTTTCCCAGCTCGTGACAAGCTGCATTGCCTGCGGCCTGGTCTATTCCGTTACGGTCCTCTATACCTTTGGGACGGCCCGGTTCTTTTTTGAAAATAACGTGGAGCCGGACCTGTTTGCCGGGTATTTTGCCCTGGGCCTCAGCATGAGCGCAGCGATCGCCTGTCTGTTCTGTGTCATTACACTTTTGTGCGGGGACCAGACCCGGGCGGTCGTATGGTGTATGGGGATCTCTTTTGGAATGCTGTTTCTCAGTCTGCACACCAACCAGATCCTGGTGCAGCCCCGGTATAAAAATGGGGCCCTGAACCCGCATTACGTGGAAGGAGCAAAAAGAGTCCTGTATGGGATCTTACATGATTTGAACCCGTGCGGGCAGGCCGCCCAGCTTTCCTGCTGGGAGGTATGGGAGCCCATGAGGGCGGTCCTCTGCAATGGCCTGTGGATCCTGGGAACAGCGGCTGCCGGAATCGTTCTGTTTCAAAGAAAAGATATAAAGTAAGAGGGATATTATGGAGCTTCCACAGTTGATCATCCTTGCAGTCCTGCTTCTGACGGCCGTTATCCTGGCTGCAAAGGTTTATTTTCTGCACAGATCCGCAGAGGAGATCGCAAAAGCGTTCCATGACATACGGACGTCGGATACCAACACGCTCATTTCAGTTTCCTCCAGGGACCCGTATATGCGGAGGCTTGCTGCGGATATCAATCTCGAGCTCCGTCTGCTCCGCAAAGAGCGCCGGCGCTGTCAGCAGGGGGATCTGGAATTGAAGGAGACCGTTGCCGGCCTTTCCCATGACCTGAGAACGCCGCTCACGGCGCTCATCGGCTATCTGGATCTTCTGGAGCAGGAGGAAAACGGCGAAACGGTCAGGCGTTACCTTTCGCAGATCCGCAACCGGACAGAGGCGCTGAAGGATCTGACGGAGGAGCTGTTCCAGTACAGTGTGGCCGCGTCCTCCCAGGAGCTGCATCCGGAGCCTGTGGATGTGGTCGGAGCGCTGGAGGAAAGCCTTCTGTCGTTTTACGGCGTCATGCAGGAAAAGGGCATAGAGCCTGTGATCCATCTGCCGGAAGCTCCTGTCTGCCGCAGTCTGGATATAAGTGCGGTGAACCGCATTTTCTCCAATATCGTCAGCAACGCCCTTAAGTATTCAGACGGGGATCTCTTCGTCTGCATGGATCTGGACTGTGGAATTTCTTTTATCAATACGGCACAGAACTTAAACGCCGTCGCCGTGGGAAGAATGTTTGATAAATTTTATACAGTGGAGGCCAACAGAAATTCAACAGGCCTCGGATTATCCATAGCAAAAATCCTGACCGAGCGGATGGGCGGCAGCATTGAGGCAGAGTACAGCGAGGGAAAATTAAGGATCCGGATCCGGTTCCCAGAGGCTGGAAAACTGCTGGAGTGAGCCGTTCCCTCTCTGGCACGCTGGCACGCCCGATGGTGCCGCCGGCTGCCAGGAATGGGCCGCTCCCTTTAAAACCTTTCTTAAAATCAAAACCCATAGCTTTACCCCTGTCTGATTCAAAGTTTTCATTGTACATGATCTGATCCTTTATTCTGCAAGAACTGCTGTTGCCATGAGCATTTCATGATCTAAACATCCCCCAAGCACAGAACGAAAAGCCATTGCTGCGCCGCAAAATAATTTTTCCTATAAGCCTTCCGGCTAGTCCTGACTGCATAACATCCGCTTTCCTTACCATCCTTTTGTCTGGGAAATTCCATTGGCCCTGCCGGAAATTCAGATTCATAAACCTGTCCCGCCGTCATATACTGAGGTAAAGGAGCGTGAGGAATATGACGGCAGAAGAGCTGAAGCAGATATTTGGACGGGCTGTTCCGGATAGAGGGAAACTCCAGGAGATCCGCCTGCGGGCGGGGAAGCCGGTGCTGGTCTTTATGGACGGACGGGAATATATGGTGGGCCGGGAGGGGCTTCTGGAGCCGGATGCAGATCTGTCTCCGGTCCTGGCAGATCCGGCGCTGATCCGGGAGATCCTGGGGATTTTTTCCAGGCATTCCCTGTATGCCTTTGAGGATGAGATCCGCCAGGGCTTTCTGACCATCGAGGGAGGCCACCGGGTGGGGATCGCCGGAAAGGCCGTCACCGAAGGCAGCGGTCTGAGGACCATCAGGGATATATCCAGCCTGAATATCCGCCTGGCCCATGAAAAGCCCGGCTGCGGGGATCCGGTGCTCCCCTGGCTCTATGAAAACGGCCGGCTTCAGAATACGCTGATCCTGTCGCCGCCGGGAGCCGGGAAGACCACACTTTTAAGAGATGTGGTGCGCCAGGTATCCAATGGAAACCGGTACGGGCCGGGTCTCCAGACAGCGGTGGTGGATGAACGGTCAGAGCTGGGAGCCTGCTTTAAGGGTGTACCCCAGTGCGATCTGGGAATGCGCACGGATGTGATGGACGGATGTCCAAAGGCCCTGGGAATGGTCATGATGATCCGTTCCATGGCTCCCGGCGCGGTGGCGGTGGATGAGATCGGGGACCGGGAGGATCTGGAGGCGTTAAGATACGTGATGAAATGCGGCTGCCGGATCCTGGCCACGGTCCACGGAAGCTCCCCGGAGGATCTGAAAAAGAAGCCGGTGCTGGCAGAAATGGTCCGGGAAGGAATGTTTTCCCGGTATGTGGCGCTTTCCAGGCGGTTGGGTCCGGGAACTGTGGAGGCTGTGTGCGACGGGGAACTGAGGCTGCTGGCGGGAAAGGGGTGCCAGAATGAGGAGAGCGGGGCCGGAAGCCCGGAAACAGAAGGAAAAGCGGAGGCTCCGGGAGCATGAAATATATAGGGATCCTTATGATGGCCGGGGCATTGGCTGCGGGAGGCTTCTGGGCCGCAGACCAGTGGAAGGAAAAGCTGGAGCTTTTGCTCCTGTTCCGGCAGATGATGTTTTATTTGAAGGGACAGATCCTGTATGCCAACGCCACCCTGCCGGAAGCGCTCCGGGAGGTGGGAGGACGGTACGCAGAGGGACGGAGCGGTTTTCTTAAGGAGCCGGGCGCGTTTTTCCTGCGGGTGGCAGAGCGTCTGGAGGAGCAGGGAGACGTGCCGTTTCCTGTGATCTGGAAGGAGGAGGCGGAGCGGTTTCCGCCGGGATTTCCCCTGGAGGCAGGGGACCATAAAAATCTCCTGGCCCTGGGAGAGAATCTGGGCTACGCCCATAAGGACATGCAGGAGCGGACCCTTCTGTTTTATCTGGAGGAGACGGACGGCTCCATCGGGTTTTTAAAGAGGGAAATGGAGAGCCGGACGAAGCTGTACCGGTGCCTGGGCATGGCGGCCGGGCTGTTTCTCATGGTGGTCATGGCGTGAAATGGCATAGGAGGATGGCATGGGTGTAAATCTGATCTTTAAAATTGCGGCAGTGGGGATCCTGGTGTCGGTGATCTGCCAGGTGTTAAAGCACAGCGGAAGGGAGGACCAGGCGTTTCTCACCAGCCTGGCGGGGCTGGTACTGGTGCTCTTCTGGATCGTTCCTTACATATATGAGCTGTTTGAAACCATAAAAAATCTGTTTGCCCTGTGAGGAAGGGGGAAGGCGTCATGACGATCATACAGGCGGCGGTCCTGGGGATCACGGCGGTGGCCCTGGCGGTCCAGCTAAAGCCCCTGCGCCAGGAATATTCGGTGTACCTGATCCTGGCGGCCGGTCTGGTCATTGGCTTTTTAAGTATTTCCAGGCTGGAGCTGATCCTGGACACAGTGCGGGCCATCGGGAGCCAGATCCGGGTGAAGAACATTTACCTGGGAACGCTTTTAAAAATGGTGGGGATCACATACATCGCGGAATTTGCCTCCGGGATCTGCAGGGACGCGGGATTTTCGGCTCTGGGGACCCAGGTGGAGATGTTCGGGAAGCTGTCCATCCTGGCGGTGAGTGCGCCGGTGCTCCAGGCGCTCTTAGAAACTCTCCAGGTGTTCCTGTCATGAGGAGGCAGAAGAAGGCCCTGCGTTTTTTTCTGGCCCTGGCCCTTTTCCTGTTCATGTTTTCCGGCCTGGCCCGGGCGGAGGAGGCAGTGGAGGAGCCCTATGCCCTGGAGGATTTTAATATGGAAGAGATCCAGAGGTTTCTGGACAGCCTGGACCGGAATCAGACAGGCGGCCTGTCCTTTGGCAGCGTCATGAAGGAGATCATGGACGGAAACCTTGGAGGAGTGTTTGAGGAGCTGGCCGGGAGGATCCGGGAAGGATTTTTTTCTGAGATCCGGACCAACGCCAGGTTCGTAGGACAGATCATCCTGCTGGCGTTCATTGGAGCCGTTTTTTCGGGTTTTTCCAATATTTTCGGGTCGGGCCATGTGTCGGAAACGGGCTTTTACGTGGTATACCTTTTAAACATGGTCTTTCTGGCGGCCAGCTTTTTTGCCAGCGTGACCATTGCCGGTTCTGTGGCAGAGGAGCTGATGGAATTCATGCGGGTGCTCCTTCCGGCGTATTTTCTGGCCGTGGCCATGGCGGGCGGCGCGTTCACCTCCACGGCGGTCTGCGGCTTTACCTTCGGAGCCATCGGCGTGGTCCAGGCCGTGGTCTCCGGCGTGCTCCTTCCTCTGATGCGGGTCTATATGATGCTGGTGTTAGCCGGGAACCTTTACAGGGAGGACATGATCTCCAGGACCACAGAGCTTTTGCGGCAGGGGATCTTGTGGACCTTAAAGACCATGTTCGGGATCATCGTGGGCTTCCATGTGATCCAGGGACTGGTGCTGCCCCAGGCGGATGCCTTAAAAAATGCATCGGCCATGCGGCTGGCCCAGATGATCCCCGGCGTGGGGGCCGGAGCAGGAGCCATATCCCAGATGGTCATGGGCTCGGGGATCCTGATAAAGAATACAGCCGGGGCAGCAGCGGTCCTGGTGCTTCTTTTTATGGCGGCGGTCCCGGTCATCAAACTGCTGGTGCTGATGTTCCTTTATTATATGGCGGCGGCGGTGATGCAGCCGGTCTGCGATAAGCGGCTGGTGGCATGCATGACCGGGGCGGCGGCTGGCCATGGGATCCTTTTAAAGATCGTGGGCTGCTCCCTGGCTTTGTTTTCTGTGACCATCGCCGTTCTCTGTGCGTCCACCAACGCCGTCTGGTATGCGGGGTAGACGGGAAAGGAGGAGGATTGGAAGCAGTATATGAATGGATCCGCAGCCTGGTGTTTTATCTGATCCTGATGACCACGGTCTTAAACTTCCTTCCGGACCGGAAATATGAAAAATACCTGAGGCTTTTTACGGGGATGGTATTCATTCTCCTGGTGTTCGGGCCCCTGGGGGATCTTACAGGGCTGGAGGAACGCATGGCCGGGGCCTTTGGCCGGATCACCTTCCAGAATGATGTGAAGCTCTTACAGAGGGAGATCGCCGACGCGGACGGGACCCGGATGAAGCGGCTTGCGGACAGCTACCGGCGGGCGGTGGAAACGGATCTTATGACCATGGCGGAGAGTGCCGGTCTGGAATGCAGACAGGCAGAGGCAGTGGTGGAGGAGGATCCGGAGCGTCCGGGCTTCGGTTCAGTGCTGGAGGTGAAGCTGATCGTGGGGATCCCAGAAAGCGGGAGCCCGGGGCCCCTGGAAGGGGATACGGAGGCCTTCCGGGGACAGGGAGCGGAAACCTGGAGCCGGGAGGAAAACGGCCGCGAGGCTGGGCTGGAGCGGCGCAGAAGGGCCAACCGGGAGATCGGAAATCTGAAAACAAGGATAGGAGAGTATTATGGAGTGGAAGAAGGACGGATCCGGATCGATCTGGAGGATGAATAAAGAAAAGCTGATCTTTGTATTCTGCTCCGGGCTGCTGCTGTTCGTGCTTTCCATGCCGGGGACAGAAAAGGAACGATCCCTTGAGGCGGCGGCTGTGGGAAGCGGAGGGATGGAAAACATGGACCGGAGCGGAACCGGCCGTCTTCTGGACGGGCCAGCGGACGGGCCGGAGAAAGGGGAACTCCCGGGCCTTTCCGGAGGGGCGCAGGCCGTCTCCGGAGGCAGCGGCGGATCTTTGTATGAAAAGGAGCTGGAGCAGCGGATCGCCGGCCTCCTGGACCGGGTAGAGGGCGTAGGAAAGGCAGATGTGATGGTGGTGCTGAAATCCTCGGAGGAGCGGGTGTTCCATGTGGATAAAAATTCCAGGACCTCAGCCACAGAGGAAAAGGGAGAGGACGGGCGCACCGTAAGGGAGCAGGAACTCTCTGAGAGCACCGTCATGGGCGGCGGGAACCAGGGGCCTGTGGTAGAAAAGGAGCTGACGCCGGAGGTGGCCGGTATCGTCATCAGCGCTGACGGCGGGGGAAACGCCAGCGTGCGTGCGGAAATTTCTGAGGCCATGGAAGCATTATTCGGGCTGCCGGCACATAAGATAAAAGTATTAAAGAGGGTGAAAGAAGGAGTCTGAGGAATGAAACGGATATTCAGGAGAAACCAGGTGATCATCACCACGCTGGCGATCATGATCGCGGCAGCCGGATATTTAAATTATTCTGCAAAAAAGGAGGTGGTGGGCTCGGATGTGTTTGAGGCGGGGATGATGGAGATCTCCGACGAGGACATTCTGGCGGAAAACCAGGCGGTGAACCGGGCGGACGACGGTACCTTAAAGGAGGTCCAGAGTCTGGACGGGGAGCTTGAAAGCGCCGGAAGCCTGGACGCAGAGGCCGGAGGGGAAACACAGGCGGCAGATTCTGCGGGAAGCAGTGAACCGGCGGGAAGCGAAACAGAGGCCGCAGGCCTTGAAAATCCCGGGGAGGCGGTGCTCACCGGAGGCACCAGTGTGTCCGAGTACATAGCCGGCGTCCAGCTGAGCCGTGAGCAGATCCGGGCGAAGAATAAGGAGACGCTCATGGAGCTGATCAATAACGGCCAGATCCCGGATACGGAAAAGCAGGCAGCCATCCAGAGTATGATCCGGATGACGGAGATCTCCGAAAAGGAAAATGCGGCGGAGACCCTGCTCCGGGCCAAGGGCTTTGTGGATCCGGTGGTCAGCATCACAGAGGACCAGGTGGATGTGGTGGTCAATGCGGTGACCCTGACCGACCCGGAGCGGGCCCAGATCGAGGATATCGTAAAAAGAAAGACAGAGGTGGGGGCCAACGGCATCGTGATCACGCTGATGGATCTGGCCGAGTAAGGCGGTTCCTGTATGCGCGCCGCAGAAATCTTCTGGAAAAGCCTATGCAAAGTTTTGTGGTTATGGTATAATGTCTGGAGGACATGGTAGGAAAACTATGATCGCAGGAGGTAATCATTGTGGCAGCGGATACAGTAAGAATCAGTCATAAAGTATATGAGAAGGATCAGATCGGCGAGGTACAGATCGCAGACGAAGTCGTGGCAATCATTGCCGGCCTGGCGGCGACAGAGGTGGAAGGCGTGGACTCCATGGCCGGAAACATCACCAACGAGCTGGTTGGAAAGCTGGGAATGAAGAACCTTTCCAAGGGTGTAAAGGTGGATGTAACGGAGGAGCACGTTTCCGTGAGCCTGTCTCTGAATCTGAAGTATGGGTACAGCATCCCCAAGGTATGCGAGGTGGTCCAGGATAAGGTAAAGAGCGCCATTGAAAATATGACGGGGCTCATCGTTCTGGATGTGAACATCAAGATCGCCGGCGTAAGCCTGGAGGAAAACCAGTAAGGAATAAACGTAAGGGCCGCTGTCCGCAGAAATTGCGGGCGGCGGCTTTTTTTCTGTGTCCAGAAGTCCGGCGGAAAAACCATAAGAAACACGCTGCGTGGATTCCTCATGGTGATCGCGGCAGCCGCCAGAGTCTCGTGCAGCCACGGACGTTTGGCCGCTGCCCGCGTAAACAAAAAAGGAGCCTTATCATTTCTGATAAAGCTCCTGTATGACCTGTCCGGGAATCGAACCCGGGTTTACGCCGTGAGAGGGCGTCGTCTTGACCGCTTGACCAACAGGCCGAATCATCAAGCCTGTTTATAATACCATGGATTTCAAAAAAAGCAAGTCTTTTTTTAAAAAAATAAATTTTTTTTGTCTGCCTGCTGTGTCCGGGAAGCGCCGTGCGTCTGTCCTATGGGGATACTGTTTTTTGCATCCGTATACATAAAGGTCTTGTGAAACTATGCAGATTCATGTATAATCGAAAGATAAGACCAGAAAATGAAATCGAAGAAACGGTTCAGATTATAAATGGAGGTAATCCGATGACCAGAAGGGAAGCTCGGGAACATTGCTTTAAGATGCTGTTCTGCCAGGATTTTTATCCGGCAGAGGAAAAGGAGGAACAGCTGGAGCGGTATTTTGATGCTCCGGTGGAGGACGTTACAGGAAAGGACGGAGCGGACGAGGTGCTCCACCAGGTGGACCTGGAGGGAGCGGATAAAACGGCCCTGGAGGCCCGGGTGGAGGCCATTATGAAAAAGATCCCGGAGCTGGATGAGAAGATCAACGGGGTGGCCGAGGGCTGGAAGACCAGACGCATGGGCCGGGTTGAGCTTACGATCCTCCGGCTGGCTCTTTTTGAGATGAAGGAGGATCAGGAGATCCCGGAGAAGGTGGCCATCAACGAGGCTGTGGAGCTGGCCAAGAAATTCGGCGGAGACGGGGCCCCGGCCTTTGTCAACGGGATCCTGGCGAAGCTGGTGGAAGAAAGATCCGAATAAAATCAAGGCCGGAGAGCAGCTATGGCGGGAGTATATTCAGTCACGCAGGTGAATTCGTATATCAAAAATATGTTTGTCCAGGACTTCCTTCTTCGCCGGATCTCGGTGAAGGGGGAAGTTTCCAACTGTAAATATCACAGTTCCGGCCACATTTACTTTACCTTAAAGGATTCGGGAGGGACCCTTTCGGCCGTCATGTTCGCGGGCCAGAGAAAGGGGCTGGGCTTCCGTCTGGCAGAGGGCCAGCAGGTGGTGGTCAAGGGGACTGTTGACGTTTACGAGCGGGACGGAAGATACCAGCTTTACGCGTCGGAGATCGAGCTGGCAGGCCGGGGCGACCTGTACGTCCGGTTTGAAAAGCTTCTGCGGGAGCTGGAGGAGATGGGGATGTTTGCGGCCCAGTATAAGCGGCCGATCCCCAGATATGCCATGTCCGTAGGGATCGTTACAGCCCCCACCGGGGCGGCCATCCGGGACATCATCAATATCAGCAGACGGAGGAATCCCTATGTGCAGCTGATCCTTTATCCGGCCCTGGTACAGGGGCAGGGAGCGAAGGAGAGCATCGTAAACGGGATCCGTACCCTGGACGCCATGGGACTGGACGTTCTCATCGTAGGCCGGGGCGGCGGCTCCATCGAGGATCTGTGGGCCTTCAATGAGGAGGAGGTGGCCCGGGCCATCTTTGCCTGTGAAACGCCGGTGATCTCTGCGGTGGGCCACGAAACGGATGTGACCGTTGCCGACTATGTGGCGGACTTAAGAGCCCCTACGCCTTCGGCAGCGGCAGAGCTGGCAGTCTTTGATTATGCCAGGTTTGCGGCGGATCTGGAAGCCAGAAAGCGGAAGCTTTCCCGGGAGATGGGCTTTTTCCTGGATCAGGTAAAGGGAAGGCTGCGCCAGGATGAGCTGAAGATCCGGCTTTACCATCCCCAGCATGTGATCCGGGAAAAAAGGCAGCGGCTGGCGGATCAGGAGGAACGGCTGGAGCGGATCATGGACGCCCGCACCGGGGAGATCCGGTCACGGCTCCAGAGCCGGGAAGGACGCCTCTCCCGCGCCATGGACCGGAGGATGGAAGACGATAAAAAACGGCTGGCAGAGGCCAGCGGCAGGCTCTGGGGGCTTTCTCCCTTAAGAAAGCTGAGCCAGGGCTTTGGATATATCGAGGATCAGGAGGGAAAACGGCTGGGCTCTGTAAAGCAGGCGCCGCCGGGGAGCGGGATCACCGTACAGGTGGCAGACGGAACGCTTTCGGCCCTGGTAACGGAAAGGAATGAGGAGTCGGGATGGCAGAACTGGATAAAAACGGAGCAGACATGACCATAGAGGAAACGTTTGCGGCCCTGGACGATCTGATCGGCCGCCTGGAGGGCGGAAAGGGCTCCCTGGAGGATGCCTTTAAGAATTATGAGGAAGGCATGCGGCTGGTGAAGAGCTGCAATGAGAAAATAGAAAAGATCGAAAAGCAGATCATGGTCCTGGGCGGAGGACCGGCGGAGGAAGAGGACGATGGAACGCAGTTTTAAAGAATTACTGGAACAGAAAACGGCGGAGACAGAGGCGGCGGTGTATGCGTACCTGCCGGAGGAAAAGGGCTTCCAGAAGACGATCTTCGAGGCCATGAATTACAGTGTAAAGGCCGGAGGCAAGCGGCTCCGTCCCCTTCTCATGATGGAGACGTACCGGATGCTCGGCGGAAAGGGAAAGGAGATCCTGCCCTTTATGGCGGCCATCGAGATGATCCATACCTCATCTCTGATCCATGACGACCTGCCCTGTATGGACAACGATGAGCTGCGCCGGGGAAAGCCCACCACCTGGAAGGTGTACGGCTATGATATGGCGGTGTTAGCCGGAGAT
>OGXZ01000233.1_pt1 | contig 32569 bp, 25 predicted proteins | sample 1576431 | NCBI WGS metagenome assembly OGXZ01 (sample SAMEA3541590, study PRJEB24748) | human gut metagenome | biome: human gut; feature: human-associated habitat; material: faeces | place: China | collected 2012
ATCGTATAGGTATACATACCATTTTTGTCCACAACATAAGGAATCCACTTGGACTTATCTGCAAGTGCTGCTTCTGCACTTGTTCCTACATACAGATAATCATATCCTGTACCACTGAGTGTAATTTTGGCAGTCATCTCCCCATTTTTTGATGTTAAGATGCAATCCATAACTTTAAACATGGATGAACTTGAAGTTACGTTTACTTTATAAGAGCCATCACTTACCTGAACATATTTGGTTATTCCTTCTGTCTTGAATGTTAATGTACGATCAAACCATTTACCACTTTTTTCCCCATGTGCTGCAATCTGAATCCCAGTATTCATGCTTTCCACCGGCACTGTAAATACACATTTTCCTTCTACAATTTCTTTAGGCGCAATTAACTGATCTTTTGAAGCTTTTTCAGCATCCTTAGCGGTTCCCACGTATAAATAATCATATCCTGTTCCACTAAGTGTAATATCTGCCTGCATCTTGCCACCAACAGATGTCAGCACGCAATTTACTACACGAAACATTCCACTAGCTGAAGCTGCATCAACATCTACTACATACTTTCCAGTATCCAGTACGCTCTTGTCCTCATTTCCCGGTTTCTGGTTTTCGCCACTTCCGGTTCCCGGTTTGCTCTCTCCTAAATTGCCTCCCTGTTCAGGATTTTCTGTGTCGTCTTTTTTATTTTCTGTTGACAAAATAGTAAGGTACAGGTACAATCGTGTCATGTGAGGGGTTTTTCCGCCACCGGGTGGAAAAACAAGAATACCCGTATCCATTCCGGTAGGTCGCAGCAGGAATGGGTAGGGGTATTTTTTACGTTTAGGAGGAAAAAGACCATGTTGGGAAAACAATATCTGAAATATGTATCCAGCAATATATTGGGGATGATGGGGCTTTCCTTTTATATTCTGGCAGACACCTATTTTGTGGCAGCAAAACTGGGGGCAGATGGTCTGGCGGCGCTGAACATTGCCATTCCGGGATATTCTTTGGTCAATGCCACAGGGCTGATGGTGGCCATGGGCGGCGCTGTGCGGTACACCATTGCCCAGTCACAGGGGCAGAAAAAACAGGCACACGAAATATTCACCAAAACCATGCTGACAGGCTGGTTTTTCGCCGCCATTTATCTTTTGATGGGCATTTTTCTGGCAACGCCTTTTGCGTCCCTTTTGGGTGCAGAAGGGGAAATCCTGCCCATGACAGCGGATTACCTGCGGATGATGCTCCTGTTTGGGGTGTTCTTCATTTCCAATGATATGATGCTGGCTTTTGTGCGAAACGACGGCGCCCCAAGGCTGGCTATGATCGGTATGATCTGTGGCAGTCTAACCAATGTGGTGCTGGACTATGTGTTCATTTTTCCTTTAGATATGGGGCTGTTTGGTGCGGCGCTGGCAACGGGCTTTTCTCCGGCGGTGAGCATGTGCGTCATGTCTATCCATGTGTGGAAAAAGAAAAACGGCTTTGCCTTCTGCCGGGTGAAAGAAGTGGCAAAAAGCGGACTGCTGTTCTGTAAATTGGGGATTTCAGCCTTTGTCAATGAATTTGCAACAGGCGTGGTGCTGACGGTGTTTAATCTGCTGATTCTGTCCATCACTGGCAATACAGGCGTAGCGGCTTATGGCGTCATTGCCAATATCGCATTGGTGGGAACGGCGGTGTATACAGGGCTTTCCCAAGGAACACAGCCTTTGGTCAGCCAGTATTACGGCAAACGGGATCACCACAGCACAAGGAAACTGTATGGTTTTGCCATATCTTCAGCCCTTCTTCTGGGGGCAGTGATGATTGCCATTGCATGGGGATTTACGGAGCCATTGGTCAGTGTGTTCAACGGCGAAGGCAACGAGGCTTTGCAGACTATGGCGGAAGAAGGTCTGCGGCTGTATTTCATCGGGTTCCTGTTTGCGGGTATCAATATCGTTTCGGCGGTGTATCTGGGTGCCGTGGAACAGCCCATGCCATCCTTTTTCATTGCTATGACTAGAGGCGTTGTAGCGATTTTGATTTTTGCTTTCCTTCTTTCTGCATTGTTTGGGATGCTGGGCATTTGGCTGGCATTTCCGGCAGCAGAAGGAGCTACCTGCCTGTTGACAGCGGTTTTCATGTGGCGAAGCAGAAAAAGAGAAAATAAAAATTGACGGTGTTAGGGGCATCTTCATAAGAAAACAAAAGAAGCCGAAATCCTTATCATGATAAAGGATTTCGGCTTTCTTATGATATTGAGATTTTATTCGATATGTTTTCTTATGAAGACAGCCGTTGCAATTCCCCTTAAGAAATTAAGGAAACGAAAATCAATGTTTTCTTAAGGGGAAGTTGCTTTAGGGGTGGTTTTATTTTTTTATTTTTTTATTTTTTCATTTTTTCTTTTACCATATCCGCATACTGCCGAAAGCCTTTTTCCTCTTTTTCGGGAAAAACAAAACCAAGTTTCCCAGCTGTTTGTTCACCTGTCTGCCGGAAAAGGATGCACGCCTTTTCGAGAGCTGTCCAGAAATGAGAAAAATTACCATCGGGCAGTGTTTCCAGATAAAGGTCGTACTGCTCCTTAGGCAGATAATTTTTCAGATATTTTCCCAATTTGCCACAGGATACGCCAAAATCTGTCTGTGTCCCCACCTGCCACTGGAGCATCTGTTCCAGCATAGGGCGCGCCAGCGTATGATAGGTTGTCATGGCAAAGGGCATCTCCTGCCGCGCCAGACCTTTCACCACATCGCACAGATTCCAGTAAAAGGCGTTGCAGCAGCCCAAAAATCGTTTTTCTGTAGGCTTTTGCACCCAAAACTCCTCGTCTGTCGGAGGAAATTGAGGCAGACAGCCGATTTTATCCAAAAGGGGCACAAACAGGCGATTGCGGTTCTTCCCCTGTTCCATAGCTTCCAAGGTTTCCACACCAATGTCAATGCGGTTGCCATCGGCAAAAAGCAGCAGCCAAGAATAGCTTTTGTCATAATCCCCACGGATGCCGAACCGTTCTCCATAACCGAAATCATCATCCTGCTCCTGTTTCAAGATGACTTCACCAAACACATCCAGCCATGCGGTATCTTCCCGAAAAGGCGCCACTTCCTTCACCACATACATGATGTCAAAATCCTGATAGACATCTTTTGGCACATTTTCATTGGCACGGGAGCCTTTCAGATACACCGCCAGTACTCGGCTATCTCGCCTTGCCGTTTCCAGAATCAAATCCATCATTTCCTGTTCTGTCCGCAATCCTTTCACCTCCGAAAATAAGAAAAAAGCCGAAACCCGCAGGCTTCGGCACCGTCCCTAAGAGGATTTGAACCTCCGGCCTACCGCTTAGGAGGCGGTCGCTCTATCCAACTGAGCTATAGGGACACATTACTTTTCTATTTTATCACGTTCGCCCGTTTCGTCAAGAGTGCTTTTCCCTTGTATTTTCTACTATTCCAATGGGGATTTCCTTTGACAGCCTTTATCCGCAGGCAGTATAATATATGATTGAAACAGGATTTTTGTATAGAAAACGAGGAAAAACTATGATTCCCATTACCATAACATACACCCCCTACGCCGAAGGGGTGAAAATCATCGGCGTCACAGGACGGGCGGCGGAAATCCGTATCCCCGACCACATTGACGGCTTGCCTGTCATTGCCATTGCCCCCTATGCCTTTGCGGTGCAGACGGAGGCAGAAGCAAGTGAAACAGAAACGCCTGCTGAGCTTTCCTTTGCGGAAGGAGCGGACATGCCCAGAAAAGCCCCTCTGAAAGAAGTGACAGGGGAAGCCTTGAAGCGGCTGTATCTGCCGGACACCATTCGGGAAATGGGGGCTTATGCCTTTGGGGGATGTTCCGCTTTGGAGGTCATCCACCTGCCGGAAAATCTGGCGGTATTGCCTGACCATTTGTTTGCGGGATGCATCTCTCTGAAACAGATTACCCTGCCGCCCCAGCTTTCCGTCATTGAGGGCTATGCCTTTTATGACTGCCGCAGTCTGGAAAAGTTGCGGATTCCCGAAACAGTACAGAAAATCGGGGCTTATGCCTGCTACAACTGCCGGAAAATGGAGGAAATCAACATCCCCAGAGAAACCACTGACCTGGGCACAGGGCTGTTTTTGAACTGCGACAAGCTTACATCCATTTCCTTCGGCAGATGCCGCCATATTGCGGACTTGGTGGCAGTTCTCAACCACGAACTGCATCTGACCATGGATTTTGACGACGGCAATCGAGCAAAACTGCTCATTCCCGATTTCCAGTATGAATATATCGAGGACACCCCTGCCCGTCAGTTCCATCAGGTGAACTACGGCACAGGGCATCTGTTCCGTCAGTGCATCGGCAATTCGGACATTGATTTCCGCCGGTTCGACGAGCTGTTTTACCTGACCAAGCGAGAGGACGGGGCGTTAATGGTACTGCTTCTGACCATGTACCGTCTGGAATACCCCTACCGCTTGCAGGAAAATCGCAGACAGGACTATCTGCAATATCTGAAAGACCATTTTTCTGTGGCTTTCGGCTATTATTTGAACCGTGGCGATTTGGAAAAAATCCGCCTTTTTGCCCAGTGGGGGCTGATTACGGCGGAAAACATCGATTCCCTGCTGGAAATGGCAGGAGAAGCCAAAAAAACAGAAATCACGGGCTTTTTGCTGGAATACCAGCACGCCCATTTTGCGAAAAAGAAAAAATCATTTGATCTGTAAAGGGGGAAAACCATGAACGAAACCCATCAGCAGCTCATACAAATCGGCAGCCGCATATTGAGCGCCTCCCGCAATGAGCTTTATTTATCCATGCGGTTTCTGGACGTTGCCCTCAGCTCTCTGCGTTATGAAATGAACCTGTCCTCCCTTTACGTAGGGACCGACGGGGAAAAAATACTGTTCAACCCCCGTTACCTCATCCAGCGGTATCTGTCCGACCGAGTGCTGGTGAATCGGGCGTATCTGCACATGCTACTCCACTGCCTGTTCCGCCACCCCTTCCATCAGGGCGACCGGGACGAGGAATACTGGAATCTGGCGTGTGACATCGCCGTGGAATCCATGGTGGATGCCCTGCCCTTCAAATCGGTGCGTCTGGTGGTATCCGACCGGCGGAATGAATGGTATGACAAACTGCGGCGAGAGCTGAAAGTCCTTTCCGCCGAAGGCATTTACGAAGTGCTGCAAAGGGAAAAACTGTCCATACAGGACTTCGGCAAACTGCAATTGGAATTCTGGGTGGACGACCATGTTTTCTGGGAAAAGAAAAAGGACGACGACCAGAATCAGGACGAAAACCAAGACGACAACAACAACCAGAACCAAAACGACCAGAACGACAAGCAGGAACAGCAGCGCAGACAGGAGCCGGAGGAAAAGTGGCGTGACATCAGCGAAAAGATGCAGACCAATCTGGAAACCTTCTCCAAGGAAGCCGGAGAAGAAGCCGGCGACCTGCTGCAATACCTGAAAGTGGAAAACCGTGAGCGGTATGACTACCGCCGTTTTCTGGAGAAATTCGTGACCCTCAAAGAGGACATGCAGGTGGACGACGACAGCTACGACTATATTTTCTATACTTACGGCTTGCAGCTCTACGGCAACCTGCCCCTCATCGAGGCTTTGGAATACAAGGAAGTGAAAAAGGTAGAGGAAATCGTCATTGCCATTGACACCTCGGAATCCTGCGAGGGGGAAGTGGTGCGAAAGTTCTTAGAAGAAACTTACGCCATTCTGCGGCAGAACGAAAGCTTTTTCCATACCTTCCACATCCACATCATACAGTGTGATACCGTCATCCAGCAGGATAAAGTCATCACCTCCGCCGAAGAGATGGCAGCATACATGGAGAATTTTGACCTGCGGGGAAACGGCGGCACGGACTTCCGTCCCGTATTCACCTATGTATCTAAATTGATAGAAGAAAAAGTCTTTCGCAATCTGAAAGGGCTCATTTACTTCACCGACGGCTGGGGACAGTTCCCCAAACGCCGCCCGCCCTACGAAACAGCATTCGTCTTTTTCGACGAGGGCATGTACAACGAACGTGAAGTGCCCCCTTGGGCAATGAAAGTCATTTTGGGCAAAGAAGATTTGGAAATTTCGTATAACAAGGAGTAATGCTATGAATATCAAACAGGCAAAGGAAGAAATCAAGCATGCCATTGCCGCTTATCTGGCAAAGGACGCTTACGGAGAATATAAAATCCCTGTGGTACGGCAGCGTCCCCTGCTGCTCATGGGTGCGCCGGGGATCGGCAAAACTGCCATCATGGAACAGGTGGCAAGGGAATGCGGCGTAGGGCTGGTGGCATACAGCATCACCCACCACACCCGTCAGAGCGCCATGGGGCTGCCCTTCATCAGCCACAAAAACTACGGCGGCAAGGAATATGCCGTCACAGAATACACCATGAGTGAAATCATTGGTGCCGTTTACGACAAAATGGAAGAAACAGGGCTGAAAGAAGGCATCCTGTTCATCGACGAAATCAACTGTGTATCCGAAACACTGGCGCCTGCCATGCTGCAATTTTTGCAGGCAAAAACATTCGGCTCCCACAAGGTGCCTGAAGGCTGGATCATCGTAGCGGCAGGCAATCCCCCCGAATACAACAAGAGCGTGCGGGAATTTGACGTGGTAACCTTAGACCGTGTGAAGAAAATCGACGTAGAGCCTGATTTTGCCGCATGGAAAGAATACGCATGGAAACAGGGGCTTCACGGGGCTGTACTGTCCTATCTGGAAATCAAGAAAAACCATTTCTATGCCATGGAAACCACTGTGGACGGCAAGCGTTTTGCCACTGCCAGAGGCTGGGAGGACCTGTCCAACATGTTACAGGTTTATGAGGAGTTGGGCATTGCCGCTGATGAAACCCTCATCGTTCAGTACTTGCAGCACAAGAAAATCGCTAAGGATTTTGCCAACTATTTAGACCTTTACGAAAAATACCGCACAGACTACCGCGTGGGGGACATTCTGGCTGGCAACTACACCAAAGGCGCTGTGGAAAAATTGCAGGAAGCGCCTTTCGACGAACGCCTCAGCGTCATGGGTCTGCTGCTGAGCCGTTTGACAGAAGACTTTACCGCGGCTTATGACAAAGACTTGCAGACCGTACAGCTTCACGGGGTGCTGAAAGAAATCAAGGAGCGTTTCGCAAGCCCTTACTGCGCCGAAACCCCTTGGGAAACCCTCACAGAATCCTACATGGAAGAAATCCAGAGCAAGTACGACAGAGAAAAGAAAGCCGGTCTGTTGGATAAACACAGCACACAGGCATACCTTGCCACATTGCAGACCATGGAAGGCTATGTGCAGGCAGCCAAAGCCGCAGGTCTTAGAGAAAAAGACGACGTATTTGGCATGATGAAAGAGAAATTCGCAGATGTAGTGGAAGACCGTGAAAACGCCATCTCCTACGCTTCCGAAGCACTGGACAACGCTTTTGCCTTCTTAGAAGAAGCCTTCGGCGCTGGACAGGAAATGGTCATTTTCATCACAGAACTGACTGCCAACTATTACAGCGTGAAATTCATCAGCGAAAACGGCTGCGAAAAATACTACAACTACAACAAAGAGCTGCTCTTTGAAGAAAAGCAGAAATCCATTCTGGAGGACATCGAAAAAGCCAAAACCATGGTGGATCTGCTGTTTTAAGCATCAAAAAAACCAGACAAAATGTCTGGTTTTTTTATTTTCCATATTTTATTCTCTTGTGAACTCTGCCGCAATGGGATTGCCGTCTACTTCAATAATCAGACGGAATTCACCAGTGCCGATACTGCCACAGAGGTTTTTCCAATTGATAGGCAGTTCTACCGTTTCTCCGGCAGGTACTGCAACGGTTTCTTCACCCCACTGGGCATTGGCAGTGCCTACAAATTCTTTCCAATGACCGTCCGCGTCTTTCTTTTCCATGTGATACGCGTCACGATAGCTGATTTCCGCATCTGTGCCATTGGTCAGCAGGAATGTACCGCTGGTGGCTTTCAGGGTATCTTCTTTCAGTTCCAGTGTCACGCCTTCCATTTCGTTGACTGTGGCAAACTGAGTTTCCGGATCGCCGCTGCATCCGGCAAATGCCACCATACACAACAATGCCAATAAAACCGCAATTCCTTTTTTCATTTCGTTTCTCCTTTATTACTGCAATGTCTTTTCGATGAATGCTGCCAGTTCTTTTGCCGCTTTTTCCATGCGTTCCATGTCTTTGCCTTCAATCATAACACGGATGAGGGGTTCTGTGCCGGAAGTACGGATCAGCACACGCCCATCTGCAGAAAATTCTTCTTCCAGTTTTGCAATGGCATGGCGGATAGCAGGTACTTCCATATAAGTGTTTTTCTTTGCGTTATTGACACGGGCATTTACCAGCACCTGAGGCATCACTTCCATGGCTTTTGCCAGTTCGGACGCCTTTTTGCCTGTGCGTTTCATAACGGACAGCAGCTGGATAGCTGTGAGAATGCCGTCACCTGTGGTGTTATGGTCCAGGAAAATGATATGACCGGACTGTTCACCGCCCAGGTTGCGTTCTGCTTCGATCATGCGTTCCAGAACGTAACGGTCACCAACGCCTGCCTGTTCGATGGCAATGCCTTTTTCTCTGCCCATCATGGTCAGACCCAGGTTAGACATAACGGTACCAACGATGGTATCGTTTTTCAGTGTGCCTTTTTCCTTCATATCCAGACCACAGATGGCAAGGATTTTATCGCCGTCGATGAGTTCGCCGTTTTCGTCTACAGCCAGACAACGGTCTGCGTCACCATCGAAAGCGAAACCGATATCTGCGTTATTTTCTTTTACAAATGCTTTCAGGTCTTCCATATGGGTGGAACCGCAGCGTTCATTGATGTTTGTGCCATCAGGTTCATTATGGATGATACAAAGGCTTGCACCCAGATTCAGCAGTGTGATGGGAGCCGCTTTGTAGGATGCGCCGTTGGCACAGTCCAAAGCCACTTTGATGCCGCCGAATTTTTCCTTTGTGGTGCTGCCCAAAAATGCAATGTAATCATCCAGCGCGTCTTCCGCTACGGTATGGGTACCGATGGCTGCCCCTGTGGGAGAAGGCAGGATTTCGGGATGGCTCAGGATGATGTTTTCGATTTCGTCTTCCAGATCATCGCTGAGTTTATAGCCCTGGCTGTTGAAAAACTTGATGCCGTTGTATTCCACGGGGTTATGGGATGCGGAAATGACAACGCCTGCATCCAGACGATATTTCCGTACCAGATAAGCCACTGCAGGTGTGGGCACGATGCCTGCCAGCACTGCGTGAGCGCCTACGGAGCAGATGCCTGCTACCAGAGCCGCTTCCAGCATATCACCGCTGATGCGGGTATCCATCCCCACCAAAATGCGAGGTGCATGTTTTGTTTCTTTTGTCAGTACATAAGCGCCTGCACGTCCCAGCTGGAACGCCATTTCCCCTGTCAGTTCCGTATTCGCTACACCGCGGACACCGTCCGTACCAAATAATCTACCCATATTCTGTTCAAACTCCTTATTCTTATTTTCTCATATTGTTTATGATTCTGTATTTGATTCATCGCCGCCGGCAGCCGTCACTTCTATGGTAACGGTGCTGCTGTCTGCCGTAATGCCGCTTGGCAGGTTCCAATCAATGGAAACGGTATGTTCTCCCTCTGTCAGTGCGGAAACATCCACCTGACCTGACAGGTCGCTGCCTTCCACTGCTGCCAACTGGCTTGCTTCGCCGTTGATGGAAACGGAAATGCTGTCCGGCAGATGATACTGATATCCATCCTGCGCATTGGTCAGGTGAATCTGGTCAGAAGAAACCGTTACAGTCTTTTCTTCCCCTCTGTCCACATGGACAAGGACCTGAACCACAGCACTGCTGCCTTCTTCCAGTTTTACCCCTTCTGGCAGATAATCAGAAAGCTGGAAGGTATGGCTGATGGAGCTGGTTGCTCCACTAACGTCAATCTGATCCAGAGAAATCACATTCAGTTTATCCAGATCTTCTTTTGCCCCAATGACAGAAACGGTTTTGGGGGTGCATGTGATTTCCCCTAAATGATAGCCGTCTGCCGGGCTGCCTGTTACGGAAACCTGAACAGGCACCTGTTTTGCCTCATTCAGGCTATAAGAAACGGTAACCGTATCCACGGAGAATGTCACACCGTTTACGGTATTGCCGTCTTTGTCATAAGCGACGGGTTTCACCTGCAAATCCATCTGCTGCACCGCATCTGCCGCATTGACAGACAGGCGCACTGCCACAACGCTGTCCACAGCGGATTTTGCCCCTTTGACCATAATGGTTTCTGGAATCAACTTGGGCGTTGACAGGTGGGTGCCTTCTGTGACTTCCCCATTCAAGGAAACTTCCAGCGGGAATTCCTTTGCTGCCAAAGTTTCTACCTGAATTTCCACGCTGCCGGGGACTTTGCTCTCAACGGTATATCCTGTAGCGCCGCCGCCAACGGAAGTATCTACAGGCAGTGTGATGGTATCACCATCCTGAGCATAAGTCAAATCTGACAGATCCACACTGGCAGAAATCAAATCCGCCTGCCGCTGACTGAGCCGGTCCAGGGCCGTTCGCTGGGCTTTGACTTTGATGCTGACCTTTGTATTGGTCAAATCTTCCCGATTGGCTACCGTAAGCCCCCGGGCAGTCAATGTTTCCTCCCCTACCAATTGGAGGGTGGTGCTGTATGATCTTGTATCAATGGGCTGATTGATGCTGATGACCATAAACCACATGGTGGTAGCAATGGCCACGGAAAGCAGTTTCCAGCCCAGGTCTTTCATGAGCAATTCCTGAAATCGTTTCATTTATCCTGCCTTCCTTTCCAAATTGCCAGTTTCTTTTTGGCGGATTGATGATCCTGTTCGGAGATCATGTTTTTCAATTGTTCTGGTGTCAAGTCCCGATAAAGGACGCCGCCTCTTGCAACGGAAATCTTCCCCGTTTCTTCAGAAACGACGATAACATGGGCGTCAGAAACCTCGCTGGCACCGATGGCTGCCCGGTGTCTGGTACCCAGTTCCATGCTGACTTCATTGCTGTCTGTCAATGGCAGGAAACAGGTGGCAGCTGCCACACGGTTCCGCCGGATGATCACCGCCCCGTCATGGAGGGGGGTGTTGTGTTCAAAAATATTGATGAGAAGCTGACTGGACACGATGGCATCGATGGGGATGCCTGTTCTTTCCAGATCGCCCAGAGGCACTTCCTGTTCCATAAGGATCAGGGCGCCTGTTTTTGCCGCGCCCATTTTGTCCGCCGCTTTGACGATTTCGTTTACAGTGCGGGCTGCGGCTTTTTCATCCCCGGCATCTTCGCCACGGGTGAAGTAAGAAAATATCTTTCCTTTGCCCAGCTGTTCCAAAGCCTTTCGCATTTCCGGCTGGAAAACGATGAGCAGTGCAATGATACCCATATTGATGGTGTTGGAAAGAACGAAAATGATGGTATGTAATTTCAAAAGGGCTGCCACTGCCGCAAAGGCAAAGATCACCAGTATCCCTTTGAAAAGGACCCAGGCACGGGTTTCTTTGATCCAGAAAATGACTTTATAGATGATATATGCCACAATCAGGATATCCAGCACATCCGTTATGCCAATGGACGGACGTACAAATTCTGTGATGCCCAGACCGCTGAAAAAGCTGTTCAAAAAATCCATTGTATCACACCCGATTCTTCTGATTCTAATAAAAATTGGTTCCAAAAAGCCGATACAGTATCAGTATATCATAAAGTAGAACAAAAGTGTGGTTCTCTTGTAAAATTCAAAAAAATTTATGATATTTTTTTATCAGAGAAAACAGGAGGGAAAGATCCTCCCTTTCCAAATGCCTGCTCTTTGGACATGAAAACACCCCGCAGGACATTCCGTCCAACAAACGGGGTGTGATTTCTTATTTTGATCTATGACAGCAAAGTGTCATTTTTCGTCTTTTTTCATATAACGCTGACTGAATTCCTTGGCGCTCATGGGTTTATCATAGAAATAGCCCTGTCCGAAATTACATTTGAGCGCCTGTATCAATTCTTCATCCTCCTGGGTTTCAATGCCCTCCGCAACGGTGGCAATGCCCAGTTTCCGTGCAAAGCTGACGATCTGCTCCAATATGATATAGCGCCGTTCTTCGTCCTCTTTGGAAACCTGCCGCAAGAAGCCCCGATCCAGCTTCAATTCGTCGATGTTCAGCTGATACAGCATATTCAAAGAAGAATATCCATTGCCAAAGTCATCCATGGAAATGCGGAAGCCCAGGGCATGGAGCGCCTCAATCTGATGGTTCAGCAGTTCCAGATTATCCGTAGCAACCCCTTCCAGTATCTCCAGCGTGATCAAAGAAGGAGAAACATCATACCGATTCAGTATCTGCATCAAATTATCAGGATAATGCAGGTCAGAAAACAGCATCTTAGACTGGTTTACGGAAATGGGCACAGGGGTCAGACCCGCGTCCTTCCATGCTTTGATCTGCTCACATGCTCGTTCCACCATATAAAGATCCAGTTTCAGACAAAATCCATTTTCCTCGAACAGCGGGATAAATTCATTTGGATAGCGGTAAGAGCCGTCTGGATTCTGCCAGCGCACCAAAGCTTCTGCCCCCACCAGACCTTCATTTTTCATGCCAAACTTCGGCTGTAAAAACAGTTTGAATTCTTTATTCTGCAAAGCCGGGTACATCTGGCTTTCGATGCTGTTTTTCTTCCGCACGGCATTGTGCATGTCGTGATTGTAAAAGGCAATATCCGTATGGTGGGTATGTTCGATGCTCTGCATAGCCAGCAAAGCTTTCTCCCTGTCTTCCCCTATGGCAACGCCAGCATAGAGGGAAAGGTCATAACTGAACTCGCCGTATTCCAAAGAAGATGCTCTGATCTGCTCAATGATGACAGCCAAACGTTTTTTGATAGATTCCTGGTCTGTATCCAACAGCAGCAGGTAAAACAGGTCTGCTGTGTCACGGCAGAAAAACTCGCCTTCTTTCAGGTTATGATCCAGCACATTTTCCATATAACACAGCACGCGATCCCCGCGCATTCTGCCAAACAGGTCGTTGATACCTTTGAAATTATGGACATTCAAAGCCGCTGTGCTGAAAGGCTGTTTTGTTTCCAATATCCGCTGGAAATTTTCGTCAAAATGGGCTGTATTTTTTGCCCCAGTGATGGGGTCTTCATAAGCCAGACGGATCAGGCTTTTGATATTTTGGCTAAAGACACGGCGTCCACTGTAAAGCAGTATATTCATGAGAATCAGCATCAGCGCCATCAATACGCCAAAGATAGTCAAAGCATCGCCCAATGAGGAGGAAGAACCCCACACCTTATTGGCGCAGTACAAATACCATCCATTGATATCCAAAGGCACCATATAAAAATGCATACGATTGCCTTCGTAGGTATATTCTCCGCAGACAGACTCGCCTTTTTCCAAAGCAGCCTGCACCTTTTCCTTGGTCTGTTCTGAAAGGATATCTCCGTCATAAAGGTTTTTCATTTCCTCATCGACCAATGTATTTTCCGATCGTACCAAAAACATCCTGTTATCGGCAATCAGGTGCAGATACCCTGCCCCGCCCATGACCGTTTTGCCGTCAGTAGCCTCTGTAAAAATATCAATGGTATCACCTGCTGCCAGCGCACCAACGACTTCCCCGTTTTCATATACAGGAACAGCGTATACAAACAGCTTCTCATCCAGCACATCGCTCCTGAAGATCTTGGAAACGGCATTTTTCCCTTGCAGTGCGGACTCCACCACCTCAACGGCATAAGGATGCAGGTCATCCATGGTGATGGTTTCCAGCACACCGGAAAACGTTGTATGCATCATCCCATTGCCGTCTTTGCGCATATAAACCATACTGACAAAATCATTGGCTGCATTGGTTTCTATCAGGCTCTGCCCCAGTTGTTCGGGGTCATCGGTAATGGTACTGACTTCATATGCCTTTGACAGCGTTGTCAAAATCTGCATGTTTTTATCCATCTGGCGGAGCAACCGCCCTCTATATTCCGTCGCTTCTGCCTGGAGCTGTGCGTGTTCCGCTTCATGGGCAGATTTCATGATATAGGCAAAAATACCAAAACCAATGGCACTGAGCAGCAAGCTGCCGATGATGGTAATGATCGTAATGCGGCGCAATTGTTTTGTCAATTTCTTCTCGTCCATACTTGCCTCCTACCCTGTAAACCTTCTGTTGTGTCTTTGTCTTTTTTTTCCAGAAAGGCAATTAGGCACAGCTTGTCTTTTTCTTATGTTCGTCTGTTCTGAATAATCTGCTCTGTTGCCTCCCATCGAGGCAGCGGATGACTGAAACGGAAGCCCTGAATCACATCACAATGGATTTCCTGCAGGGCACGCACTTGTTCATCTGTTTCTACCCCTTCGGCAAGGATGGTCATATTCAGCTCATGCCCTACCTGAATCATGGCTTTCAAAATGGATGCGCCGCTAGGTGTCATGATATGGTCCACCAGACCTTTATCCAGTTTAATGCCGTCAATGGGGTATTTCTGCAGATCATAAAAAGATGTAAAGCCTTCACCAAAGTCGTCCAGCGCGACTCTGACGCCAAATTTTTTCAGTTCAATGATATTCTGCTGTATCTGACCAGTATTTTTGACAGAAACGCTTTCTGTGATTTCCAGAATCAGCAGTTCTCTTGGAAATGTGAATCCATTCAAAATCTCCTGTACCTTTTGGGCAAAGTCCGCTGCCGCAAAGGTTTCACGGGAGAAATTGCAGGATACGAAAAAGGTATCCACGCCTTTTTCCAAAAGGCTCTCTAAGAAGAAGCATACCTCTTTTAGGCAGTAATAGTCAAGTCGGCTGATCATTTTTTCCCGTTCCATCAGCGGAATAAATACGCTTGGCAGCAAGATCCCCTTTTGCGGATGCTTCCAGCGGGACAGGGCTTCCCCGCCGACCACTTTAAGGGTCTGGGCATCCACATAAAACTGGATATACAATTGGAATTCTTTTTGAGCAAAAGCCTGATCGATGCTCGCCTGAAGCTGCCGCTCCTGGAGGGATTTCTGAATCATTGCCTGAGAGCAGAACAGATACGGCACTTCTTCTTTTTCCGCCTGATAAGCTCCCTGAGACGCCTGAAAAACGATTTCATTCAAATCTCTGTCCTGACTTTTCAGCGGATAGATGCCCGCATAAAGATTGGTATCATAAGGCTTGCCGTAGCGCTTCGCATAGTCGCGTACTCTCTCCAGCAAGGTGCAAAGCCATGTATCCGTTTGTTCTGCGCTGCCCCCAAGGCGCAGCATCAAAAAGCCTTGTTCTGATACCCTTGCCAGAATATCACTATCTTCTGTATATTCTCCCAAAATCACAGCGCAGTAACGAAGAAATTCATCTGTTTCCTGTCCACTGCCCAGTCTGCGCAGGCGGTCTGTATCCACATAGAAATACACAGCCTGATACAGTATCCGATTTTTATCATTGATATATTGTTTATAATACCGTTCCAGATATTCCATATTCCCCAGACCTGTGGTTTCGTCCGTTTCCACATTCTGCTGGCATTCTTTCAATTTCCTGCGGTATCGGCGCACCGTCAGAAGCAGCACCACTGCCATGACCAAAAGGGCAGCGCCCATGGCTCCCATTGTCCAGTACAATCCCTGAGAGCTGGGCGGCGTTTCCACGGAAGCCATCAAAAGCCCTGTCATCTCTGCCGGGGATACTTCCGCCAGATAAGCCTGCAAATCCGACCGAAAGGCGGCAGGAGCAGCCTCTGTAAAATAGAGCATATAGGCATTTTCTCCAGAAAAAAGGGGGAGTTCATGGGCATGATCCAGCTGTTCCTCCTCTGCTTCATAGCCAGAAAACAGGTCCACCTGCTTCTGCTGGGCTAGCTCCTCCCGGTGGTCTGTGCCATCTGCCTCATAATATACGATTTCATATGTACTTTGGTCAGAAAATTCCGCCAGCAGTTCGGGGATGACCCCTGCATAGGTCTGGGTATCTTTGTCAAAATACTCCAGAGGATAAGCGTCGGGATTTCCCGCAACATAAATCAAAGTCTTTTCTTCCACAGTCAGCACCTCAGTCTTTACGCTTCTTCTGTATGGTTCCTTTCAAACAAAGTCATGTTATGACGAGGGCAGGCAGCCTTCACTGTCTGAATCTGCATTTCCACTTCCTCAGATTTGGCATCCATGGACTGGAGCAGACCTTGGATCATTTCACGGACTTTCGCAATCTGTTTCTGGTACCCATTCAGCTCTTTTGCCCCTTCTTCCAGTTTTTTCTCCCATGCCGCACGCTCTTCCTGCATTTTTTCCTGGGCTTCCTGCTGGAGTTCGTCCTTATACCGCACAGCCTCCATGAGGGCAGCAGCAACATTCATCTGTTCTTTCTTCTGCTCCTCCAGTTCTTTTCTCACGCGACTGAGTTCTTCCTCCAGAGAGGTGATCTGTGTGCGGTATGCCTCCTCCTGCTTCTTCTGTTCCGTGACTTTTTCCGCCAGTTTTTCAGAAAATTCTTCTTCCATCATGGTAATATATTCGTAAACGCTTGCTTTTTTGTAGCCCCAAAAACCTTTTTTCAGTTGATCCAATTTCATATGAAAACCTCCTTTTTATTTGAACCGTATCTTTTTCCGTTCGATTCTGCCCCAAGCGTGTTTTCTTCTGCGGTATCCAATCAGAGCCGTTGCCCGCACCCATGCCAGCACCAAACGCAGACAGGAAACCTCCACCACACAAAGCCCAATGGCTTTGAGCACATCGGAAAAGGACAGCTTCAAGTCCACCGTATAAATGCGGGCAAAAAATGCCGTCAACGACAGGATTGCGGAGTACACCACATAAATACCGAAAAACAGTATCATAAATGGCACATTGATCAGGTCTACGGCAAATGCCAGTACAATGGTGAGAATCCCAAAGACCTCGATATAAGGCGAAAGCAGCTCATAGACCAGAAAATACAGATAGGAAATCAATCCCACAAGACCATATTTCGGATTCAGGAAAATCCGTCTGTGGCGCATCATGCTCTGAAACAGCCCAATATGCCAACGTCTGCGCTGTTTGCACAAGTCTCCCAGTTTCTCCGGCGCCTGTGTCCAGCAGACAGCATCGGTGGCATAGCGGATACGATACGGGATACCATTTTCCCTGCAATACACATGAAGCTTTACCACCAATTCCATATCTTCGCCAATGGTGCCGGGGTCATATCCCCCTGCTTCCACAACGGTATTTTTATGAAACAGCCCAAAGGCGCCGGAAATGATGATGCTGCCATTGAACCGGTCAAAAAGTATCCTTGCCGCCAGAAAAGAACGGTCATATTCCAACACCTGCATACAAGGGACAATCTGGTCAGGCATACGGTAAGACACCACATGTCCGTCATGGATTTCCGTACCATTACAGGGACGAACAACGCCGCCCACTGCCACCACGCTGCTGTCCTCCAGCACAGGGCGGACGATTTTTTCCAGAGAATCATACTGGAGCACAGAATCGGCATCCATACAGATAAAATAAGGATATTTTGCCGCATTGATGCCCATATTCAAAGCGTCTGCCTTACCGCCATTTTTCTTGCGGATGAGGGTGATGGGCACCTTCCATTCGTAGCTTTCATAAATAACTTCTTCTGCCTGGCAGGGAATCTTCCGCTGTATGGGGCGGCTGATCTGCTGCATATGAAAGGCATCCCGCACCACTTTGGAAGTATCGTCGCTGGAACCGTCATCCACAACGACAATCTCATATAATTTATAGTCCAAGGCAAGCAAAGAACGGATGCTTGCCTCAATGGTCACTTCCTCGTTATAGGCAGGCACCACAATGGTGACGGGAACATAGTATTCCCCCAGCAATTCATTTTTCAGCTGGTTCCGCCGCTTCAATTTATACAGTTCGGAAGTGCCCACAGTCACTGCCAGAAACAGAAAACTGGCATAACCGATCATATAGAGGACGAAAAAGACACCCACAATATCAAAAAATTCTTTAAACGCATCCATCATGGCTCTTTACACCTCCAGACTTTGCAGTTTGCGGGATTCCAGCCGATACATGAGCATTTCTCTGGCATAGCGGTCACTGCCTGCGGTAATATCCACCACATCACCGTAATTCACATGGAGATGCTCCAGACTTTGGGCAGCAGCATAGCGCACATACCAATTGCTGCTGTGAAGGGCTTCCTTCAGTGCATCTATCACTGCTGCCCTTCATAAGACGCCAGAGAGGACGCTGCCACTGTGGCAAACTCCCATTTCGTATCGTCTTTATCCTCCACAAACGCCAGCAAAGGTCCATAAGCCGGTTCATAGGGATATTTGCCGCAGTACCGGATTGCCGACAGACGCAGCTCTTTATCCGCTTTTTTATCCATCATGATTTCGTACATTTCCCGCTGATACTCGCCGGAGCGGAACCGGATATAATTCAGTATGGCAAGCTGGGTATGAGGAGAATACCGCATAATATTCTTCCACAGCTCCTCAATAAGTGCGTGATAATCTCCTGTATAGGAAAGAAGCCCTTCGGTAATGAGTTTTTCATGGAGGAACACACTGCCGTCATCGGCAATGCGAAGGGCTTTGGCTATGGTTTCCGGCGTTCCGAAATGGTACAGAGCCTGCAAAGCATTGAAACGGCAGTACAGATTATTTTTCTGCACATAATCCAGCAAAATGTCCTGCAAAGAGTCCATAACCATCTGTTTATCCGCCGTATAACAGGAAAGGAAATAGGCAAAATACCCTGCCTGCATATTCTCCTTATCCCGATAGACCGCTGCTATATAGACTACCACCGGTCGCATCTGATGGCGATACGCCTGATACAGGGCAGGATTCCGCTCCATATCTGTCTGCAAAACCTGATGGAACGCCATCAAATGATTGATATGGGAAAGTTTCCGCCGCAGCTCCTGCAAATGGGCTTCCTCCACATTTTTGCCTGCTGCCAGACGGGAAATCTGGGCATTGATCTTGCTCCGCATCTTCTGGCACCGATTCTGCATACGAGATTCGCTGCCTTTCAGGAGCAAATTATAAATGATGTTAAAGACGATCATGCTGGCACAAACTGCGCCATAGATATAGATCAAAATTTCAACTTTCATATATCCGCTCCTTTCTTTTGGTATATATCAGCGACCACTCCAAGCCGCCTGCAAAACATCGTAAGATTTTTTCAGACGTTCCTGATATTCCTCGTATTCTCCCCAGCCTTCCAGAGGGAAAGACGCCATGGGGATACGTCCTTTGATATCACTTTCCACAGCCGCGCCTACGAACATTTCGTCAATCTGTATGTATTCCACACCATAATGTTCATAATAATCATCGTGTATCATTTTGTCGGCAGGATTGGAGAAATTCAGCAGCCCCCAAGGAATCCTTATTTCCACACCATCTGCCGCAAAACAGAAATCCGCCAGAGAATCAAAGGCAGGAGAATCAGGGTCCGCATTGCCATAGCGCAGTTTTCCCGTTTCGTAAGTGGGCATGGCAACCCAACGGTTCCCCGCATTGACACCCTCCCGTTCCATAATGGAACGGATGGGACGGAACACAGGGGAATCCTTTTCCCGCCAATATTCCTTCGCATAAGGATTTTTATAATCCGTTTCATAAGCGTACATGACCCAAAGGCTCTCGTAACGCTCCTGCACCAACACACGGCTGTTATCCTTGCCGTCGATGGTCACCACAAAGTCACAGCCTCTTTCAAAGGAAATCTTCTTTTCCTCCCAGTAAGTACTGCCTGTTTTAGGCGTCGTATCTATGGGAATGTACAAAACGTCTGTTTCCGGCGAAAATCCATCCACATAGAAATACAGATACTTTTCGTCATAATCCATATACACATCCATGGCATCTGATGACCAGACAGGTTCTTTGTCCTGCCATTCCGCAGCGTTGCCGTCCACGGTGCAGACCCTTTCGCCGCTGCCCAGCCAAAACTCCATCAAGCCGTAATTCTGCCCGTCTGTCTGTACGTCCTGCCAGTTATCCACGCCAAAGCTGTAATTGGCATAGACCGTATTCCAAGTGTTTCTGTCCCACACATCCTGCCATGTGGACACAAAGCCCCCTGTCCAGCCGGCACCTCGCATTTTCTGCCACAGCTCCACAAGGGCTTCTCCCTGCTGCTGTTCGTTCAAAGGGGAATGATTTTCCACCACAGGCGTTCTGGCAGTGGAAAAACCAAAGCCCGTTGCCATTATGGGCACCGTATAATACCGATTGAGCAAAGTCAGATAGCCGCTGTATAAATCCCCCGTTTCCAGTCCTGCAAGCAGTTCTCCCAGCTTCGCCTTCTGTTCCCGGGTGAAATATTTCTGATAGTCCGGGCAAAGGGTTTCCAGACGATAAGACACGAAATACCCGGACAGCAATTCCGCCGTCGTGCCGATATGCTCCATATCCACCTGATTGTATGTATCAAAGCGGGCGTTATACAGTGTGTCATACACAAAAGGGTCATCCCAAGGAGAATTGACAAAGGAAATGAGCCGCTGTTCTTTATATTTATTGCTTTCGTAAGCTGTCACCTGATCCATGAGCTTTGCCATGGCTGTTTCAAAACGTGAAGCTTCCGGTTTGGTGTAGAAATAAGTGCCCTGATAGGAAGTTTCTCCTAATGTGCTGTTATTGGTATAGGCAATGATGCCGCTGTCCCATTCGTGCCCCAGCAGATAGCCCAGTGTCCAAGGGGAAACATCCCACTGATACCAGCCAGTGCCTGTAAAATTCCCCAGTTCGATGGCTCTGTTGCCATGGATGACATCCACGGCTTTGATGGCATTTTCCAGCAGGAGATCCACAAATTCCTCCTGATAAATGTCCTCCGCTCCATAATTGGCGCGGTCAGGCACCGACAACCCCTGTAACAGATACAAGGGCTTTTCTTTTGTGGTGTTATAGTCATAAAACGCCTCATAAAAATCATCATCCATGACTGTATGGACCCGAATGGTATTGGCACCCATCTCACCAATCTGTTCCAACCAACGACTATAATCTTCATAAGCGGGCACAAAGTCCAACATGGCTTCACCGGGGATGTTGGAGGATAAATCCACGCCCCGTATCTCCATGGTTTTCCATGTGTCCCCATCCAAATACTGTATCTCTTTTCCCTGGGTGCGGAAATGGGCTGTGACGGATACCTCCGGTTTGAAATCCACATAGATTCCCCGATAGTACACCAGGTATCCTATCCCTGCCAAAAGGAGGACGACTGCCAGAGAAGCGAGAATGAATCGTTTCATCATTTCACATACCTCCTATTCCACCCATTGGGTTGCTGTCTTAGACTGGTGACAATACTGCCGCAGGCTTTCGATGTTTTCATCCAGCCATGCGCCGCGTCTGAGCATAAAACCTTCCATCCATTCCACCGCCTGAGCGTGACTGGAAGGGTTTACCTCTTCTAAGGTCTGTCCTTCCTCTGGTCTGCGCCGCTGCAAAGAGGTCAGGTTCGTAGCGTCATAACTGAAGCCCCACACCGCGTCATTGCGGGCAATGGCAGGTCCAAGATAAGCAATGGTTTCTTCGATATAATTGGTCAGATATTCGTCAGAAAGGTATGTTTGCCGTAATTCTTGATACCGATTCAGCACCCGCTCCACAAAGTCCTCATCTTTCATGAGAGCGCCATACCATCCTCTATTTGCCAGATACAAACGACCACTGGCAAAGGTGCGGATATAGTTATCCAGCATATTGTTATAGTCCCAGACAGGGCCTACGGTCAACTTCCCTCGCACATCCCGATAAAAATAGGTAGAACGGGAGAACATATCGTTGTTCAGCAAAAATTCCTGGAGGATATAATAATCCACAAAGGAATCCACATCTATTTCTTTCTCGTAGTCATACTGCCCGGAAACCATATCCGAGGAATAGAGTCCCCGCTCGATGCGGCTGATGTCCCGCTGGATATAGTCCAGAACGCCTTGGCTCTGGTATTCCTCCTGGGGATACAGCACTTGTATGCCTGTGGAGGAAGTCACCTGTTCTGGATCGTCCTCCTTGGTGGAAAATTCCATTTCGTATGTATACTGGGTATAGTTATTGAGGATTCTGTTTCCAGCAGGGTCATCCAGCAGCACCAAATAGCTGGTTTGGTCACTGCCTTCCTCGTAGTCGCTGAGGTTCACCCGATAATCGTCTTCCTTGATGGTTTCCATAAGGACATAGACACCCTGATATTCTCCATTGAGGATGACTTCACAGAAACGCACTTCCGGCGCGTCACCCATGATTTCCGCAGAGATATTCATCCACATATAGTTTCGGATGAGGGTTTTATCCAGAAATGGTCCATGGAGTGCCCAATCATTTTCTTTGCTCATGCCCAAAAGCGGCAGGTCCCGATTGACCAGTCCCTCCGTATCCTCCACCAATTTCACACGATAGCTCTTTTTATTAAAATGGCGTGAGGAGTTGCCTCTGACACGAATCATGATATTGCTTTCCATGTCCGGCGTATCTGTGGGATGATGGTTCTGTTCCTCATTGCTCATAACAGACAGTGTGGCAGAAATCATGGTGTTTCCGTCAGCTGCGGTGGTGTAGCCAATTGTTTCTGATTGGTCATTGAGGATGGGCTCACCGGGAATGACCACGCTGCCTGTATCAATGACCAGCAAAGGCAGATGGGTACAAAGGGTGGTGCCGTCGCAGTCGCATCCGGCGTCTGACTGACGGGCAGTGAGATGCTGATGGACCCGTTTTTCCGGGTTTTCGGTATCTACGTTGTCGGCAAGAAATACCGCAAGCAGTACCAGCACCATTGCAGCAATCCCTGCAATACGATATTTCATTTTCCTCCCCTCCCATCAACTGCTGATTTCGTCGTTCTGCATCACCATGTTGCAGTATTCGATATTGCCGATTTCATAGATGGCATCGGTGATGCTTTTTCCTTTCATATTTCCTTTTGCGGCATTGCCAGCTTTATCCAGCAGGCGTTTGCTGATTTCATAAATAAATTCCACACTGTTTTCTGTGGTGTTCTTTACCCGCAGATTTGCTTTCCGGGCAAAATACTGGAACATGAGTGCTTCGATCCGCGCCTCATTGACCCTTGCGGTACGAATGATGAACAACACACGATTGTCATTTTTGATACGTCCGAAAATCAGCAAAATCAAAAATGTGAATGCCCCACCGATACCAGCAATGAGGAAATCGCCGGAACCGCAGCAGATACCTGTGACAATGGTCCAGAAAATATAAACGGTGTCACGGGAATCCTTGATGGCAGTACGGAAACGGACAATGGACAGGGCGCCCACCATACCAAGGGACAACGCAATGTTATTGCCAATGACGATCATGACTGCTGTTGTGATGACTGTCAGCGCCATGAGGGAAACATTGAATTTTCTGCTGTAAATGCTTCCTTCATGGGAGATCATATAAGACAGGTAGATAAAAAAGCCTACCACAGCTGCCACCACCATACGCAGAACGATGGTCTGCAGGTCTAATTGCCCTGTGCTCTCCAAAAACTCCAGTAATACTTTTCTCATAAGACACCCTCCTATAATGCAAACTTCATGGTAGCACTCCGTGCCAGACAATATTTGCTCACTGACAACTCCGAACGATTGGCTTCATTGACCAGTTTTTTGATATAACTGAGCAAAAAGCCATTATATTTCACTTCCAGCACCCCATTGAACCGATCCAGCACCGGATACATATTCAGATCCGGCGCAAACAAATCCATGCAGCTTTCTGTTGCCTGAATCTGGTGGTCAAAAGTGATGCGAATTTTATTTTCCTTAGCGATATAGGCTTTTCGCTTGTACTCCACAATGGTTTTGGGGCGGTAACACTGCATGTGCATGAGCCCATAGCACTCTGCCGCGAAAGGGTCCGTATATTTCAGCAGGCTGTGATACCTGCCTTTGGTCAGCTCTATGGCATCTTCCCGCGAAACCCGCAGGGAACGCTTTTTCTGGTAACTGCCTTCTTTTTGCTTCATTTCCAGCATGGCAAAATCTGCCGCAGGGTCGTAAATCCTAAGACGGATTTTCCGCCGCAGTTCCAGACCGTCGATTTTTGCCTCATAGTCCCGCTCGTTGATGGTATCAAAGTACAGGGAGCGGATATTGTAGCCATTGGCGCCATTATGGGCATCTTGCAGCATGACCTGATCCAGCTGACCAGAAAGTTTTTTCATTTCAAAAAGGGTCATGAAATACTTCTTTTCCTGACGATATACCTCGTTCAAATAACATCCCTCCAAAACAAAAAGCTGCAAAAAATCAGGCACAGAGATGCCAGTCATTTTTGCAGCTTGACAATCGTAGCAGCTTTCTGCCGTAGACTCATAGCTTTGCGTCATCGCTTTTCAACGATTTTGCCAAAGGATTCAATTGTTTTCCGTCTGTTCAGAAAATAAACTGTACAGCCGGTTTTTGCCCAGCTGTTTGGCGTGATACAAAGCGTCATCGGCTTTGCGGTAAAGCTCATCATAGGTCATATCGGGTGTATTTGCCACTGCCAGTCCCATACTGCAGCTAGGGGCAACCCCAGCGCCATTCCACTGAATCTTGGGAATGATGCCAATCACCTCTTCTGCATAGATCTCCAGCGGCAATACATCATGACACACCAGCAGCACCATAAACTCATCCCCGCCGATTCTGCCGATTCTTGCTCCTGCAGGTGCATTATGGCGCAGGATATCTGCCGTTTCCTTGAGGACATGGTCCCCTGCCGGATGCCCGTAACGGTCGTTGATATCTTTAAAGTCATCCATATCCACAATCAAAGCAGCCAGCTTCTCCCCATTTCGCAGTTCTGCCAATTTTCGCTTGCCATAACGCTCGATGGAGGCTTTGTTCAATAGACCGGTGAAAAGATTCATTTGGATTTCTTTTTCCAGCTGACTGATCCTGTCCTTTCGGTCTGTAATATCCGAAAGGATCCCAATACCCAAAACAGGCTCACTCTGCTTATTGGTCTGGGTAATCACGCGGATTTCAAACCATCTGTTTCCACCGTTTTTGACAGGCAGCATAAACTCATACTTTTGATAAGGAACACCCTTTTTGATATTCCGCATACAGGTAAGCAGGATCTCTTTATGTGATGAGGACAGCTGTTCCAGATTTTTGATAAAATCATAAAATTGAGAGATACTTTCTGGATGATCGAAGTAATGCTTCCACTCCTTGGAAAAGCGAATCCAGTCTTCCTGAATGTCCCATTCAAAGGTGATGGAGCTTTCCTGCTCACGGATCATTTCATACTGCTCAATGGTCAGACGAAAATCCCGCTGGGCATCTGTCAGTTCCTGCTGTACTTCCCGCATCTGGTTTGCCTGACTGATTTCAATGCGCAGATGCTTATACCGGATGAGATACATCAAGATACACAAGCAGATGGTCACAGAAAAATTGACGATCTCACCCACACTGAATATAGGGTTGATAAACCAGATATACGTCAGGTAGCATACGCCCAAACTAATGATGGTATAAAAAGGTTTGAACATCAAAAAACCGGAAAAGAAAAAAATCGCCGTGACGATGGTAAAGTACGCCATAGCACCAGACAGATACACATTGTACATATTAAACAGCAGATGCCAAAACAAAATCATACCAACGCTGATCATGTAAAACCGATGTCTTACCATAACTGACAAACTGCAGAAAAAATCAATGATCAAAAATGCAGCGCAGCATACCAAATAAATCAGATAAAATCTCAGATAAATCAAACGATTTACCATCGCATACCCCATATTGCTGAAAAATAACACTCTGCATATATTACACAGTTCAAAAAGGACACCGAACGCCGATCCGATCCGAAGAGCAATCTGATTGCTCGATACAGATTTTTCCACAAAATCTGCATGTGATATTTTTGCGCCAAGAATCCATTTGATAAGCGCATCAACTCTAGTTCCCAAGCAAGTTCACTCCAAAAATGCAAAATGAAGACACATTGTCAACTTTCGTAAAATAAAAACCACCCCTCAATTTCGAAGATGGTTTGCTCTTATCACGATATATTCCCCAAAGGCTCTTTCAGAAATTTTATTCTGAATGTTTACTTTGATTCATTTAATAGTACACTATGTAACGGCAGAAATCAACGATTTTTTCGGGATTTCTTGATTTTCTATGGATATAGATGATATATGAATCTCTTTTTTATCCAGAAAAAATAAAAATTTTGCATAAATATGTAATACTTTCTTTCATACTTTCGCTTTTATGTGAAACAGAAATTATTTTTTATAAAATAAATCCATTCCATTCTTTCAAAACAGCAGCGCAGATACAAGACACCGGCTTCCTTTGGGCATACACCAAATAAAAATCGCCAATTCGGGAGGGAACAGGCGATTTTTATAGATTTATTAAAATAAAGAGGGAATCTGAATGAACTTGTTATTGTTTTGTAAATGTTTTCTACTATCCTATATTTCTACTATTCTGTATTTTGGCTATTCTATATTTCCGATTTTTTTCATTATGCGCGGAACTGAGGTTTTTCTTTTGCCAGGAAAGCATTCATGCCTTTTTCCTTGTCTTCTGTTGCAAAGCACAGACCAACCAGGTTCTTTTCCAGTTCCAGACCATTTTTCAGGTCCATATCAGCGCCTTTGTTGATGGCAATCTTCGCATATTTGATGCCCATGGGAGATACTTTCAGAATGTCTGCCATCATGGCTTTTGCCGCATCTACCAATTCATTTTCGGGAACAACTTTATTCACCAGACCCATGGCTTTGGCTTCTTCTGCCTTCACCTGACGACCTGTGTAAATCATTTCTTTTGCCAGACCTGCGCCGATAAGTCTAGGCAATCTCTGAGTACCGCCGAAGCAAGGAATGATACCCAGTGTTACTTCGGGCTGTCCAAAAACAGCTTTTTCAGAAGCGATACGGATGTCACAGCTCAATGCCAGTTCGCAGCCGCCGCCCAGCGCAAAGCCATTGACTGCTGCAATGACGGGTTTTTCCAGCGCTTCGATCTTATTGAATGTATTCTGGGCATATTCTGCATAGGATCTGCCTTCTTCACTCTTATAAGGTTTCATCTGTACAATGTCAGCGCCAGCTACAAAGCCTCTGCCTTCACCAGTGATGATCGCGCCGTAGATATCCTGATCTTTGGCAATCTGATCTGCAACCAGATTCAATTCGTCCAATGTCTGGTTGTTTAGGGCATTGAGTGCTTTGGGACGGTTCATGGTCACTACTAAAACGTGATCATCTAATTCCACTTTGACGTTTTCCAGTTTGTTTTGTAATTCATCTACTGTCATTTTTAAGTCCTCCTTTATGTACTTACTCATCCCGAAATTCGGGTTTTCTTTTTTCCAGGAATGCCTGCATGCCTTCTTTTCTGTCGTTGGAGCGGAAAGCAATATCGTAGGTTTCCAATTCATAATTGATGCCTGTTGCCAGGTCTGTGTTTGTTGCCGCGTTGATGGCGCGTTTTGCCATTCTGGTTGCCAGAGGCGCTTTGCTCAAAATCTTCTGGGCAACTTCATAGGCGGTATCCATCAATTCTTCTGGCTGTGTCAGTTTCTGCACCAGACCAATGCGGTAAGCTTCTTCAGCATTGATCATTTCATTTGTCAGGATCATGTACTTTGCCATGCCTTTTCCCACCAGACGGGGCAGTCTTTGGGTTCCGCCATAACCGGGGATCAGACCCAAGCCTGTTTCCGGCTGAGAAAATTTCGCTTTGACAGACGCGATGCGAATATCACACGCCATAGCGATTTCGCAGCCGCCGCCCAGGGCAAAGCCATTGATTGCTGCAATAACAGGCACACGCATATTTTCGATCAGATCCATCAGATCCATACCTGCTTTTGTCCACTCTCTGCCTTCATGCCCTTCCATTTCCACCATTGTGGAGATGTCTGCGCCGGCAATAAAGGAACGTCCCGCACCAGTGAGGATGACGCAGTCTGCCAGATGTTTCCGGTCAATTTCCTGCATACAGCTGTAAATATCCGCGATGACCTCACGGTTCAGAGAGTTCAACGCTTCGGGACGGTTGACCGTTACCGTAGCCAGTCTGTTTTTTATATTGAGCAACACATATTGATAATCCATAGGCTTTCCTCCATTTTCTTTTTCGATGATGTTTGATGAAATATAACAGCATAATCCATGCCAAATTAAAAATGCGGGAAAATGGGCTTTCAAAATATGGTTTTTTTTCTTTTTTCGGGAAATGATTCAATTTTGAATGAATCATAATCTTTTCTCATTCATTTTTACATCATGATTCAACTGTGAATCATTCCTGTATTTCTTTCAGAAAAAAGCGCAAAGATGCATGACAAAAAAAGCGGCAATATCTTTTAGGGGTATCTTCATAAGAAAACAAAAAAAAGCCAAAATCCTGATCACAACAAAGGATTTTGGCTTTCTGATTCGAATATTATTTGTTATGTTTTCTTCTGAGAACAGCTGTCACAATTCCCCTTCAAAAATCAAGGAAAAGGAAAATCAAGCTTTCAGCATCGGAAGCACATGGTCAAATACTTCCATTGTTTTCAAAATATCTTCTTCTGTGTGTTCTGTTGTCAGATAAATACGACCTCTAGCAGATGTGATACGCACACCATAATCGCGTGTCAGCAGATACAGACGGTCATACATATCGCTGTCCACATTTTCCAGATAATCTTTATAATCTTTAGGCGCTCTTTCCATGCCCATTTCCAGCTGGATAATGCCGCCATGATGTTCTGTATACAGAGCAACGCCATGTTTTTTACCCAGAGCACGCAGTTTTTCGCAGAACAGTTCGCCCAGTTCATCCATCTTTTCATATACACCAGGCTTGGACAATTCTTTGATGGTTGCCAGCGCAGCCGCTACAGAAATAGGTGTTGCGTTGAATGTACCGGAAGGATGCACGCCGCAGTTCATGATTTCTTTCTTACCACATACCATGGACAGGGAATAGCCGCCGGCAATGGCTTTACCGAATACACCCATATCAGGTGTTACGCCGAAATACTGCTGCGCGCCGCCCAGTGACATACGGAAACCTGTGATAACTTCGTCAAAGATCAGTACAACATGATATTTTGTGCAAAGTTCACGTACTTTTTCCAGATAGCCAGGCTGAGGCATGATGGGACCTTCGTCGCACATATAAGCTTCCATTACAACAGCGGCAATTTCATTGCCTCTTTCTTCCAGCAGCGCTTCCAGAATGTCTGCGCGGTTCCAGCTTGTGATGATGATATCATCGGCTGTTTCCTGACGCTGACCGGCAGTTGTCATGATTCGTGCAGGCGCTTTTTCATCCCCCAGTGTCTTTGCATTGGCTGTGATACTGATTTTCTGTTCATCAGACCAGCCATGATACTGACCAGCAAATTTTACGATCTTCTGTTTGCCTGTATATGCTCTGGCAACACGCCATGCATGCATGTTTGCTTCTGTACCGGAGCTCTGGAAACTTACCATTTCCGCACAGGGGATGATTTCTGTCAATTTTTTGGACAGTTCCAGCAGCTGTCTTGTGGGTGTGGAGAACTGGGAACCTCTATCCACCTGTTCTTTTACTGCTGCGTTTACTGCATCCGGTGCATACCCCATAATCATGGGACCGAATCCACCAATATAATCAATGTATTCATTTCCGTCCACATCATACAGTTTGCTGCCTTTGCCATGGGTCATGGCAATGGGATAATCTTCTACAGCAGCTTTATGGAAGGAACTGCTTACACCATCAACCAAGTACTGACAAATTTCCTGATAAAGGGCTTCTGAATTTTTTGTGTTGAATTTTTCCATGTGATCTCCTTCTTTCTTTTCATAATAGTTTCAGAACATTGTCCTGTCGTAGTATTGAGCAAATTTTATACCAAATGAACAATTTTTCCGATATAAAATAAAAATTTATGATCTCTTTCACTTCTTCTGCCTCCACCTACCCTTTTCCTCTTTCCAAATCCGCATATGCATCTTTCGAAAAAAACGGTTTGTTTGGCATATTTTTTGCTCATTCATATATACAGATTTGTTTTGCACAATTACCGGTAAAAAAATGCATGTATTCCACTCAAATCTAAACCATTACTCATCACACACACTCATATAAGGAAAGGAGTATGTTGTCTATGGAAAAACGGGAATCATTAAGCAAAACGCTAAAACGCGGAGATATTTGGGCATTTGCCTTTGGGTCCATTGTAGGCTGGGGCTGGGTTATGCTGGCTGGTGGCTGGGTCATTTCGGCAGGTACTGTCGGCGCTATCATCGCATTTATCATCGCTGCCGTTCTTTGCGGCTTTGTAGGTATGGCTTATGCAGAACTGACACCTGCACTGCCTCTGGCAGGGGGCTCTATGGTATGGTGCTACCGTGCCAGTGGTTATAAATTCGCCTGGTTCAGCGGTTGGGCAATTGCCTTTGCCTACGTTGCCGTTGCCGCATGGGAAGGTCCTGCCTTTGCCTCTGCTGTAGCATATCTGATCCCCCTTCCTGAAGTGGGATTCTTATGGAACATTGCTGGATTTGACGTTTATGTTCCCTTCATCATCGTCAGCATGGCAGGTACCATCTTTACAATGTTCTGCCACTACCGCGGACTGAAATTTGCCGCTATTTTCAACACCATCGCAGCCATCGCTCTGGTTGCCGGCGGCGTTATCTTCTTCCTGGGCGGCGTAACTCTGGGGGATATTGCAAACGCAGCGCCTGCAATTCGTGACGGCTTCGGCGGGATCTCCATCGTACTGGTTGCAGCACCTGCTATGTTCGTAGGCTTTGACGTTATCCCGCAGGCATCCGAAGAAATGGACTACCCTATCCGTCAGGTAGGTATCCTGGTACTGTTCGCTATCTTCCTGGGCGTACTGTGGTACATCATGATGATCGTAGGTACCGCTTTTGCAGCACCTGCAGACTTCCTGGAATCCGCATCCATCCCTCTGGCTGACGCGGCATCCTATGTATTTAACTCTAAGATCTTCGGTACATTCATCATCATTGCCGGTATCGGCGGTATCCTGACAAGCTGGAACGCTATGTTCGTCGGCAGCACACGTATCCTGTTCTCCATGTCCAGAGCAAAAATGCTGCCCACTGTTTTCAGCAAACTTCATCCCAAATACGGTTCTCCCACAGCTGCCATCACACTGGTAGGGGTTCTGGGTCTGATTTCTCCTCTGCTGGGGAAAAACGCACTGGGTTGGTTCGTTGATGCCAGCTCTTTCGGCACCGTTGTTGCCTATCTGACAGTATCCATTTCCTTTGTTATGCTGCGTAAGAAAGAACCTGAGCTGAAACGTCCTTGGAAAGCCCCTGGCGGCTACTTCACCGGATTTATGGCAATCGTATCCTGCCTGTTCTTCATCGTGCTTTACCTGCCCATCGGTCCTGGTGCACTGGAATGGCCTTATGAATGGGGTATGGTACTGCTTTGGGTCATCATCGGTATCATTCTGGTAATCGTCAACAAAATCCAGTTCGGTACTGTAACAGATGCCGAGCGCGAGTTGCTGCTCTTTGGCGAAGAATATGCCCGTCCAGAAAAATTGAAATAACAACCACAACAACAGGCAGGAACTTCATATCTGCCTGTTGTTTTTCTACAGAGAGGTGATATTATGTGGATTTATTTTGTACTGCTCGCCATTTTCTTCTATCTGATTTTCCGCAAAGGATACATTAAAATCGTCTTAATCATGGCGTCCAGCATCAGTCTTGCTACATTTATCGGCACATACGCATATTTCCAATTTCCTTTGGAACTTTGTGTATTCCAGACCATTGTCACATTTATTATCTGGTACACCATCCTGCAGATCATTTACGGCATTGTCAGAAATTATAAAAAATCAGCACCCAAGTAATAAACAATTCATTCCTGCATGAAAACAACCATTTTTTGATTCGATTTTTCATCATCATGCAAAACTGAATCTATAAATCGCAGTAATTTTACAGATAATCTACTTTTGCATTCCACTTATTTGACATATTTTGTTCTCCTATGAAAAAATCCCTCCGTCATTCAAACTGTGACGAAGGGATTTTTTCGCAGATATCAAATTTATTTTTCAGATATGCATCAATGGCTGCGACAGCCTTTTTGCCTGCGCCCATGACCAGAATGACCGTAGCTGCGCCTGTAACGGCGTAAACGCCTTCTCTGGTGGTCTGGTTTGGTTTTCTTCGATTTAACTACCAGACAGCCTTTCCAGACCCTTTGTGGTGCTGCGAATCAGAGGATTGGAAGGAAGCAACGATGGACATAACTACGATATCTACATCAACAACATCGTTGGAGCCTCCCACAGATCCACACTGATTAGACATATTTTGTTCTCTCATGAAAAAATCCCTCCGTCATTCAAACTGTGACGAAGGGATTTTTTCGTGGATGTCAAATTCATTTATTTTTCAGATATTCATCAATGGCTGCGGCAGCCTTTTTGCCTGCGCCCATAGCCAGAATAACCGTAGCTGCGCCTGTAACAGCGTCACCGCCGGCATAAACGCCTTCTCTGGTAGTCTGGTTAGTTTCTTCGTTGACTACCAGACAGCCTTTGCGGTTGGTTTCCAGACCCTTTGTGG
>OGXZ01000235.1_pt1 | contig 32404 bp, 28 predicted proteins | sample 1576431 | NCBI WGS metagenome assembly OGXZ01 (sample SAMEA3541590, study PRJEB24748) | human gut metagenome | biome: human gut; feature: human-associated habitat; material: faeces | place: China | collected 2012
TACAATAAATCTTTCATTTTCCTGAGATATTCTCATATCTCCATCATATTTTTTTACAGTCCTCCTTACATTTTCTAACCCTATACCATGATTTTGCTTATCCTCTTTTGTAGTAATAAACTTTTGTTTTTGATTTATAATACTTTCCATATCATAACTATTACGAACCGAGATAAATATTTGTGAATTATAACTGGCTATCTCAAATTCAATTATTCTTTTGTCCTCTTGTATTTTTTCGCATGCCTCTATGGCATTATTTAAGAGATTCGATATTATTGTGCACATATCAAACATATCAATTGCTACATCATCCGATACGCGCCCTTTAAACTGAACCTTTATATTTTTACTTTCTGCTTCCAGGACAAATGGAGCTATTACTGCATCCAATTCCCTGTTTCCGGTATACTCTACCGGTTTTTTAGATGAAACCTCATTAGTCAGCTGCGACAAATATTTTTTTATTTGTGAATTATCTTCGTTGGTACACATACTATTTAATGCAAGCATATGATTTTTTACATCATGACGGAATTTCCGCAGTTCTTCATATTGCAGAAGCATATGCTCATAGTGCTGCTTTTGTAAAGCCATATGCTCCTTATACATGTCATTTGACTTTTTTATATGTGCATTCTGGCTTAAAACAACAATCTGCATAAGTGTTACCACAACAAGTGTACAGCAAGCCATTACTGCAAACACTCCATAAATTTGCAAATTTTCATACTCTTCCAATTCGGAAAAAATCTGAATTGATCCTACTAATATCAATGAACTGATGGTAACTAAATACAAAATAATGTAATGCTTTAGATCTAAAACTACTTCTTCCTGATCATTTTTTCTTCGTTTTATTACATATATTAGCGCCCAGACACCTATACTCAATATTTGACATAAAATCGTTAAAGCCGGAGATTCCTTAACATAGTATTGAGAAATTCCAATTTTTATAGATATAATAAATGAAAACAAAATTCCAAATATGGAGCTTGCTATAACTACGAACGGGTACAAAATCAGATTTTGAATTTCAAATGGCTCTATTATAAAAACAGGCAGCATGACCATTATAAATATGGATGCTCCCATTGCATACTGTAGATTATTATTTACATATACAATGCTTCCCGTAATTAACACCGCAATGATATATATCATCCATTTGACAGCTTTATTGGTAATTCCTCTACTTAATGCAGTACGATATGCTAATGAATAAAGTACAGTCTCTGTTATAAAATATACTATCAAATACAATATATCCCTTATCACATTCTTCGCCTCGCCATTCTTTCACCATACTCATGATATAACCTTTTTACGGTTTCTTTATAGCTTCTACCAATCGGAATTTCAATATCCATATCTCTTATAGATAATTTTCCATTTCTAAGTGTCGCATATTCAAGGTTAGCCATATATGATTTATGAACACGTATCACAGAACTGTCCTCAAGCCGTTTCTCAATCTCAGATATATTTATTCCTACAAAGTTCTGCCCATTTGTATAAATATAAGAGTATTTTCCCTGTGCCTCTATATATCTTATGTCCTCCGCATAGATTACTATGTTTTGACCTCTTTCTGACAAATACGAAATGCCTATATTCTCACATTTCTCTATCAATACCTTTTCAAGCACTGCTTTCACATCCATATATCCAGCCGGCTTCCTGATAAAATCTATGGTCTTGATTCCAAAGGAATCTATCATCTTCTCATCATGACTCGACACAAATGCTATCCGCCAGATTTTGTCTAGTTTCAGTACTCGTTCCTTTAGTTTAATTCCGCTGAGACCATCCATCTCTATATCCAGAAAAAGTATATCTATTTTTGGGTTTTCCTCATCATCACAATATTCGAGAACCTCTTCTGCGTTTTTATACATTTTATATTCAAATGCATCCGTATTGTTTTCATAATATTTCTGACATAATTGCAGCATATGCTGCCTTGCTTCCGCTGAGTCATCACATATTCCTATTCGTAACATATACTTTACCCTCTTTTATCTTATTGTGCACCGTTTCTTTATCCCAACAGCCACCGGCGAAGCTCGTATATATCCCTTACAATGTCATATATTTATGTAATTGTCGCGGTCTACCTCTATCACGGTATAGTAATTCTTTCCAAGCTTTTTCCTGACATTTTCCTGTATTGCATTGCATATATCATCATCTGAGGTGATATAGCCGAATGGAACTGCAATGTCAAAAACCAGATTCGTATGTGTATCACCTCTGATAATACGAAAATCGTGCATATTTATGTGCGAATCAAGCCCTTTTATCACAGAGAGCACCTCGGCCTTTAGTCCGGCTACCTCCTCGTCCTCTATCGCTACCGGGTCCATGTGGATGGTCACTATACAGCCAAGCTCCCTTCGTATCCTGCGCTCCAGGTTATCGATTATATCGTGCAGCTCGACCATATCCCCGTCCTCCGGCACCTCTGCATGAAACGATACTATCCTGTGTCCCGGTCCATAATCATGCACCATAAGGTCATGCATGCCGAGTATGTCTTTGTCAAAGTCCAGTACCATCTCCTTAAGTCTATCGACAAACTCCGGCTCCGGCTTTGCTCCAAGCAGCGGGTCTATTGCCTCTCTGGCTGATGATATTCCTGAATAGAATATAAACAATGACACAAATACACCGCCTATTCCATCCAGATTGAGTCCCAAAAAGTGCGCTATGAGTGTGGCTGCAAGTACTACAGATGTAGCGATACAGTCTGACAGACTGTCCCTGCCTGTCGCTTCGAGTGTTGAGGAATCAAGCTTTTTTGAAAAATAGAAATTGTATACCGCCATGATGCATTTTACGGCTATTGATGCCAGTAGTATCGCGACTATAAGCCATGAAAACTCTATGTCCTGCGGCTTTATGATTTTGCCAAAGGAATCCCTGAACAGCTCAAAGCCCATGATGAGTATGATTGCTGCAACTGCCAGTGTAGACACATACTCCATCCTCGCATGTCCGTATGGGTGCTCCTCATCAGCTCTCTGCGCCGCCATCTTGAAGCCCGCTATCGTGATGATTGATGAGCCTGCATCTGACAGGTTGTTGAATGCGTCCGCAGTGATTGAGATAGCACCGCTTAGCATTCCTGCAAAGAGCTTGCCGGCAAAGAGCGTGAGGTTTAAAAATATACCGACTATACCGCACAGCATGCCATATTTATTTCGTTTTTCAATGTCTGTTTCTGTCTTTGGCATTTACTTTACCTCTATTTTTATTTTATATCCTGATTTACAGCTTATTTCACCGCTCCGAATCTGTCGAACGGGTAATATCTGAATATCGCTTTTGCAAGTATATCGTCCTTGGACACATATGTGTGCTCCCAGACTCTTGCGTCTGATGAGCCATTTCTGTTGTCACCGAGCAGCAGATATGAGTCCTGTGGCACCTTAAACTCGTAAGGTCCGGCATTTACTGTCCACGCATCCTCACCGCTCTGGTTTGACTTGAGATAATCCTCCTCAAGCGCCTCACCGTCTATATACACCTGACCGTCCTCTATGGTGACTGTCTCTCCCGGCAGACCTATTACACGCTTGATGTATTTCTCTGAAGGCGAATCCGGTGCATTGAATATGACTATATCCCCTCTCTTTGGGTCTGAAAATGTATATGCGAGCCTGAAGCCAAATATGTCATCTCCAATCTGTATGGTATTCTCCATTGAGCCTGACGGAATATTTGCATTTATAATGACATAGTTCTTTATGAGTATTGCCGCTACAATGGCAAATGCGATTGTTAACACCCAGCTTAAGATTTCCTTGACAGGTGATGTTTTTTCCTCCGGCTTTTTTGGCTCCATCTCATCGGTTGTTTTTGTGTCTTCTTCGTTGTTTAAGTCTAATATCTCCATTTTCATGTTCTCCTTATTCATGCTTCAATAAGTGTTTGATAATATATGTCATGGCGGTACAGCCTATGGTGCCATCCACCACTTTATAAAGTCCTTCCTTGTAAAATAAAGACTTGTAAGCCCGTAATCTGCGATTTCCCTGTCTGTAAAGGTCTTTGCTATATACGCATTGATTTCATCCGGGAAGTCTCTCTCGAGGCACCACTGTGCCTGCAGGCTCATTGGCTTTTCCAGCTCATATTGGTGCACGAGCTCGCCTCCAAAATCTATGATACTGTTCCATCTGGATGCATTGCCCAGTATCCTCTGCTTGATATTTTCTATGATCACAGCTCTCGCAATCCTTACCTTTTTGTACTTTTCGGCGCGCTGCAAAAGCATTGCATTGCGGTTGTGGGTATTTATCACCAGCTCCATCGGGTCTGTCAGCTCATTTGACACCAGACAAAATACAGGGTCCAGATCATAATACTCCGGTCTTAGCACGTAGTCGTTTCGAAACGATGCTGCTGTCTTTGCCACAGTCAGGTCTGCCGATACATCAGTGTATATGATGCCCGGCATGTCACCCATAACATACTCCATTGATGTGATGTACGGTGTCATAAACTGCCAAAAGGCTCTGATATTCTGCTCAAATACTATGATATCGTACTTGTCAATAAACTGACCATAATCATAAGGGTAGTTCTCCCTATAATGGGCAAAAAGTGCTCTCTGCATGAACGCTATCTTTATTTTCCGCCCGATAAAACCGTTTATTACTGTCCTCACCGGAACCTCTACCTCGCGCTCCTTTATATATACAAGCACCTGTACAGCTCTGCTTACCAGCTCATTTTCCGCCTCGTATTCACATACCAGCCGTTTTCTGCCATCTGACAGATACTGGCCAAGTGTAAGCGGGCTCTGCCCAAAGGTATCTATGATAATCTGTCCTATATACTGGCGGAGCTCTATGAGCTTTTCATCGAAGGCTGCTCCGTCTCTTGATATGCTTATATTTAAAAACCTCTTTTTGATATTGAGCTGATACGAGAAATTGTCTATCCATGATGGTGCAAGCCCCAGTATGTCTGTAGCATCTGACACAAGGACTCCCTGCTGGTACAGCGTGGACTTATGAAAATACCCCTTGTGCTTTGGATGATATATGGCAACATAGCCCTCAAGCAGGCTGTTATCCACTCGTATGATATTCATGCCAACAAGCTCATTCATCGGATAGTTCCACTTTGCCTTTGGCTGTGACAGGCATACCTCCCTCGTATCACACCTGATATTTACAGGTATAGGCAGTGTAAGCATATAGTGCTTTATGGTTTCTACTATAAAGTCAAGATCTATATACGGCGCATATGATGGTTTTACGGGGATAGAGATGCGTGTGCCCGGTGTCTTTTTCTGCGATATGACATACTCTATCTGTCCGCTCTCCCCAAACCACTTTGCCATGACCGGTGCGGTATCCTGCGGATTGCTTATGTTCCAGGCAGTGTTTATGACCTTATCCTTTTTCGACTCGATGAGCACAGCCTTTGAGACTGTAAAGCACGAGCACAACCCAATGCCATAGTGGGAATACGGCTCATACTTAAGCTGCTGATTGAAGAAATCTGTGCTTGTATAATAGCTTGCCCCTATCTGTGCGATAAAGTGCTCCAGGTCATATTCATTTATGCCTATTCCATTATCCTCTATCGTAAACAGTCTTGTATCACTGCTGTACGTGATGTCTATGCGTGGCTCATAAATGGCCCTGACATCGCGCATCTGGCTTGCCTGCTCCATCTCAAGGAATTCCGTGCCCCAGCTCCACTCAAGCGCCTGCCGCACATTGCAGGCATCCATGGCATTGAGCAAAAGCTCCCTGATAAAGACCTTCCACGAAGCATAAAACTGCTGGCTTGCAATAAGCGGCAGCATATTTGATTTTCCTAACTCTACATCGATGCTTTTCATGCTTTATCCGACCGCCCGTAATAGCTGCCGTAGTAATTGCCATAGTACCCACTGACATGGCTGTTTTTCTTGTTGTTTACCTTGTTGAGCACAGCGCCCAGTATCCTCACTCCTGATGCCTCAAGCTGTTTCTTCACACTCTGTATCATCCTGGCGCTCGCCATGCCCTGTCCTATCACTATTATAGCTCCGTCACAATACTTTGCTACAACTGCCGCATCTATGGCAGCTCCTATCGGTGCACAGTCTATAATTATGTAGTTAAAGTGCTCCTTGCCGAAATTAAGAAGCTCCTGAAAGTATTTTTTCTCAAGAATCTCTGTCGGATTCGGCACAGACGGCCCTGCAAATATCATAAAAAGGCCCGGTATTTCCGTGCCATACATCACTTCCTCAAGACGTCTCTGACCGGAAAGATAGTGCGACAATCCGCATATCTCCCCTCCACTTGCCGCCGTGGCACGCAGACGCCCTGCAAGGACTGATTTACGCATATCAGTATCTATGAAAAGCACTCTATTTCCTGACTCTGTAAGCGACCGCGCCAGATCAAGTGCCACGGTGCTTTTGCCTTCATTTGGTACAGAGCTTGTCACAAGAAGCGTGCGTATATCATCCCCGCAAAACTGTATATTTGTCTTCAAAGCTCGAAGCGATTCCTTCATCGTATAGCTTTGTTCTTTTAGCTTGCCAAATTTTACTAATTCCATCTGCCCATCTCCTGATACAGGCTTCCTTATGCTGAAGCCGATTTCTTTTTTCTTTTCTTTCTGTGGCTGCCTCTGCCATGCTTTCTGCCATTTCCATGCTCGCCATCATCCTCTGCTTCATCGAGCGGAAGTGTACCAAGCACGTTCATGCCGAGCTTCTTCTCCACATCCTCTGTATCTATGATTGTATCATTGAACAGATAAGAAACCACTATAACCGCAATCGACAGAAATGCTCCCGCAAAGGCTCCTATCACTGTGTTTTTGCCGATATTAGGGCTTACCGCGCCTCCATCATCATATCCGCTCTGGATGATGGTCGGCGGATCCTGCTTCATCTTTTCCGCTATATATGCCGATGCGACCTTTGCTATCTCATCTGCTATGGTCTTTGCCATCTGCGGATCGGGATCCGTTACTGTGATATTGAGTACTCGCGAGTTGGACGGATTATCAAGCGTCACCCTGCCGCCAAGTGTCTTGTAGCTCTCATTCAGATTGAGATTCTCTATGACCTGATCCAGCACCGGACGTCCCTTTACTACAACTATGTAATCATTTGTCAGGCTGGTGCCTGTCTGGATATCCGCAAGGCTTGTGATGGATGTGCTCTTTGAAAGTACATAAAGCTCAGATGTCGATTCATACATAGGTGTAATCATAAATCTGCTTATCGCAAATGCCACTGCACCTGTCGCTATCGTAACAAGAATTATCCACTGCCAATATGAAATTATCTCAAGAAACAGATCCTTTAAGTCTATCTCTATCTCGTTGTCAAAATCCTGTTCTCTCTCCATTACTTATCCCCGTATTTAAACTTATTATCTTCCGTTTATTATATTTTCCGGTGTGGTCTGCATGATTTCCTGCGCATAGTCATCACCGAACTTCTTTGCCACGTACTCATAGCATTTTTTCATATTGCAGACGCGCTCCTTTGTGCCATGGCTGTCGCTTGCTATTACATCAACAAGCCCTGCCTTCAAAAGCTTCTTTGTATATCTCTTGAAGTGTCTGCCATCTATGCCGAGCACTGAGTCTGCATTGACCTGTATGAGCGCTCCAAGCTCCTGCAAATCCTCTATACGGCTTATATCACTGAGACATTCATATCTCTCCACATGTGCTATCACCGGTATATATCCTGCAAATATTGCTTCGCGCGTCATCTTGTATACAAATGAGTATTCGCTGGAATGTGAATACTCTGTGAGTATATACTGTGTATCTGCCAGTGTATGGCACAGCCCACCATGAAAGGTATCTATCATATCGGTTGCCACATGATACTCTGTGCCGAGCTTTAATTCTATTCCAAGCTTATTTGCATATGGCATCAGCTTTTTATAATGAAGCTCTATCTTTTCAAGCGGATGCTTAAACATTCCATGGCGCAGGTGCGGTGTGAGGATTATGCCTGTGATGCCCTGCTTTTTGGCTATCTTGAGCATCTCTACCGATTCCTCGAGCGACTTTGAGCCGTCGTCCACTCCGTATAATAAATGGCAATGTATATCTATCAAAATTCATGGTCCTCCGTTTCGTTTTCCTGAACTATCATTATACTATATACAGATTTTTCGTGCAATTGCTGAGATATTAAATTTTTCTTCTTTTTTGTGGGGAGGGCGTGTCCATTTTTGAAAATTCCGATTCATTGCGATTTCAAGTTTAACGCTTTATATACCTTTGATTCTTGCTATTAGGCTTATCTGGAATAGTACGTTCCACCGCCCCAATATTTAATGCAGGATCCATATAATTCTTTCTAAATGTCTCACGTGATTTAAGCCCTAGCTGTTCCATCAAAGAAACGGCTGTATATGGCACATCGAATTCCATTATCTCAAGCAAACGTTTTACATATTCTGATTCATCATTAGTGGATTTACGAACTTGTTCATTCACTTCATCAAGAATATCATCTATACGCTCCAACATAAATTCAATAAAAACATTCGAGTTTCCATTTACGTGACACTCTGAAATTGCATTGTAATAATCATTTTGAAATTTTTCTATCTGGCTTTCTAATGGTATATAGGCAAATACTGGATTCCATTCATTTAATAACATGGTATGCCATAGTCTTGCAGTTCTTCCATTGCCATCTGAAAACGGATGAATAAATACAAATTCATAATGAAAAACAGCTCCCATTATCAATGGATGTACCTCTTTTCTATTTGTACTCATCCAACCGAATAAATCTTGCATTAGTGAAGGTACAAACTGCGGTGGCGGAGCCATAAAAATACAGGTATCACCATTAAAAACACCTTCATCACCATCGCGAAACCTTCCTGCGTCATCTTTTAATAGGTATTCCATAATTCCTTGAACTTTTTTCAGATCATCTAAACTATATGGATTGACCTTTCCAATCATTTCATACGCTTTGTACGCATTTTTAACCTCTTGAATCTCCTGCTCTGGTCCAAGAACCATCCGACCATTTATGACATCTTTTGTTTGTCCTATAGTCAACGAATTGGCTTCAATTTTCAATGATGAATGCACCGATTTAATTCGATTATTTCTCCTTAAATGTGGCTTATTATCCAGATTGTGGTATATCTCTATTCTACCTAGCTTAGTCGAAATAGATGAAACCAGATTAAGCATTTTTTCAGTTATAGTATATGGTGGTTTATATTCTTCCATAAAATCGCCTCATCTTGCTTATTATCTTGCTTATTATCTTACCATAATTATATATCTTTATACAATATCCATCTACAAATATCCACAATTTTAATACCTTCATACTGATAATTTTTATTACCATTTTTTGAAAATAATTCTTTTTTTGGTAATAGATTCTTTTTCCCAAAGAATCCTAAAAAGGTGGACTGCTACACATAGCAATCCACCCTCTGCCTTATTACAATTAATTTGTAACTATCCGATTTGTCTGACAAGATTTATCATTTCGATTGCACCGAGTGCACAGTCATATCCTTTATTTCCGGCTTTTGTTCCGGCTCTTTCTATTGCCTGCTCGATGTTTTCGGTGGTAACTACTCCAAACATTACCGGGATTTCTGACTCGAGTGATACTGATGCAATTCCCTTTGATACTTCGTTGCACACATAGTCATAGTGGCTTGTTGCACCTCTGATTACTGCTCCGAGGCAGATGATTGCATCATATTTTCCACTTTTTGCCATCTTCTTTGCGATGAGCGGTATCTCGAATGCTCCCGGCACCCATGCTACGTCTATGTTTTCCTCCGGCACGTCGTGTCTTACGAGTCCGTCCTTTGCTCCTCCTAAGAGCTTTGATGTGATAAATTCATTGAATCTTGCTACTACGATTCCTACCTTGATTCCATCCTGTGTCATTTTTCCTTCGATTACATTCATTTTTCGTTCTCCTTTTGTTTTTATTTTTACTCAGATGAGTTTCTTTGCAATTTTAGTATGAAAGTATATGTCCCATGCGGTTCTGCTTTGTTTTCAGATAAAACAGGTCATGCGCTGTGGCGCTCATCTGAATTGGCACACGCTCGCTTATTTCCATGCCAAATTCTGAGAGCTGATATACCTTGTCAGGGTTATTTGTGAGAAGGCGCAGACTGTGTACGCCGAGCTCTCTTAATATCTGGGCTCCTATATAGTATTCGCGCTCATCTCCGGCAAAGCCAAGTGCCAGGTTTGCTTCGAGTGTATCCATGCCCTGCTCCTGAAGCTCATAGGCCTTTAGCTTATTTATCAGGCCGATGCCTCTGCCCTCCTGACGCATGTAGAGCAGTATTCCTCTGCCCTCCTTGTCTATCTGTCTCATGGCTGCCTCAAGCTGCTGACCGCAGTCGCAGCGCTGTGAGCCGAATACATCTCCCGTGAGACACTCTGAATGTACTCTGCAGAGCACATCCCTTCCATCTGCGATTTCGCCCTTTACAAGTGCTACATGATGCTCTCCGTTTAATCTGTTTACAAAGCCATATGCCTTGAATTCACCGTATTTGGTCGGCAGCTTTACCTCTGTGACACGGTCAACGAGCTTTTCATGTATCTTTCTGTATTCCTGAAGTGCCGCTATTGTGATGAATTTGATGTCCCATTTTTTTGCAAGCTCCATGAGCTCTGTTGTGCGCATCATGGTACCGTCCTCACGCATTATCTCACAGCACAGTCCACATTCCTTTAGTCCTGCGAGCCTGCACAGATCGACTGTTGCCTCTGTGTGTCCGTTTCTCTCAAGTACGCCGTTCTTCTTTGCAAGAAGCGGAAACATATGGCCCGGACGTCTGAAATCCTCTGGTTTTGCATCATCAGAGACACATTTCATTGCGGTGATTGAGCGCTCTGCTGCTGAAATACCTGTTGTTGTTGAGACATGGTCTATTGAGACTGTAAATGCTGTCTCATGATTGTCTGTGTTTTCCTGCACCATCTGCGGAAAACGAAGCTTCTTTACATATTCCTGCGACATCGGCATGCATATCAGACCCTTGCCGTGCATCGCCATAAAGTTGATGTTTTCTGTTGTGGCAAATTCTGCCGCACAGATGAAATCGCCCTCATTCTCTCTGTCCTCATCGTCTGTGACAAGTATTATTTTTCCTGCACGAAGCTCATCAAGTGCTTCTTCTACTGTGTTGAATTTCATTTTTTATGTCCTCGTCTTTCTATTGTGATTTTGCAGCTATTCAATTGCGTGTTTTTGTTAAAAGCCGTATTTTGCCAGGAAATCTCTTGTTATTCCATCCGGTTGTTTTTTATTTTCGCTGGATTTATGTGAAGCATTTTCCTTAATTGTCTGTGCTCCTATTATTTCCTCCGACTGCCCTTTAAACAACAGCTTCTCAACATATTTTCCTATGATATCTGTTTCCAGATTTACTACAGCTCCCACTTTTCTGTCCTTTAACACAGTCTGACTTACAGTGTGTGGTATCGCTGATATCGAGAAATTATCCTGTGCAACCTTTGCGACGGTGAGACTTATTCCATCGATTGTGACGGAGCCCTTCTCGACTATATAGCGCATGAGCTGTGGTGCGGCCTGTATTGTATACCAGATGGCATTGTCATCCTTTTTGACCTCCACAATCCTGCCTGTTCCGTCAACATGTCCCGACACTATGTGCCCGCCAAATCTGCCATCTGCGGCCATCGCACGCTCCAAATTGACATGTGCTCCTCTCATCGCATTTGCAAGCGATGAGCGATTTAGCGTCTCGTGCATGACATCCGCTGTAAACGCATGTGGCATGAGCCTTGTGACTGTGAGGCAGATGCCGTTTACTGCTATGCTGTCTCCGACCTTTGTTCCATCGAGCACTTTTTCAGCTCTGATTGTAAGCACTGCTGAGTTTGCTCCACGCGAAATTGTATCTATTGTTCCAACTTCTTCAACTATTCCTGTGAACATTTTGTATTGCCTTTCTTTTTAAGTATTCACAACATCACTCTCAATTAGGAAATCATCCCCAAGCTTTGTTACCTTACTGTTTCCAAGCATCACGGCATGTGCCGGTGAGTCAGTTCCCATTCCCTCTATCGGTGTTTTTGCATTCGCTCCGCCGAAAAGCTTTGGTGCAATGTAGGCGTACACCTTATTCACAATCCCGCTCTCTAAGGCTGACCAGTTGAGTATGCCGCCTCCCTCAAGTAAAATGCTGTCTATGCTTCTTTCGCCGAGCTTTTGCATGAGGTCATTTAAATCAATGTGACCATTTTTTTCAGCTACATACAAAATTTCTATTCCGTTTTCTTCAAGCCGTGTTATTTTTCTGTTTTCTTGATAATTATTGTTTTCTTCTATACTATCTTTTTCAGTATCAGGTAAGGCTTCTGACGGTGCGGTTTCACGATATCGCTCACTGACTGCAACAATCGTCGGCACTTCCTTTGCAGTATTTACTATCTGCGATTCCAGTGGAAGCTTAAGGTGCGTATCGCATATTATGCGAATTGGATTTACTCCGCCCTCGATTCTACATGTAAGCAGCGGATCGTCTGCAAGCACTGTTCCTATTCCTGCCATTATGGCTTTATATCTGTGACGCAGGTTTTGCACATGTTCTCTCGCTTTTTCTCCTGTTATCCACTTTGATAGCCCTGAATATGTGGCTATCTTTCCATCCATCGTCATGGCATACTTCATAGCGACATATGGACGTCCGGTCTGTATAAAGTAAAAGAATACTTCATTCAGCCGGTCGCACTCTTCTTTGAGCACATTCGTGATAACCTCTATCCCATGCTCTTTAAGGATTTTGATACCGCCCCCGGCGACAAGCGGATTCGGGTCATCCGAGCCCACATATACTCTTTTTATCCCGGCTTCTATCACTGCCTCCACACATGGTGGCTGCTTGCCATGATGACAGCATGGCTCGAGGGTCACATACATATCCGCTCCCTGTGGCGATTCCTTGCAATGCTTTAACGCATTTCTTTCCGCGTGCAGCTCTCCGTATCTCTCATGCCAACCCTCTGCGATTATCCTGCCGTCCTTTACTATCACAGCTCCGACCATCGGGTTTGGCGAGGTATATCCCATGCCGCGCTTTGCAAGCTCAATCGCCCTTCTCATATATTGTTCATCAGTCATTTGGTTTCCTTTCTGCATATTCTTTATATGCCCACTAAAAAAGCCCCAAACTATTAATGTTCAGGGCCTAGTAATTTCAAATATCATAATCTCAAAAAAACATGCACTAGCTGCATTTCATCATAAATGAATTTTGAAATAAAAAACTCTGGAATGTATCAAAACACTCCAGAGTAGATATCTGTTATAACTATGATATGTGCTGTATCTATATCTGAAACTGAATCTGAAACCCAGCTATCTATACTCTGCATATATCATATTCACATCTTCTTTCATCCAGACTTTACTGTCGGCCTCGGAATCTCACCGAATCATGCCTTGCGGCTCGTGGGCTATACCACCGGTAGGGAATTGCACCCTGCCCTGAAGAATAATTATTTAATTAGCTTACGCTAACTATAGTAAACCTTTGCGGTTTGGATGTCAAGATTATTTTCATTTTTGATAAAATTTATGCTATAATCATACATCGATTAAAAAATCTTAAAATTTTTTGTAACAAAACAATCCTTTCTACGTCTAACCTATGAACAAAGGAGGTGACAGTTCTGGATTATGAGAAATTGTACAATTCCTATTACTTGCAAGTATACTCATATGTAATGACAATTGTAAAAAATCAACATCAGGCTGAGGAAATTACCCAGAATACTTTTTATAAGGCCATGACCGCAAAGAAAGCATATGCCGGCAAATCAAGCGAACAGACCTGGCTTTGCAGCATAGCAAGAAATCTGGCAATGGACGAATGCCGAAAAAACACAAAATTTACAGAGCTTGACGAAGAGCAGCTCGAACAACCCGATAATATGGTAAAAAGCCTAGAAAATAAAGATACAGCTCTTCAGATTCATCTTATACTGCACGAGCTTGATGAGCCCTACAAGGAGGTCTTTCAGCTTAGAATATTTGGTGAATTACCATTCTCCCAAATAGGCATGATATTTGGAAAAACAGAGAACTGGGCACGGGTAACTTACCATAGAGCCAGACTGAAAATCAAAGAAAGGATGGATAGAAATGAATAATCCAATTACACAATCAACCGATGAAACCTGCAATATAGTTCAGGATTTACTCCCACTATACTATGACGATGTATGCAGTCCCTCAAGCAAAAGGCTTGTTGAAAAACACCTTAAGACTTGTGAAAAATGTCAAAATACATACAATAAGCTAAAAAACGATTCTATTGATTCAATGATAAAAAAAGAGGCCGACAGTGTATTAAAGCAGCATAAGAAAAAGGAAAAAACTGCTGCCTATAAGGCCGGAGTAATAATAGCCGGATTACTGCTTATCCCAATACTCATTACATTCATAGTGTGCCTGTCAAATGGCGGTGGTTTAAATACCTTTGCGGTGGTAACAGCATCTATGCTTCTTGTAGCTGCAATGACAGTTGTTCCACTTATGGCACAGCAGAAAAAACTGACCAAATGCATAATCTGCGGTGTTTTTGCTCTGCTTTTGATATTCTTTTTTGTTGACAGAATGTATAGTTCAAATGAATTTATGCTTTGGTCTGTTCCAACTATATTTGGATTGTCAATTGTTCTCTTTCCGTTTGTCATCAGAGGAATTGAGCTTCCACCTATTTTATCAGACAAAAAAGCTCTTATCACTATGCTGTGGGATACCCTATGGCTTTTCCTCACAATCATTGAGGTGTGTGGTCATACAAACGATGTTGCCGGAATGAAGGCAGGCTGTATTATAGCATTTGTTTTTGTACTTGCAGCCTGGCTCATATTCTTTGATGCACGATATTTAAATGCAAACGGATTTATAAAATCCGCAATTATAGTTTTGATAGCTTCGGTTTGGACAGCTTTTGCCAATGACATATGCGAGTTTTTAATTTTTGGTACCAGACAAATCACTATAAAGTCCGTGAATTTTTCTGACTGGACTTCTAATATCTGCGTGAATGCCAATGTTTACGCTATTGTGCTTGTGTCCGGGGTTATTATCGCCTCTATACTTTTTGTAACAGGCGGTATTAAAGCATTTGCTAATAAAAAATAAATTAGTTTTCTCTTTGAAATATTATTACAAAACCCCTCCCACAGACTTCTATCTGTGGGAGGGGTTTTTATAGTCATTATTCAATAAGTGCCTACAAGATTAGCAAACGCCCTGTGCAAGCATAGCGTCAACTACTTTCTCAAAGCCTGCGATATTTGCACCTGCAACATAGTCAGTCTTTCCACCAACTGTTGCATTGTATCTCTTAGCAGCATCACTGATGTTAGCGTAGATTGTCTCCATGATACCCTTGAGCTTTCCGTCAACCTCTTCGAATGTCCATGAAAGTCTCTCAGAGTTCTGGCTCATCTCAAGTGCTGATGTAGCAACACCACCTGCATTGGCAGCTTTACCACCTACGAAGAGTACTCCGTTCTCCTGAAGATATTTTGTAGCCTCAAGAGTTGTAGGCATGTTAGCACCCTCTGTAACAGATGTAACACCGTTTGCTACGAGCATCTTTGCATCGTCAATATCTAACTCGTTCTGTGTAGCACATGGAAGAGCAAGATCTACCTTGTACTGCCATACACCGTGCTCACCGTTCTGCTTTGCATGATACTCAGCAGTTGACTTAGCAGCTGCATACTCAGTAAGACGGGCACGCTTAACTTCCTTAACTTCCTTAAGAAGAGCAACATCAATTCCGTTTGGATCATAAATCCATCCGGTAGAATCAGAACATGTTACAACCTTAACACCTAACTCCTGTGCCTTCTCGATTGCGTAGATAGCAACGTTACCAGATCCGGAAACTGCTGCTGTCTTTCCGTTTAAGTCAAGTCCGTTGTCTTTCCATAATGCGTTTGTAAGGTATAACAGACCATATCCTGTAGCCTGTGTACGGGCAAGTGATCCACCATATGTAAGTCCCTTACCTGTGAGAACTCCCTCGAATGAACCGCGGATTCTCTTGTACTGACCGAACATGAAGCCGATCTCTCTTGCGCCTGTTCCGATATCACCGGCAGGAACATCAACATCTGCTCCGATATATTTAGAAAGCTCTGTCATGAAGCTCTGGCAGAATGCCATAATCTCTCTGTCTGATTTGCCCTTAGGATCAAAATCAGAACCACCTTTACCACCACCGATTGGAAGTGTTGTAAGAGAGTTCTTGAAGATCTGCTCAAATCCTAAGAATTTGATGATTCCAAGGTTTACTGAAGGGTGAAGTCTGAGTCCTCCCTTGTAAGGTCCGATTGCGTTATTGAACTGTACACGGAAACCTCTGTTGACCTGTACCTGACCATTGTCATCTACCCATGGTACTCTGAACATGATCTGACGATCCGGCTCTGTGATTCTCTCGAGGATAGCGTTCTTTCTGTAAAGCTCCTCATTTGCCTCGATTACAGGTCTTAAAGAATCAAGTACCTCTGTTACTGCCTGTAAGAACTCAGGCTGGTCAGCGTTTTTTTTCTGTACTACTGCGAGTACTTCATCAACATAGCTCATTTTTATATCTCCTTTACAAAATTATTTTTCATATCAACAAGTTTATTTTATATAAATCTTTTGCTATAATCAAGTAATTTTTGAAGGTTTTATATAAAAAAAATTCATTTTATTTATTATCTTCATTTATATTATCCCAGTTTTGGTACTGATTCTCCTCATCATCGGAATATACCACCTTGAAATAATCCGAGAGTTTTGCAAGTGAAGTTATAAGAACTTTCATTTCGTCATCCGAAAGATCGTCCTTTATATGCTCTATCATATGACGGTGAAACTGCTCATGATGATAGTATGCACTCTTTCCCTTGTCGGTGAGTGAGAGCTTTACCACACGCTTATCCTCCTCACTGCGGATACGGTTCACGTATCCCTTGCGGGTGAGACCATCTATTGCCTTTGTCAGTGTGCCCAGTGTGATAGACATAAGCTCGGCTACGGTGCCGGAGCGCTTTGGCTCATCGACTCCTATTGCCTCTATTATATGCATATCGTTGATAGAAATATCAGAAAATTCGTCTGTTATCAGACATCTGCCCTCTATCTCTGTCAAATCCTTGAACAGACACACCAATAATTCATTTAAAGTTTCATCTGCCGTCATAAATACCTCTTTCTATTGCCACTCTATGGCGCAGGCTCCCCATGTAAGTCCTGCTCCAAAGCCTGATAAAATTATTTTTTCCTCATGCTTTATCATACCATCTTTGCGGACTTTATCAAGCAAAATCGGCACACTTGCCGCAGAAATATTTCCACACTGCTGTAAATTGGTCGGAAATTTGTCCATAGGCTGCTTAAGTCTCTTGGCAACCGACTCAATAATGCGGATATTGGCCTGATGCAGCACATAGACGTCCACATCATCTGCGCTCCAGCCAATTTCATCGAGCAGCTCATTTATAGCCTTTGGCACTGTCTTTACCGCAAACTTGTATACAGCCGGACCATCCATGGTGACGTAGCCACCGAGTGCAGACTGCTTTCCATTGTCGGTAAACGGATTGACTACGGGACGATTGTCTCCGTCAAGCGCTTCACCGCCTTTTCCGTCCGAGCCCTGTACAAAGCCCTTTATGGCATCGCCCTCGTCTGTCACAACCGCTGCTCCTGCTCCGTCTCCGAAGAGCACACAGGTGCTTCTGTCATTCCAGTCCATTATTTTTGAAAGAACCTCTGCCCCCACTACAACTGCCTTGTGAAATCTGCCGGTCTTAAAATACGCATCTGCCGTAGCAAGCCCGAATAAAAAACCTGAGCATGCGGCATTTATGTCAAATGCCACTGCATTGTCTGCACCAATCTCAGCCTGAATCTGACATGCGAGCGATGGAACGATTTTGTCTGTGGATACGCTTGCCGCTATTATCAGATCTATCTCGCTTCCATCAATACCCGCATCCTGCAGTGCGCTTTTTACTGCACAACATGCCAGCGAGGTGGTTGTCTCAGTAGTTGCAATGTGTCTGTTTCTTATTCCTGTACGCGAGCTGATCCACTCGTCAGATGTGTCCATTATGGCTGCCAGGTCATCGTTTGAGACCACTCTCTGTGGCAGGCAGCTTCCTGTTCCAACTATCTTCATAGAATTTCCTTTCCGGGACTAGAACTTGCGGAAACGCTTGTATCTTTCCTCCAAGAGCTGGTCCTTTGTCAATTTGCTTTCTTTTTCCAAGAATTTCTTCATGTTGCCCTTCATGTAGTTTCCGATTGATGAAAGGGCATCCTCGTCGGCTCCGCCAAACTCAGGTATTATATCATCCACGACATCAAGCTCCTTTAAGTCGTGTGCTGTAATCTTCATTACCTCTGCGGCTTCCTTTGCACGCTTTCCGTCCTTCCAGAGGATAGATGCAAAGCCCTCTGGAGAAAGTATTGAGTATGTGGCATTTTCCATCATCCACACTTCATTTCCTACAGAAAGAGCTAAAGCTCCGCCACTTCCGCCTTCTCCTATCATGAGACAAAGGATTGGCACCTTGATGTTGCTCATCTCATAAAGGTTTCTTGCGATTGCCTCGCCCTGTCCGTTTTCCTCTGCTTCCATTCCGGGATAAGCACCTGATGTATTGACAAATGTTATGATCGGACGGTTGAATTTCTCTGCCTGTTTCATGAGGCGCAGTGCCTTGCGGTAGCCCTCAGGTGATGGCATACCATAGTTTCTCTTTGCGCAGTCCTCAAGGTCTTTTCCCTTGTGAACACCGATAACTGTGACCGGCTGGCCATCTAAATATGCGATTCCACCTACGATAGCCGGGTCATCGCGGAAATATCTGTCTCCGTGCAGCTCCATAAACTCATCAAAGATATAGTCCATATAGTCAACCGATGCAAGTCTCTTAATCTGTCTTGCGGCGCTGACCTTGTCCCATACCTTAAATGGCTTAGCCTTTGCCTCGCGCTCCTTCATAAGCTCTGTCGGCTCGTAATTGTCGTCTGAGTGAAGCGGATCAAAATTGGCATAGCCAGTGGTAGGTCTGTGAGCACGTAAAATCTTGTAAAGAGTCTTCTTTAAATCCTCACGCTCAACTATCATATCCACAAAGCCGTGCTCAAGCTGGAACTCTGCTCTCTGGAAACCCTCAGGGAGCTTCTGTCCGATGGTCTGCTCGATAACACGAGGACCCGCAAAGCCGATAAGTGCCTTTGGCTCTGCAAGAATGATGTCTCCAAGCATTGCAAAGCTGGCTGTCACACCACCTGTTGTAGGATCTGTGAGTACAGGCACATATAAAAGCCCTGCCTTAGAATGACGCTTTGCTGCGGCTGAGGTCTTTGCCATCTGCATCAATGAAATGATACCCTCCTGCATTCTGGCACCGCCTGAACAGCAGAATAATATAACCGGAAGTCTTTCCTCTGTGGCACGCTCAAATGCGCTTGTGATTTTCTCACCAACCACATGGCCCATGCTTCCCATCATAAATCTTGAATCAATTACACCAAGCACTGTCTCCTCGCCGTAAATCTTTGCCTTACCGATGACAATGCCCTCAGAAAGTCCTGTTTTCTCCTGAGTCTTTGCAATTTTCTCCTCATACTCAGGGAAATTGAGAGGATTTCCTGTTGTAAGCTCTGTAAACCATGGCTCAAATGCTTCCTTGTCTGAAACCATTCTAATTCTGTTTTTAGCACGCACACGGAAATAATAATTACACTCATAGCAGACGTATTTGTGCTGTTTTACAACTGATTTGAGCACAGTCTTGCCACACTTAGGACAAACGATTGTCTCAGGGACATCCTCTTTGGTTTCCTGTGCTGCACCGGCATTTTTGCCATCTGCGGCTGTTTTTGCGCTCTCAGCGTTCTTTACTAACGCCTCATCAGCCTCTATATTTTTATCTTTCTTCTTGAATAACTTCATCATGTCTCCTTATGCAATTAACCTATTGCAAATGTAAGCTCCGCCATACAGACAACCTTGCCGTTTACTCTGGCAACAGCCTTGCCCACACCGATAGGACCCTTAACCTTTATAATCTCAGTTGTCAGTTCCAGAGTATCTCCCGGAACCACCTTTTGCTTGAACTTGGCATTATTGATGCCTGCAAAATATGCAGTCTTGCCCTTCCACTCATCCTGACAAAGAATGGCAACTGCACCGGTCTGCGCCAAAGCCTCAATAATAAGCACTCCCGGCATCACCGGATTTCCCGGAAAATGTCCCATAAAATGTGGCTCATTCATAGTCACATTCTTCTTGGCCACACACTTTACACCCGGCTGCAGCTCCTCAACCGTATCAATGAGAAGAAACGGACTGCGGTGCGGCAGAACATCCATGATCTGCTGCGTATTCATAACTGACATATACATCTATCCTTTCTCAACTTATTGTAAACTATTTACATTCTTCGAGCTCCACAAAGTGGAGCAATGAAGCACAAAGTATTCCATAAACCTAAACTACGCACATGATTCGCGCTCAACAAAGTGGAGCCGGGAAGCGCACAGTATGTTCTGAATGAAAAATATGAACTGTCACGGCGTTCCATCCGCTCCAATAGCATGAAGTGCTAACACCATATCACAGCCTGTCCGTGCAAAATGCCGTGACTGACTTCATATTTTTCACGAGGAATATACTGTGTGCTCCACCGGACCTCACAACCTGAATGCGCGAAGCCCCTAAAAAGCAGAAGCAATTTATTTATAAGCCTTGAGCAGAATACTTGCATTATGTCCACCAAATCCCAGTGAATTGCTCAGTGCATACTCAACAGGCTCCTCATAGCTGTCCTTGCAGTAATTGAGGTCAATCTCCTCATCAGGAATCTCATAGCCAACAGTCTTATGTATAAATCCATCCTGGATTTCCTTCACACATGTTATAAACTCAACAGCTCCCGCTGCTCCGAGCAGATGTCCTATCATAGACTTTGTTGAATTGATTTTAAGATTTGCAGCCTCATCACCGAACGCAAGCTTGATTGCTCTTGTCTCAAAGAGATCGTTGTGATGTGTGCCTGTTCCGTGAGCATTGATGTATTTTACATCTGCCGGTGTGACACCTGCATCGCTCATGGCATTGGTCATGGCTCTTGCTGCACCTGCGCCATCCTCCTGCGGAGATGTGATATGGTATGCATCAGATGAGCAGCCGTATCCGACTACCTCTGCATAAATCTTTGCACCTCTTGCCTTTGCATGCTCAAGCTCTTCAAGGATAACTACTCCTGCGCCCTCACCCATTACAAAGCCGCTTCTGTTCTTGTCAAACGGAAGTGAGCACTTTGCCGGATCATCTACTGTAGAAAGCGCTGTGAGTGCTGTAAATCCTGCGATTCCGATAGGACATACACTGCCCTCTGTACCACCGGCTACCATCACGTCAGCCTCACCGTACTGGATGCTTCTGTATGCCTCACCGATTGTGTTTGTTCCTGTAGCGCAGGCTGTTACATCATTGATGCTCTTTCCCTTGAGGCCGAACTGGATAGAAACATTTCCTGCTGCCATATTACAGATCATAAGCGGAACAAGCAGAGGATTGACTCTGTTTGGTCCCTTTTCGTATAGCTTTTGTGTCTCGCGCTCCATAGCCTGAAGACTTCCGACACCTGAACCGATGGCGCATCCAACCATGTATGGATCTTCCTTTTCGATATCAAGTCCACTGTCATCAATTGCCTGCTTTGCTGCAGCTACTGCGTACTGTGAGAATGGCTCCATTCTCTTTGCAGCCTTTCTATCCATGAAATCCTGTGGATTAAAATCCTTAAGCTCTGCAGCAATGTGACATTTATAATCTGTTGTGTCAAATTTTGTGATGTGGTCAAATCCGATTTTTTCGGCCTTTACCGATGCCCAGAAATCGTCCACACTATTTCCGATTGGTGTTACTGCTCCAAGTCCTGTTACAACTACTCTTCTACTCATATTGCCATTCCTCCGTCAACAGACAGCACCTGGCCTGTGATGTAGCCTGCTGCATCTGATGCTAAAAATAATACTGCGTTTGCGATATCCTTTGTGTTTCCCGGTCTGCCAAGCGGAATCTGTGATAAAAGATTCTCCTTTGCCGCATCGGCAAGCACATCTGTCATCTCTGTCTCTACAAAGCCGGGTGCCACTGCATTTGCTGTGATTCCTCTGCTGGCAAGCTCTCTGGCTACAGCCTTTGTGAGTCCTATGACCCCTGCCTTGCTGGCGCTGTAGTTGGCCTGTCCTGCATTTCCGAGTATGCCGGAAACTGATGAAATATTGATAATTCTTCCTGATTTCTGCTTTAGGAAATAGCGTGACATGTGACGGATTGTGTTGAACGCACCTTTAAGGTTTGTGTCAAGCACTGCGTCATAGTCTGCCTCGCTCATCTTCATGATGAGACCGTCTCTTGTGATTCCTGCGTTGTTTACGAGGATATCTATGTGCTTGTACTCCTTGATGAGCGCTGTTATCATATTCTGGCACTCGTCAAAATCAGATACATTGCACTGATAAGAAACTGCATCACCGCCTGCTGCCTTTATCTCTGCAACAACGGCATCTGCCTTTTCCTTTGAACCATTATAATTTACTATTACAAAGGCGTGTGCTGCGGCAAGTGTAAGAGCTATCTGTCTTCCAATTCCGCGGCTTGCGCCTGTAACCAGGGCATTTTTACCTGTTAACATACTTTTCAAAATCCTCCAGTTTGTCTATGTTTACGACTTTTACGTCTCTATTTATCTTTCTCATAAATCCGCTGAGTGAGCGTCCCGGTCCGATTTCCACGAACTCATCTGCACCATCTGCGATAAGACGCTCGATGGTCTGCTGCCAGCGCACTGACGATGAAACCTGCTGTGTCAGATAATCCTTGACGTCTGCCGGTGACTTCACATAGTCTGCTGTGACGTTTGTGATATATGGCACCTTGATATCGTGGATTTCTACACTCTCAAGTGCATCTGCGAGCTTTTCTCCTGCACCCTTAAGCATTGCTGAGTGGAAAGGTCCGCTTACCTTGAGCGGTACGCATCTCTTGGCGCCTGCCTCGCTGCATGCTGCTGCAGCGGCATCTACTGCTGCCTTTTCTCCTGTGATAACAATCTGTCCCGGGCAGTTATAGTTGGCTACCGATACCACTGAATTTGTCTCATCTGCTGTCTTTTTGCAGATATCCTCAATGACCTGCGGATCAAGTCCTAAAACCGCTGTCATGGCTCCTCCTGTAGGAACTGCCTCCTGCATGTAGATTCCTCTTTTTCTGACAACTGCGAATGCATCTGCCATAGTCATGGCTCCTGATGCGATAAGAGCACCATATTCCCCAAGGCTTAAGCCGGCTGTCACATCCGGGGTTATTCCCTTGTCGATGATTGCCTGATATATAGCTGCCTCAACTGCAAGCATACATATCTGGGTGTACTCTGTAATATTCAGCTTGTCATTTTCCTCAAAGCAAAGTGCCGGAATATCCAAGCCTGTCTGTTCACTGGCAAGGTCGATTACTGCCTTTGCATTTGGCATTGTATCGTAAAACTCCTTACCCATTCCTATATACTGTGAGCCCTGTCCGGGAAACATAAATACTCTCTTACCCATTTTCGGTTTCTCCTTATTTCTGGCAGGATACCGTAAGCTGCTCTTTGCAGGCTACCCGGTATCCTTAAATTTGCATGTAAAAGTGAATACTGTCTATTTGTTCAGTCCCACTACATCCTCAATGATTTCTTTGCAGGTTTCCTCTTTCTTTACGAGGCCTGCGCTCTGACCTGCCATGACGCTGCCATATACGGTATCTCCGTCTACAACTGCTTTTCTAAGTGCGCCAAGTGTCATTTTTTCGAGCTCTTCAAATGGAGCTCCTTCCTTTTCCAGCTTGAGATATTGTCTGGTCATCTTGTTTCTGAGCACTCTGATTGGATGGCCTGTGCTCATTCCTGTAACCTCGGAATCTATATCCTTGGCCTTAATGACCTTCTGCTTATAGTTTTCATGTACTATCGATTCTTTTGCGGTGACAAAGCGTGTACCCATCTGGACTGCCTCTGCACCGAGTGCAAATGCTGCATTGAAGCCTCTGTTGTCTGCAATTCCGCCTGCTGCGATAACAGGGATGCTCACTGCATCAACAACCTGTGGCACAAGTGTCATGGTAGTCTGTGCTCCGATATGCCCGCCTGACTCCATTCCCTCGGCGATTACTGCTGAAGCACCGCCTCTTTCCATAAGCTTTGCAAGTGCTACACTTGCAACTACAGGAATTACGATGACGCCTGCTTCTTTCCACATTTCCATGTACTTTGCAGGATTTCCCGCACCGGTGGTGACTACCTTTACCTTTTCCTCAGCGATGATTTTTGCTATCTCATCTGCCTCCGGATTCATAAGCATGAGGTTGACTCCGAATGGCTTATCCGTCTCCTTCTTTGCAGCGACTATCTGCTCCTTTACCCATGAGGCCGGAGCTCCGCCTGCTCCGATGATGCCAAGTCCGCCTGCATTGGACACAGCGCTGGCAAGCTCATGGGTTGCTACCCATGCCATGCCACCCTGAATAACCGGATATTTGATTCCAAGAAGCTTTGTTATTCTTGTCTCCATGTCTTTTAAGCCTCTACACCTTTGTTCTTAAGATACTCAATGATGTCGTTTACTGTTGCGATTTTCTCTAAATCCTCTGAAGGGATTTCTACTCCGTACTCCTCCTCGAGTGCCATTACAAGCTCGAAAAGATCTAATGAATCTGCCTCAAGATCCTCCTTGAAGTTTGACTCTAATTTGATATCATCCTCGTCGATTCCTAACTGATCTGCTACGATTTCCTTGATTTTCTCCAACATATTTCTGTTCTCCTTTTTCTGTGTTTATTTTCGGTTTTGTGTGCTGGTATATTTGCACTAGTTTGCATGTCAAATATTTTCATTATCAAATCGTTTGACAGTGAAAGTATATCACATTTAAAATAGTTGTCAAGTCAAAGTATTTTTATTTTTCAATTTTTATATGGTACGGGAGCAGGCGGGCAGAAAATTGCCCATCCAAAACGTCTCCTACCAGCAGCCAAGAGGCTGTAAGAATTGTAAGTCAGGTTTTCTATGCCTGACGCAGCCGGCTTTTACGCGCCGTCCTTGGCGCGGTAACGCCTCGCCCGTGCTTCCATGCACGTGCGCTACTGTGTACCTATTACAATTCCAACAGCCTCTAAGCAGCTTCGTACAAACTCATTGGATGGGCAATTTTCTGCCCGCCTGCTCCCTTACACTGTGACAATAATATACACTAAAAAACAGACTGTAATTATGAGTGGTCAGCTCAATTTTACAGTCTGCTCTATATTAATCTCTCAAACACCCAACCGGCACAACCCGAACTCCTGACTCCGTGGTATATGCCATGGTTGCATTTGCGCAAATCACAATCAGTGCCGATGGTTCTTTATATACATCACGTGGATGTTTTTCTTTTTCCAATGCTTTCTCATTATATTTTAAGATAATATCCTTGAATCGCAGCAAGGATTTTTCCGCTTCTGGAATCTTGTTCACTCCGGTTTTTATTTCAATAAGCGCATAACGGCCGTCCTCCAACTGATAGACTGCATCTGCTTCTACGCCCATATCATCTGTATAATGCATCACTCTGGCATTGTGCTTTTCAGCAAATACAAGTAAATCTCTAAGCACCATATTTTCAAATACATGCCCAAATAGATCCAAATCGTTGATAAAATAGTCCGGATTAACACCAAGCGCAGCCAATCCTATAGAGGGATCAACAAATATATGCTTTTTGGCAGCTCTGATAGCTGTTTTCGAACGCAAATGCGGTGTCCAGGCATCTATATCCTTTACAACATATAATAGCTCCAGAGCATCTATATATGAAGAAAGCGTTACATCTGTAACATTCTGTGTGGCTTTTACATCTGAAAATATATTCTTGCGTTTTGCTGTAGTAGCCATATTTCTGGCATACGACCAAAGCAGTGTCCTTGCCCATTCCGGATTTCTGTTTACTCCATCAATCGCTGATATGTCCTTCTGATAAATCTGCCTATAATAATCCTTAGCTATTTCAAGCTTTGCACTGTCCTTTGAAAGTGCCATGCATCTCGGCCATCCACCTCTACAGACCGCAAAAAACAAATCCTCAAGCTTTATATCTGTGGTAAGTCCATCAATATCATATGCTTCATCTTCTAATAATTTAAACAACGATATGCTTCCGTTTGATTCTCTTGTCTCAAACAAAGTCATAGGGTACATCGTAACCTCTGTTATTCGTCCTGTACCTGTATGGGGTGTATTAATCTTCTTACTTGATGAGCCTGTCAGATAAAACTCTCCTACACTCTCCGGATTGTCATCGCACGCTTTTCTTATTGTTCCCCATATCTTTGGGGCATCCTGCCACTCGTCAAACAGTATTGGCTTAGGATTCTTTAAAAAGAGCTTAGGTGCAGTTTCTGCTACTGCAAGATACCCCTCTCTCTTGTCTTCATCCTGAAATTCAATAACAGTTTTACATCGTTCTCTTGCTGTTCTTGTCTTTCCACATCCTTTTGGTCCTGTGATGCTCACTGCATTAAATGCCTCTGTTTTTCTATCTATCACATCATCAACAATTCTGCTTATATATTCCATAAATATCTGCTCCCTTCATGGTTATTATACCATTTAATTCACAGATTATACAAGGTTATTTTATGTTTTTCGAGTGTTTTGTTTTGTATTTTTCTAATGTTTTATTTTATATTTTTCGAGTGTTTTATTTTACTTTTTTCGAATACTAAAAAGAGCAGGACAAGTATTTCTACCTATTCTGCTCTTTTTTACATATTTTAATTATTTAAATATAGATTATCTACCGGCTGTTCGCCATCTGCTTCACATAGTCGAGCGCCTTCTTAACCGGTGGGATTGATATCACTATGATTGTGATAATTTCCTCTACTGCAAGGTATGAGCCGTTGTAGGTCACTGAATATATGAGCGCATCTATCATCTTGTTTCCTATCGTGACAGGTGCGTATGCTGCAAAGAACAAAACTTCCGACAGCACTGCAAAGAAAAATCTACTGGGCAGCTCCGCCTCCGGTGGTACCACCGGTAGCTCCACCTGTGCTGTCCCCGGTGTTTCCACCTGTATTACCACCGGTGTTACCACTATTTCCACCGGTGTTACCACTATTTCCACCTGTGTTGCCACCGTTGTTTTCTCCGGTATTTCCGCCTGTGTTGCCACCGGTGTTTTGTCCACCATTTCCGCCTGTGTTACCACCGTTGTTTTCTCCGGTATTTCCGCCTGTTGTTCCGTCTGTATTGTCTCCGGTATTTCCACCTGTGTTGCCACCAGCAGCATCTGTCTTATTCGTGTCTATTGTTGTCTTATCCGGTGTGGTGGTTCCTGCATCAGGTGTGGTCACAGTCTGATCTGTAGGATTATTCTGCGTCTGGTCATCGGCAGGTGTATCCTGGCTGTCCTGATAATCATCCGATATTTGGGCATATGGCAGGAAATCTATTGGTGTAAGGTCAGCATGTATCTGATCCATGTAGTTCTTCCATATTTCTGCCGGGTAAGAGCTTCCTGTCAGTTTTTTGACTGTCTCAGGCATATCGCAGCCTACCCATACACATGTGGTGTAGTATCTGGTAAAGCCACAGAACCAGCCGTCCTTCTTATCGTTTGTGGTTCCGGTTTTGCCGGCGCAAGGCATGCCATTGTCCAGATTAGCGCTACGTCCGGTTCCTGATTTCATAACATCTGTCATGACATCTGTCATCATACGTGATGCTGTCTCTGTATATATGACGGTATCCTTCTGCGATGATGTATATATGATATTGTTGTCAGAATCCACAATCGACTTAATACATGTCGGATTCCTGTACATTCCATCGTTCTCAAGTGTTGAATATGCAGATGCCATCTCCAGTGTGGATACACCTGTTGTAAAACCTCCAAGTGCTGTTGCTGTGACATAGTCATCCTTTACAATATTGGTAAAATTCATATCCTTGAGATACTGTAAGCCTACCTTTGGCGTGAGCTCATCATATAGCTGCCATGCTACAGTATTCAGTGATTTTTGAACGGCAAACCTGATAGTCACATCACCGTAATATGAATCACCCGAGTTAGACGGTCCTCCATCAAACTTGTGGTCATTTACGATGGTATCCGGTGTCTTACCACGCTCAAATGATGGTGTATACACAATGAGCGGCTTGATTGAGCTTCCCGGCTGACGATGGCTTTGGAAAGCACGGTTTAGCGTATGACTGACCGCATCCTGGCTTCGTCCACCAACTATTGCAACCACCTCGCCTGTGTCGTTGTCTATACAGGTTGCAGCACTCTGCAGCTTAAATGTGCCATCATCGGTCGTGTCTGTAAAGTCCAAAAGCGTCAGGTCAATTGAATCCTGAAGCTGCTGTTGCATAGTCAGATCAATCGATGTATAAATCTTGTAACCGTCTGAGTAGAGCTTTTTCTGACAATATGAATACATCTCATCATATGAAGCATCATACTCCTTTTCTTCATCGTCTGAGTCAAAGTAATACTTGAACTTGAAGCCCTCATTCTCCATGAGCGCCCTCGTAGCGCAGTAATATGCATAGGTATCCACATAATTGTACTTGACCGTGTCATCCTTCTCAGGCATATTGAGGGTTATCTCCTCGTTTATGGCAGACTCATATTCCTGTTGTGTGATTTTGCCGTCTTCCCTTAGGTTTTTCAATATGAGATTGCGACGCGTCAGTGTATGATCCTTATTATTTATCGGGTCATAGTACGTCGGGCTGTTCGGAATCGCACACAAAAAGGCAGTCTGCGACAAATCAAGATCCGAAAGCTCACAGTTAAAATAGCCATGGCACGCTGCCTGAATACCATAATATCCGTTCATGAAATAGACATTATTCAGGTAGAACTCCATAATATCGTTCTTGGAATATTTTTTTTCCAGCTCCATTGCTATGAACATTTCCTTGACTTTTCGCTGCCAGTTCTTGTTCGTATCCAGATAAATATTTCGGGCGAGCTGCATCGTGATGGTACTGCCACCCTGGGTAATTCTCTTGTTTTTTATAATTGACTTTGCGGCACGCACTATTGCCTTTAGGTCCACACCATTGTGCTTATAGAACTTCTTGTCCTCGATACTGACCATGCAGTTTACGAAGTTCTGTGGGATATCCTCATACTTTACATAGTCAGCCTTTTTGGTAGTGGCCGTCTCGGATATCTCATCACCGTTTGTATCGTAGAGTGTACTCGTCCTCGCCGGTAAAAATGTGTTTTTGTCAGATTTCTGCACGAGCTCTACCGCCTCTGAGTGAAGCTTCGCCACCTTGTCTGCATAGCCTCCAAAGTAATAAAAGCATAATCCACCAAGAATCAGTACCATCAGAAAAATCTGAAGCTTTATGAAAAACCAGAAAACGCGATGCTGCTTTTTCTTCTTTTTCTTTTTCTGTTTTGCCATTTCTAAACGTTACCTCCAAACTATCGGTATACCATTGTATATCGGCATACTTTATAGATAATTGACAACTATATCCAATATGTACTGTCTATTATACTACAATGCCTCTACATCAGATAATTAATAATTGCTTAATTTTCTATTATACCTTTATAGCACAAAAGGAAGCTAATTGCTCCCTTTATCAAGCTATTTTACATCTTTATTACTGTTGTAGTCAAGTAAATAGTTTTTTACAATGCTTTTCGCTATCTCTAGCCAAGCTGGTCAGCCAGAAATTCTGCTGCTGCACCCGCCAGCTTTTCGGCAATCTCAGACTTATCGGCTTTTTCATCGTAAGCACACAGTATAACGGCTCCCGCACTATCACCATCATGCACTATTACTGCTATTGCCTGCGCTTCACAGTCAGCTTTATCGTCCTTTACCACAGGTATCAGGGTATCGTCTTTTTTACTGTACAATGCACTTTTTCTCTTATCCATAATATTCTCGAGCTCTTTTGACAAAGCCTTGCCTATATAATTTTTGTGGTTTTTGCCGGCTGCCGCTATTATCTCATCCCGGTCTGCCACACACACCATGGCTCCTGTTACCTTTGACAGACTCTGTGCATATGCCTGTGATATATTCTTCAGGCTTCCCACCTGCGAATACTTCTTTAGCACTATCGTCTCGTCCGCATCCATATATATTTCCAGTGGGCTTCCCTCTTTTATATGCAGCATCCTGCGAAGCTCCTTTGGTATGACTATTCTGCCAAGGGAATCTACTCTTCTGGTCAATCCTGTGATTTTCACTTTATTGTCCTCCGGTTACTTTTTTGCATTTGCATTCATGCTTTGGAGGTAGTATATGGGAATTTGAATAAAATATACATTCGGTATGCACTGATACAGTGCTCTTTCATAATAGCTTTTATAATGTCACGGTATGTTTTGAATTTGATAAGGTATCTATATCCATCAGCTCACGCTCATCTGCGATATCCACATATACACAGTCATACTTCTTTGCCACACTTCTGCCACCCTTATCACCCTCCAGTGATAAAAGCTGCGGGATAAGCGATGAATGAAATACACACGGATTGCCTACAGCATCTCCACAGCGAAGCGAAAAAGCCAATCGCATATTCCCTTTATTTTCAAGTACTTCGTCTATTAATTTAATCACGCTTTGACTTTTTAAATATGGCTGGTCAGCTACTGCAAACATGTAGTAGTCCTCTGTTTCGGCTGTATTATGCAACGAGCCACTGTTTTTTTCCGGCTTTTTCTGCCACACACTGCTTTGCCACATCTGCATACCGGTCTTTTTCTGCTCCTGCACCGCCATAATTCCTGCTTTTATGGTGTGGGATATGCCTTTTTCGCTGTCCAGACTTAAGACTGCATGGCAATCGGGGATAGATGAGCAGTAGTCCAGTATTTCCCGGTAGCGTGTAACGACAGTTATATCTATGGCCGGGCTGTCTGATTTCAGTTTATTATATCTATCTTTAATTTCTATCAAACGTTCAAGCAGATGCCTGTACATAGGCTTTCCATCCAGCTCATAAAACAGTTTGTTACTTCCAAAACGGCGGCTGTTTCCAGCCGCCATGTATATGATATGAATCATTTCACTCTTAGGTCCTTTTCGTGCCAGTTTGGGTCTACCATTCCCATAAGAATTTTCTCAGGGGTAAACGGAACTGTCCTGTGCCATACGCCTGTTGCGCGATAAATGGCATGTGCCAGCGCAGGAGCCGGTGTATTGATAACTATCTCGCCGATTGACTTGACTCCGAACGGGCCTGACGGCTCATAGCTTGTCTCAAATTCAACGTTGATATGTCCCACATCCTGCCGTGTCGGTATCTTGTACTGCATGAAATCATTTTCTGCGATTTTTCCACCGGCATTGTAAGTGACATTCTCATAAAGTGCCATGCCTATTCCCTGGCCTATGCCACCCTCTGTCTGTACACGCGCGAGGTTTGGATTGACCGGGATTCCGCAGTCCACAACAGCCTGATAATCAAGTATTTTAACTGCTCCTGTCTCCTTATCAAGCTCTATCTCGACCATTCCTACCATGTATGGAGGAGGCGAAACAGGTGATGAATATGTCGCGGTGACATCTACAGGTATCGTGTTGTTGACCTGTGACTTTGTTGCTATATCGGAAAGACTTACGGAAACTGCCCCATTGTCTGCACCGTCCGGATTTATGATATACACCTCTTTACCGTCGAAATCCACCTCTGATACAGCACAGCACAGCATCTGTGCACCGATTTTCTTTATGTTTTCACGAAGATCAAGTGCTGCATTCTGTGTGGCCATTCCTGTAATGTAGGTGGTTGATGAGGCATATGAACCTGAATCATAAGGAGAAGCATCCGTATCCGCTCCAAACACGGTTATATCATCCGGCTCGCAGTCAAGTACCTCAGCCGCCATCTGCGCAAGTATTGTATCACAGCCTGTTCCCATGTCTGCCGCACCTATCATCATATTGTATGTGCCACAGTCTGAAAGCTTTAATGTACACGATCCGACATCTACATTTGATATGCAGGAGCCCTGCATTGCAAGTGCCATGCCTGCCGCACGAACCTTGCCATTTCCCATATCGCGGACAGGATACTTTTCTGCCCAATGGAAATTATCCGCACAGTGCATTATGCATCTGTCAAGTGCACATGCATTGGCTGTCTCGCCAAAATAAGCCGGCATAAACATGCCCTCACGGACGATATTTTTCAAACGAAGCTCAACCGGGTCTATATGCAGCTTTTCAGCGAGCTCATTGACAGTTGATTCAAGTGCAAAGATACCCTGTGTGGCACCATAGCC
>OGXZ01000237.1_pt1 | contig 32372 bp, 18 predicted proteins | sample 1576431 | NCBI WGS metagenome assembly OGXZ01 (sample SAMEA3541590, study PRJEB24748) | human gut metagenome | biome: human gut; feature: human-associated habitat; material: faeces | place: China | collected 2012
CCAAGCGGTAAGGCAGAGGTCTGCAAAACCTTTATCCCCAGTTCGATTCTGGGTGTCGCCTCCACTTTTTGCCGGGGTGGCGGAACTGGCAGACGCAAGGGACTTAAAATCCCTCGGGGAGTGATCCCCGTACCGGTTCGATTCCGGTCCTCGGCACCATTATTTTTATGGTGAATGCAAGCAGTACAACTACATAGTCAAGCAAGAGATTGACGGAGCGTCCCGCATCGGACGCTTTTTTTATTATTTAATTTTAGGATTTGAAATGAAAGCGGTGAGAAATATGGTGAATAGTTTTGCAGAATTGAAGGTTTGTGCTGAAACGGTTGAGCTGCTTAAGCAAATGGGTATTAAAAAGCCGATGCCTGTTCAGGAACAGGCTATACCGGCCTTATTTGCAGGCCGTGATGTTATAGCAAGAGCGCAGACAGGTACTGGTAAAACACTGGCATTTTTAGTACCGATGGTAGAACGTCTGGATGCGGCTAAGCCTTTTGTACAGGCGTTGGTGATTACGCCGACTCGTGAACTGGCGCAGCAGATAGCAGTAGAGCTGAAGAAGTTATTGGGCGGAAGTGAAGTAAAGGTGCTTGCGGTTACCGGCGGCCGTGATTTTGAGGCGCAGAAGCATAAGCTGGACGGCAAAAGCCATGTTTTGATCGGTACGCCGGGGCGTCTTTTAGATCATATCCGCAAAGGCAATACTAACCTTGGCGGAGTTAAATATCTGGTTTTGGATGAAGTTGATGAAATGCTTAAGCAGGGCTTTATTGATGAAGCTTCGGAGCTTATCGCAATGACTGATCCGGAACGGCAGACTATGCTGTGCAGTGCTACCTTATCAGAGGAAGTGCAGAAGCTTGGTAAACGTATTACCCGTAATTGTGCTTTGATCGATATTGACCCTAATAAAGCAACGGTTGAAAATATCAAACAGATCTGCATCAAAACTACGGACGAATATCGTAATAAGGCTGTTGCTTCATTAATAGACCGTTACAATCCTTATCTGATGATTGTTTTTTGCTTCAGCAAAGAACGCACAAAAGAATTGGGTGAGTGGCTGGGAACTCAGGGATATAATGTAGATGTGCTGCATGGTGAGATGTCGCAGGCCAAACGCAAAACAGTAATGAAAGCCTTCCGTGAGGCCAAGCTGCAGGTCCTGGTTGCCAGTGATCTGGCTGCACGTGGGCTGGATATCGAAGGCGTGACTCATGTCGTTAATTATGATATCCCGCATGACGTAGACTGGTATGTGCATAGAATAGGACGTACTGGGCGTGCCGGTAACGAGGGGATTGCAGTTACCTTATACACTGCTGAAGAAGGAAAATGGCTCAAAAATATTGAAAACAAGCTTGATGTGAAAATGGAACGGCAGAATTTAGACGGCAAAACGATAGCCCGTCGTGAGCATGCGCCAGTACAGAAAAAACGTAAGGCAGAAGCTGCTAAACCGAAACGCGGTAAAAAAGCTGTCGTGGATAAACGTAAAGCACCTAAGACCGGCTCTAACCGCCGTCAAAATAAGAATAAATAAGTGTGAGAAAGTGAGGGGACTGTTATGCAGGCGATAAACAAAGAAAGAGTAGCCGGACTGTTACAAGGGCTGGCGCAATTTGGCAAAACAGAACACGGAATCACAAGATTGGCTTATACGGCAGAAGACAAAGCAGCGCAGGAATGGCTGCTCAAGCAGATACAGGACTTACAGCTGAAGCTGTCTGTAGATGCTGTTGGTAATGTCTTTTTGCGTCGTGAAGGTAAAAATACTGATTTGGCGTCTGTTGCCATGGGTTCCCATATTGATACTGTCGTGCAGGGCGGTGCCTATGATGGTACTGTAGGTGTTGTAGGTGCTTTAGAAGTACTTTATATGCTGCAGGATGAAGAACTGGAGCGGCCGATTGAGGTCATTATTTTCAGGGCAGAGGAATCAAGCCGTTTTGGCTTTGCTACCATCGGCAGTAAACTGATGGCCGGTGTTGGCGACCCTGATAAATTCTCGGGCGCTGCCAAAGAAGGTGCAGTGACTTTTAAAGAAGCACTGACAGAATGGGGCTGTGACCCTGCTGCCTACAAACAGGCACGTAAAGCAGCAGGCTGCTTTAAAAGTTTTTGGGAAATACATATTGAACAGGGTAAGGTACTGGAAGAAACAGGTGAACGCATTGGTATCGTTCATAATATTGCGGCGCCGACGCGGTTTAAAATCATTGTCGAAGGTATAGCTGATCATTCCGGAGCCACTCCCATGGGTTTTCGTAAAGATGCGCTTGTAAGTGCGGCCAGGCTTGTTATAGCCATTGAAGAAGCTGCAACTAATGAAGCGGAAAGCGGCACGGTAGCTACAGTTGGTGTTTTGGATGTAGAGCCGTCTTCGATCAATGTAGTTCCTGGCAAGGCTACCTTGTGGGTAGATTTGCGCGGAGTAGATGAAGAAAGTATCAACTGTGCCTTGAGCGATATTCGTGATGCGGTTTCAGAAATTGCTAAAAATGACAGTATTACTATCACTATGGATATGCTGACAGCCGATAATCCTGTCGCTTTGTCGGAAGAGCTGGCAGCAAAGCTGGATGTTATCTGTGCGGCGAAAGGTATCGCTTATCGCCATATGAACAGTGGAGCCGGCCACGATGCTATGCACATGGCTAAACTGGCTCCTGCAAGTATGCTGTTTGTCCCCTGTAAAGGCGGCATCAGCCATAACCCGGCAGAATATGCTGACAACGAAGATATTTGTCTGGCGATCGAGATTTTGGCGGAAGCTGTAAAAGAAGAAGCATCTGCTTAAAAAAGTAAACCAAACGATAAAAACAAGCTGAGAAGAAAAATAACTGTAAAATCTGCTGCAAAGCAGTCCTGCTAAGGCAGGGCTGCTTTGCTTTTTTACTTTGTTCGTAATATAATTATAATGATATAGAATTTTCATTTTTCAATTTGAGGAGACGATAACATGGAAGAAGTGCGTGTGCGTTTTGCACCCAGCCCAACGGGTTATTTACATATCGGTGGAGCAAGAACAGCTTTATTTAACTGGCTTTTTGCTAAAAAACATAATGGTAAGCTGGTGCTGCGTATTGAAGATACTGATACTGAACGGTTGAAAGAAGACAGCGTAAGCCAAATACTTACCAGTTTGAAATGGCTTGGGCTGAACTGGGATGAAGGACCTGAAGTAGGCGGTGAAGTGGGTCCATATTACCAATCAGAGCGTCGTGAGATTTACAGCAAGGTTGCCGAACAGCTGTTGGAAGAAGGTAAGGCATATTATTGCTTCTGTACTTCGGAAATTTTGGAAGCAGAACGCGAGAAACAACGTGCGGCCAAACAGCCGTTCCGTTATGCCCGCACCTGCCGAGATTTGCCTGTCGAGGAAGCAAAGGCCAGAGCAGCTAAGGGTGAGCCTTATTCCGTACGCATTAAAATACCTACGGAAGGAAACCTGACAGTACATGATCTGATCCACGGCGACGTTACTTTTGATTTAACGCAATTTGATGATTTTGTCATCGTTAAAACTAATGGTATGCCGACCTATAATTTTGCTGTGGTCGTTGATGACCATTTAATGCGCATCAGTCACGTGCTGCGTGCCGAAGAACATTTATCCAATACTCCTAAGCAGGTACTGCTTTATGAAGCCTGTGGTTTTGCTGTTCCTAAATTTGGACATATGCCGATGATACTTGCTCCTGACCGCAGTAAGTTAAGTAAACGTCACGGCGCAACTTCTGTTGAAGAATTCCGTGAACAGGGGTATTTACCGGAAGCAATTGTAAATTATCTGACTCTTCTGGGCTGGGCTCCGGGCAACGAAGAAGAAATTTTCTCGCTGCAGGACACTGTGGCTCAGTTTGAATTGGAAAAAATGTCGAAAAAGGCAGCCGTTTATGATACGAAAAAACTTACATGGATGAACGGACAATATTTATCAGCATTGCCGCTTGAAGCAGTTCTGCCTGAGGCAAAAATCTTCTTCATCAAATCCGGCCTGGTAGATGAAGCATGGCTGGAGGCAAATAAAGATTATTTTGCCCGTTTGGTAGACGTAGTGCGCGTACGTGTCAAAACACTGCAGGAAGTTGTTGAAGCCGCAGAATACTTCTTTAAAGATGTAGAAAGCTATGATGAAAAAGGTGTCGGCAAGCATTTTAAACCGGAAGCAGCCGAGCTCTTAACTGTCTGCATCAATGCGCTTGAAGCGTTAGAGACTTTTGATCTTGCCAGTACGGAAGCCACTTATAATAAGATTGCCGAAGAGCAGGGATTATCACTGGGAAAAGTTGTGCATCCGACACGCTTGGCTCTGACAGGGCGTACTGTAAGCCCGGGCTTATTTGATGTTATGGTGCTGCTGGGGAAAGAAACTACCTTGAGCAGAATGCGCAAGGCTGTTCAATATATCAAGGCCTTAGCTTAAATCAAAAATATTTATTGAAAGAGGTGCGACGCTGATGAGAATACTGGGGATTTTACTGTGCTGCCTGATACTGGGATTAAGTACTGTAGCTTTTGCCGAGCAACCAACAACTGTTTTCAGCAAAGTTGTTGCGACAAAGAATATGCAGGGCGAGATACCGGAGATTGATGGTCTGAGATATACTAATCTTCAAAAAAGTGTTAACGGCATTTTGAACAGCAAAGTCAAAGACTTGCTGGCGCAGGTTGGCGGCAGCGGTACAGTCAGCTATGAAGTGAAGCTGAACCGTCCCAGCTTAGTCGGTATTTTGCTGAAAGCGACTAACGGCGGCCGTACTGCTTATCAGGCTGTAAATTTAGATATGACTACCGGCAATGAGTTCAGCATTCGCGATTTTGTTGGCGAAGGCAATGCCGTACATGAAATTTTAGGCGCTTATGAAGGCGTGTTATTTGCTGATAACGGTATTTATACGCGTACCAGCAGTGGTGCTGCTTACAGTAATTTTGTTTCTTATAGTAAATTGTTTCCGTTGCTGCGTACAGGCGAAGCAGGCCGTTTACTGACGGTATATGGATTGACTCGTGCTGTTGAGGATAAGGTCGTAACTGTGAAGGCCGGAGAGCTGCTGGCTTTACAGTTGGAATCCAATCGTACAACGGGTTATTCCTGGTTTGTAGAGGGTAATGGTTATGCTGGTCAGTTTTATGAACTGGGACGTTCTTATGTTTTGCCTGGTAATGCTGCCAACAACCGGACCGGAATGCCTGGATTAGAAATAATTGTTTTCGGTGCCCAGGAGCCGGGCGAATACAAGGTGAATATGGAATATAAGCGTGCCTGGGAAAAAGGCAGCGGCTTTGACAAATTCAGCTTTACTGTTAAAGTATTGTGATAACGGAGGTCTGAGATGGAAAAAACTGCCGTTACCGTGAAAATTTTTAATGATGAATATACTTTAAAGACTGATTTGCCGCGTACTGATGTGGACGCGATTGCGGCAATGGTCGATAAAAAAATGCAGAAACTGGCGACAAGCCAGCATTTGGTCACAACTTCCAAAGTCGCTGTATGGGCGGCGTTGGATCTGGCGGGAGAGTTATATACCTTACGTCGTGAATATGAAGCCTTGCTGAAAGCGGCGAAGGATATTTAGAGAAGAGGTTTTTAGTTAATGAAAAAGCAAACCATCGAACTGCTCGCTCCTGCCGGGAGCTGGGAAGCGTTGGAAGCGGCGGTGAATGCCGGTGCTGATGCTGTATATATGGGCGGCAAAGCTTTTGGCGCACGTCAGTATGCCAGTAATTTTGACCGTGAAGAAATGCAGAAGGCTGTTTACTTTGCTCATATGCACCGTGTGCGACTGTATATCACTGTCAACACGCTGGTCGATGACAGTGAGCTGGGCGAATTGGCTGATTATCTGCTGTTTTTGAGTAATGTGGGCATCGACGGTATTATCGTACAGGATCTGGGTGTGATCCGTCTGGCCCGGCAAATAGTGCCGGACCTGCCTTTGCATGCCAGTACGCAGATGACGGTTACTAATTCCGAGGGCGTTAAGCTTGCTGCTGAAGCCGGTATGGAACGTGTTGTTCTGGCGCGCGAGTTGAGTCTGGAAGAAATAAATACGATCTGTCATGGCACAGATACAGAAATAGAAGTTTTTATTCATGGAGCTTTGTGCGTATGTTATTCAGGTCAATGTTTGATGAGCAGCCTGATCGGCGGCCGCAGCGGCAATCGCGGACGTTGTGCCCAGCCGTGCCGTCTGCCTTATAAGCTGGTCAATGAAGCAGGAGAAGATCTGCTGAGCGGCAAAGACGCAGGGCAATATCTTTTGAGTCCTAAGGACTTGAATACTTTGGATATTTTACCGCAGCTGATCGAAGCTGGTGTAACATCCTATAAAATCGAAGGACGTATGAAGCGTCCTGAATATGTAGCCGTAGTTGTCGATGCTTATCGCAGGGCTATCGACAGTTATCTTGGCGGTGATTATCAGGTGCCGGAAGAAGATTTTGCCAATATTGAACAGATCTTTAATCGTGATTTTACAACTGCTTATCTGCTGGAGCGGCCCGGCAGGGAAATGATGAGCGACCGCCGGCCAAACAATCGCGGTGTTTTGGTGGGGCGTGTTGTTAAGCTTGATAAAGCTGCTAACAAAGCGACACTGAAACTTGATAAAGAATTGCATTTGGATGATGGCTTAGAGTTTTGGGTCAGCGTGGGTGGTCGTGTTGGCACTACTGTGACATCACTTTTGCAGAACGGACAGGAAGTAGCTGTGGCTGCCGCAGGTTCGCAGGTCACTATCGATGTGCCGCATGGCATTAAAATGAATGACCGTGTTTTCAGAACCTTTGATAACCGTCTGATGACATATGCCGCACAGTTCTTTGGTGAGAAGGCCAAACGCCGTATCCCTGTAAGTGCTTTAGTAACAGCAAGAGCAGGCAATCCAATGACGGTGCTGCTGACTGATGACGAGGGCAATACAGGCTATGGTAAAACGCAGTTTATTGTAGAAGCTGCCCGCAAGCATGCTTTAAATGAGGAAACTGTGCGTAAACAGGTAGATCGACTGGGCACGACTGAATATGAGCTGTCAGACTTGGTGCTTGAATGTGATGAAAACGTAATGGTGCCGATGAGCGAGATCAACGAGGCTCGCCGTTTAGCTGTCGAAGCTTTAGATACTGCACGTCTGGAGGCTTTTGCACCGATGCGTGTACAACGTCATAAAGTTCCGCGTGATCTGGTTCCTGCAGAAAAAATCAGTCGCAGTAAACATGCGCTTTTGACTGTGCATGCCGATACTGTTGCTAAAGCACAGGCTGCTTTGGCAGGAGGCGCTGATTATATTATTTTTGGCGGGGATATTTTCAGCAGCAGGCAGCTGCCGAGGCAGTCTTATGCCGAAGTTGCCGGTCTTGCTCAAAATTATGGTAAAAAATGGGCCATAGCGACACCGCGTATTGTTAAAGAAGGACAGCTGCCTTATTTTGCAGAGCTGTTTGCCTATTGGCAGCAGTTGAAGCCCGATGCTGTTTATATCAGCAACAACGGCTTGTGGCAGCTGGCGCAGCAATACAGCGGGCTGTCTTTGTGGGCCGATATGTCTTTGAATATTTATAACGATCAGAATTTGGAATTCTGGCGTGAACAGGGCGCCGTGGGAGCAACCCTGTCAGCCGAGCTGACAATGGCGCAGGTAGAACATTTAGCCGCAGTCAGCCCCGTTCCTGTGGAATGTATGGTGCAGGGTCGGATTGAAATGATGGTTTCGGAATACTGTGTAGGCGGCAGCTTTTTAGGTGATCTGCATCAGGGCGCCTGTAAATTTAACTGCCGGGAGCAGTTGTTTTTGAGCGACCGCAAGGATGCGAAGTTTCCTATAGTTACCGATCAGAACTGCCGAATGCATATTTTAAATGCGCATGACCTGTCGATGCTGACCAATATCAAGCATATGGAAAGTATCGGCGTTGGCCGGCTGCGTTTAGACGCGCGTAATTATACTAATGAAGAAACTGCATCATTGGTAACGCTGTATAAGGAAGTGCTGCGAGGTGACCGCGAAGTTGCGGAAAACCTGCCGCATACGACCAGGGGGCATTATTTCCGCGGCGTATTATAAGGAGTAATTATGGCAAGATTTGCTGTTAAGACATTAGAATTTGATAAAGTAAAAGCGCTGCTGGCCAGCAAAACTGCCACCTCGCTGGGGAAGGCGCAGGCTTTAGCGATACGCACAGAAAGTGAGTTCAGTATCGTTAAGCGCTTGCAGGAGGAAACAGCCGAGGCACTGCGCCTGCTGGATGAAGGGAAAAGATTCCCCTTTGGCGGCGCGCATAATATTGTGGCTGCTGTTAAGCATGCCCAATTAGGGGCTGTGCTGGAAGCTGAAACCTTGATGGAGATCGGCAGTACGGCTGCGGCGATCCGTCAGATCAAGACCTTTTTACAGGAGGAGAGTGAGCTGGCACCGACTTTGGCAGCCTATGCCGAAGCTTTGCAGCCGCTGCCGCGTCTGGAAAAACAACTGGAGAATGCTATTTCTGAAAAAGGCGAGATCAAAGACAGTGCTTCGACAAAGCTTGGCGGCTTACGGACTGGCATTCAGATAGCGAAAAACCGTGTGCGTGAACAGCTGGAAAAAGTCCTGCACGATCCCAATAATCAAAAATATTTCCAGGACGCGCTGGTAACTATGCGCGGAGACAGATATGTCATTCCGATCAAACAGGAATATAAACTCAATTTTCCGGGCGTCGTTCACGACCAGTCCGGCAGTGGAGCAACCCTGTTTATTGAGCCGATGGCTGTTGTCAACCTGAATAATGATATCAAAAAATATATGGCCGAAGAAAAAGAGGAAATAGAACGGATTCTGAGGCAGCTGTCCGGCAGCGTCGGGGCAGACGGTGATCTGCTCACTGCCGGCGTCGAGACTCTTACAAATCTTGACGTTATCTGTGCCCGTGCTTATTTGGCGCAGGCGCAGAAAGCCGTAAGGCCAATGCTGCATTTAGGCGGCAAAGTCGAGATCGTGCAGGGACGTCATCCGCTGCTGGATCAAAGTCAAGTAGTGCCTCTGGATATAGAATTGGGCGGAGATTTTAATACGCTTTTGATCACCGGTCCAAATACCGGCGGTAAAACCGTAGCTCTAAAAGCGGTCGGGCTGTTTGCGTTAATGGCGCAGGCCGGCTTGTTTTTACCTGCCCGCAGTGCTAAAATGCCGGTTTTCAGAGCTATTTATGCCGATATTGGTGATGAGCAGAGCATTGAGCAGAGCCTGAGTACTTTTTCCGGACATATGACAAATCTGGTAGAGATTTTAAATGAAGTGCGCAGCGGTGATCTGGTACTGGTGGATGAAATCTGTGCCGGTACTGACCCTAACGAAGGTGCTGCCCTGGCTATGGCGATGTTAGAGCATTTGCATGAACAGGGCGTGCTGACAATGATCACGACACACTACAGCGAATTGAAAACATTTGCTTATGGACATACGGGAATGGAAAATGCCAGCGTGGAATTTGATCCTGTCAGTCTGCGGCCGACCTACAGATTGCTGATGGGTGTTCCGGGCAGCAGCAATGCTTTCAATATCAGCAGAAGGCTGGGACTGTCGGAAGAGATTGTTGAAAATGCCGGTAAACTGCTGGATCAGGAGCATGTGCATATGGAAGATGTATTGCACGAGCTGGAAGGCGAACGCCGCCAATATGAATCGCAGAACAAAGAAATACAAATGCTGCGTTTGGAAAGTGAGCGGATTAAGCAGGAGCTGCACAAGCAGAAACAGGAGCTTGACCGCCGCAAGAACGAAATGCTGCGTAAAGCCCGTGAACAGGCTGATGAGATTTACCGCAGCAGCCGTAGGGAATCGGAAGCTATTTTAAAAGATCTGCGCTCAATGAAGGCTGACTTTGATGCGAAAAAACTGGAAGCTGCTGCAGAAGCCGTGCGCAAACAGTTAAATAAACAGTTCAGTGAAGATGCGCCATTGCCGGAAGGTACGCCGTTGTCAAAAGAAACTGCCAAAGTCGGGCAGACTGTCTTTTTACCTTCACTGCGTCAAAATGGTACGATTGTTGCTGTTAACGGCGGCGATGTGACAGTGCAGGTAGGTATATTAAAAACTAACGTGCCTGCTAAAAATTGCCTGCTGGTAAAAGGGAAGACCAAAGTGAGCGAAGATCTGCGTCCTAAAAAACGCAAGGGTTATGCCCATGATATGCTGGTCACACGTACTGCTTCTACCAGACAGGAACTGGATGTTCGTGGTATGACGATCGAAGAAGCGATACCGACCGTAGATAAAGGCATCGACGATGCACTGCTGGCAGGTTTGCCGGAGCTGCGTATCATTCACGGCAAGGGAACAGGTGCTTTACGTGCCGGACTGACTGCCTATTTATCCGCGCACCGTGCGGTCAAAAGACTGGAGCTGGCTTCGCTGCATGAAGGCGGTGCCGGTGCGACGGTAATTTATCTGTAAAAGGCAGTTTTGTGTAAAAATGTAATACAATCAAGAAAATTTTGTAGAAGATATTGACCGAAAGACTAAATAATGTGATAATAGTTAGTGAAAATATATGCTTTCTGTGCGCTTGGAATGGATTTTTCCGGGTGGCAAGTTAACAAACGGGGGGAAGTAAATGGCTACACTAGTGAAAAAGTTTGGCGGCAGCTCGGTTGCGACACCTGAGAAGATGCATGGTATCGTTGACCGGATTCTGCGCGAACGTCAACCGGACGACAGAATCGTCTTAGTTGTTTCCGCTATGGGCGACCATACTGATGATTTGCTGACTTTAGCTGCTAAAGTCAATCCCGAAATGCCGAAAAGAGAACTGGATATGCTGCTGGCGACAGGCGAGCAGGTCTCCATTGCCCTGATGGCCAGTGCGTTCTGTGCCAAAGGACAGCCCGCAGTATCCTTTACCGGTGCTCAGGCTGGTATCAAAACGAACGATAAGCATTCTAAAGCCAGTATTTTAGACGTACAGGCCTGTCAGGTCAAGCAGGCTCTGGACGAAGGCAAGATAGTTATCGTTGCCGGGTTCCAGGGCATTACTGACTTGGGACAGATCACAACTTTGGGCCGCGGCGGCAGCGATACTACTGCTGTTGCGATTGCGGCAGGTCTGAAAGCTGATATGTGCGATATCTATACTGACGTGGATGGTGTTTATACCGCTGATCCACGTATCGTACCGGGAGCGCAGAAGCTGGACGAGATCACTTTTGTGGAAATGCTGGAACTGGCCCGCCTGGGTGCAGGCGTTATGCAGCCGCGCGCCGTAGAGTATGGTGAGCACAACGGCGTTGCCATCCATGTACGTTCTACCTTTAACGACGTACCCGGAACTATTATTAGGGAGGAATACACAGTGCAAGAGAAAAACTTTGTTATTCGCGGTGTAGCGCACGATACTAATGTCGCAAAAATCGCCGTTCGCGGTGTCAGCGACGAACCGGGCATTGCCTATAAAATTTTCTCGGCTCTGGCTGAAGCCAATATCGATGTCGATATGATCGTTCAAAGCGCAAGCGCTACCGACCATAAAAATGACATCCTGTTTACCGTTACCCAAACCGATATGGTAGAAGCGATGAGCGTTATTGAAAGCCTGAAGGAAACGATGCATTTTGATAAAGCTGACATTGAAGTCAATGTTGCCAAGGTATCTATCGTTGGTGCAGGTATGCTGGGTAGCCCCGGTATTGCCGCAGGTATGTTCGGTGCGCTTGCCAAAGCCAACGTCAATATCGACGTTATCAGTACTTCCGAAATCAGCGTTTCCTGCCTGGTGCCGGAAAAGGACGTTAAAACCGCTGTGAACGCTATCCACGAACATTTCTTCCCGGAAGGCGCAAAATAAAAAGCAAGCAAAGTTACTTATATAAATTAAGGAGGCCTTTTACCAATGATCACTAGTATTGCAGCTAATCATGCTAAAGGAAAATCTGCCCAGGATAAAATTTTCGGCGCTAATGCCGCTGCCGTTGCCGCAGCAGCTAAATACGGTGCTGACAAAGTAACCAATGCCACTATCGGCGCTATTTTAGACGAAGATGAAAAACTTGTTTGTCTGCCGACTATCGAAAAGGTTTACCGTGGTCTTGCGACAAACGAGCTGATCGCCTACGCTCCTATTTCCGGACTGCCTGATTATCTTGAAAAAGTTATTACTGCTGCTTTCGGCACTTCCAGGCCTGAAGGCTATATCGCCGCTGTTGCTACTGCCGGTGGTACAGGCGTTATCCATCATACTATCTGGAACTATATGGATGCAGGTGAAACCGCGCTGACATCCGACTGGTACTGGGGACCGTATAAGGTTTTGTGTCAGGATATGGGACGTAAGCTGGATACCTATAAAATGCTGGATGAAAATAATAAATACAATCTTCCGGCTTTAAAAGCCAAAGTCAACGAGATTTTGGGCAAACAGAAAAGCCTGCTGCTCATGATCAACACTCCGGCTCATAACCCTACTGGCTACAGCCTCAGTGAAGAAGACTTGCAGGGCGTTATCGACATCATCAAAGAAGCGACTGCAGGTACTGATAAAACTGTAACGCTGCTTTTAGACGTAGCATATATTGATTATGCTGGAGAAAAAGAAGAAGTTCGTAAGATCTTCAAAAAGCTTTCCAATCTGCCTGCTAACATTCTCAGTATTGTGGCATACAGTATGTCTAAAGGCTTTACACTTTATGGCCAGCGTACCGGCGCTATGATCGGCGTTTCTTCTTCTAAGGAAATCATTGAAGAATTTGCCGCCATCAACCAATATACCAGCCGTGCGACCTGGTCCAACATCAACCGTCCGGCAATGAAAACTCTGGCTAATATTTACAGTGACCCGGAACTGCTTGCCGCTACCGAAAAAGAGCGTGACGATTATTATCAAATGATCAAAGCACGTGCCGACCTGTTCACAAAAGAAGCCGAAGAATGCGGCTTGCCGATGCTGCCTTATGTAGCAGGCTTCTTCCTGTCCATTCCGGCAAAAAATCCCGATGCTATCTGTGATAAACTGCACGAAGACAATATTTTTGCTGTTCCTTTGGCTGCAGGTGTACGTATTGCCGTTTGCGCAGTACCGCTTAAAAAGATCGCCGGTATGGCTGCAAAAGTACAGGCTGCAATGCAGGCTGTAGAAAAATAAGCATTGATAACAATCAAAGACCGGAGCTAAAAAAGTTCCGGTCTTTTTTCCCATAAGGAGTATTTATGAAAATTAAATTGACATTACCCAACAATATTATCAGAGAGTATCCTGCAGGAACGACGCTGTTGGAAGTCAGCAGAGACTTTGCTGCTAACTATCAAAGCCCGATCGTGGAAGGTATTTTCAATGGCATTGGCACTGATCTGCAAAAGCCTGTTTTTGAAAATGGTACAGTTGATTTTATAACGCTGGATACGGAGGAGGGGATGCGCGTTTATGTGCGCAGCCTGCTGTTCCTTTTTCTGGTAGCTATCAAAGAGCTGCGGCCGGAAGTAAAAATTGAGGCCCGTAATTCCCTGGGCAGCGCTTTATTTTGCGAAATCACTAACGATATCGTACTCAGCAACTACGATTTAAAGGCCTTGGAAGACTATATGAAAGAGCTGGCAGCCAAGTCTGAACCGATCATTTATAAACATATAAATAAAAAAGAAGCTGAAAAAATTTTATGCGAGCGGAACGAAGCTGACCGCTTGGAGCTGCTGCACGCTATTGATGATGATTTACTGCTGACCTGTTATACCTTGAAGGGCCATATGGAATACTTTTTCGGGCCGATGCTGCCGGATTGCGGTTATTTGAAGCTGTTTGAACTGATAAACTACGAAAACGGCATCGTTATCAATTATCCGGAAACGGGTCAGAACGAACTGGATGTTTTTGTTGACAGCCCCAAACTCAATAAAATGTTCCACGAGATGGAAGAATGGTCAACTATGCTGCAATGCAATACTGTTGCCAAGCTGAACCGCATTATAAAAGAGGACCATGCCGGAGTGATCATTCAGGTGGCTGAGGCGCTGCATGAAAAAAAGATCGCTGCCATAGCTGATGAAATCACTGATAAAGGTAAAGACGTACATCTTGTGTTGATTGCCGGTCCTTCTTCCTCAGGGAAAACGACCTTTGCACAAAGGTTGAGCATCCAGCTGGTAGTCAATGGTCTCAGACCTGTGCCGATATCGATGGACGATTATTATAAAGAACGTTTGAATACACCGCGCAAAGCGGATGGATCTTATGATTTTGAAAGCGTCGAAGCGATCGATCTGGAATTATTCAACGACCATTTGAAGCGTCTGCTGGCAGGTGAAACAGTTAAAATACCCAAATACAATTTCCGTACCGGCCTGCGCGAATACCGTGGCCGTGAGCTGACTTTGAGCGATAACTCTGTGCTGATCGTCGAAGGTATCCATGGCTTGAACGAACGTATTTCTGCCGTTGTTCCGGCCCGTAATAAACTGAAAGTCTATATCAGTGCCCTGACGCCGATGTCGCTGGATGATTACAACCGTATCCAGACTACCGATATGCGTCTGCTGCGCCGGCTGGTGCGTGATTCGCAGTTCCGTTCGCATGACGCGCTGATGACTTTGAAGCTGTGGGACGATGTACGCCGTGGGGAAGAAAAATATATTTTCCCATTCCAGGAAGAAGCAGATATTATTTTTAATACCACGCTGGTGTATGAGTTTGCAGTATTGAAAAAGTATGCCGAGCCTTTGCTGCAAGGCGTACCGGAAACAGAAGCGGTCTATACTAACGCGCAAAGACTGCTTGGACTGCTTAGCCATGTGACGCCGCTGGATAAAGAGCTGATTCCCAAAAACTCTATTTTACGTGAATTTGTGGGCGGCAGCGCCTTTAAAGAAGCCCTGTAATTGAATAAAAGCATCACCAACGGCAGCTTTTTAAAAAAGCTGCCGTTTTTATATGTATCCATAGAGATTTGGTAAAATCCTGTTTTTACTTATCCTTGATATTTTGTAATTTATTAATCCGACAAATGGAGTATTTTTGTTGATTTTTGTTGCCGAAACCATTGATAATACCAGTTAAAGAGGTATATAATTATAAAAAAGCTGCCTTTTATTGAATTAAGTAACAGAAATAAATATGCTTTGCAAATGATTGCTTATACAGGGGATAAAGCGCAGAAACAGCGGGCTTAAAGCAGGTTTGTAACCATTGGGGACTTTGACTTTAAGTTTTGTGGCTACAGGAAGAGACGCTGCTTCCTGACAGGGGGATTTTATATGCAGAAGATGATTTATCATTTAGGGGTCGATATTGGTTCGACTACGATCAAATTTGTGGTCTTAGATGAAAAGGAGCGAATAATTTTTAAAGATTATTTTCGCCATTTGTCAGATCCCAGCACTGCATTTTTACAAGAGATTCAGAAAATTCTCGCTATTATTGATGGCAGGGAATTTTCGTTGATATTGACCGGTTCGGCTGGTTTTGGATTTGCCGAACGTATGGGGGTGCCGCATGTACAAGAGGTTATTGCTTGTCGCGCGGCGCTTCGTTCTTTGCTGCCCGAAGCGGAAACAGCAGTTGAATTAGGCGGTGAGGATGCCAAGATAACCTGGCTGGGCAGTTCGCCGGAACAGCGTATGAACGGTGTCTGTGCCGGCGGCACAGGCGCGTTTATCGACCATATGGCGTCGCTTTTGGGTACTGACGCTGCCGGACTTGGCAGTATGGCAGAAAGCTGCAAGCGTATTTATCCGATCGCCTCACGCTGTGGTGTTTTTGCTAAAACTGATGTGCAGGCCCTGATCAACGACGGTGCTTCTAAAGAAGATATCGCCGGCTCGGTTTTGCAGGCGGTAGTTCATCAGACGATCGGCAATTTGTCGCAGGGACGTCCAATAAGCGGCAAAGTTGCTTTCCTGGGTGGCCCGCTGCACTTTTTACCGCAGCTGCGCAAGCAGTTTATTGCTACTTTAAAATTGCAGGCTGACGCAGCTTTGATAACTGAAGATGCGGATTGCTTCGTCGCTATCGGTGCTGCTTTGGCAGGTAAGGACGGCGAGATTTTTAACGAAGAAAAGCTGCTGCAGGCCCTGGCAAAAGTGAACGATGCGCCGCTGGACGCAGTGGCAAAACTGCCGCCGCTGTTTGCAGATGAAGCTGATTATGAAAAATTCTGCTGCAGACATGCCCAGCATCAGGTAGAGCGTGAAGCTTTGGCCGCATATAACGGTAAATGTTATCTGGGTATCGATTCCGGTTCGACAACTTTAAAAATGGCATTGCTTTCAGAGGATAACAAACTGCTGTGGTCTTATTACAGCGGTAATAACGGCAATCCGGTACAGATCGCCGCTGCTGCCTTAAAGGATCTGTACGGAAAAATGCCTGCCGGGGCTGTGATCGGCGGAGCGGCTGTTACCGGCTACGGTGAAGAAATGATGAAGGTCGCTTTTGGCGCTGACTTCGGAGAAGTTGAGACCGTAGCACATTTACGGGCGGCACAGTTTTTTGCGCCGCAGGTTTCCTTTTTGATCGATATCGGAGGACAGGATATCAAATGCTTTTTTGTGAAAAATGGTATTCCTGACCGCCTGATGCTGAATGAAGCGTGCAGTGCCGGCTGCGGTTCTTTTATCGAAAACTTTGCGCAGGGGCTGGGGCTTGACGCGGGTGAATTTGCCAAGCTGGCTTTAACAGCTAAAGAACCCGTTGATTTGGGTGTACGCTGTACTGTTTTTATGAATTCTAAAGTAAAACAAGCGCAGAAGGACGGTGCGGCCATTGGTGATATTGCAGCCGGGCTGGCTATTTCCGTTGTTAAAAATGCGCTTTATAAAGTTATTCGTCTGCGTGACGCAGGCGAGCTTGGTGATACCATCGTCGTGCAGGGCGGCACCTTCCACAGCGATGCTATTTTGCGTGCTATGGAACAGCTGACAGGCAAAGAAGTCATCAGACCGGATATTGCAGGGCTGATGGGTGCGTTTGGCGCTGCGCTGCTGGCGCACGACCGCTGTCTGGAAAAATCGACATTGGTAGATGCTACAACACTGTCTGCTTTTGACTACCGCAGTAAAAGCTATCGCTGCGGCGGCTGCGGTAATAATTGTTTGGTAACTGCTCACTACTTCCCGGCAGGAGTATTTCATACGGGCAACCGTTGCCCGCGCGGTGCTGGGCTGCCAATGACCAATACCAGCGCGCCTAATATGTATGCATATAAATACCACCGGGTTTTTGATTACGAACCGCTGCCGTTAGAAGCCGCTAAGCGCGGTGTCATCGGCATACCGCGGATTTTGAATATGTACGAGGATTATCCCTTCTGGTTCACGCTCTTTACCCGGCTGGGCTATCGGGTCGAGCTGTCGGGACCGTCGTCAAAGGAATTGTACGAATCGGCCATGGCCTCCATACCTTCCGACTCACTCTGTTATCCGGCCAAGCTGGTGCATGGACATATCCATGATCTGCTGGTAAAAGGGGTCAAAAAGATTTTCTATCCCTGTGTTCCTTACAATGAAAAAGAATGTCAGAAGGCCAATAACTGCTATAACTGCCCGGTCGTAGCAACCTATGCCGAAAGTGTCTACGCCAATATGGAAGAGCTGCGGGCGGCCGATGTTGAGTTTATGCATCCATTCCTGCCGCTGTACCATGATAAACGCCTGGCAGAACGTCTGGCAGAAGTTTTCCGTCAGGAAGGCCTGAAGCATAAGGAACTGGAAGCTGCCGTACAGGCAGCACGTACCGAACAGCTTAGCTATAAGCAGGAAATCAGAGATATGGGGCACAAGCTGCTGCAAAAAGTGCTGGACGGGCATGGGCATGCCGTAGTTTTGGCAGGGCGTCCGTATCACGCAGATCCGGAAATCAACCACGGTTTGCCGGAGATGATCGCCTCCTTTGGTTTAACAGTCATTTCGGAAGATGCGGTTGCCGACCTGCCGGAAAGCCTTAAAGGGCAGTTGCCTGTAGTTGTTGACCAGTGGTCGTGGCATTCCCGGCTTTATCGGGCGGCAGAATTTGTGGCTGCGCATAAGGAATTAGAGCTGATTCAGCTCAGTTCCTTCGGCTGCGGGCTTGATGCCATCACCTCAGACGTAGTAAAAGAGATTTTAGAGCGTCATCACAGGCTGTATACCTTACTGAAGGTCGACGAGATCAACCATATCAGTTCCGCACGTATCCGTATCCGTTCTTTGCTGGCGGCCATGCGCGAACGTATTGATAAACATCAGGAAACAGACATACCTGCTTATATACCGCCGTCGTTTTCAAAAACAATGCGGAATACACACGTTATCCTGGCGCCGCAGCTTTCACCAGTGCATTTCCAGTTTATGGAAACTGCTCTGCGCCGTGCCGGATACAAGCTGGAGATCGCGCCGCTGCCGGATCGGGAAGCAGTAGCCTTAGGTCTGAAATATGTCAATAATGATATTTGTTATCCGGCAATCCTGGTTATTGGCCAGATGCTGCGGGCGTTGACGTCGGGCAAATATGACCTGAATAAAACCAGTATCGCTCTGTTCCAATCGGGCGGCGCCTGCCGTGCGACCAACTATATCGCTCTGATGCGCCGCGCTTTGCGTGATGCTGGACTTGGCAGTATACCTGTTTTTTCGCTGTATGGTGAAAAAAGCGATGGGTTTTCGCTGTCGTGGCATTTGCTGAAGGATATGGTCAAAGGCTTGCTGTATGGCGATTTACTGATGCAGCTGCTGCATCGCGTACGCCCTTATGAGCAGGAAAAGGGCGCGGCCGATGCTTTGTATAAACTGATGTCACAGCTTTGCAAGGACAGCCTGGCAGGCTTGACTGGCTTATCATTTGAACAGACGATCAAACGGGTGACTGCTGCTTTTGATGTGCTGCCGCTGCGTGATAATGTGCGCAAGCCCAAGGTAGGCATCGTCGGCGAAATACTGGTCAAATATCATCCGGTTGCCAACAATAACATCGTCAGCTATCTTGAAGCTGAAGGCGCCGAAGTCATACTGCCGAATATGATGGACTTCTTCCTGTATGCGGCTTATGACGAACAGGTCAAACGCCGTCTGCTGGACGGAACGCTGGGCAATGTGATCAAGTCCAAATTATTTATGAAGTTTTTGGATTATTACCGCAAGCCGCTGAATATAGCGCTGCAAAAGAGTAAACGCTTCAGTGCCTATGAACCTTTATCGGCCTTGATCGCTTTGGCAGAAAAACATCTTTCTACCGGCAATATGGCCGGCGAAGGCTGGCTGCTGACTGCCGAGATGGCCAAGCTGCTGCGCAGCGGCATAGATAATATCGTCTGCCTGCAGCCGTTTGCCTGCCTGCCGAATCATGTTACCGGCAAGGGCATGATCCGCGAGCTTCTGCGCACTGATCCTCAGGCGAATATCATTGCGCTTGATTGTGACGCTGATGCCAGCCAGGTCAATCAAATGAACAGGATCAAGCTGATGCTGGAAATAGCAAAAGAAAAGCTGCAGCAGGCAGAAGAAAAAGCCATAAACGCATAAAATACATAAAAAAAGCCGTATGTCTTATGACATACGGCTTTTGTGTATTCAGGTCAACGGTGTTTTTTGAAATAGGCTAAAGCAACATCAGGGAACAGGGCATAAGATAAAACATCGTCGATGTCGGCGTTGGGATAGCCGGCAGCAGCCAGTTTGGCCTTCAGGCTTTCCATTTGCGGCGCAATATCGTCAGCAGGGCGATGATCGATCTGCGGTTCGTCACCGATAGCCAGTTTTTTGACTTCAGGATCGATCGGCGCAGGTGTGCGGCCATATTTTCCGCGTACAAGGTCTTTGACTTCATTCGGGATCATCTTGTAACGTCCTAAAGTGACGTTCAAAGCAGCCATAGAGCCTACGATCTGGCTGGTAGGTGTTACCAGCGGCGGATAACCAAGCTCGGCGCGTACACGCGGCATTTCTTCCAGTAATTCTGGATATTTATCGGCAGAACCCATTTCCTTCATCTGATTCAGCAGATTCGACAGCATACCGCCGGGGATCTGGAAGGTGAGTACCTTAGGATCGATGGGAATATTGTCGTTCAGGCCAAAATCTTTAACAAGCTGTGTTTTGACGCCGCGGAAATAATCGGCAGCCTTGTGCAGCTTGGTCAGTTCGATACCGGTATCACGTGGCTGGCCCTGCAGGGTAGCGACGATAGCCTCGGTAGAAGGCTGGCCGGTGCTTTGTGCGAACGGAGATAAAGCGGTATCGATCATATCGACGCCGGCTTCGATAGCTTTCAAATAAGTCATATCGCCCATACCGCTGGTAAAGTGGGTATGGATATCGATCGGCACGGTAAGCTGCGATTTGAGCGTACGTACCAGTTTTTCGGCATTATACGGCGACAGCAGTCCCGCCATATCCTTGATGCAGATCGAATCAGCGCCCATTTGCACCAGCTCCTGGGCAACCTTTAAAAAGTCTTCGTCCTTATGGTAGGGGCTGATAGTATAAACAAAAGCACCCTGTACGTGTGCGCCTGCTTCTTTAGCGGCACGCATCGAGCATTCCATATTGCGGGTGTCGTTTAAAGCGTCAAAAATACGGATAATGGAAACGCCGTTATCGACAGAACGTTTAACGAATTCTTTTACAACATCATCGGCATAATGGCTGTAGCCCAGAATATTCTGACCACGCAGCAGCATCTGGATCGGTGTTTTGGGTAAATGTTTTTTTAAAGTACGCAGGCGTTCCCACGGATCTTCATCTAAAAAGCGCAGGCAGGCGTCAAAAGTAGCGCCGCCCCAGGCCTCCAGGGCATAATAGCCCATATCGTCAAGTTCCTCCAGAACAGGAACCATATCGGTAATACGCATTCTGGTAGCCGCCAGAGACTGATGACCATCGCGCAGAACAGTTTCTACGATTTTAACAGGTGTGGTATTCATAACAAACCTCCTTGTAATAACTAATATCCTTACTGTTATTTTAGCACAGTGCAGTCGAAATTAAAAGATACAAAATACTGCATACACAGGAAAAGTTATTAATTAGAAGGCTTTTTAAATATTTATAATAACAAACATCATAAAATATAATTTGACCTTATAAAAGCACCAAAAAAATTTTTTCGGCAGGTATCTGCATTCGGATTTTATGCACGCAAGAACAGTAAAGTGCTTCTAAAAGTAACATTTGCAGCAGCTTCAAAGCTATTGATAAAGACTGTTTCGAGTATGTTGAATCGAACTGACATATAATATATAATATATTATTATTGCAATGAATATAAATTTGAAAGTCTAGGGATAGAATTATGATGAAAAGGGAATATTTAAACGAAAATGTATATGAAGCGCTGCAGCGTCGGTTAAAGTTCCTGTTTGAGGAATTTGATAATATCTTTGTATCATTTTCCGGCGGTAAAGACAGTGGTCTGCTGCTCAATCTGGTGCTTGATTTTCAAAAGGCACATTATCCGGATAAACGCATCGGCGTTTTTCATCAGGATTTTGAAGCGCAGTACAGCGCTACCACAGAATACGTCGAGAGGACCTTTGCACGGATCGAAAAAGATGTGGAGCCGTATTGGGTCTGCCTGCCGATGGCGACAAGGACGGCGCTCAGCAGCTACGAAATGTACTGGTATCCCTGGGACAACACCAAAGAAGATGCCTGGGTCAGGCCGATGCCTCAGCACGAATATGTGATCAACATCAAAAATAACCCGATGACGACCTATCGTTACCGTATGCATCAGGAAGACCTGGCCAAACAATTCGGCAGGTGGTACCGTATCGCGCATGGCGACAAAAAAACAGTATGCCTGCTGGGTATTCGCGCTGATGAATCGCTGCAGCGTTACAGTGGTTTTTTGAACCGGAAATATGGTTACAAAGAAACCTGCTGGATCAGCAACCAGTTCAAAAATGTCTGGGTGGCTTCGCCCATATACGACTGGAGCACCAGCGATGTCTGGCACGCCAATTATACGTTTCAATATGATTATAACCGCCTGTACGACCTTTATTATATGGCAGGGCTTAAGCCCGACCAAATGCGTGTCGCTTCACCCTTCAACGATTATGCCAAAGACAGTCTCAATCTGTATCGGGTCATCGATCCGCAGATCTGGGTCAAGCTTATCGGCCGTGTACGGGGCGCTAATTTCGGCGCTATTTATGGCAGAACGAAAGCCATGGGTTATAAAAATATCACACTGCCGGCAGGGCATACCTGGGAATCATATACCCGCTTTTTACTGGCAACACTGCCGGCAAGGCTCAGGCAGAGCTATATCAAAAAATTCAAAACCTCGATTGAATTCTGGCATACGGTGGGCGGCGGACTGGAAGAAGAAACTATCCGCGAGCTGGAGGAACACGGCTATAATATCCGGCGCAACGGCGTTTCCAATTACACCGTCATGAAAAACTCCCGCATTGTTTTTATCGGCAAAATACCTGACCATACCGACGACATCAAATCTACCAAAGATATCCCCAGCTGGAAGCGGATGTGCTTCTGCATCCTGAAAAACGACCACCTGTGCCGCTTTATGGGTTTTGGGCTGACACGTCAGCAGCAGAAGCTGGTAGATGTTCTGAAGAAAAAATACAGTAAGGTTTGTGATGAAAAATGAAATTCAGCAGTCCTGTTTACAACATAATTTCCGTACCAATCGAAAAGATCGAGCCTAATACCTACAACCCCAACTCTGTGGCGCCGCCGGAGCTGAAGTTGCTGTATGACAGCATCAAGGAAGATGGTTACACTATGCCCATCGTCTGTTATTATGACAGCGAAAAAGATCTGTATATAATCGTCGACGGTTTTCACCGTTACCGCATTATGCTGGACTATCAGGATATTTACGAACGGGAAGGCGGCAAACTGCCGGTATCGGTCATCGATAAGCCCATCGACTGCCGGATGGCAAGCACGATCAGGCATAACCGGGCCAGAGGCTCGCACGATGTCGACCTCATGAGTAACATCATCAGCGAGCTGCATGAGCTGGGGCGTTCGGATGCCTGGATCTCCAGGCATCTGGGTATGGATAAGGATGAAATACTGCGGTTGAAGCAGATTACCGGACTGACAGCACTCTTTAAAGAAGTAGAGTTCGGCAGAGCCTGGAAAGCGATTGAAAATGACTTGCAGGACGAGTGGGAAGAAGTTGAGAAATAAGTAGCAGCATGGCAATTTAAGATTGAGCGATCAAGAACAGACATTCATTTTTTGAATGTCTGTTTTTTGTTGCCCGAAAAAGTTTATTTATTTTAGCTGGAAATGATTATTTTAGGCTTTTTGAAAGAAAGTCAAGAAAGAGTTCTTCTAAAATTACAAGAAAACGTTTGTTGGGTAAGCCGTGACACCCTGCGGTTCATTTCTCGCCTGGCGGCTATCAAACCGTAAGGGCAAAAGATAACCAGGCTGCGGCGAAAATATCCGTTAGTATGTCTTGTGGGGGGGTACAGGTGTGCTATAATAGTTAAAATTATTACTGTAACAAATGTTTTTGAAGTTTTAGTAAATAAAAATTGCTAAGTGTAGGGCAGAAAGCAAAAGGGAGAGTGTAGATGATGAACAAAAAAGTATTGACTATGGCAGTCATGGCGGCAGTCTGCGGTATGGCTGCTGCTCCGGTATGGGCGGCCAACAGCGGCGGTACTGTAAACGGTGATGGGAAATTTGTGGGTGATAATGGTGCCGCCGATAACAGATTGCTTATAGATGAGGATTCGAGACAAGAGATTATCAGCGGACTGGGAACTGGTAATGATAAGGTCCAGAACAACAGCATCGAGGTGAGCGCCGGTACAATTAGTGAAAGGATTATCGGCGGTATGAGTGAGGGTGATGGTGATATTGATTATAACAGCGTCACTATCAGCGGCGGCAAGATGAGCGAGGCTGTTTATGGTGCCTATACGGAGGGCAGCGGCGCAGTTACCAATAATAAAGTTATCATCAGTGGTGGTATGGCAGAAATGAGTAGAGAGCCTGTTGCTGGCGCTCTAAGCCGGGGGTCTGGAACTGTTGCTTATAACAGTGTTACAGCCACAGGCGGTAATTTCTATGCTATTTTTGGTGGCGGCAGTGCTGAAGGAATTGCCGAATATAACAGCGTTACAGTAGAAGGAGATACTATTATAGACGGCAGGGTTGCTGGCGGTCTAGCTATGGAAGGCGTAGCCCGGCATAACAGTGTTACGATCAGCGGTACTGCAGAGATCAAAGAAGGAGTTTTTGGCGGTACAGTTGATAGAGGTGGAGATCCAGCAGATTTAATCGATAACAGCGTTATGATCAGCGGCGGCAAGATTGGCGATGTTGTTTTTGGCGCCTATACGGAGGGCAGCGGCATTGTTGCTTATAACAGTGTCACGCTTACAGACGGCCTGATTAATGGTGAGGTTTATGGAGGTGCTAGTACTAAAAATGGAATTGCTGAATATAACAGTGTCACGGTCTCAGGCGGAACTATTAACATGTTAGCTACTGGTGGGGTATCTATAGACAATGTTGCCAGATACAACAACGTTACAGTTACAGGTGGCACTATTAAGGGTTCTATTTATGGTGGTATGAGTGAAATTAATGCTATAGAAAATAAAGTCATGATCAGCGGCGGCAATATAGGTGGTGATGTTTGTGGTGCGGAGAGCAAAGCTGAGAGTAGTGCTACGGGCAATGAAGTCATTATCAGTGGTACGCCGACTTTTGAATCAGCATATGGAACGAATATTTACGGTGCCAGTACTTTTGATGGCGAGATCACAGGCAACAAAGTTACGATCAGCGGCAGACCGGTTTTTAAGTTTAATGACCCGGACAAAAATATAAAAATTTACGGTGGTTATGTTGATCGTGATGGTAATGTGACGGGCAACAGTGTTGAGATCAACGGTGACATGAAATTTACGGAGGCGCTAGAAATTTATGGCGGTTATGGGGGTACTGGCGCAGTGACAGGCAACAGCGTCACTATCAGCGGCAGGCCGATATTTGCTGCTGACAGTGTTATTTACGGCGGCTATAGTGCCAGCGGCGGCGAGGTGAGCGGCAATATCCTGAATATCAAGAGCACAGGCATTACCGTGTCCAATATCAAGAATTTTGACGTCTATAATTTTTATCTGCCCGATACTGTGCAGGCTGATGATGTGCTGCTGACTGTGACCGGCGGCAGCAGCAATGAACAGACTGACCTTAAAGGCAGCAGTGTCAATGTGGGTATAACAGGCTCGGCGCCGGCCCTGAAGTCGGGAGATAATGTGACCTTACTGCACAACGCTAACGGCATTCTTGCCGACGAAACGACAGTATATGGCAAAATGACCCAGGGCGTCAGCCTGGAATACGACTTTACAACGGTTTTGCAAAACGGTGATTCACTGGTAACTACGATCATCAAATCCGGTATCAGCGACGATACCAAATCACTGGTAGAAACGCAGGCGGCAGCAGCAGGCTTTATCAACAGCGGCGCGGACCTGCTGGTAAGCAGCGGTATCACCAGCATGTCGAAAGTAACGTCAGCAGAGGACAATGCGATCTTCGGCGCTATGAGCGGCGGCAGTATGCGTTATGATACCGGGTCGCATGCCGATGTGAAAGGCTATAACTTCGCTTTGGGTATGGGCAAAGCAGTTGCCAACAATGCCGGCAGGCTGACCTTCGGGCCCTTTGTGGAATATGGCTATGGCGATTATACCAGTTACCTGGACAACGGCGTGCGCGGCGATGGCAAGACTAAATATTATGGCGTTGGCGTGCTGGCACGGCAGGATGACAAAAGCGGCGTCTACTATGAAGGCAGTTTGCGTTACGGCCGTATGGACGCCGACTATGCCAGCAATGATCTGGGCACTGCTGGCGTCCACAGCAGCTATGACAGCAGCAGCGCTTATTATGGCGCTCATCTGGGCATCGGCAAGGTGACCGGGCTGAACGATACTACCAAAGCCGATGTTTATGCCAAACTGCTGTATACTCACCAAAACGGCGACAGCGTGACTTTGCAGGGCGAAGGCAATGGCGAAGTGTACGACTTTGACGCTGTGGACAGCACCCGTGCCAGAGTAGGAGCAAGAGTGAGCAAAGCTTACAGCGAACGCGGCACCGGCTATGTAGGCCTGGCGTATGAATACGAATTTGACGGTGAGGCAAGGGCGACAGTAAAAGGCTTCAGTACACCGGCGCCCAGCATCAAAGGCAGCAGTGGCCTGGTGGAATTGGGCTACATTTTGCAGCCACAGGGCGTCAACGACCCGACTATCAATATCGGCTTACAGGGCTGGGGCGGTAAAAAGCAGGGCTTCACAGGTAATGTGGATTTTGTCTGGACGTTTTAAGTAAGCGCAGCTTAGTCACAAGCGGTAGCGCAGTGAAGAAGCGTGACGGCGAACTTATCCGAAAGACGCGGCCGGATCGGAAGCATCGTGGATTTCCTATACCGAAGAAGTCGGCAAATACGAAGTATTGCGGCGGCTATCAAACCGTAAGGGCAAAAGACAGCCAGGCTGCGGCGAAAATATCCGTTAGTATGTCTTGTGGGGGGGTACAAACATGCTATAATGATTGCGGTTATTACTATAACAAATGTTTTTGATATAAAACAAAAAAGCGATGCTTTGGTTTCGATATTTTTAACTAAAATACTAATATTCTCGAAAACTGAGGTGAAGTATGTACGATGAAAGCTGGCTGCCGCGTATCGGCAGTAATATCCGCCTGCTGCGCGGTGCCTGTCAGTTCAACCAGCAGCAGTTTGCCGAACGTATCGGCATCAGTCAGACCCATCTGAGCAATATCGAGCATAACAATGTGCAGGTCAGCTTAAAGCTGCTGGTGCGCAGCGCCAATGTTTTGGGCTGCACGCTGGAAACACTGCTGGACAGAAAAGCGGCGGCTGAATGGGCACAGGCACATGATGCCGAGGCTGACGAACAGGCGGCGGGTGCAAAAAGCAATAGTGTGCCTGAAACTGCCGCCGCAGAAACTGACGAACAGGAGCAGTACTCGCTGGAGGAAGTGCGCCTGCTGCTGAAGCTGCTGCAGCTGAGTAAGGGCCGCTGAAAGCAGCGGCTGTACTTTTTGCAGCTTGGATAAAAACTCTCAATACCAGCTCCGCAGTAATAACTGCGAGGATATAAACAATTTTTTCAAAGGGGGCGGTGCGGCAGAATAAAAAGCAGCAAAGACCGAAAAAGACTGAACTGGAAAAGAAAGGAGGAGCAAAGTGGCAGAACAAATACATATCGGTTTTGGGATCGACAAAAACTTCGGCAGATTTGCCGGGATCACCATCACCTCACTGGTGCATAACAATATCGCTAATGAACTTATCATACATATCGTCTATGACGAATTATTGCCGGAGGATATGGACAGATTAAAAAAGACGGAGCAGTTATACCGTAACCTGACACTGCACTTTTACCAGATCACCAGCACTGAGGGGATGACCTTTATCGTACCGCCGGGGCATATCACGCAGGCGATGTATTATCGCTATCTGTTTGCCGAAATGCTGCCAAAATCAGTTAAACGGCTTATCTATCTGGATGCCGACATCATCTGCAAAGACGACATCCTGCCGTTGTGGCATACCGATCTGCAGGGCAGAGTTTTAGGAGCTGTACGTGACTGGGGTGAAGCCAAAAGCTGCGGACGTATCGGTTTGAAGAATGGCCGCTATTTTAATTCCGGCGTGCTGTTGATGGATCTTGTAAAGTGGCGGCAGCAGCAGTTGACGCAGAAGCTGTTTCAGTGGCTGGAGCAGATAGGAAGCACGAAGATCCTCTGGGGCGATCAGGACGCGCTCAACGGCGTTATCGACGGTGATTTTGTAGAGCTGCCCAAAAAGTATAACTGCATCGTCATCAACAACACAGTACTGAAAGCAGAGCCTGATGACGTTATCGTGCATTATATCGACTACGTTAAACCCTGGCATATTTACTATTACGACAGTGGTGAGAAAAAGCTGTACTGGCAGTATGTCAAAAAATCGCTGTGGAGCGATTTGAAACCGCAGGACGGCAATACGGTAGAAACGGTGCTGCTGACGGCGCGTTTGCTGCATAACCGCGGCGAGTATCAAAAGGCGGCTTCATATTACGAAGCAGTGCTGAAGTACCTGCTGGGTGATAAATATTTTTAAAGACTTCAAGAAGAAATAAAGATAAATCAAATTACTAAAATATAGGGAAGAAGGATGAAAATGAGTAGAAAACAAATACTGACAAAAAAGGTGGCCCATACCTTACTGGCCATGTCGATCGTATCGGCCAGCGGCTTGAACCTGTGGGCTGGTACAGCCTGGGCGGCAGCCGACGGAACTAACGGCGCCGATAATATCCAGGGGAATGTCAGTATCTCTGCCGGCGCTGACCTTGGTGGGGTTGGTGGTAATGGTACAGACGGTGCTGCCGGCAGCGGTACTGATGATGCCGGCGGTAATGGCGGCAAAGGCGGTAGTGCAAGCTTTAGTGGCACCTTGACTGTTGACGATGACAGTAAAGCTGTAAGTGTAACAGTCAAGGGGGGCAAGGGCAGTAACGGTGGTGATCAAACTGCTCAGAGTGATGTTATAACTGGTACTGGCGGCAGTGGCGGTGAAGCAGAGCTGCAGCTGACTGTTGGGAGCGATGTGCAGACAGGGGCTTTGACGTTGAATGCAGAGGCAGGTAACGGTGGTAATGGTGGTAGTGATACTGCTGATAGAGCTCCGACTTCGGAAGTGACTGTGGGTAATGGTGGCGCTGGAGGTAACGCGGCGGCTGGTATAGCCATAACTGATGGCAGCCTGACAGCGACCAGTATCAGCCTGACTGCCAAGGCCGGTGATGCCGGGAATAATGGCTCTATTAGTAAGGAGGGCAAGGATAATCACGGTGGCGATGGAGGAACAGCTGGTACTGCCTCTATTAAGGGTCTTGTTTTGAGCGGCCAGCAGGCAGCAGTAGAAGTGGCAAATAATATTGTGATCACCGGTACAGGTGGTAAGGGCGGCAATGGTGGTTCTACTTATGGCGAGGCCGGTTTGGCTGCTGTGGGCGGCGCGGCCGAAGCCTATGGCCTGGTTGCAGCAGGTAACGGCACTTACGCTGTACAGTTTGCGGACTTGACGCTGCAGGCTACCGGCGGTAATGGTGGTAGCGGCGGTAACACTAGTATTTTCTACAATCAGACGACGAATAATAGCCAGGGTGATCCATATATGAGTACTGACGGTGCTGACGGCGGCAATGCTGTAGGTAAGGGCCTGCTTGTAGAAAGCGGTGATGTACAGCTGACGGCTGATAATATTACCAGTACGGTGGCTGGTGGGAATGGCGGCGGTGCTGGGAATAATAATAGAGCTAATAGGCAAGATGCCGCTGCTAAGGTGGCTAACGCTGGGCAGGGCGGAACGGCTTCAGCAACAGGTATTGCAGTTACAGGCGGTTTAGCAGATAAGCTGTCGATAGGAGCCATAAAAGCTGCAGCGACTGGCGGTACTGGTGGCACTGGTGCCAATGGCAGTTATGATAATGTGAATGATGGTACTGATGGTGACCAAGGAGGCGTTGGCGGCGCTGGCGGTGAAGCCTATGCTTATGGCCTGTTCAGCAGCAGCAGTACGAAAATAACAGCTGACAGTATCACTGCAGAAGCTGCAGGCGGAGTTGGTGGTAATGGTGGTAATGGTGGCAACAGTGAGGTTCATGGTAGTGGCGTCGCCGCCGGTTCTGGTGCTAAAGGCAGCACTGGTGGCAGCGGCAGCAATGCGTATGCTTATGGTATTTGGGGCAGCAGTGTTACAGAAGTGACTGCAGGCAGTATCAGCTCTACAGCGACAGGCGGGCAAGGCGGCACTGGCGGCGTTGGCGGTAACGGTAGCACTAGCGGTAAAGGTGGCATCGGCGGCACTGGCGGCAACGCTTTTGCTTATGGCGTGTATGGCAGCGGCAGTACGATTATTGCCACCGATAGCATCAGTGTTGAGGTAACAGGCGGTGCTGGTGGAAATGGTGCTGCTGGTGTAAGTGGTGCTAATGGCAAAGATGGTAAAGATGCTACTTCATCTAGCATAGGTACCGTTGGCGATATAGGAGGTACTGGTGCCGATGGCGTTAGTGGCGGCACTGGTGGACTGGCAACTGCCTACGGTCTGCACAGCAGCGGCGGGATCACCGTATTGACTGCAGAGAGTATCAACGCCCAAGCAACAGGTGGTGTTGGAGGGACTGGTGGTAAAGGTGGTCAAGGTGGTCAAGGTGGCCGAGGTGGCCAAGGCAATGGGGCTGTTCCAGGCAATAGTGGTAATTTAAATGATGGTTATGACGGTGGTACTGGTGGTACTGGTGGTACTGGTGGTACTGGTGGTACTGGTGGCAGCGCTGTGGCCTATGGCTTGCACAGCAGCGGCGGTATTACGATACTGACAGCAGACAGCATTACTGCCCAGGCCAGTGGCGGCACTGTGGGCAGTGGAGGAATAGCTGGTTCTGAAGGATATGGAGGATATGGAGGATATGGATTTGGTAATTATGGTCAAAAGGGTGCACAAGGTGCCAGTGGTATAGCCGGTGCTGACGGACAGAAGGGTGCGCAGGCCGAAGCCTATGGTGTGTATGCTGATAATGGCGCTGTGATCACTTTGAGCGCGAAAACTGACAGCGGCACCCCCAGCGGTACGATCACTATCGGCGCTAAGGCGGATAATGCGACAAGGACAGAAGCATATGCAGTGTATGCCGATAACGCAACAGTGCTGTTTAACGATAATGCCGTATTAAATACCAGTGATGGCTCGTCTACTGACAATACTGTTATAACATATTTGAACAATGCGACTTTGGGCTTTGGCAGTCCGGAAGCAGGCCAAAACGTGGGCCGCACCATTAACGGCGGCACCCTGCGGCTGGCGGGCAGCAATACCTTTAAAGTTGCAGCTGACCTGTCGAATGTTACTCCTAATGCCGATAAGTTTACTTTTGCGAAACTGGCAGCCGACAGCAGCACGGCAACACAATACATCACTGTCGGTTACGACAAAGCCTTTGACGGCAGCAGTCTGGACAGCTTTATCGGCGAGGTGACGGTACTGACAGTAACTGATTTGGCACCTGGGCAGAACTTAAATAATTTTATTGGTAAGGAAAGCGTAATGGACGACCCGCTGACCAGATTTTTGGCAACGCCGACCGTAACAGTGGACGGCAATGATGTCAAGATCACGCAAATAGATTTTGAGGAAGCAGGCGCTTCCGAAACAGTGATGACGGCCGCTGACGCGCAGATGGCGCTGGGCAGTATGTGGCGCATCGAAGGCAACAACCTGATGAAACGCATGGGCGAGCTGCGCAGTGATAAAGAAGCGGCAAAGGGCGGCGTCTGGGCCCGTTACTACCGGGGCGAACTGAGCGCCGACAGCGCTTATGACCGTGAGTTCAGCCAGGATTATACAGCCTTCCAGGGCGGCATCGACAAAGTGCAGGAATACAAAGGCGGCAAGCTCTATACAGGCATCGCCGTCAACCGCATCGACAGCAACGCCGGCTATACGGCAGGCAGCGGCGACCTGAGCAGTACCGGTGTAGGCGTATACGCCAGCTGGCTGGGCAGCAAGGGGCATTACATCGACGTTATCGCCCGCGGCAGCAAGCTGACCAATGACTTTAAACTGGTAGATCCAAACAACATCGCTGCCAAAGCCGATTACGATACCTGGGCTTACGGCATCAGCACCGAATACGGCTATAGACAGGACCTGAACGCAGGCTGGTTCGTAGAACCGCAGGCCGAACTGAGCCTGGGCCATATCGGCAGCGTCGATTACACAACCAGCAACAAAGTCAGTGTCAAACAGGACAGCGTCAACAGCGCCGTAGTGCGCCTGGGCTTCTTGGGCGGCAAAGAGTTTACCATTGGCGGGCGCACCAGCAATGCCTATGTCAAAGCATCGGCATTGCACGACTTCGGCGGCAACGGCGGCGGAACTGCATATTATAAAGGCAGAAGTAGCATTGTAGAAAGCGCTGATATGAACGGCACCTGGTACGAGATCGGACTGGGAGCTAACCTGGGCATTGCCAAAAACAGCAATTTGTATTTTGACGCCTTAAAAACCTTTGGCGGCGATCTGCGTACCGACTGGCAGTTCAACGCCGGGTTGAGATTCACGTTCTAAGTGAGGGTTTGAGGCACTGCTAAGTGGCAGCAATAAGTTCAGTAAAGTAAAAAATCAGCGATATGAAGTAAGTTTCATATCGCTGATTTGGTTTGTTATTTTCTGCCTATGATGTAAGCCAAAAGGCGTAACCAGTGCAGGAGCTTTGTGTATTTGCTATTGATGTCGTACCTAGTTTCTCTGTTTGTTTTACAGTTCTCTGTGTTTGCTGATGATGGCCCGGCTCAGTTCGTTCAGGCAGCTGGTCAGCTTATCCAGCCGCTGCTCCATAC
>OGXZ01000245.1_pt1 | contig 31543 bp, 30 predicted proteins | sample 1576431 | NCBI WGS metagenome assembly OGXZ01 (sample SAMEA3541590, study PRJEB24748) | human gut metagenome | biome: human gut; feature: human-associated habitat; material: faeces | place: China | collected 2012
GTATCTTCAAGAAAGTACAGATTAGGGTGCAGCATAGAGGAATCTCTGGAACATTTTATAAAGAATAAAGAAATGATAGAAAAAAGAATACAGAAATTTACATTTAGAGGAAGGGAATATCCTAGTCTCAGGGCCTGCTGCAAGAAATATGGCATCGAAGATGCGTGTGTAAGGCAGCGGGCCAGGAACCAAAATTGTTGCCTGGAAGAATCCTTTGAGCATTTTATGACTAGAAAAAGAAAGTATATGCTAAACAATCAGGAGTTTGAATATCGGGGAATCCTTTACCCATCGCTTAAGGAATGCTGTGAAAAGTTGGAGATAAACAAAAACAGCGTAGTAAGTAAAAGTCGTCGAAGTGGATGCAGCTTACAAGAAGCAGTGGAATATTATGTAAAAAAGCAACACACAAAATAAAATTGTATTGACCAGCAGGCAGTCGTTTATAGAATCCATAGGAGAGGAGGAACAGCCAATATCATCTGCCTGCAGATATTGGCTGTAATATATATGATACATAAAAAAACACAAGCAGCAGATAACGATAAGATTCTTATATCGGTCAAGGAAGCCTGTGAACTCACAGGCCTTTCAGAGAAAACCATGAGAACTCTTATGAAGAATAATACCTTCATGGTACGAATTGGGCGAAGAACCCTGATTGATAAGAAAAAATTTCAGAAATGGATTGATCGGCAGTCTTGAAAGGTTTTAGGGGTTGTGTTAAAATTAAGCCCAGTGCCATGCATGATCATCTATTAATGGAAAGAGGATGGTGATGTTATGGGAAAGAATCTAAAAGGTAGAGAGTGTGGCAAGGGTATCTACCAGAGAAAGGATGGTAAATTTTCGGCTCGGTACAGTGCAAAGAACGGTAAGCGCCTTGAAAAGTACTTTGATACGCTCCCAGAAGCGCGAAATTGGCTTGCGGATGTTCGGTATGAAGATAAACACGGTATCATTGTGGCAACATCCGATATGACAGTAGATGACTGGTTTTCTTTTTGGTTGAACAACTTGGTTTGTGACCTTGCACCGAATACGAGAAGAAACTATGAAGATAGGTATTTTCGGAATATTCAGCCAGTCATTGGGAAAATGTGTATCTCGGATGTAAAGCCAATGCATTGCAAAGCCGTACTGAACCGCATGGATGAAATCTATGCGGGCGCAACAATCCGGCAGGCGTATATCACGATGGGAACCTTGTTCAAAGCCGCAGCTTGGAGAAGCTGGTGGTTCCCGACGTGTAATTGATGACAGCCAGTTCGTCCGGCATATCCCGCCGGTAAGCAACGTGTTCCTTACGGAAATTGCGCGGGAACTTCTTTCCGAACAATTCATTCAGATGGTCGCGTGCATACTCCAGCTGTTTGCTCCGGCACACTTGCAGGGTGAAGTCGGTCATCAGGATAATACCTTCCAGCAAAGGCATTTCGGCTTCGTTCAGAGCTTCCCATACCACATCACCTACGAAGAGCAGACGTGCTTCGGAATGATTGACAATATTATGAACGTTGTCAGGCTTGAATTCATGCAGGATAGGCACGGCTACTGCACCATAAGTCAGGATGGCCAGAAAAGCTACGCCCCAATGGGAACTGTTTCTTCCGCATAAGGCAACCTTGTCTCCAGGCTTAATGCCGCTTTCGGCAAGCAAAATATGTAATTTCTCTATTTTGCGTGCGAGATCCTTGTATTGTAAGGTGGCGCCTTTGTAATCTGTCAGAGCATCCAGATCCCAGTTCTTTTTGATGCTTTCTTCGATGAAAGCTAAAAAACTTTGTTCCATAAATAAGCTTTTGAAATTGCACAAAAGTGAATGTATCTGTGCAAAGATACCTTTTTCCTGGGGTTCTGCAATATTTTTGGCGAAAAAATAGGTGTTGTCGTTGCCCTCTGTCTATAAATTGACACGGAATGCTTGCCTTTCAGGAAAGAAAGGAAACATTCCGTGTCATGGGGAAAACAGATTTGTTGTTATACCTTATTTCTTATTCGTGTGAACTGTAATACTTCATGAACTGAGTACGTTCAAACGGATTGACATCTCCGGCTGCACTGGCATTGAGCTTTCCTTTGAATTGTGAAATGGATTCGTATCCGTTCTCTTCCATCCAGACAGAAAGTTCCCGTTTCATGTTCTCGATTTCTTTATTGCCATATTGATAGATGACGCTGCATATCTGTACAGCCGTTGCTCCGGCCAGGATGGATTTAATCACTCCTTTTGCACAGTGAACTCCGCCTGATACTGCATAGTCTAATTGCGGAATCTGGCTGGAAGCAATGGCAGTCCAGCGTATTTTGTCGGCCAGTTCATTCGGAGTACTCATGACATTGCTGCTGGTGAATGTCTGGGTGTCGATATTGATGTCCGGCTGGTAGAAGCGGTTGAACAGGACAACTGCTGCCGCACCATTGGCATAAAGCTGGTTGATCAGCGCAATCGGATTGGTCAGATTGCTTCCAAGTTTCATGATAACCGGGATCTTAACCACCTTTTTAATGTGGCGTAAAATGTCAATATGCCGCTGTTCGAAGCTGCCGAAAGTATAATCTTTGCTGGTTTGCAGTGAGAGAATGTTTATTTCCAGTGCGTCGGCTCCGGCTTGTTCCATCATCACGGCAAAGTCTACCCATTCATTGTCGCTGTAGCAGTTGATGCTTGCGATGATGGGAATGGAACAGCTCTTTTTGGCTTCCTGAATAAGTGCTATGTGTTCATTGAGTGCATGCGAACGCACGTATGCTCCCAAGTAGTCGTCTGCTTCAGGTGAACCATAACCTTGCATGTTTCCGGCTTGCATGTTGATCTGTTCTTCAAATACAGACTTTAAAACGACTGCGCCTGCACCGGATTTTTCCAGTTCTTTGATTTTTGCCGCACTGTTTGTCAGTCCGGAACTGCTGATAATGATAGGGTTCTGTAATGTTAACCCTGCATAAGTGGTTGTTAATTGTGCCATATCGGTAGTATGATTTAATAGATTCTGTCTCCAAAAATTTTACTTCCCACGCGTACCAGGGTGCTTCCTGCTTCTATAGCCAGCGGATAATCGTGCGACATACCCATGGATATTTCACAGAATTGTGCCTCGTTCGGGAAGTATGTTTGTTTGAGCTCCGTAAAGAAATCATGCAGCTGCTTGAATTCTTTTCGGATTTCATCACTGTCTTCTGTATTGGTTGCCATTCCCATTACCCCGTTGATGGAAATATTCTTCAGGTTTTTCCATGCACCTTCCTGAAGCATTTCGCGGCAGCTTTCGAAGGTAAATCCATATTTGCTTTCTTCCTGTGCGATGTGAATCTCAAGTAAACAGGGGATGATCCGGTTTACTTTGGAAGCCTGCTTGTTTATTTCTTCCAGCAGCTTGAAAGAGTCGACAGCATGAATCATGCTGATAAAGGGAGCAATGTATTTCACCTTGTTGGTTTGCAGATGACCGATGAAATGCCATTCGATGTCTTTAGGCAGTGTCTGGTATTTTTCAGTCAATTCCTGTACCTTGCTTTCTCCAAAGATGCGCTGTCCGGCCTGATAGGCAGCCTCAATGCATTCGTTTGGATGAAACTTTGATACGGCTACCAGTCTGACTCCAGAAGGCAGCTCTGTCAGAATCTCCTTTATGTTTGTCTGAATATCCATTTCTTTTTATCTTTTGTCAGCATCAGGGAATTCCGGTTTGACATTGGGTTCGGCTGAATACGGATAAACATCCATGATAGCCGTTTCGCTGACCGATGCGATGCTGTAGTCTGCCAATGTTCCCTTCATGCCTTCATCCAGTTTCTTTACTGCATCTCGTAAATCGGCAGCTTGTACTAACATGTTGGCTGCTGTTTTTTTCTCTGCCCCGCTTTTTTCATCGATGGTGATGAAATAAAGCTTGCATTTGAACCAGCGGTCGGCTGCATCTTCTTCGCAGGGAAACAATTCACTGTAGTTGGCACGCTTGATGTCTGAAACCGTAAATTCTCCTGTGATGAAGGGAGTTATTTCCTCGATAATTCGTGATTCTGCTTCTGTGAAGCTGAGAGCGTCTACCAGGTAGGGCTCGGTTACTTTCTTAGTCATGCCGTTTTCGGCAATTTTTTCATAACGTATTTTGCATTCAAACCAAGTGTGCATCATAATTCTTTTCTTAAATATTATTTCTTCATGCAAAGATAAAAGATCTGATTTGAAAATTGAAGTATAAGAATTGGAAAAATACGACAGGTACTGATTTATTCCCGAACCTTACATCTGTTTTGTTGCATGAATTCCTGTATAACTTCCGTATAATCTCCTTTTATCAGGATGTGGTGATTTCCTAATGGTGACTGAAGGAAGTAATTGACATCTTTCTGAAGTTTTATTTTCACCTGGGTGCGGCAGGCAGCCATCAGATTGGTGTTTTCCTTTAGATAGCCGGAAGATACAAAATATTCGTCCAGACATTCGCCTCCGCATTTGAAAAGAGTAATATCTCCCTCGTGAAGGAGGCCCTGGATAGCTATACCTGAATTGGACTCGAAATGATTGCGTATGATGAAGTCGTCTGTCATTTTGGTCGGGATGCAGCAATGGGACAGAAGGATCTCGTTCTGTCGGGAATTGACGAACGTCGGGTTGGCCATAAAGCCCGGCTGGCCGATCAGTTCCCGGATCATGAGCAGTGACATGATTGACTGCAGGTCACCTTCACATCCGGCCGGAATACCTTCATCATTGAGCAGGGACAGAGTCAGGCAGCCTGTAATACCCAGATCCTGAAGTATGGCAAAGCAGGCAAGGGTGATTGCGTCCAGATGCTCTTCCTCGCATACTTTCTTGACGGCTTTGTACAGCCGCATGGCTTTCAGCAGATCTTCAGGCGTTGCATCCTGACATGCTTTGGCGCGATTGGCGAAAACAGATGCTTCTACACCTACTTCATCATCTGTGATATGCTGGTAATGATTGTAAACATTGTCCAGCGGAATGTCCAGATAAGTGACTCCCCATCGTTTGCTGGCCAGCAGGTAATTGACGTGACTGGATACCAGCCAGGAAGAAGGAGTACCGATGACGCCGATACGTTTTCCTTTCAAGGACCGTCTGGCTGCAAAGGCCTGATGGTGCAGCAGCACCTGCTTGACCATTTCAGGAACCGGCCCGTGAATAATCCTTACTTTCATGTCTTTGGACTGTACCCAGGCTGCTATCTCAAGGGCTGCGGCGAGTGAGTTGTTTAATCCGTCGGCCAGTAATGTAATGGGATATGGGAAAATGCTGAAGTTGCTTACCACTTTGGCTTCCACACCTCCGCTGGAGATGAAAGCCATTTTGTATTCATGGCTGGGGATACTGTCAGCATCCTGATAGTTGACTAAATAAAGCGTAAAGTATTTTTCAAGTTCGACAAAAAGTTCTTTATGATTTTCATAGACTTGTTCTTTTTTGTTGATTTCGGACGAAAATACAATGAGGTATAAGTTCATGGTTCTTGTTTTTATTAATCCAGAACAAACTTAATTCTTTTTTTTGAATAAGCCTAGAAAATGAATTCTTGATAACAAACATTGACAAATGGTAAGACTCTTGATAGCTAACCATGTGCCTAAATGAATTCAAGGTTAAAAATAGATCTTGATTCAAAACAATTGTTTATATTTGCATCTCTAACTTATTTTAAAATTATAAATTATGCCACAAATATCCATCAGAGGTAATGAAATGCCTGAGTCGCCGATTCGAAAATTGGCGCCTTTAGCTGAGGCAGCCAAAGAGAGAGGGATTCATGTTTATCATTTGAATATAGGTCAGCCGGACCTGCCAACTCCCCGGGCAGCCCTCGATGCGATTCGCAATATAGATCGGACTGTTTTGGAATATAGTCCCAGTCAGGGATACCGGAGTTATAGAGAAAAATTGGTCGGATATTACCGGAAATATGATATTAATCTGACAGCAGATGATATTATTATTACGACAGGAGGCTCTGAAGCTGTCTTGTTTGCGTTTATGAGCTGTCTGAATCCTGGAGATGAAATCATTGTTCCGGAACCTGCTTATGCCAACTATATGGCCTTTGCCATTTCTGCCGGAGCCGTGATACGTACGGTGACTACCACGATTGAAGAGGGTTTCTCATTGCCCAAAGTGGAAAAGTTTGAAGAACTGATCAATGAACGGACCAAGGGTATATTGATCTGTAATCCCAATAATCCGACAGGTTATTTGTATACACGCCGTGAAATGAATCAGATTCGGGATTTGGTGAAGAAGTATGATCTGTTCCTCTTCTCGGATGAAGTTTATCGTGAATTTATTTATACAGGTTCACCTTATATCTCAGCTTGTCATTTGGAAGGTATCGAACAGAATGTCGTACTGATTGATTCTGTATCCAAGCGGTATTCAGAATGTGGTATTCGTATCGGTGCGCTGATCACAAAGAATCCGGAAGTCCGCAAGGCTGTCATGAAGTTTTGCCAGGCCCGTCTGAGTCCTCCTTTAATTGGTCAGATTGCTGCTGAGGCTTCTTTGGATGAACCTGAAGAATACGCCCGGGAAACTTACGATGAATATGTGGAACGCCGTAAGTGTCTGATTGATGGACTTAATCGGATACCGGGAGTCTATTCTCCTATACCGATGGGAGCTTTCTATACAGTAGCCAAGCTGCCGGTTGATGATTGTGAGAAATTCTGTGCATGGTGTCTGACGGACTTTAATTATGAAGGTGAAACGGTGATGATGGCTCCTGCCAGTGGATTTTATACAACTCCGGGAGGAGGCAGAAATGAAGTTCGTGTAGCGTATGTCTTAAAGAAAGAGGATTTGATTCGAGCCTTGTTTATTTTGCGGAAAGCACTTGAAGCCTATCCTGGAAGAGTGGATGAATAATGGCAAACTGGAAATTATTCATAGCCCGGCGAATTTATCGGAGTAATGACGGGAAGAAAGAAGTGTCTAAGCCTGCTATGCGTATTGCCATAAGTGGCATTGCCGTGGGGCTGGCTGTAATGATTGTTTCTGTTTCTGTTGTTTTGGGCTTCAAGCATCAGGTACGTGATAAAGTTGTGGGTCTGGGCTCAGATATTATTTTGTCGGGTATTGAAGGAACCCAGCTTTATCAGATGTCTCCAGTGGTATGTGGTGACAGCTTGATGCATGTTCTGAAGGACGTTCCGCTGGTAAGTCATGTGCAACGTTATTCCACCAAACCGGGAATGATCATGACTTCCGATAATTTTCAGGGAATGGTATTGAAAGGGATTGCCGGAGAATATGATGTTTCTTTCCTGCAGGAACATTTGCAGGAAGGGGAGATACCTTCATTCTCAGACTCGGTTGCCAGCAATCAGGCGCTTGTTTCACGTACCATAGCAGATAAATTGTCCCTTAAAGTGGGGGATAAATTGTTTACTTACTATGTAGAAGGGAATGTCCGGGCACGCCGGTTGGAAGTGGCTGGTATTTATTGTACCAACTTGTCTGCTTATGATGATTTCTTTCTCATTACAGATTTGTATACGGTAAACCGTTTGAATAACTGGGAGCCGGAACAAGTGGGAGGAGTGGAAATTGAAGTCTCTGACTATAGCCGGTTGAATGAAGTGAATGAGTCCGTTCTTGCTTTGTTGGGAAATCATAAGGATCGTTATGGGCAGGGATATTTTTCCCGTACGGTGGAAGAAGCTTATCCTCAGATTTTTGATTGGCTGGGATTGCTGGACACGAATGTCTGGGTGATTCTGATTTTGATGACCGGAGTAGCTGGTTTTACCATGATATCGGGATTGCTCATTATCATATTGGAACGTACAAACATGATTGGAGTATTGAAGGCCATGGGAGCAAGCAATGTGTCCATCAGAGAAATTTTCCTTTCTTTTTCCGTCTTTCTTATCGGAAGAGGGATGTTATGGGGGAATGTCATAGGAGTCTCTGTTTGTCTTGTTCAATATTTCTTACAGCCGTTTAAACTGGATCCTGCCGACTATTATATTAGTGCGGTACCGATAGAATTGAACCTGGGCATTTATTTGTTGCTGAATGTGTGTACGTTGCTTGTTTCGCTGTTAATGCTGGTTGGTCCTTCTTGTCTGATCAGTCGTATTCATCCGGCTAAATCAATAAGATTTGAATAATAAAGATTAAAAAGAGAAACGGCATGAGGAAAGATCGAAATATTTTCTCATGCCGTTTCTCTTTTTGATAGAATATTTATGGAAAAAAGGTTTTATCCGATTTTGCTTATTTTCTTGAGCTTGTCTTCTTCTATAAGTTTGATTTTTCGACCGTCGATGATAATCAGTTTCTCAGCAGCAAAATTTGATAATGTACGGATAGCATTTGAGGTTGTCATGTTGGAAAGATTTGCCAGATCCTCACGTGAGAGATAGATGCTTAGTGTACACTGATCTTCTTCAACTCCGTATGTATCTTTCAGGAACAGAAGGGATTCTGCCAGTCTTCCTCGAATGTGCTTCTGTGTAAGGCTTACTGTTCTTTCATCAGAAATACCCAGGTCGATGGATAGCTGGCGGATGAAGAACATTGCCAGTTCGGCATTTTCCTGAATCAGGCTGATGATTGTCGGCATAGGAATCAGGCAGATTGTGCATGGCTCAAAGGCAGCCGCTGCCGTGACATAATCTTCTTCAGCAAAGTAAGCCCGGTATGCGAAGTACTCATGCCTTTTGATGACTCGTATGATCTGGCTTCGGCCACCTACTCCGTCCTTATAGATTTTTACTTTACCGGTGAGCAAGCACATCAAGTGTGTAGGAGTTTCCCCTTCACAATAGATGGTCTCATTCTTCTTGTATTTTTGTATAGTAAAATTTTGAGCAAGGAGTATGCGTTGCTCTTCTGTTAAAGGTTGCCACAAGTCAGGTATACTTTCGGCAATTTCGGCTTCTGATAATTCCTTTTTTACCATAAGTGTTACAAAATCGTGTTATTAAGCACAAAAATAGGAATAAAAAATGAAATTCGACTTTTTAATGAGTAAAAAAATCAGATTAAATAGTGTTTTATTATATATTTGTCTTGAAATATGGAAAAAGTGTACAGGTCATATTATATATATAAGGTACTAATAGGAATTGCATTATTTTTGTGCTCATTGGCCGGAGAAGCCCAGAATTTATTTCCCAATCTTCCCCGCAAGAGTGCTGTTGCTGATTCTATATTGGAATGTATTTTTAATTCTGCTTCTCTGCACTCCAATGAAGTGAAAGAGTACAAGGCAGACCTGTATCTGAAAGGAAGGCTTCAGGTTCATAAGCAAAACCGTATAATCCGCTATCTTCCTTCTATGTTCCGTTTTGAGAAGGGAATAAATTCTTACTTACACGAGTCGGTTAGTGAATTACATTATACGGCTCCGGCTTTATATGATCGTAAGGTGCGTGCTATTTCAACAACCTTTCCCAGTTCCAGAGGGCAGGTATTTGACGTTCTTGATTATATGAAGTTTAATATATACTCATCGTCATTAATGGGGAATAAGGTTCTTTCTCCTTTGAATAAAAAAGCAAAAGTACATTACCGTTATATATTGGATTCTATCTCACATACTTCGGAAGGAGATCTGTATGTCATTCAGATAATACCACGTTATCGAAGCACGCAATTGCTGGAAGGTAGACTGGAGATCCTGGCAGGTGAGTGGACTATCCGGCATATTGATGTAAAAGGGCATTATGATCTGATTCAGTATAATATGTCATTAAGTATGGGAAATACGGAGGCAACTCGTTATTTGCCGCAAGAAATAGAACTGGACTTGAATTTTAAATTTCTTGGTAATCATTTGGAGATGAAGTATACCGGATGGATGCAATATAATGAAGTAACGTTTTGCGGACCGGAAGAACCTTCTTTGAAGCGATTGGTGCGTAAGAATTATAACCTGTCTAATTCGTACACTTTGTCGTGTGATACCAGCCGCCTGGTGACAGACCGTGATTCTTTTGATTTGATTCGTCCCATACCTCTTCTGCCTGTTGAGGATTCACTTTATCGGGCAATGGAGGAACGGAATCAGCGCCGTATTGCAGCTGATACGGTAAAGAAAGAACCTACAAAGTTACAGAAGAATCTGGTGTATCTGGGGCAGATTGGAGATGCGCTGATCAGCAGCTATGATATCGATATGTCAAAAGTGGGCAGTATCAATTGTTCTCCATTGATAAATCCTTTATTGATCAGTTATAGTCATCGCAATGGTATTTCTTATCGGCAGGTATTTAAATATAACAAACTGTTTCATGATGGCCGTTTGCTCCGTATTGCTCCTCAGGTCGGATATAACTTTACGAAGAAAGAACTTTATGCCAAAGTGGATATGGAGTATTTGTACAATCCTCGGAAGCATGCCGGTTTTGAAGTCCATGCGGGTAACGGTAACAGAATTTACAGTAGTGTCGTTCTTGATCAGTTGAAGCAGTTGCCGGACAGTACGTTTAGTTTTGATGGGCTGGAGCTTGATTATTTTAAGGATATCTATTTGAACGTATCTCATAATATTGAAATAGTAAATGGTTTGCGGCTCTGGACGGGGGTGTCCATGCACCGCCGTTATACTAAAAGCTCTCCGGAAGTTGAACAGCGGGTACGCTCACATTATAACAGTTTTGCTCCTCGCATCCGGATTGAGTGGACTCCAGGCATGTATTATTACATGAATGGTCCCCGTAAGGTAAATGTCGGTTCCCGTTATCCTACGTTTATGGTGGATTATGAGCGGGGCATCCGCATAATGAATAATTTTGGTGAATATGAGCGAATCGAAGCTTCAGCCGAACAAATGATCCGCTTACAGGGAGTACGTTCAATTGCCTATCATATAGGGATGGGATGCTTTACGAATCAGAAGGATTTGTATTTTGTGGATTATGTGGATTTTGCCAACCGGAATCTTCCACAGGGATGGAACGATGATATAGGTGGAACCTTCCAGTCACTGGACGGCCGCTGGTATAATGCTTCAAGTCATTATGTAAGAGGTAATATGACTTATGAAGCTCCGTTCATTCTCCTTTATCCGGTAAGTCGTTTGCTGTCGTTTATCCAGAAGGAGCGTATTTACGGAGGTATATTGTTTATGCCACACTTGAATCCTTATATTGAATTGGGTTATGGCTTTGCAACCCATATTTTTGATGCAGGAATCTTCATTGGCAGTGAAAAAGGAAAATTTACTTCTGTGGGCTGTAAGTTTACTTTCGAATTATTTAATAAGTAGGGGTAGTCAGTCTTTTTACCCGACAAACAAAGCCCTTTTCCAGTGGAGGCTATTTCTGGAAAAGGGCTTTGTTTGACTGGAAAATATCCGATGAAAGTTATTTGCGCAGGAAATCACTCTTGGCCCGCATGAAGTAAAGCAGCTTGAGTTGTAAGCTTAAGAGCGGGCGGAAAAGATCGAATACGGGGAATACGCAGCACAATTTTTCTTGCATATCCTTGGCCGTATTCCTGAAAACGATCATCTGAATGATGAATCGGATAAGACCTAAAAGGAAGAATACACCAGTTGCTATCCATTGAAAAGAGATGATGGATAAGATCAGGCCTGCCAGTGTGATCAGATGAAACAAGGCACAAGTCCAGGTTTCGAAAGCGTTGCTGAATCTTGCCCATCCGTGGTAAAGATGTCCGGTTACATGTTCTCCGATCTTTTCTTCAAACCAGATCCGCTTGTAAGGAGGTATAGGCATGCGCACGATGCTGTCCGGATGAACAGCTACTTGTGTATTATAGGAGTTGGCTACGGAATTGATGAACAGGTCATCTTCACCCCGCTGTAAGACAAGCTGGTCTGAGAATCCTTTGTGGTTTTCATAAATCCGTTTCCGATAAGCCAGATTGCGTCCGATACCCATGTAGGGCTTTCCTGCCAGAGCCATCCCCAGATACCGCATGGAGTGGAATAAAGTGTCTGCGATCAGACGCCGTGCAAAACATCCTTTGGCGGGGAAGTAGTTGCTGTAGCCCAGCACAATGTCCGTTTCGGGGGTGAAATGAGAAGCCAGACTGCGTAGCCAGTTGGGGCTGACAGGCCGGCAATAGGGTTCTGTTACTACAATCCATTCGTAGCGGCTGGCTTTGATACCCATGGCGATGCCTAACTTTTTCCGGCTGATATAACGCGCTGTCTGAGGTATGAAAGTGCGGTAGAGGTGATGATATTTTCCCTCCATCCGTTTCAGTATGTTTTCGTCTTCGCCGGCAGACTGGTCATTGACGACGATAACTTCAAACTGAGGATAATCCTGTTCCAGTATGGCCGACAAGTTTTCTTCCAGAACTTTTCCGGTATCTTTCGTTACGATAATGACCGAAAGAGGGGGAAGGGGAGTATTGCTGTCTGCCGGAGAGCCGGAAAGTTTCTTGCAGGCCTGATGTATGCGGTTGTAAATACCAAGCACAAATGCCAGCTGTATGAGAAACAGCGTACAGCAGGCAATGATTAGTGTCAATAAGACTGGTGAAAGAGGTACTACTGTCATATTGTTCCGTTTTTGATTGTATTACGCCGAGATGTGTTATCTAAAGAATGTGCGTGAAACGGAGAAGCACACAGACTGCTCTTCCAGAATTTGCGGATTTGCGGTCTGCGTGCTTGGGCGTTTAAAGTCACATCATAGAGATGTGCTGTTTTGTTATACCAGTTCGTCTGAAGTATATCCCTGAGGAAGCTGACGACAGTTATAGCCGGATGCCATGATTTCCCCGTAGGCTCCTGCTGAACGGAGGGCAATGAGATCACCACGTTTCACTTTGTTTAAGTCGATAGCTTTTCCGAATACATCAGATGATTCACAGATCGGACCTACCACATCGTAAGTTTCGGTTGCTTCGTCAGAAGTGATATTCTCGATTTTGTGGTATGCCTGATAAAGAGCTGGCCGGATAAGGTCTGTCATACCTCCGTCTACAATAGCAAACTGCTTGTTGGTTCCCTGCTTTACATAGATCACCTTTGTGATGAGGCTTCCGCATTGTCCTACAACAGAACGTCCCAGTTCGAAGTGGAGTGTCTGTTGCGGGCGGAGCTTCAGATGCTTGTGATAAGTTTCGAAGTAGGAAGCAAAGTCAGGTACAGGCTGGCGGTTCGGGTGGGCATAATCGATACCGAGTCCGCCTCCCACATTAATGTGCTCTACAATGATCTGACGGGCATAGAGCTTTTCCTGCAATTCATTGATGCGGTTGCAGAGAGCAGTGAAGTCACCCATGTCGAGGATCTGTGAACCGATATGGAAGTGGAGACCGACAAAGTTAATGTTGTTCATTTCCAGTGCCCGATCGATTACATGATCCATATCCTTCATGCTGATACCGAATTTGTTTTCGGCCAGGCCGGTTGTAATGTTGGCATGCGTATGTGCACCCACATCCGGATTGATGCGGAAGGCCACTCTGGCGATTTTACCTTTGGCTGCAGCCAGTTCATTAATGACTTCAAGTTCCGGAACAGATTCCACGTTAAAGCAGAAAATGTCATAATCCAGTCCGAGGTTGATTTCTGCATCTGTTTTGCCGACTCCGGCATAAACAATCTTGTTTGCCGGGAATCCAGCCTTGATTGCAGCCTTGATTTCACCTCCGCTTACACAGTCGGCTCCCAGTCCGCTTTCCCGGATGATGCTTAAAACCTTAGGATTTGCATTGGCCTTAACAGCGTAATGTACACAGAACTTGTTGTATTTTCCGGCTTCTTTACGAATCGTATCCAGCGTATGGCGCAGCAGATTCGTATCGTAATAATAGAAGGGAGTTTCCAGTTCGCGGAATTTATGAATAGGGAATGTTCCTTTCATGCTTAGTTCAGTTTTTTATTTTTATTGAATAGATAATGTAGCAAGAGCGGACGACGCGGTGTTTAAGAACCGTGAACATCCGCTCTTCTAGAGTTTCATTGATATCTTGTCCCTGTTGCTGACAGGGCTTTTTTTACTTGTTGTTGAACAAGGCGTCGCTCAATGACTGCAATGCTTTCTTCTTGTCAGCTTCGCGGATCAGGAACGAAATGTTGTAGTTGCTTCCTCCAAAGGAGATCATGCGTACCGGGATGTCGCGCATCGCATCAAGAGCTTTAGCTTCGAAACCGACATTTTCCCATTCCAGGTCACCTACAACACATACGATACACATGTCATGGTCAACAGTAACAGTACCGTATTTCTTCAGGTCGTCTACGATTTCATTCAGATGCTTGGTGTTGTCGATAGACATAGATACACCTACTTCTGAAGTACAAACCATGTCAATGGCAGTCTGGTAGCTTTCGAAGATTTCAAACACTTTGCGCAGGAAACCGTGAGCCAGCAACATACGGCTTGACTTGATCTTGATGGCAGTGATGTTATCTTTGGCAGCAACAGCCTTGATCTTACCCTTTTCTGTTTCGTTTGAAATCAGGGTACCCGGAGCAGTCGGTTCCATTGTGTTGAGCAGACGTACGGGGATGTTGGCATATTTGGCAGGCTGTACGCAAGTCGGGTGCAGGATCTTTGCACCGAAGTAAGCCAATTCGGCAGCTTCTTCAAAGTGAAGCTGGCGCACCGGAGAAGTTTTGTCCACGATACGCGGATCATTGTCATGCATACCGTCGATGTCTGTCCAGATCTGGATTTCGCTGGCGTTGACAGCTGCTCCGATAAGAGATGCAGTGTAGTCACTGCCACCACGCTGGAGGTTGTCGATTTCTCCGTATGCATTACGGCAAATGAATCCTTGAGTGATATAGATTTCATAGTCCGGATTTGCTTCCAGTTGGATGGCCAGTTTCTCACGGATATATGTGAGGTCAGGTTCACTGTTCTTGTCCGTACGCATAAATTCCAGAGCCGGAATTAAGGTTGCTTTCACGCCCTGTTCACACAGATAATTAGTCACCATATTGGTAGAGATAATTTCTCCCTGTGCCAGGATGACCTTTTCTTCAAACAAGGTGAAGATGTCTTTGGTGTATGAGCGGATGTAGTCGAATACGGATTTGACGAATTCCAGAGTTTTCTGTTTATACTCTTCAGTGGAATAAAGCTCCTCAATATGCTGTTTATATTTAGCCTCCAGCTTATTGATGACTTCGTTAGCACCTTCAGGATTTTTCTTGTACAGATAATCCGAAATCTCAACCAGTGTATTGGTTGTTCCTGACATAGCTGACAATACTACGATCTTTTGTTCGCCGTCAGTAATCAATTTGGCTACATCCTTCATTCTCTGTGCAGAGCCTACGGATGTTCCTCCAAACTTTAAAACCTTCATTTTACCTTCCGAATTTTAATTTTGTTGGTTAATCGTTCTTTTTATTATTTCTCGTGCAAATGTAGTAATAAAAAACAGACTTTTTGAGTTTATCGGGAAAAAGTGATTGCCCGTTAGGTCTTTTTTATAAATTCGTGTCTTTTTGCAGGCGATGATCCTTGCAACAGTAGACTGTTCCGGGGTATTCAGTCAGCAGATTCAGATTATGAGTCGTCATGATGATGGCCGAACCCTGCCGGCAGATGTCGCGCAGAAGTTCCACGATGTGGCGTCCGGTTTCTACGTCAAGGTTGCCTGTCGGTTCGTCTGCAAGAATGATTTCCGGCTTGTTCAGAATGGCTCTTGCAATGACGATACGCTGCTGTTCGCCTCCGGATAATTCATTGGGCATCTTATATCCTTTGTTCTCCATTCCCACTTGTGTCAGAACTTCATGGATGCGGTTCTGGATGGCGGTCCGGTCTTTCCAGCCGGTTGCCCGGAGAACGAACTTCAGGTTCTCTTCCACGGTGCGGTCGGTCAGAAGCTGGAAGTCCTGGAACACAATTCCCAGCCGGCGGCGGAGTGCAGGGATCTGACCTGGCCGGATCTCACGCATGTTGTATTCCAGTACCTGGGGTTCTCCGTTACAGGCGGGCAACTCTCCATAAATGGTTTTCAGGAAAGTAGATTTCCCACTTCCTACTTTTCCGATGATGTAGACGAACTCTCCGCGGCGAAGTTCAAAATTGACATCGTTCAGAATGCCGAGTTCCTGCTGGTTGATGTCTACGTTGCGGTAGACGATGAGTGGCTGTTCCTCCATCTGCTTAGTGTTTTTTCCAGTTTTCACTATGACGTTCACGGAGTTCGCGTGCCAGATCTTCGATGCGGTACCCTTTGGAAGTAAGGAGTACAATCAGGTGATAAATCAGGTCTGCTCCTTCATAAATCAGTCGTTCGTCAGTGCCGTTGCATGCTTCGATGACGGTTTCCACAGCTTCTTCTCCCACTTTCTGGGCCATTTTGTTTACGCCGGAGCGGAAAAGGCTGGTGGTATATGATTTCTCGGGCATTTCTTCGTGCCGTTTGTCGATGAAGTCCTGCAGTTCCTTGAGGAACATGATGTCTTCCGCTTCATTCTTTTCGTTCCAGCAGGTATCAGCTCCTGTGTGGCAGACAGGGCCGTGAGGATTGACCTTGATGAGCAGCGTATCCTGATCACAGTCGGCACTGATGCTGACTACATCCAGATAGTGTCCGCTGGTTTCTCCCTTGGTCCACAGCTGGTTGCGTGTCCGGCTGAAGAAAGTGACTTTCCCTGTTTCTATTGTTTTCTGATAGGCTTCCTGATTCATGAATCCCAGCATGAGTACGGTACGGGTGCTGTTGTCCTGGATGATGGCAGGAACCAGCCCGTTCATTTTGTCAAAATTCAGTTCCATAATGCGTGGTATATAGTTTCTTTAAAATATTATAATCTGACATTGATGCCTTCCTCCCGGAGATATTCCTTGAGGGAAGGGATCGGAATTTCACCGAAATGGAATACACTTGCAGCCAGGGCTGCGTCTGCTTTTCCCAGCAGGAATGCATCGCGGAAATGTTCTTTGGCTCCAGCTCCTCCGGAAGCGATTACCGGGATGGAAAGCGTCTGTGCCAGATGGGCAAGCGCTTCATTGGCATAGCCTGTTTTCACTCCGTCATGATCCATGCTTGTGAACAGGATCTCGCCGGCTCCGCGCTGGTTGGCTTCCTGGGCCCATTCGTAGAGATAGCGGTCGGTTTCGAGCCGTCCCCCGTTCAGGTAACATTTCCATCCGGCGGGAGTCTGCCGGGCATCGATGGCCACGACGCATACCTGAGAGCCGAAGTGTCTGGCGATATCGTCAATCAGTGCGGGATTCTTCAGAGCAGCCGAGTTGATGGAGATCTTATCCGCACCGGCATTGAGCAGGCGGTCTACATCTGTCAGTTCGTGGATGCCGCCACCCACGGTGAAGGGAATATTGATTTCCGCAGCAATCCGTTTCACCAGTTCGGTGAATGTTTTCCGTCCTTCATGGCTCGCTGTGATGTCGAGGTAAACCAGTTCGTCTGCTCCCTGTTCGCTGTAAGCCTTGCCCAGCTCCACCGGGTCACCGGCCTGTCTCAGGTTGACGAAGTTGGTTCCTTTTACGGTTTGTCCGTCCTTGATGTCCAGACAAGGTATGATTCGTTTGGCAAGCATAGTTTTCCGTTTTTTTTAGAGGTTAGAGAAAATCTGCCAGTTGCTTCAGGGTAATCCGTCCTTCGTAAAGGGCTTTGCCGAAAACGACGGCTGGAATCTGCTTTTCTTCCAGACGACGGATGTCATCTATACAGCTTACACCTCCGCTCGCGATGAGGTGAAGGGTGGGGTGCTGGCTGATGATGTCGTGATACAAGTCCGTTGCGGGGCCCTGCATCATTCCGTCACGGCTGATGTCTGTGCAGAGAACCTGGGTTACACCTTTCTTTATATATGCATCAATGAAAGGTCCCAGCTGGTCATTGCTCTCTTCTTTCCATCCGTTGACGGCTATCTTTCCGTTTTTGACATCGGCTCCCAGAATAATCTTCTCGGGGCCGTACTGGGCAAGCCATTTGTCGAAACGTTCCGGGTGTTTGACCGCAACGCTTCCCAGTGTTACCATCTGTGCGCCGTTGTCAAAGGCTATGACGAGATCTTCGTCAGTCTTGATGCCTCCGCCGAAATCGATTTTCAGGGAAGTTCGTCCGGCAATGCGTTCGAGAACGCGGTAATTGACTACGTGCTGTGAGGCTGCTCCGTCCAGGTCGACAACGTGCAACCGCTGGATTCCGTAAGCTTCCAGCTGCAATGCCATTTCTACGGGATCCTGGTTATATTCTTGTTTGGATGCATAATCACCTTGTGACAGGCGGACACATTTTCCGCCGATAATGTCAATGGCAGGTATGATTTCTATCATGGTATGAAAATCTGTATTCGTTGATATTAGGATAAATAACAGTCCGGATCTTACAGTTCCAGGAAGTTGGTCAGGATCCGTTCCCCGATTCTTCCGCTTTTTTCCGGATGAAACTGGGTTGCATAATAATTGTCCTTATGCAAAGCTGCGCTGAAAGGCAGGATATAGTCGGTCACGGCAGCAGTAAATGGATTGACCGGTACATAGAAACTATGTACGAAATAAACGTATTCCTCCGGCGAAAGTCCTTTGAAAAGCGGATCCTGCAGGCTGGAGATGGTATCCCATCCGGTGTGGGGCACTTTGTCTTCCTGCCGTTGGGGAAGAAAACGTTTCACGTCGGTGTCAAAGATGCCGAGGCAGTCCACATCCCCTTCCTCGGAATGCCGGCACATCAGTTGCATGCCCAGGCAGATTCCCAGTACGGGCTGTTTCAGATCCCTGATGAGGCGGTCCAGCCCGTGTTCCTGCAAGTGCTTCATGGTTGTTCCGGCTTCTCCCACACCGGGGAAGATAATTTTATCGGCACTCAGCAGTTCCTCGGGGTTGTCTGTAAGGATAGCTTCCACCCCAAGCCTTTTGAGGGCATGGCTGACGGAAAAGATGTTTCCGGCGTTGTATTTGATAATAGCTGTTTTCATGAATCTGAAATTTGGTGTTTGATAGACACTTTTCCGCAAAAATAACTAATTATTGTTTATCTCCTAAGAATAATGACAAAAAGTTGATGGTACAGGCCTTTTTGCAGGCTGTTTGTTTGGATGACGCTTCCGGATATCCGGAGAGTCGATGCATTTTTTTTAGAAAAAAGAGCAAGAAGTATTGCAGAATAAAGAATTTGTTGTATCTTTGCATCCGCAATCGAGAGAGAAAGCAACAAAACAAAAAATACTGGTGCGTTAGTTCAGTTGGTTAGAATACATGCCTGTCACGCATGGGGTCACGGGTTCGAGTCCCGTACGCACCGCAAACTTACAAAGCAAAATTAGGAAAAGCTCTGATTCACAACAGGATCAGGGCTTTTTCGTTTCCGGGCGGAAGCAGAATATAGCGTTTCTACGAAGTTTGTCAGGTGCAAATTCAGGGTCCTTTTTTAGGGACAATTAAAAAGCACCTTAGATGTATAATACTTCATTGATTATCATGTTTTTGCGTAGGATTTTCCTGTTCCTCATTTTCTAATTTTACAACGTAAATAAAGTGGTATGAAACAGGAATCAATGAAAGTTCTGTTCTTTATCCGTAAGAGCAGACTAAAGAAAAACGGTGAGGCACCGATTTTTCTGCGGGTGACAATTAACGGACAATTGGATGAAGTCCGGATTCAACGTTCTGTTCCGTTGAAGTTATGGGATAATGTGAAGGAACGCAGTAAAGGAAAAGACCGGAGTTCAACGGAGCTGAACAGCTATATCGAGGCATTGAAAGTAAGGCTGTACCAGATTCACAAGGAACTTCTCTGTCGGGAAGCACTGATTACCCCAAAGAATCTTCTGATAAAGTTATTCTCTAAAGAGGAACGACATCTGGTTTTGCAGACCATGCGGAAATGTATCGATGACTGGACTTCCCTGATTGGTACGGAATACCAGCCCTCCACCATTTCACGTTATAACAACTGTTATGAATCGTTGCAGACAGTCATTAAGGATTTCTACAAGAAAGAGGATATTACATTTCATGAACTTAGTGGGGAATTCATCGACCGGTTTGAGATGCATCTGAGAACGGTACGCAAACTTTCCCAGAATACCCTGACCAAGTATATGAGCTGTTTCCGCAAATTTCTCGGACTGGCCCGGGAAAACGGATGGCTAGAACTGGACCCGTTGGCCGGAAAACGCAAGCGTCTGTTCCGTAAGGAAGAGACGTGCCCTACGTTCCTGACCCTGGAAGAACTGAAACGGATTATGGAGAAGGACTTTTCCACGACACGTCTGAACACCGTGAAGGATTTTTTCCTGTTCTGTTGTCTGACCGGTCTGTCGTACATTGATGTGAAGACCTTGTGCCCGGCACATCTTTATAAGGATAATGAGGGGAAACTGTGGATACACAAGGCCCGCGTGAAGATAACCACTCATAAGGAAAGCTGTACTTGTAATGTACCGCTTTTGGAACCTGCTCTTGTCATTCTGAAGAAATACAAGAACTGGAACCCAGAAGATCCTGAAGGTCCCTGTTTCCCGATTCCGTCGAATCAGAAGATGAACGAATTCCTGAAAGAGATTGCCACCCTGTGTCGGGTGAACAAGCGGCTGACCGTCCATGTGGCTAGGCACACGTTCGCGACGACTGTTACTCTTGCCAATGATGTCGCCCTGCAGAATGTGTCGAAGATGCTTGGCCATTCTTCAACCCGCATGACACAGCATTATGCACGTGTACTGGATAACAGTATTATGAAGGACATGCAGGATGTCGCCCGGGTCTTCGGATAAACGGAAAGGCTATACTTCACAACGCACAGTGAGGTATAGCCTTTTACATGAATAAAGAGTTGTTTGCTTGTATGGATTGGCCTCGCTTTTGTCGGGATTATCTTTTCTTCCCTTTTTCAATCAGTCTGATGATATCCTGTCTCCGATAATAGGTTTTCCGGTCAATCTGGGAGAAGGGCAAGGTACCGTTGCTTCTCATGGCTTGCAATGTTCTCTGTGATATGTTCAGTGCCATGCATACTTCCTGATTGTCCATCCAGTCATCTAGACTTTTTGAGGTTTGCCTGCTTTTGAGGTTTTCCAGTTTTTCTTTCAGCAGTCGGATGGATGTTGTCATTTCTCTGAAAGTACCGGCTTCAATGTTTACGATTTCCATAAAGTATAGTTGTTTGGTTTGAGGCAAAGATAGACGGTATGGGCCGACCGGCCAATATCATGTCATCAGATGGCATCAAAAGTCATCAGATGTCTCATGTTGCCTGTTGCAGGAACCGGTCTTTCAGAAATATCCGATTGTTGAATCTGGGAGGTACAGCCGTGTTCAGGAAAGACATGTATTATACTTCGTTATATTGCGCAATTTCGCATAGTGCTGTATTTCAGTGTATTTACTAAGTTTGCACCAAAACAGAACGTATGAAAGGAAATACACTGAATGTAATGTTCTTCATCTTGAAGAACAAGTTGTTGAAGAACGGTGAAGCACCGGTTGTTCTTCGGGTGACAATTAACGGGCAGCGGGATGAAATCCGTATCCAGCGCTCTATATCGGTAGAGTTATGGGACAATGCAAAGATGCGTAGCAAAGGAAAAGACCGAAGTTCGAGGGAACTGAACATGTACCTTGAGACGCTGAGGGACAGAATATATGTCATTCACAGGAATTCCGTGTATGACGGGGAAAAACTGACTCCGAAGAAAATCCTGGATATTCTCTATGCCAGGGAAGGACGGCATCAGGTTCTGAAGGCCATGAAGGAATGCATAGACGGATGGGCGGCTTCTCCCGGGGATTTGCATCCTGCCACCCTGGCACGTTACAACAGGTGTCACGGATTGGTGGAGACAGTCATACGGGATGTTTACAATAAGGAGGACGTCGCATTTTCCGAACTGGACAGGAAGTTCATCACGGCATTTGAAAGATATCTGAAGGAAACCTGCGGGCTGGCCTGGAATACGGCGGCTAAATATCTGGAGTGTTTCCGTAAAGTTCTCAAGGTGGCTCAGCAGAAGGGCTGGATGGAACATGGCAAGTTTTTGGAAGAACTGGGACAGTTGTGCGTAAAGGAGAAGACTTCCCCTTCTTTCCTGGACTGGGATGAACTGAAAACAGTGATGGAAACGGATATGCCGTCCGGACGTCTGAAACGGGTGAAGGATGTGTTCGTCTTCTGTGCGCTCACCGGACTTTCCTATCAGGGGGTAAGCACCCTTTGTCCGTCGCACCTGTTCAGGGATGACGAAGGAACACTGTGGATTTGCAGGACACGTGCTGAAGGAACGGAGGTTGGTGACAGCTGTACAAGCCGTGTTCCTCTTCTTAAACCGGCAATGGTTCTATTGGAGAAGTACAGAGGCTGGAATCCGATGAATCCAGAAGGTCCGTGTTTCCCTGTCCCGTCAGTCCAGAAAATGAATGAATACCTGAAAGAGGTAGCGGCGCGTTGTCGGATTTCCAAGCGTCTGACCACCCAGATGGCCCGCAATACATTTGCTGCGACAGTCACCCTGGCCAACCGGATTCCCAAAGAACACGTCAGGGAAATGCTTGGCTATTCTTCCGACTATATGTTGCGCCATTATATGCAGGCTCAGGAGAGGAATCCCTGAAAGGCATGAAGCGGACATATACAAAATATGATAAAAAGTGAAAGGCTATACTCCAACAGATGTGGTGGTATAGCCTTTCCAATAAACAAAACCGGATGTCAGAACGCTTCTTTTCGGTTCTTTTCCAGCAGTCGTACGATATCGCTTTCCCGGTATAGGATTTTTCCTCCTATCTGGTAATAAGGCAATATGCCGTTGCTTCTGTAGTCCAGCAGCGTACGCTTGCTCAGCTTGAGTTTTCCGGCCAGTTCCGTATCTGTCAGGTAGTTTTCCCCGTCCAATAAGTGCCGATTGTCCGCCGGCAAATGGTCTATGAGGTCCGATATCCTTTTCATTTCATCGAAGAAATGAAGTACTTCCTTGTCTGATTTGGTAATGATTGTTCCCATAAAATGTTCTTTTGGGTTTGAAACAAAGATATCCGCATTCTCATGCCGCTGCAAACCGCCGGAGCCTGTTGTCATCAGATTTCATTAAATGTCATCAGATTTCATCGTACCGGATTCCGGCTTCCAGTCCTTCAGCTTGTTCTTTAATACCTTCATATCCTCCGTGACTTTCCTGTACGTGATTCTGGCATAGGCTTGTGTGATCCTCAAATTGGTATGTCCGAGCATTTTGGAAAGTGTTTCTATCGGAAGCCCGTTTTCCAGACAGACAGTTACGGCGAACGTGTGCCGGGCTACATGAAATGTCACCCTTTTTCTGATATGACAGATGTCGGCAAGCTCTTTAAGGTAGGCGTTGCTTTTCTGGTTCGAGATGGTCGGGAACAGGTATTCCGACTCGCCTTTCCCGATGTAGAGGCTGACCATTTTCCTAGCCTGAGGAAGAAGGGGGATGAATGCCGGATGGTTGGTCTTGGTTCTGTACAGGTGGATGTACATACCCTTGTCGGAATCTGAAATGATCTGATCCTTCCTCAGTCTACATATGTCTGAATAGGCGATGCCCGTGAAGCAGCTGAAGATGAATATGTCACGGATGGAAGCCAGCCTGGGAATATCCAGCCGCTTGCCCATTATCCTTATTATTTCCTGCCTGTTCAGGTATTGTTTCTGACTTTCCTCCTTCTTTATACGGTAGGTTGAGAACGGATTGGTTGGGATGATTCCGCACCGGTAAGCCCATAGAATTCCTTTTCTTACCATACTCATCATCTTGGCTGTCGTATTGACCGACAGCCTGCAGTCAGTTCTGAAGAACAGCTCCAGTTCGTGTATCATCTGCCGGTTGAACTGTTCCAGTGCCATATCTTGCCTGCCCATCTTCTTGCAGAACTCCTCAAGCCGTTTGTAGACCAGTTTATGCCTGTTGGAATGGGACATGCTGATTTGTCCGGCATGTGCCAGCCTGTCCGCATCTTTCACCTGTTTGTCAAATATCTCCAAAAGGGAATGCGGGTTGGATCCTGTGGTCATGAAGCATTGTTTTAGCATTCTTGCCGTAAGCTGTTTCCCTTCCAGTTGGGCCTGTTGGTAATGATGTTGCAATGTGGAACTTACTTTGTCCAGATATGCATTGATTTCGTGTGCTTCTGGGTTCATGGCAGAAACACGTTTGTTCTGCTTGTCCCAATGTTCCTGTAAGATGGAAGTCTTCAGGCTTACATCTGTTGCCTTGTTATTGACTATAATGCGGAGCATGATTGTTGACTTGCTGTCTTTTTGAAGCTTTCTACGCTTCAGATAAAAGTAAATGGAAAAACTATGTCTCATAAGAAATAAATATTAATTGTGTCCATATCACGAACGGGTGTATAGGACACGGATAAGACATAGATTATGGTTCTGAATGGAATGTAATATATTGATTATTAATGACCTTGAATAAAGGATTATAAGAAAAGGAAATAAAGTAGATGTGTGATTTTCAGATATTTGTTAAGGTCATAGGAAAAGGTTCGGATCCGTCTGGGGCTCGAACCCAGAGCCCCAATTTGCCTTGGAGTAATTGGATGAAATGTAATGTGTTTATTATCACGTATTTGAATCTGCATAGTTCGGCATTGCTTACAAAAATAGGTTCAGTTCCTACAATATTTGCTAGTGAACCTTGTAGAATATTAGTATTCAACTGGATACATCGAGCTATTAAGTACGGACTTTTCAGAGAACCACCTCTTTCCATCTTCATTAGAGAAGAATTTGACGTTACGGAGGTAGTGTTTTCTGGTTTGCCGGAACGGACGGGAAAAGCCGGTTATTTTCGTTTCTTCTGGGAGTTCTTACATTCCTCAGTTTTGGCATGTCCGTTCACATAAATACGGGCTTCTTCACGGAATCTTTCACGTTCCGGTGTTCCGGCTTTACCGAATTGGACATCCATGAAATCATCGATGTTTGTTAGACCGTTTTCTTTTAAAATCTCCTTTTCTGTCTTCATGTTCCAAAGATAGTTCCCTTGATGGAGAAGGACAAGTTTGATGGCGCAAAATTGTAGCAAACGATGTGATAAGGTTTAAGTATACGCTAGTTATGGTTTGAGCAACTTCTTCTATATGGGTATTATAAATTGAGTTCAACATATTATTGTACTTTAGACTTTTTGATAAAGACTAAAAGTTTTTCCTTGTGTCTTAATTTTTTAGTATCTGTATTAGGTTCATGTAAATTTATTATTAGTGATGAAGATATAGTGCTACAATGTTTTAAGGAGTAATAGCAAATAATAAAAGTATAAAATCACTCTTTTAAATTATTTGGATATAGTCAGTTGTAATATTTCTTGAAATGAAACGGATTTGATTTTGAAATTTCATAGTCAGGTACAAATAGCTGCTATGTTTCAAGATAAATACGTTTTCTTTCAACTGCCCCCTTTTTTGAGCAGAACTCAGTTTAACAACTATGTTCGTAAGTATTGATGATAACCATTATGTGAAGCATGTTACTTCCTGGAATTAGATACTCTCGATTATATTTGGAGCAACTGAGTAACCGTGAGGAACTGCGAGGTTTGATCGTTGATTTATAGGTATATATGCCCAAGTAATATCATCCTGGATTAGTTCATGAATCTATTGTTGAGACAATTTTTGCCACAGCCAACCAGAACCGCGATTACAGAATCTTCGAGGACTTTGCATTCTATATGATGAAAGAAGCCTGTGAGAAGCGGTCAACCAACATTCTTGACATTTCGGCAAGAAATATGCATTTGATTCAATAACGATTCCGTTATGTCTTGTAACATTTCCATGGACAAAGTTCTGAAGTAAGAAAAGAGGAGTGGAAGCTCACGTTTTATATAATATTGAAGCACAAATTTCTGTTTTCTATACTGTGACTACTGCATCAAAGCACGATTCCCCAGCAAGATATTTAGTCCATTATGAGCCAAGTGCTTATTATAATATTCGATGGGGCTTATGACTCTTTTAAAGAACTTTATAGAATACACCTTACAGAATCTTTCTTTGTTGTCAGAGCTAGACGAACTTAAATATAAGACAGTCAAATGGAAGCGAAGAATGTCAAAGGATGTATTGACAGATGCGGAAGTGAAGCTTACCGGATATCTATCCGAGAGAAAATATCCGGAGTCATTCAGACTCGTTCGATATACGATGAAGAAGGTGATCGTGAGTTCACTTTTCTGACGAATGCAAAACATCTATCAGCATTGGATGTCGCCAATTTTTATAAGAAAAATGGTTGGTTGAACTGTTCTTTAAATGGCTCAAGCAGTATCTTAAGGTTAAGAAACTAGTGAAATTAATAGGAATGTTATTGAAAATGGAACAGGACACATATTTTTCACTAGTGTTGTCTTTGTATTCTAATATTTTTTTGTAACTTGCTTTTCTTTTGCGTATATGCAACCTATTATTTGTATTTTAAATAATTAGACTATGTTATAAGAGGAAAAGTATTTTATGATAAAAATGAAACTTTGTAGAATGGAGACTAAAATTTAGGCTATCAAGTTTCTTTTATGACATTTTATTAAAAAGAATGAAATAATGACTGATGTTTTTGATAAAGTTTTTTCTGAAAAATTAAGTGCTATAATAGCTATCACTTCATTGATATGTTTCTTTGTTGCTATTTTTGTTTTTTTGTTTTGTGGGAGTTGGCAATTTAGCCAAGTTTTAGATGAGAGTAAAGTAGGCCAGTTTGGAGACTTTATTGGGGGAGTTGTTGGCACTTTATTAGCTTTTGTCGCAGCTATTTTGTATTATGTAGCTCTAAAAGAACAACGTAAAGATATTAAGATAAACCAAACGTCTATAAATCTCCAAAATGAAGCTCTCGGAAAACAAATTGAAGAATTTGAGAAACAAAAGGAAGAATTGGCTTTAGCTAGAAATGTATACGAACAGCAATATAAAACGATGAAGGAACAGGAGCATACGATGAAGATTCAACAATTTGAATCTAGTTTTTATTCCTTTTTAAATGTTTATATTACCATTAAAAATGAGCTTAATAATAATGATCAAGACAAGGATTTTTTTAAAACTATTTTTATAGAACTAAAGAATTCAGTTAATGATAATCTTGTTTATGAACCTTTTCTGCGTTGCCATCAAATAGTAGAGGAGAAATATATAGAATTATTTTTGCATAATAAAGGTAGGTTATCACATTACTTTAAGACAGTGTATAGATTGCTGAAAATTATAGATAGTAGTGTGTATCTAAACCAGAAGGAGAAAATATTTTACACAAAAATAATAAGGTCTCAGTTAACAGACTATGAATTATTAATAATGTATTATAACTATCATTCTGTTTATGCCAAGAAAGCCATAAATTTGATTTATAAATATAATATTCTTAAGCATGTACATCCTTTGTCAAAAATTGAATTTAATAATAAATATGGTATTACTACTGAAAATAATTATGCTTTAACGGCTTTTCTCGAAGGATTTTCAATTTTATTAGAAAAAACTATTAATCAATTTTGTGATTCATTTGAATTTCAAGAAGTTCAAGAGGAATATTCTAATTTATCTGTTATTGTTTCAATTTCTTATACTGAAGCTGTATCAATAAAGATTTCTTGTTTAAATAAAATGTTAATACCTGAAAATTTTGAACAGATTATATATGATTATTTATTTGATAAACTATTTGTAACTCAGTTTAAAAAAATCAACGATGAATTTGCTTGTAGAAATTATACAGAGGAAGAAGGAATTGTATCATTTGAATACATACTTAATGAACAATTAATTCAGAAACTAAATAAAGATACAGAATATGATAGCTAATAATATAGAAGAGCTTTTTATTGAAGTATTCAAGAATAATCTAAAAAAAGATGCAAGAACCGTTTCTGTTGCGACATTATTAAGTGATCGATATTTAAAGCGAATTAAATACGATCCTTATTATCAGCGTAATTATGTTTGGGAAAAAGATAAACAGTCTTTTTTTATTGAAAGTGTTATATTAGGAACAGAGATTCCTCCACTTGTTTTCTATAAATCTGGAATGAAAGTGGAAGTTATAGATGGAAGACAGAGATTCGAGACTCTCAAAAGATTTAAAGAAAATGATTTCTCTTTACATTTATCTGGATTATTAGAATTACAGGCTCTTGCAAAAAAGACATTTAGCAAGCTAAATCATGACATCCAACAATTGTTTTTGAATACTAAAATTCGTATTTTTGAATTTGAGATTGTTGGTATGCCTACATTAGATTCTACAATAGAAGATAAAATAAAAAAAGAAATATTTAGGCGATATAATTCTGGTATTACTCCTTTAAACCAATCAGAGATAGATAATGCTAAGTATGATTCAGATTATTTTTCAGATTATTTTAAGCAAGAACTAAAAGCAAATACTGATTTATATAATAAAATAAATAAATGTTTCTTCGGCAATAGTACTAAAATAAAAAATGAGCTTATAGTAGACATGGTCACGTTTTTAAGAAAATCATTGATATTAAGCTCTTTACCGATATCTAGATACGCAGATAGTGGTAAAAATTTCTTTTTGGATTTATTATATGATAACTATATTAGTACAGCTAATGAAAATGAACGATGTGTTGTAGATGATATTAATATTTTGTTAAAACAAATAAATGATATAGCAACCCATATTAAAGTTGATAGTTGCAATGCCTATGAATGTCTTCTATGGGGAATACGTATTCTTAATAATGAGAATGTGACTTTTGATATTAGTAAATATGTTCATGAACTTAATGATCATTACAACAAAAATATCCATATATATCAAACGGATAGCGATCATTATTATGGTAATATAGTGGCTCGATTTACAGATACTGCAACTCTTTTAAATAAATTAGCAAACTTTGATTTTAAGATTTATTTAAGATCTTCTGATTTTAAAAGTAAGATTAATTCTCTCAAGCAAACCGAAAAGGATGCAGAACTTACCATGGATAGACTTGCCAGATTAAGGATTAATAAACCTTCACCTGCGTCGAAGCCTATTGATCAGATTATGTCTGATTTAGCTTCCAACTATTATTTAATTAGACCATCTTATCAAAGACAGGAAAAAATTAGTTTAAAAAAAGCATCTTCTATCATTGAAAGTATTTTATTGGGTATTAAGCTTCCTCCATTATTTATATATGTAAGAAAAGATGGAATAAGAGAAGTTATCGATGGACAACAAAGGTTATTATCAATTATAGGTTTCTTAGGTAGGACCTATACTAATGAGGAAGGTTTAAAAGTTCATTCTATTAATCATAACTTTAAATTAAAAGACTTACGAATACTAAAAAAATATAATGGAAAAAGGTATTCTGATATTATATCAGAAGTTGAAGATACAATATTAGACTTTGATCTAGATGAAATAGAAATTAGCCAAGATTTAAACGAAAAGTTTGAACCTACTGATTTATTTATTAGGTTAAATAGTAAGCCATATCCTATAAAACCTAACACTTTTGAGATGTGGAACTCCATTGTTGATAAAGATGTAATACAATTGATAAAAGGAATTACTGCAAAGTATGTATCTTGGTTTTATATAAAAGCTCTTGATGATATAGAAGAGACGAGAAAAGATAGGATGCAGAATGAAGAGTTGATTACTATTCTTTCATATTTGTGTTATAATAATATTAAAACGGGTGATTTTACTAAAGTTCTTGGATTTTATCCTCGTATGGAGAAATTTACTTGTAGACTCAAAACGAAGTATAATTTAACGGAGTTGTTAGAAAGTTTTGAGTTTAAACCAACAGAGAAGGAACTCTTTATAAAAAGTATCCATAAAACAGAAAATGTAATAAATTTAATAGAAAGTGTTTTACTGGATAATAATGCGACAAAAGAAAGCTTTAATGCGATTTTAAATATAAAGAATCTCCAAAGATTTAGTCGATCATATCAAGAATTCTATATATTGTGGATTATGCTATATGACTTATCAGCTCAATCGGCAATGGAGCATAAAATAGAAATTATGTCTGACCTTAAAGAGATGTTTTCTTTATTGAAAAATATCAATGATTATTCTGTAGACACAGAATATGTTGAAAGATTTATTTTGAAATTAAAATCTCTGAGTACAAAATACAAAACTTATTAATAAGAGAAATAAAGCTTTCCGCTTTTTGTCTTATCGTTATAAATTAATATATTTGTTGTGTTGGAACAAGGCAAATTCCTATCGGAAAAATATAGAAATGAGGCAGGTGCAAAACTGGGTGTTTTTCTTGGAAGATTTTTATAACAGGCTGGATTTCAGTAGTGATTAAAAACTCCGTTAGTCCCGTACGCACCGCTGAGGTTCAGTGAAAACTGAGAATCTGAAAGCGAAGAAGCTCACAAATGAAGGATTTGTGAGCTTCTTTTTTTATCTTCTCTTCGTAAGCATCCGATAAAGTACACATTGTAAAGCCATCGTAAGCATTCGAAGAAATGCACCTTTTACACTTTGAGGTTTGGTTGTAGCTTTGCGGCAGTGAATACAATCAAACCTCAATTATTATGAACAGACAAGAATTTGAAGAATTAGAATTGCAGGTGCAACAAAGCGAGCTGCCGTTGAAGTCGTACCTTCAACAGATAGGTGTAAGTTATTCAACCTATCACTACTGGCGTAGAAAATGTTCCGTTGACAGGAGCAGTATCAAACACGAGTTGACTCCTATCAGTTTTAAACAGGCATTTACGGAGTCTTCCCAAGAAGAACAATTGCCGCATGGTGTTGCACTGCTGTTTCCTAATGGCCTTCGTGCCCACTTCGGGAACGGTTCTGAAGAGATACTGATGGAATTATTGACCCAAAGTCTTCGAGGCGGCCATGTTTAACCTGAACGACACGATGCGCTACTTCCTGTGTCCTGGCAGGACAGATATGCGCAAAGGTATCAGTTCGCTATGCGGAGTGGTACATGAGAAGATGAACAGTGAAGTGAGGAACGGTGATGTCTTCATCTTCATCGGTTCCAGCCGCAGGCTCATGAAACTGCTTCATGCCGAAGACGGAGGTATGGTAATGTATGTAAAACGTCTGGAGGCCGGTCACTTCAAGCTGCCGGAGTATGATCCCAAATCAAACAGCTATCCTATGGAATGGCGCGACCTGGTGATGATGGTTGAAGGCATACAGGAAAACCCGGAACAGAGGCTCCGGCGGTTAAGAGCCGAACGTAAGGAATACCATGTATAATATGTTTTTTGTGTGAGTAAACTTTGGATATTGTTGCATAATTCACTGTTAATTAGTATATTTACATCATTAAAAGAAGTATAGACAATGGAAGAAAAAGAAATTTTACTCAAGACGATAGAAGGGCTGAATGCCTCTATAGCCTCATTGTCTACTACTAATAAGAATCAATCCGAACAGATAAAAAATCTGCAGGAACGTATCAGGGAGTTGACGGCTCAGGTCGCATGGCTGAACCGTCAGCTCTTTGGTCGTAAATCGGAGAAACTTCGCGTATATGATCCTAATATGCCAGATCTCTTTGCCGACGAGTTTTCCGGACTCCGGCAGCAGGCGGAAGAAAAGCGGGACGAGGCTGTGGAAAAGATTGAGAAGGAATCGGTGGAAGACGTAAAACGAAATCGCCAGAACCGCAAAATGATAGAGGACTTG
>OGXZ01000246.1_pt1 | contig 31502 bp, 27 predicted proteins | sample 1576431 | NCBI WGS metagenome assembly OGXZ01 (sample SAMEA3541590, study PRJEB24748) | human gut metagenome | biome: human gut; feature: human-associated habitat; material: faeces | place: China | collected 2012
TGTTTGTGATGCGATTAAGGGAATGGATACCCTCTACTTCTCATTTTCAATCTTGTAGAACCTCCCTTTTTTGTTATACCCATCGGAGCTGCCGGAAATGGCCGTGCCCAGATTCCCCTGGGATCACGCTTCCCGACAGCTCCGGAGTTTTCCCCTTTTAATTCAGATATTTATCGAACCAGTCCATCATCTCCTGCATCCTGCGGATCCTGTGGGTGGGCTTTCCGGATCTGGACAGTTCATGGTTTTCCCCATGGAACAGGCACAGTCTTGCATCTACCCCGAAATACTTAAGGGCAGAGAACATCTGGATGGCGTCTCCCATCCAGCAGCGGTAGTCCTCGTCCGACTGGATGAACAGGGTGGGCGTCTTTGCCATGTTGGCATATTTCAGCGGAGAATGGGACCACATCTTCTCCGGATTTCCCCACGGATCGGCCTTGATCTGATCCATGTTGAAGTAGTATCCGATATCTGTGGTCATGCACTTGGAGATCCAGTTGGAGATGCTTCTCTGGGAAGCAGCCGCCGCGAATCTCGTGGTGTTTCCGATCACCCAGTTGGTCATAAATCCGCCGTAGCTTCCGCCCATAACTCCCAGGCGCTTCTCATCGATCTGCGGATACCGCTTTAATACCTCGTCGGTCACAGCCATACAGTGCTCAAAGTCGATGCTGCCGTGTCTTCCGGACAGGTCTGCGAAATCATTGCCGCGTCCGTCGCTGCCTAAGGGGTTCGTATAGAATACGAAGTAGCCGGCATTGGCAAATACCTGGTTCTCATGGAAGAAGGTGGGAGCAAAGGTGGCTCTGGGGCCGCCGTGGATGGTCAGGATGCCCGGATACGTCTTATTGGGATCATAATCCAGCGGCTTGATCACATAGCCATCCAGCTCCAGTCCCTTGTATGTAAAGGTAAACTCCTCCACCGGAAGGACGGAACGCTCTGCCATGATCTCGTCGTTGAAGGAGGTCAGCTTTTCCTCCTCTTTTCCGTCAAAGCAGTAGCACTCGGTCAGTCCCATTTCTCTCATGCCGGTGAAGTATACCTTATCCCCGCACAGGCTTAAGGTATGGAGGCTTCCCTGACGGTCAATAAGTGTCTCCAGATTGCCGTTGGCATCAAATCTTCTGAGAGCCGTGTTCTTTCTTAATGTAGTCAGGAAATAAATGTATTTGTCATCGTGTACAATGGCCGGGCCGTCGGCAAATTTGCAGTCGCAGCAGATGCTGTTGTGGATACTGTCATCGTAATCGGAAAGCAGCTCCACCTTGCCGTTCTCCACTGTATACAGCTTGTCGTTTTCATTGAAGCCGTACTCCTTCATATAAGAAGCGAAGAAGGTCACCTTGCCGTTTAAGATGCAGGCATAGTCGATGCTCATATCTCCCTGCTCCACCAGAGTCTCCACCTTGTCCTCGGAGATGGTATACATCTTAAGGCCCTCGTATACATCCTTCTTATCTGTATAATGGCTGGAAATGAAAAGGACCTTGTTTCCTTCCTCAGTCCAGAAGCCCTCCACATTGTCATACTCCGGGCTTACGATCTTTGCATCGCCGGTCTCCATATCATACACAGCCAGACGGGTCCTCTTCTTATTTACGATCCCCTGTCCGTTGGCCCAGAACGGAAGCTCATCAAAGACCTCATAATCCTTTTCGTCCTTCCATGCCTTCAGGGCCTCTTCCTTCTCTTCCCCTTCCATATGGGCAAAATCCGGTTTGTTGTAGTCATACTTTACTCCCAGGACCAGCTTCGTCCCGGCCAGCTGCATTTTTGTCACCTTATACGGAACCGCAAAGGCAAACTGGGCCTCTCCGCCGTAAATACTGATCTTATAAAAGCAGGTCCAGTCCTCTCCGTCCTTTACCTTTTTCGCATACTCCTTCTCTCTGTCAGAGGTGAAAAGAAGCGTTTCATTATCCAGCCAGATAAAAGTGCGTTCCTTTTTCCCACTGGTGAGCTTTCTCGTTTTTTTGCTCTCTGTGTCATGGATCCAGAGGCAGGAATCGTATGTATTATCCTTTTCGTTGGCATTTACTACCGCAATGGCAGCATGCTTTCCGTCGGGAGAAGCGGTGATCCCTGTGGGGTAATTGTAGAATGTAAAGTCATTGATTCCGATCTTTTTCATGTTCTGGTCTCCTTCTTTAAATGATTTTACTGTTTCCGGTTCAACGCAATAAAGCAGCCTGGCATAAAAACAGCCATCTGGCCGTTTCTGCCTGTGTGGACAGGAAACAAGCCCTCTGCATTATACCATGCCGAGGGCTTCCTTTCACTATTTTTCCGTCAGATGGCATGCAACAAAGTGATCTTTCTCGATCTCCACCAGCTTGGGCTCCTCGGTCCGGCAACGGTCTGTGGCATACGGACAGCGGACAGCAAACCGGCAGCCCGGCTTCGGGTTGATGGGGGAGGAGATCTCACCCTTTAACATAACTCTCTGTCTCTTCTTCCTGAGACTGGGCACCGGGATCGCAGACAGCAGGGCCTTGGTATATGGATGGACCGGATTATCGAATAAGGTCACAGACGGAGCCTTCTCGATCAGCTGCCCCAGGTACATAACAGCGATATCATTGGCAAAATGGTTTACGACCGAAAGGTCATGGGTAATAAAGATATAGGTCAGTCCCATCTGCTCCTGAAGATCCTGCATCAGATTCAGGATCTGGGCCTGGATGGAAACGTCCAGGGCAGACACAGGCTCGTCACAGATGATCAGCTTGGGCTCCATGGCCAGGGCGCGGGCGATGCCGATACGCTGACGGCGGCCGCCATCCAGCTCATGAGGGTAGGTGTTGATCAGACGGTCTGCCAGTCCAACGACCTCCATCAGCTCATGAACGCGCTCTGCCCTCTTTTTGGCATCCGGGATCAGCTTCTGGAGCTTTAAGGGCTCTCCGATGATCTCACTGACAGTTTTACGGGGATCCAGGGACGCATAGGGGTCCTGGAAGATCAGCTGCATCTCCCGCCTTAAAAGGCGCATCTGCTCTTTGTTTTTCTTTGTTATATCCTCGCCGTTGAAGATCACCTCGCCGGCGGTGGGCTCGATCAGACGGAGGATCGCACGGCCAGTGGTGGATTTTCCACAGCCGGACTCTCCTACGATTCCCAGGGTCTTTCCGCGTTCCAGTGTGAAGCTGACGTCGTCAACCGCATGAAGGGTTCCCTTGGGAGTATTAAAATATTTCTTTAAGTGTTTTACTTCCAGGATCGTGTCGGACATCACTGCACACTCCTTTCAATCTTAAATCCAGGCTCGTCGTATCTGGAGCAGCGTACATAGTGGGTATCGCTGACCCATTTCATCTCCGGACGGGCTTTTGTACATGCCTCTGTGCAGTATTTGCAGCGGGGGGCAAAGCAGCAGCCCTTGGGAAGATCTGTGGGGTCTGGCATCAGACCCGGGATCGGCTGGAGACGGTGACGTCTCTCTTCGATGTTGGGAAGGGAGCCGAACAGTCCCTCTGTATACGGATGGAGCGTGCGTTCAAATACGTCCTCCAGGGTTCCGTGCTCAACGATCTGACCGGCATATACTACGGATACCTCATCGCATACCTCTGCGATGATCCCCAGGTCGTGGGTGATCATGATCATGGCGGAGCCGAATTTCTCTCTCAGCTCCTTCATTGTCTCCAGTACCTGGGCCTGGATGGTCACGTCCAGAGCCGTGGTGGGCTCATCGGCGATCAGAAGCTTCGGATTGCAGGCCAGGGCCATGGCGATGACCACACGCTGCTTCATTCCGCCGGAGAACTGGTGGGGGTACTCGCCGTAACGCTCTTTGGGGATCCCTACCACCTCTAACATCTGGCCAGCCTTGTCGGCGGCCTCTTTTTCACTGATATTTTCATGGAGCCCGATTACCTCGGCGATCTGCTCGCCGACTGTAAGCACCGGGTTTAAGGATGTCATGGGATCCTGGAAGATCATAGATACCAGGTTTCCGCGGATGGACTCCAGATCCTTCTGGGGAAGATTTAAAATATCCTTTCCATCCAGAGTGATGGAGCCGTTTTTGATGACTCCCGGCGGGTCCGGAACCAGGCGCAGGATGGAAAGGGCCGTGGTGGTCTTTCCGGAGCCTGTCTCTCCTACCAGTCCCAGGGTCTTGCCGTATTCCAGCTGGATATCCAGACCGTTTACGGCCTCAACGGTTCCGTCGTCGGTTTCATAATGGATCACAAGATCCTTAATATCAAGAATCAGGTCTTTTTTATTTTCTGCCACTGTTCCTGTCCTCCCTTATTTCTTTAACTTCGGATCCAGTGCATCACGCAGTCCGTCGCCTAAAAGGTTCAGGGACAGGATCGTGATGATGATCGCGATACCCGGGAAAATCGTCAGATGCGGCGCATTTCTCAGATATGCGCGGCCGCCGGAAAGCATTGCTCCCCACTCCGGCGTGGGCGCCTTTACGCCCAGTCCCAGGAAGCTTAATCCGGAAGTGGAAAGGATCGCGGACGCTACCTTTAAGGATACCTGTACGATGATGGGTGCCATACAGTTGGGGATAATATGTGAGAGGATGATCTCAAAGTTATTGGCCCCGATACATTTTGCCGCCTCCACGAACTCCTGGTCCTTTACGGTAAGGACGGAGGCACGGACGATCCGCGCGTAGCCGGGAAGGGACGATATTGCGATGGCCAGCATCAGGTTGATGATACTGGGTCCCAGAGCGGATACAATGGTAATGGAAAGCAGAAGGCTGGGTACTGCCAGCAGGATATCCATAAAACGCATGATCACGTTGTCGATGGTGCCGCCGTAGAAACCGGCCGCTGCGCCAAGGCTTCCGCCCAGGACCAGGGAAATGGACACTGCCACAACGCCTACGCTTAAGGATACTCTGGAGCCGTGTACCAGACGGGCCAGGATATCACGTCCGAATTCGTCGGTTCCCAGCCAGTGCTCTGCGCTGGGGCCCTGGAGACGGATCTGGGTATTCTGCTTGATAACAACTGTATCATAGTCAAACAGCACGTCTGCAAAAATCGAGATCAGGACCAGGAAGACCACTACTGTAAGTCCGATCATGGCCATTCTGTTCTTTTTTAAACGCCGCCACGTCTCTTTAAACTGACCACGCTTCTTGGTGGCCGTGCCAGCCTGTGCGGCGCTGTTGTTCGTCGTTGCCATACGCTGCCTCCTTATTTCTTCTTATACTGTGCTTTGATCCTCGGATCGATATACGCATAGAGCAGGTCCACGATCAGGTTGATAACGCTGAACGTGATCGTCAGCATGACGATACATCCAAGAACCATGGGGGCGTCCTTACTCTTAATGGAGTCTACCACCAGACGGCCAACTCCCGGCCATGCGAATACCGTCTCTGTCAGCGTTGCACCGCCTAAAAGAGAACCAAACTGAAGGCCGATAACGGTAACAACGGGGATCAGGGCATTCTTTAAGGCATGCTTCCGGATCACAGTCTTTTCCGGAACACCTTTTGCCCTGGCTGTACGGATATAGTCCTGACGGATAACCTCCAGCATGGAGGAACGGGTCATACGGCAGATAAGGGCCGCGTCGCCGGTTCCCAGGGTAATGGCAGGCATGATATAACTCTTCCATCCGCTCATACCGCCCGAGGGAAGGATCCCCAGATTCAGCGAGAACACGATGATGAGCATTAAGCCCAGCCAGAAGTTCGGCGTCGCCACACCTAAAAGGGCTGCGACCATTCCCACGTTATCCACAGCGCTGTACTGCCTGGTGGCGCTGATGATACCGATGGGAAGAGCGATGGCTACGGCCACCAGGATAGACCAGAAGGCCAGCTTCGCTGTATTGGGGAAAGAAGACATGATGGTCGTAAATACGGGACGCTTTGTGGAATAGGATACGCCCATGTCGCCATGGAGAAGGTTCCACATATATTTTCCGTACTGGACGATCACGGGCTTATCAAGGCCCAGGTCTTTTCTGACTGCTTCGATGGTCTGGGCATCTGCGCCCTCTCCTGCGATGATCGCAGCGGTATCGCCTGGTGACAGGCTTAAAATGAAGTAAACCATAAAGGTAACACCTATGAGAACCGGGATAAGCATTACCAGACGTTTCAGTATGTACCTGCTCATTTATACCTTCCATTCCGCCGCTAAACGGCTTTTTTCTGATAATTATGTCTTTTTTAATGGGGGCAGGTCCAGGACCCGCTCCCCATCTCAGTTTTTATTCAATTTTTGAAAAAGCGATTACTTTGCGTAATGGCAGTTGCCCAGATAGTGGCTTGCGCCCTTGTGGAGCTTGAAGCCCTGTAAGTCTGCGCGGACGCCTACGTTGTCGTTCTTATAGTAGAATGGGCACCACGGAGACAGATCGTGAAGGTAGATCTGAAGCTCTTTATAGTATTCCATACGCTGTGCATCATCATTCTCCTGGGCCGCTTTCATAATCAGTTCATCCACAGTAGCATCCGTCATGAACGCACGGTTTCCGGTGGCTCCATGATTGGAGGAATGGAATAACTGGTACGTACTTCCGTCAGCATCGAACGTGCCGTTGGACCATCCAAGGATGAACATTTCGTGCTCGCCTGCATTTAATGCATCCAGGAATGCGCCCCATTCCATTGTGGAGATATCTACAGTGATGCCGATCTCAGCCAGCTGCGCCTGTACCATCTGTGCGGAACGGGTACGAACGTCTCCGTTTACCCAGAGCTGGCAGGAGAAGCCGTCGGGATATCCAGCCTCAGCCATAAGCTCTTTTGCCTTTTCCGGATCGTAGGGATAAGCCTCTACCTCGTCGGTCCAGCCAGGGATCGTATTATTGATATAGCTGTTGGCAACGGTTCCGCGGCCTTCTACGATGGTATCCACTAATGCCTGCTTGTCGATTGCGTAGTTGATGGCCTGACGGACTTTCTGATCCTTAAAGTGCTCTTTTGTCACATTCATGCCCAGATACTCGATGGAAGAGGACGGCTGGGATAAAAGCTTCACATCGGAATTTGCCTCGATGTTGGAGCAGTCGGTAGGGTCCACGTTCCATACCAGATCAACCTCACCAGTCTCCAGGGCAATGGCGCGGGCGCTGCCCTCGGGGATCACACGGCAGGTAATGGATGTGGTAATTGGCTCCTCCCCCCAGTAATTGGCGTTTTTCTCCAGTGTATAATGATCGTTGGGAACCCATTCCTTTACAGTGAATGGACCGGAACCAACCGCATTATCTGCATCGCCGTAGGCCTCGCCGGCTGCTGTCACGGCCGCTTCCTGCACGATACTTAAGTTGGAGTTTGCAACGATGGATTTGAACGGAGCATAAGGTTCTGTTAATTTGATCGTTACCTGGTGCTCGTTGTCCACAACTACTTCTTTCACCTTGGAAGTATTGCTCTTTGTCTTCGGCATATTCTTTGCACGGTCAAAGGTAAATTTAACGTCGTTGGCTGTCACCGGAGTCCCATCGGACCATACGGCATCTTCTCTCAGCTTGAACACAAAGTCTGTATCATTCACCAGCTCATAGCTCTCTGCCAGGTCCGGAACCAGCTCTCCCTCGTCGCTGATATCAAGCAGCGTGCTGTATACGTGCTTGATGATCACGGATGTGGTAGTGTCCTGCTGGCCTGCCGGGTCCAGGGTCACGATATCTGCGCCCATGGCAAAAGTAATATCGGTCTTTCCAACCTCGCCGGAACCGGAAGCTGCCGCATCTCCGCCAGCTGCTGCGGAGCCGGTGTCTCCTCCGGCTGCTGCGGTCGTTTCATTTCCGCCGCCACCGCCGCATGCCGTAAGGACCATTGTGGCTGCAAGAGCTGCTGCCGCTGCTCTGACTGCATTTCTTTTTCTCATAAACGTAATCCTCCTTTTTATAGTAATACCGTTTTCTTATGGCATTAATCATATCAGTATTGCACAATTTTGTCAATATTTTTATACATATATTGTATTCTTTTGCATATTTTTCACAATCTCGCGCCTCCAGTATAGTGCATTTGCTATACTGGAATGATACTTTTTCAACAAGTCTTGTGTCTTTTGTATATCACCTTCCCAGGATTTTGTCCATCCTGGCTATACACCGTTTCCCGGCCTGTCCCCTCTCCTGCGGCAGAAGCCCGTTTTCCTCCCCAGGGCGGTCCCGCGCGGAGCTGTTTCATACTGTGGGACGTACTTTCCCGCAGCACAAAAACAGCGGGGCCCATCCGGGGCTCCCGCTGTCTGCCGCATCCATATTCTTTTTACTTACAGGTCCGATCCAGGCGTCCAGGCACCCGGCCCTGGTATCCTCCAGGCACGGTCCCCTTTAGCACTCGATCATGATACTGATGATCTCTTCATTGGTCTTTTTCATTCCGTCCTTGGCGAGACGGCCCACGTTTTGGATGGTGTTCTCCACACCCTTCTTTACGATTCCGTCGCCGCCGTAGAACTGCTGGCCTTTGACGTACATATTATAGCCTAAGATGGCCGCGTCCACAGACTCTGCGATCTTGGCTGCGCAGGAGGCCTTGGCTCCGTCACAGACCATGCCGGAAATAACGGCCAGCGCATTGACCACCGTGTGGATCACGGCATCAAAGTCTCCGCCGTTTAAGTAAGCGATACCGGCTCCTGCACCCGCACCTGCACTGACCGCACCGCAGAAGGCAGAAAGACGGCCGATGGGCGTTTTCTGGTGAATGGTGGTCAGGTTGGAAAGAGCCAGGGCCCGGTACATCTTTTCCTCACCTACATTCAGCTCTTTCGCATAGACGATCACCGGAACAGAGGCTGTGATCCCCTGGTTTCCGCTGCCGGAATTGATGATCACCGGAAGCTCGCAGCCGTTCATCCTGGCATCAGACCCGGCCGCTGCCCAGGCTCTGGCCCTGGTGCGGATGTCATCGCCGTTCATGGCTAAAAGCACAGATCCGATGTTTGCGCCGTAATTGCCCTTTAAGCCCTCTTCTGCAATGGCCATGTTGCAGCGGATCTGGGGATCCAGCACATGCTTTAAGTCCTCCACATCCACAGTATTGATGAAGTCCCAGATATCTTCCATATTTAATAAGGAACGGTCCGTGAGGCCCTCGTTTGTCTCGCCCTCCACCGGCACCTCCTTTAAGATCTCACCGTTCTTCTCGATCAGTACGATGTTGGTATGGAAGTTGACGATCCGGACTCTGGACCATGCTTCCCCTTTATATAAGGTAACGACGATCTCAAATGTAAAGCCATTGTCCACATGCTCCACGGAAATGGGCGTTTTTTCAAGGAACTCCTTCATTTCCGCGATTGCTTCCTTCTCTACACTGGCGATCACCTCCAGCTCCTTGTCCGGATCCCCGGCCACGATACCAGCCGCAGCCGCAGCCGGAATGCCCTTTAAATGGTCCGTGTTGGGCACGATCACCGATTTCACGTTCTTGATGATGCTTCCGCTGGCACCGATTACCACCTTATCCGGCAGCTCTCCCAGCACCTTTCTGGCCACAGCAGCCGCATATGCCAGAGCGATGGGCTCTGTACAGCCCATGGCCGGTCTTAACTCCTCCTCCAGGATCTTAATGTAGGCATTGTACTTTACATTGGTTTTTTCCATGGTTACCCCTTGTCCTTTCTCTAATACAGTTCTGCACGTCTCTCTGTATGGTAAAAAATTCTATTTCCCCATACCCTTTTAGATTAGCATATCATAAAAAAGGATGAAAGTAAATTTTAACGTTTTAAATATATCATTAAATAATTTTAATGATTTGGTATAGGAAGCTCCTCCGGCACCGGACAGTGATATGACGCTCCCTCTGTTTCTCTCCGAAATTCCTCCCATGCCTTTTCCCGAAGCTCCCGCTCTTCCATAAGCCGGATCCCAGCTGCCGCCATGACCTTTGCCCCATAGATCATCCCCTTCCTTCCAATGGAACTTCCGGAACAGGCTGTCACCTGCCAGCTGTGCCCTGGCGCCCCCAGGGCAGAAGTGGCTGTAGTAAAGAAGCCTGTGGGCACCAGATGGGCCACATCTCCCACATCCGTAGAGTCAAAGGTCGTTTCAGCTGTAACCGGAGCCACACCCGTGTATAATTCCGTATCCCCAGGCAGTCCGTTATCCCTTAATGCCTGGTTCCACTGACGTTCTGACAGGCGGTTCAGTTTTTTTGCGAACTCTGTCTCCTCCTGCGTCCATGGCTCCTGTTCTACCGATCTCATAGCCAGATCCAGTGTCTCTGCCAGAACACGGTTTCCTAACATCGGGTAACAGCCTCCCTGATATTCTGTCTGAAGCTCCGTATCTGTCATCATAGCCGCCCCCTTCGCAGCCCGGACCAGCCGTTCACAGACCTGGTCCACAGTCTCCCGTTTGAGAGCCCGGACAAAATACCAGACACTGGCTGTTTCCGGCACAACATTGGGAGCCGCTCCCCCGTCCGTGATCACATAATGGATTCTCACATCTGGCTGTACATGTTCACGCATATACTCAGTACCGGTATTTAGCAAAGAGACCGCATCCAGAGCGCTTCTTCCATTCCAGGGATCAAACGCCGCATGAGCGGAAACGCCCTTATAGTGAAACCGGATTCCGCTGCATCCACAGGACCGGGAAGCCGATGCCCTGTTGACCCGGCCTGGGTGCCAGGCCAGAGCCAGCTCCAGATCCCTAAAACAGCCGCCTCTGGCCATAAACGGTTTTCCTGTAAGCACCTCCTCTGCCGGACATCCATAAAACACTACCGTTCCAGAAAGCTTCCGTTCCTCCATTTCTGCTTTCATACCCAAAGCTGCTCCCACCGTGGCCGCAGCCAGAAGATTGTGGCCACAGCCGTGACCGTATCCATTTTCCACCATCGGTTCCTTATGGTCTGTTGCCTTCTGGCTCATTTGCGGAAGGGAATCGTATTCTCCCAGAAGGCCGATCACCGGGCTTCCGTGTCCCCAGACTGCCCTAAGCGCCGTTGGAACACCTCCGGCTCCGCGCTCCACCTGGAATCCCTCCTGCTCCAGAAGCTCTGCCACCAATCTGGCAGCTATGGTCTCCTGAAACGGCTCCTCCGGATTTTCCCAGATCTGCTGTGCCAGATCTTCCAGTCTTTTTCTTTTACTGCTGATTTCTCTCGCAAAAATTTCTCTGTCCATTGTCGCCTCCCACAGCCTGCAGCCACCCTTATGCATTTTCCTTTAAAATCCCCAGTTCACCATGGAAAACCGGATAAAATGTATTTACAAACAGCTCCCTGATTCCCTCGTTGGTATAAAAACTCCAGAGCGGTTCCTGCTCTGGATCCAGAGCCAGGGGATAATTCAGATCCACAAACTCCCGGTTCACCGGCTCGTTCTGCTCCTTTGCCTGCTCCTGGATCCGTCGGGCCGCATCATGTGCCAGAGCCTTCAGTCCTCCCCCAATGGCTGCCTTTCCCGCGTCGCCCAGCATCTCCTCTGCTGTGGATGCCAGATGATAATAAAGCTTGATGAACAGTGTGCTGAATCCACTCTTTCCATACGCCTGGGGAATATCTGCCGAGGGTCCGGCGTATCCAGGATCATATTGTTCAAAACACACCGGTTTTAATTCCTCCGGAAGATTCTCTGGCCGCAGCACCACATTGAAGGCACAATATTCATCTTCCTTCTGGGTCAGGGTTTTCGCCAGATTTACCTTTGTGTATCCATAAGCATAGGAACTGTAACAGGCATTATGGAATTCCTCACAGTACATCCTTCCTATCTCCATAAAACCATATTTCTTCCAAATTTCCGCCATTGGACAATAGAGCGTATGGGAAACCCGCTCCTCTGGATTCAGCTCCTGCAATTCCCGCTTAAACCGGGGATCTGGAGGAAGATCCGGACCTACTGCAAACAGGCTGTGCATATTGATCTTGACTCCGGCGTTCAAGTGTTTGTTGCGGAGCGTTTCCGCTCTGTCCCTTCCAAACCTCCTGGTTCCCTCCCTGGCTGTTTTCTCTCCCTGCTCCCCAAAATGCTCTATGAGACTTTTGACCAGGAACGGATAGAGGAGTGTATAATTATCATCCAGATTCATGATCTGTATTTCTTCCTTACTGTAGTACATGGTCCCCTCCTATAAACATAATTTTTTTCTTAGCCGGCTGACCAGGCGGCTTTCCAGAAGCCGGAAAGCTGCCGCTCCTGAACTTTCCTCCCGGCATTCCTGTGTCTGCCCCGGAATCTCCACCGGAAAATAAAGACTTACAAATGAGTCATCCAGAGCGGATCCTGTATGCTCTGCCTCTTTTTTCAGGGTCTTAACGGCATCCTCCAGGAACTGGTCCAGGCCATCTGCCAGAGCTGCCAGTCCATCCTGGCCTAAAAATTCCTCTGCCGCCGCAGCCAGATGACCGTACAAAAGAAGGAAACGGTCTTCTACCGGATACTGTCCTGAACGTCCACTTTCCTCTCCCCTGTTTCCAAAACATTGTTCCTTCTGGTCCTCATCCATGTTGGCCGGACGGAGATAAAATGCAAACCGACAGAAAAAGTCCCTATCACATGTCATGGAATTAGAAACATTCGCCTGCCCCCGCCCATCTGTATACGCATCCAGAAGGCTGTGGGCCAGTTCTTCACAATAGCATCTGCCCGCCTCGGTACAATCCTCTCTTTTCCAGACCTCTGCCAGAGGGCAGTGATACACCTCTTGAAGCTGTACCTCCTCTGTATCTTTTATAATGTTTCTTTTAAAGCGTGGGTCTGTACCGCAGCAAGGCTCCATTTGGAACAGGGTATGAAGATTTGTTTTCTTCCCAAGTTCCAGATACGCTTTTCGGATTCCTTCACCCAGATCCCTTCCATAACGGATCACAGCCTCCCTGACAGCCCGCTCACCCCGTTTTCCTCCGGCTTCCATCATTGATCGGGCAATAAATCCATACATTTTTGCAAAATAATCAAACTTATTCTGAAATTTAATTTCTTCCAAATTATTCATATGTTCCTCCAGGATCCTTTTATTCGTTTAAAAAGCAGGCATTAAAATGGCCGGGAGCAATCTCCTTTAACTGTGGTTCCTCCGAATGACACCGGCTGCTGGCATAGGGGCACCGGCTGGCAAATCTGCAGCCAGGCTTAGGATCCACCGGAGAGGTGATCTCTCCCTTTAAGAGGATCCTCTTTCTCTGATTATGGATACTGGGAACCGGAATGGCTGACAGGAGCGCCTGAGTATATGGATGGACTGGATTCCGGAACAGTTCCTTTGCCGGTGCTTTTTCGATCAGACGGCCCAGATACATCACTGCAATATCATCTGCAAAATAATGGACCACTGATAAATCATGGGTGATGAACATATAGGTCAGTCCCATCTTCTCCTGGAGTTCATCCATCAGATTTAAAATCTGTGCCTGGATCGAAACGTCCAGGGCGGAAACTGGTTCGTCGCAAACAATAAACTGTGGATTTAAGGCCAGGGCCCTGGCAATACCAATTCTCTGTCTTCGCCCTCCATCCAACTCATGAGGATATGCATTATAGAGCCGTTCAGCCAGGCCCACGATCTCCATGATTTCCGCCACACGCTCCATACGTTTTCCCTTATCTGTGATAATCCCATTGAGTTTCAGCGGCTCTGCAATGGTTTCACTGACAGTTTTTCTCGGATTTAAAGAAGAAAACGGATCCTGGAAGATGATCTGCATCCTGGTCCGCATCCTCCTCATCTGGTCCTTTCCCAGTGAACGGATATCCTCACCATCAAACAGAATCTCCCCCTCAGTGGGTTCCACGATCCTTAAGATCGCACGGCCAGTGGTGGATTTTCCACATCCAGATTCTCCCACTACTCCCAGGGTCCTTCCCCGGTCAATGGTAAATGACACATCATCCACTGCATGCAGCATTCCTTTAGGTGTTTTAAAATATTTTTTAAGGTTTTTTACCTCAAGCAACGGACTGCTGGAATTGCTCATCTCCACTTCTCCTCCTTATCCCCGATATTCTGCTCATTATAAAGGTGACATTCCACAAAATGAGTCTCGTTCCGGTATACCTTAGGTGGTTTTTTTGTCCGGCATATCTCCATGGCATGGTCACATCTGGGATAAAACGGACATCCCAGGGGCAAGTCCGTGGGATCCGGCATCAAGCCACGGATAGGCTTCAGCTTTTCCGCCTGGTTCTCAATGTTGGGGAGGGAATTGAACAGCCCTTCTGTATATGGATGTCTGGTATTATCAAACACATCTGCCAGCGTCCCATGCTCCACAACACGGCCCGCATAGACCACAGATACCTCGTCACAGATTTCTGCCACAATTCCCAGATCATGGGTGATCATCAGCATGGACATTTCATATTTTTCCTTTAACCCCTTCATCATCTCCAGAACCTGGGCCTGGATCGTCACATCCAGAGCCGTAGTAGGCTCGTCCGCGATCAGAAGTCCCGGTGTACAGGAAAGAGCAATGGCGATTACAACTCTCTGTTTCATTCCTCCAGAAAACTGATGAGGATATTCCTTTGCCCGTTCTCTGGGAATTCCTACCATTTCCAGCATTTCCTCTGCTTTCTTTAAAGCATCTCCATGATTTAATCCTTCATGGATCTTAATGGCCTCTGCAATCTGATCCCCCACAGTCATAACAGGATTTAATGAAGTCATGGGATCCTGGAAGATCATAGCCACTGCATCCCCACGGATCTGATCCATCTCCTTGTCTGTCAGTGCACGGAGATCCTTTCCATTTAAGAGGATTTCCCCGCTTACGATCACTCCCGGAGGACTAGGGATCAGTCCCAATACTGCCAAGCCGGCCGTAGTCTTTCCAGCTCCTGTCTCCCCCACAAGGCCCAGGGTCTTTCCCTTTTCAATAGAAAGGCTTAAACCGTTCAATGCCTGTACCACACCACTGCGTGTCCGGTATTCCACCACAAGATCTTTAATTTCAATCGTCTTTTCCGCCATAATGTCCTCCTATTTCAGTCTCGGGTCCAGAGCATCCCGCAGCCCGTCTCCCAGAAGATTCAGCGCCAGGATCGTGAGCATGATGGCAAGACCTGGAATAAAGGTCAGATAACTGTAATCCCGGATATAATTTCTTCCAGCCGACAAAAGTGCTCCCCACTCCGGCGCTGGCGCCTGTACGCCCAGGCCCAGAAACGAAAGGCCGGCGGTGTTGGAGATCATAGCTGCAACCCGGAGTGTCGTCTGTACAATGATAGGGCCAATGCAGTTGGGAAGGATATGACTGAAAATGATTGTTCCATCCTTCGCCCCAATGGCTCCGGCCGCCTCAATGTACTCTACTTCCCGGACTGTAAGAACAGAGCTCCTGACAATCCTTGCAAAGGTAGGGACTGCTGACAGAGACAGTGAAATAATAAGATTCGTAGTACTGGCTCCCAAAGCTGCCACAATGACCATGGCTAAAAGCGTCATGGGAATGGCCAGAAAAATATCCGTAATCCTCATTATTATCTCATCCAGGAGTCCGCCGTAATATCCGGAAACAGCACCCAGAATGCCTCCAATAATCAAGCTGGCCAGCACAGAAACAAAACTTACGGACAGAGACAGCCTGCTGCCATGAACCACTCTGGCCAGAAGATCCCTTCCATATTCATCTGTACCAAAGAGATGTTCTGCTGAAGGCCACTGGAGCCGCTCAGAAATGTTCTGCTCCACAACCTGGCTTTCGTAATCGAACAGCAGATCTGCGGAAAGTGATACCCCCACCAGAAGGATCAGGAAGATGAGTCCGGCCATGGCGGCCTTGTTCCGCACCAGGAGAGACATGACCTCTCTGACCGGGCTTACCTTCTTATATTTTTTTGAAAGGTCAGATGATGTATTTCCCATAATTGCCTCCTGTTTTATGAATACATTGCTTTGATTCTTGGGTCTACAAATGCATAAAGAAGATCCACCAGAAGGTTGACCACAGAAAAGCAGACCGTCATGACAACCATGCACCCTAACACCATTGGCACATCGCGTGAGCTGATAGATTGTACCATCAGTCGGCCGATTCCCGGCCAGGCAAATACGGTTTCTGTGAGAACGGAGCCGCCTAAAAGCTGTCCCAGCTGAATACCACAGACTGTTATCGTGGGAATCAGAGCATTCTCAAAGGCATGCTTTACAATAGCATCCCGTTTGGGAACTCCTTTCGCTCTTGCTGTCCGGATATAATCCTGGCGTACTGTCTCCAGCATAGAGGATCTGGTCGTTCTGGCAATGGAGGCCATATTCATAAACCCCAGGGAAATAGCTGGAAGCACATAACTTTTCCAGCCATCAGCCCCCTGGACCGGGAACCACCCCAAATTTAAGGAAAATGCCAGTACCAAAAGTAGTGCCAGCCAGAAAATGGGCATGGAAACACCCACCAGAGAAATCACCATGCTGATATTGTCAAAAAATGTATTTTGTTTGACTGCAGCCAGGATCCCCAGAGGAATTGCCAGGAGAATCGAGACAATACCAGCTACAATGGATAGGTTAAATGTATATGGGAACCGTGAAAACACTTCGTCCGCCACAGGGCGTTTCGTTGCATATGATGTTCCCAGATCGCCTTTGCAGAAATTGACCATATATCTTACATACTGGACGATGACCGGATCATTTAATCCCATCTCTTCCCGCAGTTCCTCCACCTGTTCCTGGGTGGCTCCCTCGCCCAGGAGCAGTTTTGCCGCATCTCCCGGAGCCAGCTGCATTACCATGAAAACAAAAAAGGTCACTCCCAATATCACGGGAATCAGCGAAAGCAGACGCCTGATTATAAATTTGATCATAGCTTCCTCCTCATAAAACGCTGCCGGTACAGACGGAGAGGCCGTCCGCTGCAAAAACCTTTTCTGGCTCCTGCAGCATTCCGGCCGCCTTCACATCCGGCTATTTCCAGTACATGTCATTGAAGCCCACATATCCCGTAGCGCTGGCTGTCACACCGCCCAGATCCGCAGAATATGCCCGGAACATCAATGGCTGATACAGGGAGATCTGAGGTGCCAGTCCGTTTACAGTTTCCACAATCGTTTTGATCTTTCCGATACGCTCTGTATCATCAATGGTAGATTCAGCATCACGGACCATTTTATCTACTTCTTCGTCTTTTAAGGAACCTGGATATGTCAAGGCACGGTCCGAATGGTACCTCTGTACATAGGTCAGGGAGTTGGACGGAGACCAGGAAGAAATCAGTCCAGTGTAGTTTCCAGCCTCCCAGTCTGCAAAGTATGTAGCCGTATCGGTAGAAACCACCTCCACCTGGATGCCCAGTTTAGAAAGATTACTCTGGATGACTGTGGCCACAGCTACCTTCGTCTCATTGGAACAGATGATCGGGAGAACAATGGATGATGGATCACCGCCCCATTTATCCAGGTATTCCTTTGCCTTATCCAGATCATAAACCGCAGCCCCTGCATCAGTATCTCCTTCATAGCCCATGGCAATAGCAGTATAGTTGGAGGCTCCATAGCCATTTAACGCAGCTGCAATGACATCCTCTCTATTAATTCCGTAATTAATGGCCTGGCGGACATTGACATCATTAAATGGTTCTTTCTCCAGATTAATGCCCAGGAAAAAGTTCTCCACACTGGTAATTTCCTTGACCTCAAATTTCTCATCTGATTTCAGCCGTTCTACGTCTGCACTGGGAACATCATACACAAAATCCACTTCTCCAGCCTCCAGGGCAATGGTTCTGGAGGTTCCCTCCGGAATAATCTTAAACACCAGATTCGGAATAGATGCCTTTCTCTCTGCATCAAAGTATTCTTCAAAGCCTACGAAATTCAAAGAATCCCCATACTGCCAGGATACAAACTTATATGGACCAGTACCAACAGGTTCGCTGTTGAAGTCATGACCGCTCTCGATCAGTTCTTCTGGAACAATAAAATTATAATGATAGGCCAGGTCAGCCGGAAGGCCTGCATAGGGCACCTCTGTCACAATCTTCACAGTCTTGTCGTCCACCGCTTCTATTGTTTTAATGTTTCTCGTATAATTAGCGCTTCCTGGGAAAGTTTTTGCCCATTCGATACTGGCAGCCACATCCTGGGCAGTACAGTCGGAACCATCATGGAATTTAATCCCATCCTTTAAAACAAATGTCCATTCTGTCTCATTTTCCACCGTATAGCTTTCTGCCAGATCCGGAACCACCTCCAGCGTTTCATGATCCACCCGCATCAGACCATTATAAGTAAGAAGATTCATGTAAACTCCTACGATCGAATCATGGTCACAGGTGGTAAGGGACGGGGGCTCGCTGGTCAGAGCCACCGTCAGCGTATCCTTTTTTTCTCCTCCGCTTTCTTCATTCTGCGCTCCGACCGTCTCCCCATCCGACGGTGCGGGATTTTTTGTACTGCACCCCGCTAATGAACCCAGGGACAGCGCTGCCGTCATACACAGACACAACAGTTTTTTCATTTTCCTCATAATCCACTTTCCTTTCTCCGACTCTGTTACAGATGCGCATACTGTAATTACTTAATTATGTCGTTTTTTAGTAATTATTTGTAAATTTATTATAGCAGTTGACGGTTACATATGCATAATATATAATTCTGGTAATCGTTATTGGAATATCCGATAGTATTATCTACAATTTTTGTATTCAGGAGGTTTCTTGTGACATTAAACCAGTTGAAATATGTGATTGAAATTGCCAGAACTGGCTCCATCAATAAAGCTGCCAGCAACCTTTTTATCTCCCAGCCTGTGCTGTCAGCCTCCATTAAGTCTCTGGAGACCGAATGCGGGAAACCACTGTTTTCCCGTTCCAACCGTGGGATCGAGCTGACACCTTTCGGAAAGGTATTTCTCTCCTATATCACACCGATCCATATGCAGCTTTGCCAGCTGGATGACATGATCTTTAAAGAGCAGAAAAAACCCCAGCACCATCTTACCATCGCTAGCAATGGATTCCATTTCATCAGTAATATCTGTTCGGAACTCTATAAAAAATACCAGTCCGAAGGCATCAAACTGGAGTCCCGGGAGGCCTTTGGTATCGAAGCCTTAAATCTGGTTTCCAACCAGATTGCAGAAATTGGAATCATCCGCCAGTGGAGCTGCTATAAAAATCTGTATTCCAGCCAGTGCCGCGCCTTGAATCTGGAATATTATCCCATTACCCGGTTAAATATTGCCGTCACTGTCGGTACCGGGAGTCCTCTTTTTTACCGAAAAGAAAGCTCCATCTCCCGGGACATGCTGAAGCCTTATCCCATGGTCATGTATGACTATATGGACTCGGGTCCCTTTGCAGATATTTTCGAAAAGCTGAAGCTGTCTGGATCCGGCAGTCGGATTGTCACTTCATCACGTTCTGTGATCTATGAAATTCTGGAACACTGTGATGCCTGGTATCTTAACTCCAACTATACCTATTCTATTCCTGTGGAGGAGATCAACAAAGCGGCACATCATCAGAAAACACTCACTCTGTCCGACTGTGACATTACCTCTGAAATCGGCTGGGTAAAAAGCAAAGAACTTCCTCTTTCCCCCCTGGCCGAAGAAGCTATTAAAATGATCCGGGATCTGCTGATTCCCAATACCTGGGAACTTTCCGGACGAATAAAAGGATAACGCTATGGAATTACGCGAGATCGCCGCCTTCCTCCAGGTGGCACAGCTAAAGAGCTTTTCAAAGGCCGCCCGGGCCCTGGGCTATTCCCAGGCGGCAGTCACCATCCAGATCAAGCAGTTAGAGCAGGAGCTTGGGATCCATCTGTTTGACCGCATCGGAAAACAGACCATCCTGACCCATCAGGGCATGGTCTTCTATGACCATGCCGCCGCCGTCATGCGGGAGATCTCCTGCGCCAGGGCCGCAGTGACCGAAAGCCAGGAGCTGACCGGGGCCCTGACCATCGGGACCATCGAATCCATCTGCGCCTCCATCTTCCCGGATCTTATGGAGGCCTTCCATAAGGCCCACCCAAAGGTAAAGGTCAGCATGGTCCTGGACTCCCCGGACGTGCTTCTGGACCGGATGAACCACAACGCCATCGACTTCGTGTACCTTCTGGATCAGAAGATCTACGACCACCGCTGGGTCAAGGTCCTGGAGGAGCCGGAGGACATTGTCTTCGTGGCCTCCTCCGCCCATCCCCTGGCTGGCCGGAAAGCCCTGGAGCTTAAGGAGCTCCTTCCGGAGCCCTTTCTCTTAACTGAAAAGGACGCCAGCTACCGGTTTGTTCTGGACCGGTATCTGACGTCCATGGATCTGCGGATCGAGCCGTTTTTAGAAATTGGAAACACGGAATTTATCATCCGCCTGCTGAAAAATAATGCCGGGATCTCCTTTCTGCCGGAGTTTTCCATTAAAAACGAAATATCGGCAGGACATCTGGCCGTCCTGCCGGTAAAGGATTTTCATATGCATATCTGGCGTCAGATCCTCTATCACAAGGATAAATGGGTCACCAGGGAGATGGACGCCTTCATCCGCCTGGCCCAGGAAGCGCCCTAAGCCCTTTTTTCTGCCCTCAGGCTCCGGCCCCCGGCCCACACCAGGGCCAGGGTGATCAGAAGGAGAAGGCCGCTGACTCCGATGGTCAGATCGTAGCTTCCGGTGAGATCATAAAATTTTCCAAACCAGGTATTAAAGGGAGACACCAGAAGAGTCCCGAACATGGTCACATAGGAATAGGCCGTCCCATAATCCTCGCCTTTCCAGAACAGCTTACAGAACAGCGGAGCCATCACGGAGGACAGAGGAGGCGTGATCCCGTAAAGGAGGGCTCCCGCCATGACGCTGGCCGGAAATCCCAGGAGCAGAAGGACGTGGCCGATCTCTGACACCAGGATTGAAAGCTCAAAGGTACGGACCGCCCCGAACACGTCGCTGGCCTTTCCAAGAAACAGCTTGCTGGACATGTTTCCAAGGAGCGCCATGGTGGTCATCATGGCCGCAGCGACCATGGGAAGGCCCGCATCCAGGCCGCAGGAGGTCAGGAACATGTTCAGATAAGAGCCGGCCAGGGCTCCCGCATAGGCCAGAAGCGCCAGGTAAAAGACCGGCTGCTTTGCCAGGGATGCCAGGGAAAGTCCCTTTTCCGGACCAGCCGCTGCGGCTGACGGACCATTCTTTCTGACATCCGGCCTTTCTCCGGAAGCAGCCGCTGTTTCCGGAAGCTCCTCCGCCCCATAGGGGAGCATCCCCTTATCCGACGGCCGGTTCCTTAAGACAAACAGGGAGACCGGAAGGATCAGGACGATGCTGGCCGCCCCGATGATCCCGTAGCTGGCCCGCCAGCCCAGGGCCGGGATCATAAAGCCCAGGGCGCTGCTCCCCATCATGCCCATGAGGCCGGAAAATGCGGCGGAGATCCCCACAGCCATTCCTGCCTTTTTGTGGAACCAGTTATTTAAAAGGATGGGGGCCGCGATCATGCACAAAAATGAGGACGCGATCCCCTGGATCATACCGGCCGCATACCACTGCCACAGCTCTGTGAAGGTCCCCATGGCCATATTGGAGACGCCGAACACCACTGCCGCCGCGCTGATGACCGCACGCACGTCCAGCTTCTGGAAGCTCTTCGCCACAAATGGAAGGACCAGAGCAGAGCTTATGGAATAAAGCATCCGGTAAAACGTAAATTTCCCCATCTCAAATCCCAGATCCTGGCACACCGGAGAATAAAACACCCCGGAGCAGTTATTGATCAATCCCAGGCTGGCTCCCTGCATGATACAGCAGCCAGCCAGGATGAACCAGGCATAATGGATCTTTTTTCTTCCCTTTTCCATGTCCGTAAGACTCCCCTATCTCTTTCTGTTAAAAAGCAGCTTCCCGGCACACTGATCCGGATCCGACCGCCACATACACGTTTTGCAGTACAGGCATTTCCCTGGATCCCGTCCCGCCTTCACATCGCTGGCCCAGTTATAATTCACTAAAACACCGCGGCCGATGTTGACCATATCCGCCCCGGTCTGACTGAGAACGGCCTCTGCCGTCTCCCCGTCCTGGATTCCGTACACAGCAAAAACAGGAACCGACACCGCGGCCCTGATCCGTTCTGCCCCGTAAATGGCCTCTGCAAAGGGATAGCCCTGCGGCTTCTCACGCACAGCTTCCTTATCAAAGCCATAGGACACGTTTATAAAGTCGATGCCCATGGCCTCCAGCTTTTTAGCATGGGCCACACCGTCGGAAATTTCCGGCTCAAAGGCCCCCAGACGGATCCCCACCACAAATTCCGGCGGCGTCACCTTCCGGATCCCGTCGATGATATTTTTTACGATCTGCATATCTTCCGCATTATACAGATCTGTCCTCCGGTTCACCCGGCGGTTAAAAAACTGGCACAGCAGGTAATTGTGGCAGCCATGGAGCTCCACGCCGTCGTAACCGGCCTCATATGCCCTTCTGGCTGCTTCTATGAAATCCCCTTCGATCTTCTGGATCTCCTCCACAGAAAGCTCCCGCCCATGGCGCTCCCTTCCCTTAAAGACCAGGGAATAATCGCTGGGACATACGGGATCCTCTGTTTCAGACACCACCCCGGCGTGATGGATCTGTAAAAGCAGAGGGACGCCCTCTCCGTGGACTGCCTCCACGATCCGCTTAAGCCCCGGCACATGGGCATCGCTCCAGATCCCCAGCTGGTCCCGGCTTAAACGGCCATTTTCACTGACACAGGTGGCCTCCTGGATGATGAGCCCAGGTCCTCCCTTTGCCATGGCCCGGTAATGCTCCACGTTCCTATCCACCACCATGCCGCTTTCATCGCTCCATCCAAAGCAGACCATGGGCGGCACGCAGATCCGGTTCTGGATCTCCAGATTTTTCAGCTTCCATGCAGTAAATAATCGTTCCATTTTCCCCTTCCTTTCCATATATTCATATCGGTCATAACTTAAAATTATATTATATCACATTTTTCGCATTTTTCATAGATTTTTTTCATCTTTTTTCCATAAAAAACTTGAAGTCTGCGGAAGAACTCATTATAATGGAAAAAAATAATTACCGGCCGCAAAAAAGCCCCGGAGGCTCCATTTCCGGCAAAAGCGGCAGAACGGAGGAAAAATCTATGGCAGCAAAAAACATCGACTGGGCCAATCTCGGATTCGGCTATATGAAAACCGATTACAGATACGTTTCCAATTATAAAAACGGCTCCTGGGACCAGGGAGCCCTGACCACCGACGACCAGATCCTCTTGAATGAGTGCGCCTGCGTATTCCAGTACGCCCAGACCTGCTTTGAGGGCTTAAAAGCCTACACCACCGAGGACGGCCATATCGTCACCTTCCGCCCCGACTTAAACGGCGAGCGGATGGAAAACTCTGCAAAGAGACTGGAAATGCCCGTATTCCCCAAGGAACGCTTCGTGGAGGCCGTTACAAAGGTCGTAGAGGCCAACGCCGATTATGTGCCGCCCTTCGGCTCCGGTGCAACCCTCTATATCCGTCCCTATATGTTCGGATCGGATCCCGTCATCGGCGTAAAGCCTGCCAGCGAATACCAGTTCCGCACCTTCTGTACGCCGGTGGGCCCCTACTTTAAGGGCGGTGCAAAGCCCATCACCATCCGCGTCTGCGACTTTGACCGGGCAGCCCCCCACGGCACTGGCCATGTAAAGGCCGGTCTGAACTATGCCATGAGCCTCCACGCCATCGTGGACGCCCACCAGCAGGGCTATGATGAAAATATGTATCTGGACGCTGCCACAAGAACAAATGTGGAGGAGACCGGAGGAGCCAACTTCATCTTCGTTACAAAGGACAACACCGTGGTGACTCCCAAGTCCGACAGCATCCTTCCGTCCATCACCCGCCGCTCCATCCTCTATGTGGCCGAGCATTACCTGGGCTTAAAGGCAGAGGAAAGAGAAGTTCCCTTTGAGGAAGTGAAGGAATTTGCAGAGGCCGGCCTCTGCGGGACCGCCGCAGTGATCTCTCCCATCGGAAAGATCGTGGACCATGGAAACGAGATCTGCCTGCCCAGCGGCATGGAAAAAATGGGTCCCGTCACCCAGAAGCTTTACGATACCCTGACCGGCATCCAGATGGGCCGCATCGAAGCGCCCCAGGGCTGGATCCATGTGATCCGGTAAAAGGGAATACCAAAATGCAAAAAACCGTTGTTTTACAGACTGGCTGCTCTCCCTGCCATACCCCCTGTAAAACAACGGTTTTCTATTTACTGGTCCAGGACCCCCGGACCCTCCCGCAGATCTGCGATCCTTACGGTATAGGCCGTATCGTTGCCCCTTCTGTCCCTGGCATAAAACGTATAAACGCCCGCCTGGTCGATGCGGAAGGCGGCAATGTCACGGTCACTGACTGTAAAGGACTGGCAGTCCTCCCTTTCCCGGAACCATTCCGCATTCCGTTCTCCCGGCGCATAATAAAGAACGTCCAGATCCCCGTCAATATCCACGACCCTCACCTTCAGATACAATCCGGCCAGGGTCCGTTCCGTCCGGGCCTCCAGGTGGGGAGCTGTGCCGTTTTCCGGCCTGTGCCCGCCTGCTTCAAAGGCTTTCCCGGAAAGCGTCCCCAGGTCATACCTTAGGGCCGCCCCCACGTTTAACATTCCTCCGGTCTTTACCTTTCCGGAAAGACTGTCCAGGGGAGTCACAGAATTTAAAAGGATCTCCTTCACCTCCGCCGCCCCGATGCCTTCAAAATGGGACCAGACCATGGCCGCCGCCCCGGTGACCATGGGAGCCGCCATGGAGGTTCCTGTCATATAGCTGTATGTGTTTCCCGGCGTGGTACTTAAGATATAGCTTCCCGGCGCAGCCAGGTCCACCGATCCCACGCCGTAGTTGGAGCTTTCGTGGAGTTCTCCCCCGCAGGATATATTGGCTGCGGAGATCACATTGTCCAGCTCATAGGAGGCCGGATAGACCGGCGTCCTGTCGATATCCTTCCCGTCGTTTCCCGCTGCTGCCACAAAAAGCATGGAGGAATCCCGGATGGCGCAGTACAGGGCCTGGTCATTGGTAGGAGAAGTAAGGCTCAGATTGCAGATCGAAGCTCCGTTGTCCTCAGCATAGCGGATGGCCTTGATGAGAGCCGCTGTATTTCCTTCACCGTCCCCGCCTCCCAGAGCCTTCACCGGCATGAGCTTCACCCGGTCCCCCGGGATCATCCCAGAGATCCCAACACCATTGCCGGAGGACGCCCGGATGGTACCGGCCCCGTGAGTGCCGTGGCTGTCCTCGGAGCCATTATAGATCTGGTTATTGTTATGGTAAAAATTCCAGCCGTTCACATCGTCCGCGTATCCGTTTCCGTCGTCATCCAGGCCGTTTCCCGGGATCTCATCCTCATTGACCCAGATAGCTCCCGCCAGATCCTCATGGGAAATATCCACTCCGGTATCAATGACGGCCACCACCACGTCCCGCTTTCCCTCTCCGTAGGAGGCCCAGGCATCGGCCATCCCCACATCGATCCCGGCCGCTGCCCGGATCCGCTCCACCTGGACCAGCATGCCTAAAAGCTCCGGCTCCTCAAAGTGCCAATCCCCGGGCGCCCATGGCTGTCCAAAGGGGTCGTCGTAGACCGCATACCGGTTCTTCTCCTCTTCAATGGAAAAGGTCCCGTCATTATAAAAAGCCCACTGTTCAGAAAAGGACGGATCCCCCGACGCATAAGGCGCGCCGTAGGAAGCCGTCCACGGGAGTCCGGCGGCCAAAAATGCCGCCAGTCCCCCCGACAAGATCCATTTATTCATTTTCAGCCCCTCCGGTCTCCGCCTTCCGGCCTTCCGGTACATTTCCAGCCGTTTCCGCCGCAGGCTCCCCCTCTTCCAATTCAGACGGAACCTGGGTCCGGCTGTCCGTTTCCGGTGCAGCCCCGGACGATTCCCTGGGTGTCTCCGGCCGTTCCATGGCCGCCGGATCCACAGGAGCGCCTCCCATGCGTTTTTTCTCGGGCCGGATCTCCTCCTCCGGTTCCGGGATCCCCTTCACCTGGCGGAAAATCTTCATGAATTCCTTACCAGTGATGGTCTCCTTTTCGATCAGGAAATCCGCGATCTTATCCAAAGCGTCCCGGTTTTCCGAAAGGAGCCGTTTCGCCTCCGCGTATGCGCCCTTTAACATCCGCATCACTTCCACGTCGATCTCCGCCGCCGTGGCGTCGCCGCAGTTCAATACAGTACGGCCCGTCAGATACTGGTTTTCCTGGGTAGCAAGGCCCATGAGCCCGAATTTCTCCGACATTCCGTACTGGGTCACCATGGCCCTGGCGATCCTGGTGGCCTGCTCGATGTCATTGGCAGCTCCCGTGGTCACCGTATCGAACACGATCTCCTCCGCTGCCCGGCCGGCCAGGGATACCACCAGCATGGCCTCCAGCTCTTTTTTCGTATTTAAGAATTTCTCTTCCTCCGGCACCTGCATCACATAGCCCAGTGCGCCCATGGTCCTGGGCACGATGGTGATCTTCTGCACCGGCTCCGCATCCTTCTGGAGAGCTGTCACCAGAGCGTGGCCCACCTCATGGTAGGATACGATCCGTCTTTCTTCCTTACTTAAGATCCGGTCCTTCTTTTCCTTACCCACAAGCACCAGTTCCACCGCCTCAAAAAGATCCTTCTGGCATACGGCCTGGCGCCCGTGCTTAACGGCGTTGATGGCCGCCTCGTTCATCATATTGGCCAGATCCGCGCCCACGGCTCCGGAGGTGGCCAGGGCGATTTCTTCAAAGTCCACGGTCTCATCCAGCCGCACGTCCTTGGAATGGACCTTTAAGATATTCACACGGCCCTTCAGATCCGGCTTATCCACAATGACACGGCGGTCAAACCGTCCCGGTCTTAAGAGTGCCGGGTCCAGGATCTCCGGCCGGTTGGTAGCCGCCATCACCAGAAGGCCCTTGGAGGAATCAAAGCCGTCCATTTCAGAAAGGAGCTGGTTTAAGGTCTGCTCTCTCTCGTCGTTCCCGCCAAACCTGGAATCACGGCTCCGTCCGATGGCGTCGATCTCGTCAATAAAGATGATACAGGGAGCCGACTGCTGGGCCTGCTTGAACAGGTCCCGGACACGGGACGCTCCCACGCCCACGAACATTTCCACAAAGTCCGAACCGGACAGGGAATAAAACGGCACCTGGGCTTCTCCGGCCACCGCCTTGGCAAGCAGCGTCTTACCCGTTCCCGGAGGGCCCACCAAAAGGGCTCCCTTGGGGAGCTTGGCGCCGATCTTTGTGTATTTCTGGGGATTATGGAGGAAATCCACGATCTCCACCAGAGACTCCTTGGCCTCGTCTTCACCGGCCACGTCGGCAAAGGTCACGCCGGTCTCCTTCTGGACGTAAACCTTGGCGTTGCTCTTTCCAACGCCCATGATGCCGCCTCCGCCGCCCATACGGCTGAACATCATATACAGCAGTCCGATCATCAGCACCGACGGCAGCACCCACCCAACGATGAAATTGATGATGCTGGAGCTGGCGCTGGTGTCCTCTCCCTCGAAGCGCACACCGCTTTCCAGAAGCCGGTCCGTCAGTTTCAGATCCTGGACCCGGACCGTATAATACTGGATCAGCCTGGAATACTGGGTGGAGCTGCTCTTTGGCACGATCACCAGCCGGCTGCCCGACTCCCGGACCGCCTCCACCTCTCCGTCCTCGATCATCCGGACAAACTCGTCATAGCTGACCTCCTGGCTCTGGCTCTTTTTCAGGGCAGAGTTCATCATGCTGACCACCGCCAGCGTGATGCACAGGACGATCACCATGCCCCAGATCCCCGGGCCTCCCGGCTTCTTTCCATTATTTCTGTTCTGATTGTTGTTATCCATTCTGTCTTTCTCCACTTTTTCTATAACTATATCCTTCGGACATGGCACCCCGATACTTAGACCATTATAAGTTGAGTTTCCCCAGATAGCAATAAAAAAAAGATAAATTTAAACTTTTCTTTGACAAAATCCTTTATTTTTGCCATACTCTACAAAGACACATAAAAACCGCCATCTCATACGGAGGCCTGTTCCATGGAAACTGTGACCCACCCCATTCCTCCCCTTTTTGACGCTTCCTCCAGGATCCTGATCCTGGGCTCTTTTCCATCGGTCAAATCCCGGGAGGGCCTGTTTTTTTATCATCATCCCCAGAACCGTTTCTGGAAGGTACTGGCCGGAGTCCTTGAGGAACCGGTGCCCGGCTCCATTGAGGAAAAGAAAATATTCCTGTTAAAGCACCGCATCGCTCTCTGGGACGTGATCGCCTCCTGTACCATCGAAGGCTCCAGCGACAGCACCATAAAAAATGTGGTCCCCAACGATCTTTCCGGGATCCTTTCAGCCGCAGATATCTCCCGGATCTTCTGCAACGGAGGCGCTTCCTTCCAATATTATAAAAAATACCAGGAGCCCCGGACCGGCCGGGCAGCCGTCCGCCTTCCCTCCACCAGCCCGGCCAACGCCGCCTGGTCCTTAGACCGGCTGATCCGGGAATGGGCCGCCATCCGGGACAGCCTCCATGCATAAACCGCCAGGATCCGCGGAACAATAAGCTGCGGAGGTGATACACATGGACCAGAAGCCTGGAAAAAAGGCGGAAAACAAAGACGAATACGACGTGGATATCCAGTCCTGCTCCGCCATGGACTGCACCGGACTGATCCCGTCTCTGCCCCAGTCCTTTGCGGAGGTGGAGCACTATAACGATCTGTATCAGTTCCTTCCGGAGCATGTGAGTGACCCGGAGGAATAACTATCCCACTGCCCGACCAGAAACCGGAGACGGCCCCTGGCCTGCATCCCCGGCCCACTGCCAGACCAGAAAAGCTGCCCCAGGCAGCCTCCCGGATCTGGCAGAATCTACATAAAATGAGGTGACATCCCCATGTCCATGAATTATGAATCCTGTACCCTGTGCCCCAGGATGTGCGGGGCCGACCGGACCAAGGCCTCTGGCTTCTGCGGCGCGTCCCACCAGATCAAAGCCGCCCGGGCAGCCCTTCACCAGTGGGAGGAGCCGTGTATCAGCGGCACAGCCGGCAGCGGGACCGTATTCTTTTCCGGCTGTACCCTAAAATGCGTTTTCTGCCAGAACTATCCTCTGAGCCATGAAAATTTCGGAAAAGAAATTTCCACAGCCCGGCTCACAGAGATCTTCCTGGAGCTCCAGGAAAAGGGCGCCCACAACATCAACCTGGTGACGGCCACCCAGTATCTCCCGTCCATCCGCCAGGCCCTGGAGCTGGCGCGGCCAGAGCTTCACATCCCCGTGGTCTATAACAGCGGCGGCTATGAGCGGACTGAAACCATCCGGGAGTTTTCCGATTGCATCGACATCTGGCTTCCGGATCTTAAATATTATGACAGCAGCCTGTCTGAAAAATACTCGGCAGCCCAAAACTATTTCTCCATGGCCTCCAAAGCCATAAAGGAAATGATCCGCATATCCGGCGGGCTGGCCTGGGACCCGGAAAACCCGGGGCTTTTAAAAAAAGGCGTAGTGATCCGCCACATGGTCCTTCCCGGAGCAAAGGAGGACTCCATCCGGCTCCTTCACTGGATAAAGGAAGAGCTGCCTCCAGGACAGTTCCTTTTAAGTATACTGAGCCAGTATACGCCGTTTTATAAAAGCAGCCAGTATCCGGAGATCCGCCGCCGGATCACCACCTATGAATATCAGAAGGTCGTGGATACTGCCATCGAACTTGGGCTTACAGACGGATATATGCAGGAAAAAAGCAGTGCAAAAGAAGAATACACCCCGCCCTTTGATCTGAGCGGGATCTGACATGCAAAAATTTAGTGGGTACCGAAAAAGTCACTTACTGATTCTCCCGATACCCACTCTACATTTCGTTGTCCATTGGACGATCCTCACTTTCGAGTTTTTTATCTATATTAAATTTTCTTTCTTCACTCCACCGGTTTTTCGAATTTTTTTCTTCTGTCATTTTTTCTTTTTCATATCGATTATTGTATTTTTCTTATTGATACTTTCTCGTCATATCTTTAAGTAATATCAGATAACCTTTTATGATCCGTTTGTTCCGGTTTTGTGGTTTTCCTATGTTTAGACTTTTATTTTTTTATAAAAGCTAAACGATGACCATGGAGCCGGCCCTCCTCATTGCCGACGAGCCCACCTCCATGCTGGACCCCTCGGGCAAGGCCAACCTGCTGCGGATGCTCAAGGGCCTGCAGAACAGCCGGGGCTTCTCCATGCTGTTCATCACCCACGATCTGGACAGCGCCCTGAAGATCTCCGACCGTCTCTTCCGCCTGGAGGGGGGGACGCTCGCCCGGCTGAACCCCAACGACTACATTCAAGTGCGTTTTGACGGCCTGTTTGACGCGGGCTAGCCCTACGCCGCAGAAAGGACGAATGAATATGGATCGACAAGCCCTCTGGGAGAAATGCGTGGCCTTTCACGGCCATGCGTGCGGCGGCCTGACCATCGGCTTCCAGGCCGCCCGGTACGCCATGGAGCTGCTGGAGCTGGACTTCTCCGCCGACGAGGACGTGGTGTGCATCACGGAGAACGACGCCTGCGGCGTGGACGCCATTCAGGTGCTACTGGGGTGCAGCGTGGGCAAGGGCAACCTGCTCTTTCACCTCCGGGGCAAGCAGGCCTTTTCCTTCTACAACCGGAAGACCGGCAAGGCGGTGCGCCTGGTGCTCCGCCCCACTCCGGCGGAGTACCAGACCAAGGAGGAGCGGTTCCGCTACCTCCAGGACGCCGCCCCCGCGTCCCTCTTCGACGTGAAGCCCGCCGTGCTGTCCCTGCCCGAGAAGGCCCGGCTCTTCCAGTCCCTCCCCTGCGACGGCTGCGGCGAGGTGACGGCGGAGCACCTGCTCCGGCTGGAGAATGGGAAAAAGCTGTGCCTGGACTGCTTCCGGGCCTACAACCGCTTCGACGTGTAAGGAGTCAAACATGACGCTGAACGAGTTTTTCGCAGCCCATCCCAAGTGCGCCCTGGGCTTCTCCGGCGGGGTGGACTCGGCCTATCTGCTGTACGCCGGGGTGCAGGCCGGGGCGGATATCCGCCCATACTACATCAAGACCGCTTTCCAGCCCCGGTTTGAGCGGGACGACGCCCTCCGGCTGGCCGGGGAGCTGGGGGTGGAGGTGATGGTGCTGGAGCTGGACGCCCTGGCCGACCCCCGGGTGGCGGCCAACCCGGCGGAGCGGTGCTACTACTGCAAGCAGAACCTGTTCCGCGCGCTGAAGGCGCGGGCCGCGGCCGACGGGTACACCGTCCTGCTGGACGGCACCAACGCCTCCGACGAGGCCGGCGACCGGCCGGGCATGAGGGCTCTGCGGGAGCTGGAGGTGCGCTCCCCCCTGCGGGAGTGCGGCCTGACCAAGGCGGACATACGCCGCCTGTCCAGGGAGGCGGGCCTTTTTACCTGGGATAAGCCGGCCTATGCCTGCCTGGCCACCCGGATTCCCACCGGGGAAGCCCTTACCGGGGAGGCCCTGGCCCGGGTAGAGGGGGCGGAGGACGCCCTGTTCCGCCTGGGCTATACTGATTTCCGGGTGCGGGTGTTTCATGGGGCGGCGCGGCTCCAGCTTCCGGCCGGACAGCTGGAGCGTAGAAGCAGATTGGGATGCTCGGCACCAGTTC
>OGXZ01000257.1_pt1 | contig 31002 bp, 24 predicted proteins | sample 1576431 | NCBI WGS metagenome assembly OGXZ01 (sample SAMEA3541590, study PRJEB24748) | human gut metagenome | biome: human gut; feature: human-associated habitat; material: faeces | place: China | collected 2012
CTTGTTCCACGCATACCAGTTGAACGGCACACCTGGGCGAATATAAAAACGCCGGCGGCAAATAAAGTTTATCCCGTAGGAAACGAAAAGAATCCGTGTATGCGGATGAAAAATCACTTATTGGATATTCTGTAAATTATATTATCAATTATATATAGCCACTTTTATTACTAACAGAAGTAAATTTTTTGACAGAAAATTTTAAAAGTTCTATTAATTCATTACTTTTGCGATTGGATTCTTACGCCTTAACCATAAGGTAGTAATAGTAATGACTTGCCCTACTAAAGCAATTGGTTAAGAAGCCCGCGCCGAACAGCGTATGAACTTATTTGTTTAAGATAAAATATACGTTGTGGGCATAGGGCGGGAAAGAAGGAATCCAGACATATGAAAGGCGTTTACTAGACGCTTTGTTCTTGACGAACTGAAATCTCGCAAATTACAGTATTGTAGTCTGGAACATAGCAACGGTAGATGCCCAGGGTGTGATTATACGACCATAGGTGTATCGTATAAGCATTGATCGTACTCGTATAAGTATGAAAGATGTGCTATAGATATGCTCGAGGCTTTAAAAAGTATATATCATATCGGCGTGGGCTCTGACGTTGTCTGTTCGACTGCAATAGGCAATGCGAGAGCCTCAGTTCGTGGAATGGACAAAGGATGATTCCACGCTTTTTTTATGTCATGCCGAATTGTTGAATTTTAATTTGGGCGTGCCATGAAATGTTCGATATGTAATACGGATATAAGCGGTCGATATTGGATTGACGCTTGGGGACAAACGATTTGTGCTGACCACAAAATGAATCATTGCTCCACGTGTGGTCGATTTGTTAAACCTACTGATACTCATTTGACAGATGGGCGATGTTTGTGTGCCTATTGCCTTCCTTCCATAGTCCGTCTTCCTGAACATATAGAATGGGTGGAAACACGTGTACGTTCGATTCTTGCCACTCATGGTATTTCGGATATTCCTAAAGATATACCGATTTGTTTGGTTTCTCCAACTGAAATGTCCAAATTGTCTGGTTCTAGACATATAAACTTATCTCAACCCGGGTTGACACGTACATTGAAAACGATGGGACTGTTTTTCAAACATTTTTCTCATCGCATCTATCTTTTTGACTATCTGCCTAAAATTCAATTTGCTGGGGTATTGGCTCATGAGATGCTTCATGTTTGGCAAAATGAAAAAGGTATATCTTTATCTCCAAAGTATACAGAAGGATTTTGCAATGTTGGTTCTTACGTCGTTTATTCTTCTATTAATACGGAATTGTCACGTTGTTTGATAGAGCGGTTGGAGGAAGATCCTGATCCGGTGTATGGGGATGGGTTTAAGGAGGTGGTTCGGATATATCAGCAGATGAACACATTGACAAAAACAATGGAAATCTTACGATGTAATAAATGAATAAATTATGAAACAGCTGAAAAGAGATGAGATGGTTGTGATGGCGACTTGCCAAAAGACTAAGCGAACTTTTGGTATAACAGCCCAAAGGCAAGGTAAAGAATATGTTTTCACATGGGCTTTTAAGTTGAATGCAGAAACGGCAAAACGCGAAGGTTTTGAAAGGAATAAAGTTTCAGGAAATATCATCAATGGGGAAGGTTTTCCCGGTTGTCCACATTGTGGCGCACAAACATGGTTTCAATGTGGTAAGTGTAAACGATTTGTTTGCATGTCTCCAGAACAAACGGTTGTTCGTTGTCCTGAATGTGGAAATGAAGGGGAATTGATATACTCGGATTCTTTTGATTTAAGTGGGAAAGATTTATAAAATAATAATTTATGGCTGAATTAACTATTGGTACACAAGTTAAGTTACGAAATGGAACTTCTTGTAGGATAAAAAAAGAATTAGGGCGTGGTGGACAAGGAATTGTCTATCTTGTGGATTATAATGGCAAGGATTATGCCTTGAAGTGGTATATTATTTCCTGCTCGGAGGCATTTTATGAAAATCTGGAACGTAATGTGAAAAAAGGTGCTCCAAGTTCGAATTTCCTTTGGCCTGAAGCGGTAACAGAATATCAGAATGGTAGTTTTGGATATTTGATGAAATTACGTCCAGAAGGTTATGAGGAAGTTGGAGCATTTATGTTGGCAAAAGCTAAGTTTTCTGATGTCAATTGCTTATTGAAAGCATGTCTGGAAATTTGTACTGCTTTCCAAAAATTGCATATAATAGGTCTCAGTTATCAGGATATGAATGATGGTAATTTCTTCATTAATCCTAAGACTGGTGATGTTTTGATATGCGATAACGATAATGTGGCTCCGAACGGTGTAAATATGGGTATTGTGGGTAAAAGTGGCTATATGGCACCTGAAATTGTAGAAAAAGAATCAATGCCCAATCGTTATACTGACTATTTTTCGTTGTCTGTAATTCTGTTTATCTTGCTCCACTTGAATAGACCATTTGAGGGAGCTAAAACACTTTCTTATCCTTGTATTACAGAAGAGATAGACAAGAAATTGTTTGGTAAAGAATGTGTTTTTATTCTTGATCCAAACAACGATTCAAATCGTCCAGTGCGAGGCGTACATACTAATGTGATTCGTCGTTGGCCGTTGTTCCCATCGATATTACGCAATGCTTTTATTAAGACATTCAGCAGGGAGGCTATCCTTACGCCAACTAAGAGACTTATGGATAGAGAATGGCAGGATGTGTTGGTTCAGGTACGTTCGTTATATGTAAAGTGTCCACATTGTGGTAAATATATTTTTATCAATTTAGACAAAGATGCGACGGTTTGTTCGGAATGCGGTAAAAGTATCATTAAACCTGCGGTTCTCAAATTGAATAAATATATGATACCATTGCTGCCAGGACAAAAAATATATCAAGCTCAAACCTCAACGGAGAACGATTATAATAAGGTAGTCGCAGAGGTTGTCAGAAATCCGAAAGATCCAAATAAATGGGGAATGCGTAATTTATCGGGACAAGCGTGGAGAGTAACAGTCCCTTCTGGAGAGATAAAAGGAGTGGATAATAATGGTGTTATGCCGATTATTCCAGGACTTAGTATCCGATTTACTAAAGATGAAACAGGAGAAATTATTAAATAGATAAAATGATATAATTATGAGTGAATTTGATAAAGTAGATGAGGTGCCGCGCAGAGTGATGGTGCTTTTCTTTGTTATTGATACATCTGGAAGTATGGAGGGTGAAAAGATTCAGAGTGTAAATACTTCTGTGAGAGAGGCTCTTGAAGATGTGAAAAGTTTCTCGGCTTCTAATCCAGATGGCAAGGTTAAGATTGCTGCAATGGAATTTTCTTCTGGCATAGAATGGATGACACCACAACCGGTAGAAGTCGAAAATTTCGAATGGATTGATTTGGAAGCTGGGGGGTTGACTTGTTTAGGAGAGGCTTGTACGGAATTATGTGGCAAACTTTCCACAAAAGGGTATATGACGCAAGCTACGGGATCTTATGCTCCAGCGATTATTTTAAGGCGATCGGGTGATCCGCGATTTCCGTAACCGGATGGAAGAGCGGCAGCAGGAGGCGGCGTCGCGTTACGGGACGATCCGGGCGCTGGGGACGCTGTGCGGCGTGCTTTCGGTCGCGGTGCTTGCCGGCGGCGTGGTGCTTTTCGGCAATTACCAGAAAATGCGCGAGATGGAGAGTGTGCTGGTATCCGTCCTCCCGGATGGTGTGCGGGGCACTGCGGACGGGAAAGAGGCGGTCACAGTGGAACAGCTCCGCGGCAGTGTGACGCCGCTTGAGAGCGGCGATGTGGATGCAGACGGAACAACAGCGGAAAACGGAGGACAGGCGCATAAATGGACACTTGAGAGCGCGGCGGATGGAGATACAGAGGGCACTGCCATAGCAGGCAGACAGAATGGACAGGCTTCCGGTGGGCAGAGCGAAGAGGACGGAAAAATGGCGGAGACGAAAGCCCCGTACATTTTGCCAGAGCCGGAGGCACAGCGCGACCTGCCGAATCCGGGCGGCAATTCGACGGCGGGACAGGACTATCCGGTCACAAACTTAAAGCCCGGCGGCACGTACACGGTCGGGGACGGGGAGACGCTCTATGGGATCTGTTTTAAGCTTTATGGCAATATCCGTCATCTGGACGATATCCTTGCGGTCAACCATCTGACCGATGAAAACCGCATTATCGCAGGGCAGACGCTGGTGCTGCCGGATGTGTCCGGAGAATAGCAAAAAGATAATGCCAAACCATCTAAAATAGTGTATAATCAAGATGGCAGTCCAGCTACAGGAGATAAAAAAATGAGTGAGATGAACCCGATTGAACGGGAACAGAAGAAAAAGCAGCTGAGAGGGCGTGTGATCGACACCGCCACGCAGGACATGTTTCCCCGCCGGGGCATAAGCCACGGGGAAAATGAGGAAGAGGTGGCGGAGAAAGCCGAGCGCCATTCCAGACGGAAACGTCTCCGCAGGGTGCTGACGGCGGTGTTAATCGCGGCGCTTTTGGCGGCTGGTTTTATGTATTATAAAGATAACCATGCCTACACGGACTATACGGTGGCGTGGGAAAGAGAGATCGCGGCAAGTGAGAGCAGCACGACGGAATTTGTCCCGTTTGGAGAAAATGTCCTGAAATACACGAAGGACGGAGCTTCCTATCTGGACAAGTCCGGCAAGGCGGTCTGGTCGATGAGTTATGAGCTGAAATCACCGATTTGCTATGTCAACGGCGATTATGCCGTGCTCGGGGATCAGCAGGGCAATGATATTTATATTGTGGACAAGACCGGAAGCCAGGGACAGGCGACGACGCTTCTGCCGATCCTGCGCGTCAGCGTATCGGCATACGGCATCGTGGCGGCGCTGGTGGAGGACAGCAATGCTTCGTATGTGACCTTTTTCAAGAAAGACGGCAGCGAGCTTGACTGGGCGATCAAGACGGTTATGTCGGGAAATGGTTACCTGATGGACGTTTCCTTATCGCCGGATGGTACGCAGGTCATGCTTTCCGACCTGTATCTGCAGGACGGGGCACTCAAAAACCGGATTGTATTTTACAATTTCTCCGAATATGGAAAGAATTATCCAGACCGTCTGGTCGGAGGTTTTGATGAGCTGGGAGACAGCATCTGTCCGCGCGTCCGGTTTCTCGACGAGGATCACGCGTGTGCATTTGCGGATGATCAGGTGGCATTTTTCTCTTTGGAAAATGTAACAAGCCCGGCGCTGGTGCGCCAGGCGGAGATCGACGGGGAAGTCCGCGGCGTGGCATGGTCGAAGGACTATGTGGCGGTCATCTCGGACAACACCGAGGGCGGAGGTGAGAGCCGTTTGAGCATGTTTAAATCCGATGGAACCGCTATGGGTACGGCGGAGTTCTCGTATTCGTGGCGTAACATAAATATACAGGGCGATTTCGTCATCCTAAATAACGAAAATTCCTGTCGGGTCTACAGTCTGTCCGGCAAGGAGCGGTTTGCCGGGGAGTTTGATTTCTCTGTGGCGCAGGTAACACGCGGCCGCGCGTTCAATTCACTGATTATCAGCGGCGGCGACCGGATGCGCGAGATCCGCCTCAAATAACACACGTTTAGTTTTTAAAATTAAGATACATAGCAGGAGGTTACTTATGAATCAGATTGACACATTATCCGTAAACGCGATCCGGATTTTATCCGCAGACGCAATCCAGAAGGCAAATTCCGGTCATCCGGGACTTCCGCTGGGATGTGCAGCAGCGGCTTATGAACTGTGGGCACATCATATGAACCATAACCCAGCCAACCCGAAGTGGGAGAACAGAGACCGTTTCATCTTATCCGGCGGTCATGGTTCCATGCTGCTTTACTCTCTGCTGCACCTGTTTGGCTACGGAAATCTTTCCAAAGAAGATCTGATGAACTTCCGCCAGTTAGATTCCAAGACTCCGGGACATCCGGAATATGGTCATACCGTTGGCGTTGAGGCGACGACCGGTCCACTGGGCGCAGGTATGGGTATGGCAGTCGGCATGGCGATGGCTGAGGCACATCTGGAAAGCGTATTCAACAAAGAAAATTATCCGGTAGTTGACCATTATACCTATGTATTGGGCGGCGATGGATGTATGATGGAAGGCATTTCCTCTGAGGCATTCTCTCTGGCAGGTACCCTGGGACTTTCTAAGCTGATTGTTCTCTATGATTCCAACCGCATCTCCATAGAGGGAAGCACCGACATCGCATTCCGTGAGAATGTACAGGAGCGTATGCAGGCATTTGGTTTCCAGACGATCACGGTAGAAGATGGCAATGATATCGACGCGATCGGCAAGGCGATCGAGGCTGCAAAGGCAGATACCGAGCATCCGTCCTTTATCACCATCAAGACGCAGATCGGCTTCGGCTGCCCGGCAAAACAGGGCAAGGCGAGCGCACACGGCGAGCCGCTGGGCGTGGAGAATGTGGAAGCACTCAGAAAGAACTTAAACTGGCCGAGCGAAGAGCCGTTCTTCGTACCGGAAGAGGTATACAAAAACTACTCCGAGATCGCAGAGCAGAAGGCAGAGGTAGAAGCTGCATGGAACGTGATGTTTGCCGCTTACTGCGAGGAATATCCGGAGATGGAAGCGCTCTGGAACCAGTATCACAATGCAAAGGCGGGCGAGGCGCTGAAAGATGACGCCGGATTCTGGGCAAAACAGGAGAAACCGGAAGCAAGCCGTGCGATCTCCGGACGCCTGATCAACTACATCAAGGATGTTCTGCCGAACCTGTTTGGCGGTTCTGCTGACCTAGCACCGTCCAACAAGACTAACATGAAGGATGCGGGCGACTTCTCCAAGGAGGACAGAGCTGGACGCAACCTGCACTTCGGCGTCCGCGAGCTTGCGATGGCAGCGATCGGAAATGGCATCATGCTGCACGGCGGTCTGCGCGCGTATGTATCGACCTTCTTCGTATTCAGCGATTACTGCAAACCGATGGCAAGACTGTCTGCACTGATGGGCGTGCCGCTGACCTATGTATTTACGCATGACAGCATCGGCGTTGGCGAGGATGGACCGACCCATGAGCCGATCGAGCAGATGGCAGCGCTGCGTGCGATGCCGAACTTCCATGTATTCCGCCCGTGCGATGCGACCGAGACAGAGGCAGCTTGGTACAGTGCTGTTACTTCCGAGCACACACCGACCGCACTGGTGCTGACCAGACAGAATCTGGAGCCGATGGCAGGCAGCAGCCGTGAGGCATTAAAGGGCGGCTACATCATCGACGACTGCGAGGGCACACCGGAGTTAATTCTGATTGCCAGCGGTTCCGAGGTAGCTCTGGCGGTTCATGCAAAAGAGACTCTGGCAGCAGAAGGTCAGAAAGTCCGCGTTGTCTCCATGCCGTGTATGGATCTGTTCGAGGAGCAGAGCGAGGAGTACAAGGAGTCCGTACTTCCGAGAGAAGTACGCCGCCGTGTAGCAGTAGAGGCGCTTGGAAGCTTCGGCTGGGACAAGTACACCGGCTTAGACGGCAAGATCATCGCGATGGAAAGTTTCGGCGCCAGTGCACCGGCAGGGCTTCTGTTCAAGAAGTTCGGCTTTACCGTTGAGCATGTGGTAGAGGTGGCTAAGAGCCTGAAATAATGCTGATTTTGGTAAAAAAATAAGATAAAAGACAGGCACCTGTCTGTCGGCAGAAAAGAATGCGGTACCGCTTAAGCAGAAATGCGCCTTTCTCCGGCAGGCAGGTGTATTTTGCTTTCCAAACCTTGCAAAACGGGGATGCATTGCGTATAATAAGAGCCAGCGCAGAAAAAAGATGAGGGCATAGAAGAAAGGCTGCCGGTGCAGCCGTAAGGGAAGGGATCCAGACATGGAAAAAAAATGTATTGGGATAGACGTCGGCGGAACGACGGTTAAGATTGGTATTTTTGAGACGGACGGAACGCTTGTTTATAAGTGGGAGGTTCCGAGCCGCAAGGAAGAGAATGGGGCGTACATTCTTCCGGATGTAGCCGCTTCGATCAGGAAGAAATTGAACGAGCAGGGAATCCCGATGGACGCCGTGATCGGCGCAGGTATGGGATTTCCGGGTCCGGTGCAGCCGGACGGCTATGTGGAGGTCTGCGTCAACTTGGGATGGCGCGATCTGAACCCGCAGAAGATTTTGAGTGAGTTATTAGATGGAATGCCGGTCCGCTCCGGTAATGATGCTAATGTGGCGGCGCTCGGCGAGATGTGGCAGGGCGGCGGCAAGGGCTGCCATGATATCGTGATGGTGACGCTGGGAACCGGTGTCGGCGGCGGCGTGGTACACGATCAGAAGATCGTTGCAGGACGCCACGGACTGGGCGGCGAGATCGGTCATATCCATATCCGCGAGGGCGAGAAAGAAACCTGCAACTGCGGCGGACACGGCTGTCTGGAACAGGTAGCGTCCGCGACCGGTATCGCCAGGGAGGCGAGACGGAAGATGGCGGCAAAGCCGGATGCATCGGTGATGCGTGCCTACGGTGATGCGATCACCGCAAAAAATGTGCTGGATGCGGCAAAAGCCGGGGATGCACTGGCGCTGGAGGTTATGGACACCGTGTGCTATTATCTCGGATGGGCGCTGGCGACCATTTCGATGACCGTGGATCCGGAGATTTTCGTCATCGGAGGCGGCGTATCCAAGGCGGGGACTTTTTTAACGGATTGGATTGACCGCTATTACCGCGAATTGACCCCGATCTCTGAGAATAAGGGCGAGGTTCGCCTGGCAACATTGGGAAATGATGCAGGTATCTATGGGGCGGCAAGACTGATCTTAGATTAGGCGCCTTGTTTTGAGTGACAGAGTAAATGGTCTGGACGTTTGAAGGAAATAGGGATAGAAAAACGTTCAGATATGACGAAAAATGCTGTAGACAAGAGGAGACCCCGGAGCGGTCAAGCATCCGGGGCAATTATGAAAAATCTATGTGCAAAATCACTATAAAACAAATTTGAAAAGTGAAATCTTTTATGCTTTTAGTATAAAAATAAGATATGAATAAAATATGAACACCGTGTAAACAGATTATGAAAATTGGCGATTTTGTACAAAAAAGTTTCATGAATCAGAGGTTTCTCTATCAAAACAGAGGATAGAAAGAAAAATGGCAGAATTTGCAGCGCACGGTGCGAATCAGGAGGAAAAAATGGCAGCAGAAAAAGCAAAGAAAACGATTGTAATTGGACATAAAAACCCGGATACGGATTCGATTTGTTCTGCAATCGGCTATGCGAATTTCAAAACACTTCAGACGGGCGGCGAATATGTACCGTGCCGTGCCGGAGAACTGAACCCGGAGACAACCTTCGTACTGGATTACTTTAAGGTAGATGTGCCGAAACTGATTAAATCCGTCAAAACGCAGGTCAAGGATATTGAGATCCGCGAGACTCCAGGTGTTTCCAAGAATATTTCCCTGAGAAAAGCATGGAACCTGATGCAGGAGGACGGTCTGGTAACACTTCCGGCTGTTACCGATAAGAATATACTGGAAGGTCTGATCACAGTCGGCGATATCACCCGTTCTTATATGAATGTATACGACAGCAGCATTCTTTCCAAGGCATGCACCCAGTATGCAAATATCATCGAGACCCTGGAGGGCGCGATTTTTGTTGGCGATGAGAAAGCGTACTTTGATAAAGGAAAAGTCCTGATTGCGGCAGCTAATCCGGATATGATGGAATATTATATTGAAGAGAACGACCTGGTTATCCTCGGCAACCGCTATGAGTCGCAGCTGTGCGCGATCGAGATGGGTGCAAGCTGTATCATCGTGTGTGAGGGCGCTGGCGTTTCCATGACGATCAAAAAACTGGCACAGGAGCGCGGCTGTACCGTCATCACAACTCCGTATGATACCTACACGGCAGCCCGTCTCATTAACCAGAGTATGCCGATCAGCTATTTCATGAAGACTGAGAAGCTGATCACCTTCGATACAGATGATTTCATCGATGATATTAAGGATGTGATGGCAAGCAAGCGTTTCCGTCATTTCCCGGTACTCGATAAAGAAGGCAAATACAAAGGCCTGATTTCCCGCCGTAACTTACTGGGTGCGCGCGGCAAGAACGTGATTCTGGTCGATCACAATGAGCGCGGCCAGGCGGTAGACGGCATCGAGAATGCCAATATCCTGGAGCTGATTGACCACCATCGTCTGGGTACTGTGGAGACAGTCGGACCGGTCTTCTTCCGTAACCAGCCGCTGGGCTGTACGGCAACAATCATCTTCCAGATGTACCGCGAACAGGGGCTGGAGATCGACAAGACCATCGCAGGTCTGCTCTGCAGTGCGATCATCTCCGATACGCTTCTGTTCCGTTCTCCGACCTGCACACCGATGGATCGGGCGGCAGCGGTTTCTCTGGCTGAGATGGCAGGCATCAAGCTGGATGAGTTCGCAAACCAGATGTTTGAGGCAGGCAGCGAGTTAAAGGGCAAGAGCGATGCAGAGATTCTGTATCTGGATTTCAAGAAATTCTCAGCTGGAAAGACAAACTTCGGCGTCGGTCAGATCAACTCCCTGAATGCAGAGGAGCTTGGAAAGCTGAAGAACCGTATGCTGCCGTTTATGGAGAAGGCGCGTGAGGACGAAGGTCTGGATATGATCTTCTTCATGCTGACGAATATCCTGACGGAGACGACCGAACTTCTCTGTGTTGGACAGGGGGCGGCACAGGTTGTGGCAGATGCGTTCCACGTAGGTGATGCAAATGAAGAGCTGAAGCAGACGGCAACACTGCCGGGCGTTGTTTCCAGAAAGAAACAGCTGATTCCGGCACTGACAGTGACACTGGAGCAGTAAATCAGGTGACAGTGCGCGGACGGGATTGTTTCATACGGAAAATCCAGTGATAGTTCGTGCAGGGCAGGAAGGTCGGACGGAAAGGAAGGATACCATGACATTTGTATATCCGGCGGTTTTTACGCCTAAGAAAGATGGAAAAGGGTATGATGCATATTTCCCGGATTTGGAGTGCTGCGAGGCGGAAGGTCCGGATCTGGAGGATGCGGTGGAAAATGCGCGGGAGGCAGCGTACAACTGGATCAGCCTGGAGCTGGAGGAAGAGGGCGATCTGCCGGCACAGACGCATATCGATGATATGAGCCTGCCGGAAGGAAGCATGGTGAAACAGATCATGGTCCGGATCAAACTTCTCCCGGACAACGATTAAGAGGATATAGGGATGGCACAGAAGAGAGCGGCTGGAAAGCCAGAAGAGCGTCGCCGGGGAGGAGCAAGGCAGAACCCGGAAGGACAGTTGAAAAAACGGATGGAGACCCGGAACACTCCGGGACCGCGCGCCCAGTGGAAGCCGGGCAATATGATTTATCCGGTTCCGGCGGTGCTGGTCACAGTGGCGGACTGCGAAGGAAACAGCAACATCATCACGATTGCCTGGACGGGCACGATCTGTACGAACCCGCCGATGGCGTACATTTCGGTGCGCCCGGAGCGCTATTCTTACCATATGCTGCGGGAGAGCGGCGAATTTGTCATCAACCTGGCGACGGAGTCGATGGCGTATGCGACCGATTACTGCGGCGTCCGCTCCGGCAGGAATGTGGATAAATGGAAGGAGACAGGGCTCACACCGGTTCCGGCGCAGACGGTGAAAGCGCCGGTGATCGCCGAAAGCCCGGTCGCGATCGAGTGCCGGGTGACCGAAGTCAAGGAACTGGGGTCACATCATATGTTTCTGGCAGAGGTAACGGGTGTCAGCGTGGACGAGCAGTGGCTCAACGAGCGCGGCAGCCTGGAGCTTGCAAAGGCGGAACCGATTGTGTATTCGCATGGCGGCTATTATGGGCTTTCAGAGCTTCTTGGAACATTTGGATGGAGTGTAAAGAAAAAGAAGAGGTGCCAAAGATGAAAAATAATGTAACCCTGATTGGTATGCCGTCCGCAGGAAAGAGCACGGTCGGAGTGCTTTTAGCAAAGAGACTGGGCTATTCCTTTATAGATGTGGATTTGCTGATTCAGGAACAGGAAGGTAAGCGTCTGCGCGAGATCATCGAAGAACAGGGACTGGACGGATTTCTCGATGTGGAGAATCGCGTCAACGCGGGGGTGGAAGCCGAGCAGGCGGTCATCGCACCGGGTGGCAGCGTGATCTACGGAAAGGAAGCGATGGAACATTTAAAATCCATCGGATTGGTTGTCTATCTGAAAATTACTTATGACGAGCTGGTAAAACGCGTCGGCGATGTCAAGGACCGCGGCGTGGCGCTGAAAGACGGCATGACACTTCTGGATCTCTATCATGAGAGGATCTCGTATTTTGAGAAATACGCGGACATCACGATCGACGAGGAAGGTAAAGAGCTGGGGGCGGTGGTTGATGAGCTGCGCGAAATATTGGAAGAGCGCGGTTATGTGCTGGGAAGTGCGCCGGAGGAAGAGTAACAATTTCACATGAGAATGGGGGCAGCCGGTTCTGCCGGACGGGTTTCATAACGGGTTACAGTGAGAAAAAAATCAGTTGCAAAACAGTTGAAAATCCAATACAATAGAATAGTAACCATTTTTATAGAATGTTAACAGTCGGGGGTGCAAAGATGCGGAATCTTTTTTGCATCCCTTTTTTGAAAGGTGTGCGTATATGACTACAGTGAAATCTCTGTCCAGAGAGATGAAATTCTTTCTTCTGGCACTGATTCCGATCTATTTCATTTCAGTGGGGCTGATTATACAGCCGTTTGACTCCATTGTGACTGGTATCTATGAAATCATAAGGGAACCGGATTTCCTGATCACCGATTATATTGCGGTCGGCGGCATGGGAGCCGCGTTTGTCAATGCCGGGATGATGGCGCTTATCAGCATCTACTTTGTCTATAGTCTTGGGATGGAGATGGACGGGCATACGATCACATCCTGCTGTCTGATGTTTGGATTCTCTTTGTTCGGAAAAAATCTGATGAATATCTGGGCGATTTTTCTGGGTGTATTTCTCTATGCAAAATATCATAAAATGCACTTATCCAACTATATTTATGTCGGCATCTACGGAACGAGCCTGTCTCCGATCATCACACAGCTGATGCACGTGGTGGAGCTGCCGCTCTGGCAGCGCTTCTGTGTGACGATTCTGGTGGGAATCTGTATCGGATTCGTGCTTCCACCGCTCGCGACGCATTCCCACTATGCCCATAAGGGATATTCCCTTTATAATGTGGGATTTGCCTCTGGTATCATTGCGACGGTCCTGGTCTCCACGTTTAAGTCCTTTGGAATTGAGACGGAGGCGCGTCTTATCTGGTCCTCCGGCAATGATGCGATGCTTTTAGGGCTGCTATTTGTCCTGTTTGCAGGCATGTCGGTGGTGGCAGTGCTGTGGCGCGGAAAAGATACGCTTTTAGGCTATGAAAAACTCCTTGCGACAACGGGAATCGGCGGTACTGATTACCTGCTGGAATTGGGCGGTGCGGTGACGCTTCTCAACATGGGACTCAATGGTCTGTTTGCGACCTTCTTTGTGCTGGCAGTCGGCGGAAACCTAAATGGACCGACGATCGGCGGAATCTTTACCATCGTTGGATTCAGTGCGACTGGAAAACATTTGCGGAATATTTTCCCGATCATGGCGGGCGTCTGCATTGCGAGTACCGTCCGGGCGTGGGATATCACGAATCCGTCGGCACTTCTGGCGCTGCTCTTTTCCACGACGCTGGCGCCGATCGCCGGAGAGTTTGGAATTTTATGCGGCGTGTTAGCCGGTTTTCTGCACGCGTCGGTGGCGCTCAATGTCGGGATCGTGTATGGGGGCATGAACCTCTATAACAATGGATTTGCGGGCGGTATCGTCGCAATGTTCCTGGTGCCGGTGATCCAGTCGATCCGCGACCGGAGGGCGCGGGCGAAGGGAGATCTGTCGCTGTAAGATTTCCTCTTTTTAATGGAATCTTAACACGAAAGAGGCATAGAGATATTGTATCATTATAAAAACACCACATTTATGATACCTACTAAACATAGAAAGGAATGATACATATTTCAACTTCATTTGCGCTTCTGGTCGTAGCGATTATTATCCTTGTCTGCATCGCGGGAAGCCGTCTTTCGGGGCGGCTGGGGGTGCCGACGTTGTTTATTTTTATTATGCTGGGAATGCTGTTTGGATCGGACGGTATTTTTAAGATTCCATTCGGCAATTTTGCACTGGCGGAACAGGTCTGCTCGGTGGCACTGATTTTTATCATGTTTTACGGCGGGTTCGGCACGCGCTGGAGTGAGGCAAAGCCGGTCGCGGGGCGGTCGATTTTGTTATCCTCGGTGGGTGTAGTGCTGACGGCGCTTTTGACCGGGCTGTTCTGTCATCTGGTGCTTAAGATGGCACTGATGGAAGGAATGCTTCTCGGCGCAGTTCTTGGATCGACCGATGCGGCATCCGTGTTCTCGATCCTGCGTTCGCGCAAGCTGAACCTCAAATACGGCACGGCATCCATGCTGGAGTTAGAGAGCGGAAGCAACGACCCGTTTGCGTACATGATGACGGTGATTCTGCTGTCTGCGATGACGGGGAGTGTGAGCGGCGGTTCGGCGGTTCTGCTTTTGATCCGCCAGCTCGCATTCGGGCTTTTGACCGGCGCGGCGGTCGCGTGGCTGGTGACATGGCTTTTAAAGCGGTATGCCTTTTATGGCGAGGGATTTGACACGATCTTTGTCTTTGCGGCGGCAATCATTTCCTACGCGCTTGCATCCCAGATTGGCGGAAATGGCTACTTAAGCGTGTATCTGACCGGTATTATCCTTGGAAATCAGGATCTGAAAAACCAGAAAGCGCTGGTCGGCTTCTTTGATGCGTTTACCGGCATGATGCAGATGCTTCTGTTTTTCCTACTGGGACTTCTGGCGTTTCCCTCGCAGATGCCGTCGATCGTACTTCCGTCGATCGCAATCGCATTGTTTTTAACATTTGTGGCGCGTCCGGCGGCGGTTGGCTTGCTGCTCGCACCGTCGAAACCGCCGATCGGGCAGTATCTGGTTATTTCCTGGGCGGGTCTGCGCGGTGCGGCGTCAATCGTATTTGCGATCATGGCGACGCTCAGTGAGGGATATATGAAATATGATATATTCCACATCGTGTTCTGCGTTGTTTTATTTTCCATCATTTTTCAGGGTTCGCTGCTTCCGAAGGTGGCAGAAAAATGCGACATGATCGACAACTCGACCGATGTCATGCGGACGTTCTCAGACTATACGGGCGATATGCAGATTCAGTTCGTGCAGCTTCCGATCGGGGACAATCATCCGTGGAAAAACCGTAAAATCTGTGAGATTGAGATGCTTCCGGGTATGTTAATCACAGTGATCCGGCGCGGCGCGCAGACGATTGTGCCCAAAGGGCAGACTGTAATTCTGGAAGGGGATACCGTCGTCTTGGGTGCAGAGGGCTTTACGGACAGCCAGGGAATCCTTTTAAAAGAGATTCTGATGACACCAGATCACCGCTGGTGTGGTAAGAAGATCGCGGAGGCGCGCTTCTATAAGAATACGATCATTGTGATGATAAAGCGGGGCAGCCAGATCGTCATTCCAGACGGCGGTACGCAGATACTGGAAGGCGACCGGGTGGTTGTATACTCGCAGAAACTGCCGCAGGTGGAAGGGCGTGTGAAACACGAAAGCGGATCGGCCGTATCGGCTGCTGTTCACAAGTAAGCACGTTTGCGTGAACAGTAACGCGGATTCATCGTTACTGTTCACGGGTAGGCACTTTTGGAACCGAAAGTGCCGTAAGAAAACGTGGTGGCAGCAGGAATTTGCCGTATTTGAATGCGAAGCCACGGCAAATTCCGTTACTGGGCACGCATGCGTGAACAGTAACGATTCATCGCAGGAACATGGAAATTTCAGGCAATACTTGCAGTTTGTTGAATTATAAACTATACTTAAACAACAACGGTTTGCCGGAGGAAAAGAGTATGCAGCAGGGAAATACGAAGGAACGGATTGTAGAGGCTTATATCGAGCTGGAGTCGGAAAGACCGGTCGAGAAGATCACGGTTACGGCGCTGGTTGAGCGGAGCCGGATCACAAGAAAAACATTTTATTATTACTTTAAAGATATATATGATTTGATGGAATACCGGATGGAACGCGAGATGAAGCGCATCATGGAAGAGACGATGAGCCAGCCAGATCCGGAGAAGGCGCTGACACAGCTGTATATGTATATCATGGAAAACCAGAAGCATATCCGGGCATTGTCCGAGTCGGTACAGTTCATGGCGCTGCGCCGTCAGATGGGAGAAAAGGTGTACCAGTATTTTTATAACCATCTGGAGCGGATTGGTATGTTTAAGAACCTGACGATGCCGGAGGCGGCGATGGCGGTGCAGATCATCATTTTCTCGGTTATGGGAGTTGCGTTTGACGCGCCGTTTAAGGATGAGGCGGATGTGAAGGAGCGCGTCGCCACGTTCATGAGCGTGATCCGCAAATGCACCGGGTGCGACCCTATGCAGGTCCGTTAGGAAAGCAGGTTTCCGGCAGTTTTGAGAATTATTGTAACAGTTCAGTAGGTCTGCGCATTTACTGCGCTGACCGTACGAAAACATGGGCTAGCAGGCAAAAATCCCATTGCCGTAGGCAATTTTTAATGGATTTTTGCGCGTGACTGTGAAGGTACTGAACAGTTACGAATTATTGTCAATTAGAAAATGGAACAAGGAAACGCAGGAGGAATCAGCGGTATTTGGTTGGTTTTTCCTGCGTTTTTGCTGTCATGTACCCCAAAAAACGGTCAGCGGCAGGAAAATTCGGGTGCCATGAAAAAAAGATGAACATAGATGGATACATTTTGACAAATTTGTGTACACACCTGTCCAAACTTGGGAGTGGCAAAGTGTATACGAGATGAGTAAAATATAGACTGAGAAAAATTTATACCAAGAACAAGCATAGATGGAGGAAATTATGAAAAAAAGAGGAAAGATTCTGGCGCTGGCTGCGATTGTAGTAGTTGGTGCTGTCGTTTTGTCCCGATGCGGTCATAAGAATACGGCGGCGGAATATGAGTCCCGTCCAACCGTAAAGGTAGAAAATCCGGTTCGTCAGGACATCAGCCTGTACACGGATCTGACCGGACTGGTAGAGCCGCAGTCCCGCGCGAGCGTCATGCCGAAGATGAGCGGCGAGGTGCTGGAGGTTTACTTCCAGGCGGGCGATACGGTCCAGGCAGGGCAGGCGCTGTGCAAGATCGATTCCGACGCGTTGACAGCGTTAAAGCTGCAGGTCGATGCGGCTTCCGTTGCCTTAAAGAATGCGGACAGCAATTTAAGCCGTACCCAGGCGCTCTTTGCCGATGGTTTTGTCTCCCAGGAGGCGATGGAGCAGGCACAAAACAACGCACAGAGCGCGAAGATTTCCTATGAATCTGCGAAGAATCAGTACGATCTGCAGGTGAAATACACAACCGTGACAGCGCCGATCGACGGTGTGATCGAGTCCCGGAGCGTCGAACCGCATGATCATGTATCTCCGTCAGGCGAGATCTGCACGATCTCCGGTGCCAGCCAGTTACAGGTTAAATTCGGTATCACCGAGAAGATCCATCAGACGATGGAGCTGGGTGACAGCGTGACGTTGGAGAAAAATGGTGTGGATTACACCGGTACTGTGACCGAGATCGGCTCTATGGTCAACGAGAGCAGCGGTCTTTATGACGCGCGTGCGATGGTGCCGGATGCAGCAGGTCTTACGAATGGTTCCCGCGTAAAGATGACGGTTATCATGGACCGTGTCAGCCAGGTGCTGACCGTTCCGGTCGATGCAGTCAGCTATGACAACGGTGCCCCGTTTGTATACCTCTATGAGGATGGAAAAGCGGAGAAGACCGAGATCGAAGCAGGTATCTATGACGATGAAAATATGGAAGTAAAATCGGGTCTGACGAGTGACAGCCAGATCATCGTGAGCTGGAGCAACGAGCTGGTGGATCAGGGAGAAGTCCTGTTAGCACAGGATAACGATGGCGCGCAGACAGACGGAAACAATGAGACAGCAGCGGAGACGACAGAGGCAGGTGACAAAGAATGATTCGACTGACAAAACTCGCACTGCGGCGTCCGGTTACCATCATTCTCTGTCTGATTACCATCGCGTACTTCGGCCTTCAGTCCGTCATGGGCATGAAGCTGGAACTGACGCCAGAGATGGAGATGCCGATGTTAATCATCGCTACGGTGTATCCGGGAGCCAGCCCGGAGGACGTAACCGATCTGGTTACCAAGAAAGAAGAAGATGCGATCACATCATTGGACTCGGTCGATAAGGTACAGTCCATTTCCCGTGAAAATGTATCGATCGTCATTGTCCAGTATGAGTACGGTACCAACATGGATACCGCATACATTAACCTGAAAAAGGCGATAGATGGCATTCAGAGCGATCTGCCGGACGATGCCAACGATCCGAATATCATGGAGCTGGATATCAACTCGATGGCGACGGTTACGCTGGCAGTCAGCGGCGACGCTGATCAGAACCTTTATACATATGTAGATGACAAAATTGTTCCTGAGTTTGAGAAATTAAGCTCGGTCGGCGAGGTTTCGATTGCCGGCGGTCAGGATAGCTACACCCGCGTGGAACTGATTCCGGAAAAACTGGCACAGTACCACCTGAATATGAATACGGTTGCACAGTTAGTCGGTGCCGCCGATTTCACGATCCCGGCGGGCGATGTCCGGGTTGGAAAACAGGATCTCGACGTCAGTGTCGGCAACGAATTTAAGAGCACGGAAAGTCTGAAAAATGTCGTACTTCCGCTGGCAAACGGTGAGACGATCCATCTTTCTGATATCGCAAATGTCTATGAGGCGCTGGAGGATGCAAGCTCGATCGGACGTTACAATGGCGAAGATGTTATCTCCCTGGGAATCAAAAAACAGCAGAGTTCCACCGCGATCGAGGTTTCCAACCAGGTAACCAAGAAGGTGCAGGAAATTGAAAAGCAGTATCCGGGTCTTAAAATCACCGTGGTAGATGATGCCAGTGACACGCTGAAACAGTCTTTAAGCAGCGTAATCCAGACCCTGATCCTGGCGATCATCCTGTCCATGATCATTCTGTTCTTATTCTATGGCGATTTGCGTGCGTCGGTCATCGTAGGTACGTCCATTCCGATCTCCGTTGTATTGGCGATCATTTGTATGGCGGCGATGGGATTCTCAATGAATATTATTTCCCTGACGTCGCTCGTTCTCGGTGTAGGTATGATGGTTGATAACTCGATCAACGTCCTCGACGGATGTTTCCGGGCAAAGGAAAAACTGGATTTCTATGATGCGGCGCTGGAAGGTACGCGCACGATGATCGGCTCGATCACCGGCGGTACGCTGACAACCTGTGTTGTATTTATTCCGCTTCTGATGTTAAATGGTATGTCTGGACAGCTCTTTACACAGCTCGGGTACACGATCATTTTCTGTATGACGGCTTCCTTATTCTCAGCAGTCATCATCGTGCCGCTCTGCTATATGTTCTGGCATCCGGTTGAGAAGGATCATGCGCCGGCAGGACGTATAATCAAAGGCATCCAGGGCTGGTATCGCAAGCATATGCCGCATGTCATCAAGCGCTATGCGCTTGTATTCGGAACGACTGCAGTGCTGGTTGTCCTGTCCATCCTCATGGCGTCCAGACTGAACCTGGAGCTGATGTCTTCGATCGATGAAGGTATCGTCACGATGACGATCAAGACGAAACCGGGTTATTCGGTATCGGCGATCCGTGACACTGTGCTCGATCTGGAAAATATGGTAGAGACAGACGAGGATGTGGATCATTACCTGATGACATATGGAAACAGTGGTGTCAGCATGACTTCCGGAAGTGATGTGACGCTGAATGCCTACTTAAAAGATAAGAGAAAACTTTCCACGGACGAGGTTATCGAGAAGTGGAGATATGCGACACAGAACTACGTTGATGCGACCATTACCTTGGAACAGGGCAGCAGCAGTATGAGCAGCAGCATGAGCAGCGGTGATTCAATTGAGGTGGATCTGCAGAGTACCGATTACGACACCCTAAAGAAGGCAGCGGATGATCTGGTAACTGAGCTTCGCAAGCGCGAGGATGTTATGCAGGTACATTCTTCTGTTGAGAATGCGGCGCCGGTTATCAAGGTAAAAGTGGATCCGGTTAAGGCAGAGGCAGAGGGACTGACCCCGGCCAGCATCGGTTCGATGGTATACAGTAATTTAAGCGGTGTGAAAGCGGCGACGATCTCCGTCAACGGCAATGATCAGGACGTGAAGGTAGAATTTGCGCCGGATCGCTACGATTCCATCGCGAAACTGCAGGGCATGATGATCACGACGGCGACGGGCAATACGCTTCCGCTGGAGGATCTGGCAGAGATCTACTACCAGGATAGCCCACAGGAGATTTCACGAAAAGAGAAACAGTACCAGGTATCGATCACGATGCAGGCACAGGCAGATTATAAGAAGACGGCTGAAAAAGATGTCAAGAGCTTCGTGCAGAACTGGGAATTCCCGTACGGCGTTGAGATGGCGACCAATAGCCTGGATGAGTCGATGGGCGAGGAGCTTTCCGCGTTGGGAATGGCGCTTGTCACAGCGATCTTTCTGATTTTCATTGTCATGGCGATCCAGTTTGAGTCCCCGAAATTCTCCCTGATGGTTATGGCAACGATCCCGTTCAGTTTGATCGGTTCCTTTGGATTCCTGTTTCTGGCGGACTGCCCGATCAGTATGAACTCCATGCTTGGTTTCCTGATGCTGGTCGGTACGGTTGTAAACAACGGTATTTTATACGTGGATACGGTGAACCAGCTGCGGATGGAGATGCCGTTAGACGAGGCGCTGGTAGAGGCAGGTGCGATCCGTGTACGCCCAATCTGCATGACGACACTGACGACCATCATTGCGATGATCCCGAACTGTCTGGCGTTTGGTAAGGCGGGCAAGATGATGCAGGGCTTAGCGCTTGTAAACGTCGGCGGTCTGGTTGCGGCGACGATCCTGACGCTGGTACTGCTTCCGTCCTTCTACCGGGTGGTTTATAACATGGGAAAAGGCAAAGAAGAAGAGTATGAGAAACTGGACTGCGACTAAGGAAAAGCAGGTTAAGCAGTGAATCTGTCAGGCGGCGGACCCGGGGCGGGGAAGCTGCCTGTACTGATAGAAAAAGGGGGAGAAGAAGATGCCGTCGGAACGATTTAAGCGGTTGCCGGAGGAAAAACAGAAGAAAATCCGGGACGCGTGTATGGCTGAATATACGCGGACAACGATAGAAAAAGCATCGCTCAACCGTATGATAGAAGATGCCGGGATCTCCCGGGGCAGTTTTTATACGTATTTTGACAGTAAATGGGATGTTTTAGGATATCTGTGTGAGAGCTTTATCAATGAATTTTATGAATGCGGCGAGCGCTGCCTCGAAGCGGCGCAGGGGGACATCTGGGAGATGCTTGACCAGTCCTTAAATGGGTCACTCGCCCTGTGCCGCGACCAGAAACGCGCGGATTTCATCCGCAACATCATGGAGTGCAGCAGTCGGGAGGCGCTGACCTTCGATATATTCAATTATGACCTGGACAGCCCGCGCGCCGTGCGCGGACGCAGGCTGGAGCGCGCCGCTTATGAGGCGTGCGTGGGAAAATCCCTGCGGAAGATGGGCTGGGAGGAATATATGAGCTTTTTTCGCATGGCGATGATGGCGATCGCGATGGAGATCAAGAGCTTTCACGACGGAGTCCCGGAAAACCGTATCCGGGAACGGTTTGTCCGGACGCTCGGCATCCTGAAACGGGGCGCCGGGATAGAATCGGGAGCAGGCGCGTAGAGCGCCGAAAGGAAATGAAGATGAGTAAGATGAAGAAAAACAGGAAGAAACTGTTTGCCATTCTTTTACAGGCGGCGTTAGTCAGCACGGCTATGACGATGCCGGCATATGCGGCTAAAACACCGGGGATCGGCTCAGATGCGCGGAACGGTGACGATGCGACCGGTCCGGTGCTGACGGGCGGCAATACCGAGATGGAGGAGGAGACTTCCCCGTACACCAAAGAGCAGCTTGAGGACGGGACGCTGGAGTACGGTGAGATCGCATGGCGGATCGAGGGCTACAACAGCACGTATTTAAACCTGCGTTCCCAGCTCTACAGCCAGGCGACCAGCCAGTCGGCGGGAACTGCCCTGGCGGCTGAGGCAAGCGCCCTCATGGAAGATGCGATGGACCTGAAGTCCGACGATATGGATGCGGAGACGAGAGAGCTGTTTGAGGGCTACAAGGCGGCAGCGAGAGAGTTGCGCAAACAGGGGGCAAAGCTTACGAACAAGGAGCTTTCCGGCACCTACGCCCGGACCCTGCGCCAGACGAAGAATAAGTTAGTCAAGGCGGTGCAGAACCTGCTCATCCAGTATGAGGAACTGCTCCCGCAGGTGGAGACAGCGAAAAAGAATGTGGAGATGTGCCAGGTAAATGCGGATGCCGCACAGAAGATGCAGGCGCTCGGCCGTGCTTCCGCGCAGGAGGTTCTGACGGCGCAGAAGGCGCTGCAGCAGGCCAATTCCAGCGCCCAGCAGGCAGAAAACGGGGCATTGCAGCTCAAACAGAATATTTTAATGCTACTTGGATTTGACGCGGATGCGCCGGTAACCTTTGCGGATGTGCCGGTTCCGGATGCGTCCCGGATCGCGGCAATGGATCTGGGTACCGATACACAGGCGGCAGTCAGTGCGAATTATGATCTGATGTCGGTACGTGCAAATAAGGCAACGGGTTCTTCCAACCGTACGGTCAAAAAAAGAAACGTTGCTTATACCGAGGATTCGGTGGCGATCACAATCCAGAACCTCTATGCGGCGGTAGTATCCAAGAAGCAGGCGTATGACAGTGCAGCAGCCGGATATCAGGCGGCCGCGCAGAGTTACGAGGCGGCAAAGCGCCAGAACGCACTGGGAATGCTCTCAAGAGCCAATTATTTGGGGCTTGAGTGTTCCTGGCTCAGCAGCGTGGCATCGTATAAGACCGCCGAGCTGGAATATACCAAAGCGGTGGAAAATTATGAGTGGGCAGTTAGAGGCCTGATTGTAAGCAAGTAGTTCGTCAGGAATTTGCCGTATTTAAATGCGAAGCCACGGCAAAATCCGTTATTGGGCACGTATGCGTGAACAGTAATGTGAATGGGAAGAGAAAGGAAGTAGGAACCGGAAATGAAACATAGAAGAAGGAAAACGGCGCTTCTGACCGCAGCGGCAGCAGCGGTTCTGGCATTGCAGGGACCATTTGCGGCGCTGGCTGCCAGTCCGCAGTTCGCCTACGATGCGGATACATGGGCGAAGCTTCAGGACAATGTGATGGAATACAGCGAACTGCCGTATCTGGTACAGGAGTACAACCCGACGTATCTAAACAACCAGACGACCTATCAGGCAGGACGCGACACAAAGAATGCGAAGGAAGTGCAGGATAAGCAGTATAACCAGGCGAATGATCTGTACGACAACGCGGATAACCTGCGGGATCAGGCAGATCAGATCGAGGATTATCTGGCAGTGCCGGGCATGGCAAGTGCGTATGCCAGCCTGATGTCTGCATCGGTGATGGTCGAGCAGAATGCGTTAAAAACGCAGCAGTCGGCCGATGCCTCCTACCGTGACAGCGAGATGGACCGTCTGGACTATATGAACAGCCAGGATGCGGTCGTGGTACAGGTAGAGGCAGCGTTTGCGGCGTATAATCAGGTCAAAAAGACAATTCCGCTGATGGAGAAATCGCTGGAACTGCAGGAACTGACACTGCAGATGACTCAGAAACGCCAGCAGCTCGGTCAGGCGACCCAGATTGATGTGTTAAATGCACAGAAATCGCTGCAGTCGCTTCAATCCACATTGACACAGACGAAAGCGGGGCTTCAGACCCAGCACCAGCAGCTCTGCGTCCAGACCGGCTGGACCTATGACGCGGAACCGGATATCCAGGATCTGCCGCAGGCGGATCTTGGACGGATCGCGGCAATGAACCTGGCGGCGGACACACAGACGGCGCTCGAACAGAACCTGTCCTTACAGTCCAATAAGCGCGGCTATGCCAATATGGCAGAAGGTTCAGCTGATAAGAAAAACATGGACCGCACCATCAAGAACCAGGAGCAGACGATCCGCTCCGGTATGCAGACACTCTACAACGACATCATGCAGAAGCAGACAGCCCTGCAGCTTGCCGATGCGTCTCTGGCAGCAGAGACGCAGGCGATGAATGCGATGCAGAAGAAGCTGGAGCTTGGCATGACGACCCAGATGGAGTACAAGAGCGAGGAAGTCTCCGTACTGGAAAAGCAGATCGATAAGGAGACAGCTAACATGAACCTGCAGCAGGCGATCGAGACGTATGAGTGGGCGCTGAAAGGTTACATGAAGTAGGGACAGAAGTTAAGTTTCTGGCACTTCCTCTGCGCGGGGGTTAACGTGGCGCTGGAGGAGCTGTGTATATCGAAAATGATATAATAAAATATTTATAAAACAAGAGGCAAAAAGCGGCGTTTTCTTTCGAATCGCCGCTTTTTTTGGGGAAAAAATAGGTGCATATTGTATGGATTTAACAAAAAATAGCCACAAACTACAGAATACTACCGATTCGGACTGGAAAATACTGGGTTAATAAAAAAATACTTTTGACAATTAACGCAGCATATGAGAGAATAAAAAAGATACTTTCAGTAAGGAGAGAAAATAAGATATGAACAAATCACAACAAAACAAAATCAAGTGGTATATGCTTTCCTTTATGTGTTTCTCCACCCTCTGGGGATTTGGAAACGTTTTAAATGGTTTCGTATACTTCAATGGAACACAGGTTATCTTCTCCTGGATTCTGATGTTCGCACTGTACTTTGTACCGTACGCACTGATGGTCGGAGAGCTTGGTTCCGCATTTAAGAATTCGGGCGGCGGTGTCAGCTCCTGGATTCATGAGACAACCGGCGCGAAGGCTGCATACTACGCAGGTTGGACCTACTGGGCTTGCCATGTCACCTACATCGCATCGAAGGGATCCGGCGGTCTGAAAGCGCTGAGTTGGATGATTTTCCAGAACGCAGAGAAGTATGCGTCCTTTAACACGAAAGCGGTTCAGTTAGTTACCTTTGCGGTACTGCTGTTCTTCTGCTGGGTTGCAAGCCGCGGCTTAAACCCGTTAAAGAAACTGGCTACCCTGGCGGGAACCAGTATGTTTGTCATGAGTATCCTGTACATTCTGCTGATGTTTGCTGCACCGGTCATCAATCCGAACGGTGGTTACCTGTCGGTGGATTTCAGCTTGAAAAACCTGATTCCGCATTTTGATTGGAAGTATTTCAGCAGCTTGTCCATCCTTGTATTTGCAGTCGGCGGCTGTGAGAAGATCTCCCCATATGTAAACAAGGTAGAGGATCCGTCCAAGGGATTCCCGAAGAGTATGATTTTTGCAGCGATCATGGTAATCGTCTGCGCGATCTTCGGTACAATCGCGATGGGTATGATGTTCGATGTATCCTTGGTTGAGGCTAATTTTGACTCTTACAATGCGAATGGACAGTACTGGGCATTCCAGAAACTGGGTGAGTATTACGGCGTTGGAAACCTGATTATGATCATTTATGCAGCCTGCAACGCGATCGGCCAGTTCTCGACGCTGGTAGTCAGCATCGATGCACCGCTTCGTATGCTGCTTGACAACGAGGATGCGCGTCAGTTCATCCCGACCAAGCTCTTAAAGAAAAACAAATTTGGCGCTTACGTCAATGGTATCTGGATGGTAGTCATCCTGTCCGGTTCCATCATTCTGGCTCAGGTTCTGGTTCCGAATGCGGATACGGTTCTGCGCCAGCTGACACAGCTTAATTCGGTTACCATGCCGATGCGTTATCTGTGGGTATTCTTTGCGTACTTCATGCTTCGCAAACATTCAGATAAGTTTGAGCGCGAGTATCGTTTTGTGAAGAACAACGGAGTGGCACTGGGCTTTGGCGCATGGTGCTTTATCCTGACCGCAGCCTGCTGCTTATTAGGTATGTACAAACAGGGTGATCTGTACACAACCATGCTGAATGTCATCACACCAGTCGTTCTGGTAGCACTGGGACTGATTTTACCGGCGATTAAGAAGAGAGAAGGGAAGTCTGCATGATGAATGCTGCGAAGGAATTATTGACTTTTATTGAGAACAGCCCGAGTATGTTTCATTCGATTGAGACGATCAAGGGAATGCTGGATGAGGCAGGTTTTACCTATCTGCCGGAGAGAACTTGCTGGGACGTGAAGCAGGGTGGAACGTATTACACGATCCGCAACCATTCCAGTATCATTGCGTTCCGCGTCGGAAAGGAATTGGGCGATTACCATTTCCAGATGTGCGCCTCCCACAGTGATTCACCGACTTACAAGATCAAGAATGTACCGGAGTTAAATGGTCCGGGCGAGTATCTGCGTCTCGATGTAGAAGCATACGGCGGCATGATCGACAGCACATGGTTTGACCGCCCTCTGACTGTCGCAGGCCGTGTGCTGGTAAAGGATGGTCAGGGCGTGAGCGCGAGACTTCTGTACATCGATAAAGATCTGTTCATCATTCCGAACGTAGCGATTCATTTCAACCGTGAGGTGAACAATGGATACAAATACAACCGTCAGGTTGATTTATGCCCGCTGTTCTCCGCTGGTGAGCTGAAAAAAGGCGCGTTTGACGCGATGATTGCGAAAGAGCTTGGTGTGGCAGCGGAGGATATTTTAGGAAAGGATCTCTTCCTTGTAAACCGCCAGCCGGGTACGATCTGGGGGTATGCGGACGAGTTCATTTCCAGTCCGAAACTGGACGACTTACAGTGCGCTTACGTTTCCCTGAAAGCATTTCTGGCGGCGAAGAATGAGCGCGATGTCAGCGTATACTGCTGCTTCGACAATGAGGAGGTTGGTTCCAATACGAAGCAGGGTGCGATGTCCACCTTCTTACAGGATGTCCTGCACCGCATCAACGGTGCGCTTGGCAAGACGCCGGAGGACTACTATCAGGCAGTTGCCGGTTCTTTCCTCGTAAGCTGTGACAACGCACACGCCGTTCACCCGAACCACGGGGAGAAGACGGATGCAGTCAACTGCTCCTGGATGAACAAAGGTATCGTCATCAAGGAGAGCGCGAACCAGAAATACACCACGGACGCATTCAGCCGTGCGGTATTTACGAATGTCTGCAATGAGGCAGGCGTTCCGGTTCAGGTGTTTGCAAACCGCAGCGATATTTTAGGCGGTTCTACCCTTGGAAACCTTTCCAACACGCAGGTCAGCGTCCATGCCGTCGATATCGGTCTGCCGCAGCTTGCGATGCATTCCTGCTACGAGACGGCAGGTGTGAAGGACGTTGAGTACGCAATCCGCGCACTGACGAAATTCTACCAGACCACTCTTCAGATTGAAGGGGCAGAACGGGTTTGCTTTGAGTAAATATAGTTAAAAGAGCAGCCGCTCCGCGAACGATGAAATGAATCGCGGGGCGGCTGTTTTGATAGATTGAAAAAAGCTTTTTAAGAAAATTACCTCCGCAGCAGCTCCGGCGCCATCTCCTGAAACAGCTTCGCGAGCGCCATCGCCGCCCGCGAGCGGTATTTTCCAGCGGGCCAGGCGAGCGCCAGATCGAGGAAAATACCATCTTTCCCGATCCGCAGATAGCGGAACTCATCCCGCATGATGCGGCAGGAACGGTAGGTAAACGCGAGTCCGACCCCCTCCCGCGCCATCGCCGCAGCAAAGGAGGCGGAGAGGTAGGTGTCGAGCCCCAGAGGTTCCACACCTGCCTCGCGCAAGGACCGGCGGGCAGTCCGTCCGAGGACGGTGCTGGGCGGGCCCAGAATATATTCAAATGGTGCGGTGTCCTTTAGGTCGATCCACATCTGTTCCGGATCCGATTCGCATGGCTTCGCAAACCTCATGACCGGGTGATCGGCGGTAGTGGCGATCATGATCTCATCCCGCATCAGGGAATCCACACCGTGTTTGATTCGGACCGGCGGCGCGGCGATCAGCGCCAGATCTAAAAGTCCCTCTAAAATCTTATTTTCCAGATCAATGCTGTCCATCTCACAGATCTCCACGTGAACCCGTGGATACAGGGCATGGAATTTTTTCAGAACCGGCGGCAGCAGGTACGTCCCCCGGTAGGTGCTGATGCCGAAGATGACGGTGCCGCCCTTTAAATTTTCAATATCCGAAGCCTCACTGCGCGCCTCCTGGTACTGCTGTAAAATCTGTCTGGCATGGAAAATAAACGCCTCCCCGGCAGAGGTTGGACGGACTCCGCGGGCTGTTCGGACGAAAATCGGCGTTCCCAGATCCTGTTCAAATAGGCGGACTGCCTGACTTAAGCTTGACTGCGCCATAAACAATTTTTCGGCCGCGCGGGAGATGCTCCCCTCGTTAGCGACGGTTACGATATAGTCTAGTTCTTTTAAATCCATGAGAATCCCCCTCGCGAGATATCGGAATTTCCGATATCTGGTATAACAAATCTTGCCTTTCTCCGATAACAAAAATAGTATAAGATAAAAATAAGCAAAAATCAATGGCAGAGACTGAAGCGACGGCTGGAAAATCGAATAGGAATCCGGCGAGGGAACGCTGCTTTGAAAAAGCCTCTGTGGACGATTACAAATAGGAGGAATAAGCAAGATGAAACAGGATTTAATGAAGGGTGTTATCGACATGCACGTTCACACGAATCCAGATCTGCGTCTGCGGGCGTATGATGATTTCGAACTGATGGAGGCGGCGATCCGGGTTGGGGCACGCGCTATCGTCATCAAGACGCATCAGGGAACCACGATGGATCGGGCGTATCTGTGCAACCGCCACAACGAGATTGTACACGGGAAAACGAACAATTTTACGATGTTTGGCAGTATTACCTTAAATAAGGTAGTCGGCGGCATCAATCCGAAGGCAGTCGATGTGGCGCTTCGCCTGGGAGCAAAGGTGGTATGGCTTCCGACCCAGTCGGCGAAGAACCATATGCAGAAGATGAACCAGGATCTGAGCCAGAGCGTGGAGGTCGTAAAAGATGGAAAGATCGTGCCGGAGCTTCGTTCCGTGCTGGAACTGATCCGCGACCACAATGCGGTACTGGGAACCGCTCACATCGCACCGGAGGAGATTTTCACTGTTGTGGAAGCTGCCCGGGATATGGGAGTAAAAAACATCGTTGTAACCCATCCGGAATGGTGGATTGTAGGCATGAGCCATGAGGATCAGCTTCGTCTGGTAAAGGATTATGACGTTATCTTAGAGCGCTGCTATGCACAGAACATGGGCGGCGGAAAGTATAAGAGCAATCTGGCAGACAACCTGGAACTCATCAAAGAGGTTGGCTATAAAAATGTCATGGTTGATACCGATGGCGGCCAGACAGAAAACCCGCATTGGGAGCTGGCGCTGGCAGAATATATGCAGTATCTGGTAGATCATGGAATTCCGGAAGAACACGTGTACCATATGACACACACTATTCCGGCAAAACTGTTGGGCATCGAAGAATAGGGGGACGCATCATATGTTAAGTGCAGTTTTGGTGGCATCCATTGCGGTTGCCGTTATATTGGGATATAAAACGAAAATCAATACGGGATTTTTCTGTATTGCCTTTGCATACCTGATTGGTTGTTTTGGCATGGGATTGAAAACAAAAGAACTGATTGGCTTCTGGCCGGTCAGCACCATGTTCGTCATCCTGTCAGTATCACTGTTTTACAACTTTGCAGCTGTGAATGGAACCCTTGAAAAAATGTCGGCCAGTCTTCTCTATATGTGCCGTAAGTTTCCGGGCATGCTTCCTTTTGCATTATTTTTTGTAGCAGTTGTACTTTCTGTTATGGGCGCTGCATACTTTACCGTTCTGGCATTCCTGGCACCGATTACCATCCTTATCTGTGAGGAAGCAAAGATGGACAAGCTGACCGGTGCGGTGGCGATCAACTGCGGTGCACTGGCAGGCGGAAACTTCCCCACAGCTTCGCTGGGCGTCGTATTCCGCGGTCTGATTGATACTGCTTATGAAGCAGAACCGGCATTTGAAGCAACGAATTCCTTTGTAGATGAAATGAAAATTTTTGGTTTCGCGATTGTATTTTCCCTGATTCTGATTGCAATTTTCCGCTTCGGTTTCAAGAGCAACCGCGGTATTGGAAAGGGCGTAACCTTCAACCGTCCGGAACCCTTTGATAAAAAGCAGAAAACAACCCTGCATTTAATGATTCTGATGATGGTGATTGTCCTGGTATTCCCGCTCTTAAAGATGGCGGTTCCTGGCAATGAACTGATTGGAAAAATTGCCGGAAAGGTTGATGTAGGACTGGTGGCATTCTGCTTTACCATCATTGCACTGCTCTTTGATCTGGCGCCGCAGAAGGAAGTTATCGCACGTGTTCCGTGGAACACCATCCTCATGATTGCCGGAGCCGGCATGCTTATCGCCGTTGCAGTTCAGGCCGGTACCATTGATGCATTATCCGCATGGATTGGTTCTAATGTTCCGACAGCCCTGATTCCGCTGGCATTCAGCTTTGTAGGCGCATTTATGAGTTTCTTCAGTTCTACAACCGGTGTTGTAGCACCGGCCCTGTTCCCACTGATTCCGGGACTTGCGGCAGCAACCGGATTAAACCCGGCAGCACTCTTTGCCTGCACGATTCTTGGTGCACAGAGCAGTGCGATCAGCCCGTTCTCATCCGGCGGCAGCCTGATTCTTGGCTCCTGCGGAAACGAGGAGGATCGAAATCACCTGTTCAACCGCCTGCTCTTTGTGGCAGTGCCGATCAGCGTTATCTGCTGTGCGGTATATAACCTGATTGTAGCAGTTGTTCTGTAAGGGAAATTTTATCTCAGTCGAGAAGACTCCCACATCTTCAGGTGGTGAGTAATAGCAAATTTGTCTCAGTGGAAGCCTTGTCTCCGACTGAGATAAACGCTCCGCGAGGATGCGCAGTGATTCTGTAAAGAATAT
>OGXZ01000261.1_pt1 | contig 30965 bp, 32 predicted proteins | sample 1576431 | NCBI WGS metagenome assembly OGXZ01 (sample SAMEA3541590, study PRJEB24748) | human gut metagenome | biome: human gut; feature: human-associated habitat; material: faeces | place: China | collected 2012
CCGATAAACATCCTCTAATTTTGTAACTTAAAGAAATATCAAGTGCATGTCCCAAGCCTATGTCACAGTATCCAAGATATATTTTGTTTTCAATACGTAGCGGCAAAAGATTCCATGCCGCTTTACCAAACTCCTTACGCAATGCAGCCCAAAAGCATCTCAGGAAATCATTTGATTTTTTATTGCTATCATATCCTAAAGAAAAATCTATATTCATAATATAAAGAAATATCATCAGTCGTTATAAGACACCGCCCTCTTTCAATTGCTTGATAGTATCTTGTTTTAACTTGGTTAAAGTTTTTTGGTGAACATTCTCCTCTTCTAAGGACAAATGTCCCGACATATAAGCCAACACATCCTTTTTGGTTGCAGGAATCCCCCAACATTCAGCATTCACAGCTATCATTGTCGGATTCATTTTATAGGCATCGGCATACAGAGCGGACACTTCATCTTTATACCCAGCATACAAGTTATTGATGTGGAACATTTCTTCATGTGCCTTACTCTCCTTGGTTACATTTGCCCCTTTCCCTCTGAACTGTATTTCCTCACATTTTGGATAAGGACCATCCAAACTTTCGATTTTTGGAACGAAACGAAAAGGACTCAACTCCTTATGTTGTTCACTATTCACATAAAGACCGAAATCACAGTTTTGTGTTTTCTTATGGTCATTACATACGCCACACGATGGCTGCAAGTTATAAAAGCATGTACCAAGAAATGGGTATAAGCTTTGAGGCAGGTAATGATCCATCTGATAAAACACCTCTCCATTATTCGACATCGTAGGAATTGCATTACAATATACACATGTTTTCAATCTCATCTGTTGATGAATCTCTCCCAGCATTACCCTGGCTTTGGTATATTGAAGACAATCGATGATTCGCTCATAAAGTTTTCCTGTTAAAACTTTCGTCTCCGTCTTCCGATATGCCACCTTGGCCTTCAACATATCAGGCTCACGTTTCAGCACCTCGTTATACTTATCTATATATTGTTTCCATTCTATAGGCTCCAATGTCAAGACCCTAGGATAGTCAGCTATCAATAAATCGATGTAATCCGTTATTGCACTTTTATCATTCCAATCATTGTTATCAGCAACGAATGTCCCAAGTTTCGCCAGTTTTTTCTCTACGCCATTACATGTAGCCATAACTCGTTGGCTATAAACAAGAGCATAGTCTCTTACCGCATCATCTATCTCAATCTTTACCATTTCTCTTCCTCCTATCCTCATATAGTTGTTGCAGTTGCATTTTTAAGAATGGATCGCCTATCAATTCCATCAGCAAATGAAATTCTGCTTCACTATCATCCAGGAAATAGCCGCCAGGAAGCAAACGCTCTATCATACGCTTAATTTTCTTTCTGGCAAATTCTCCTACGAACCCTTGTTTGAGAAAGAAACTCTGATAGAGAATGTCGCAGATATTAGCAGCGAAAGGATTCTTGATGTCTTCAGGCATGACCATCTTTCCATCATCCAGATAAAGGATATTACTCTGAGGAATATCAGACAATATGAATGGTGAATGCGTAGCTATTAGGATATTGAAGGATGCATTTCTGTTCATGAACAATCGCTTGATATGGCCCAGAAGTTCATAGATAAATCGCCTTTGGAACTCAGGGTGAAAACAAATCTCGACCTCATCAAGTATCAAGTTAATGTTTCTATACCTTACCCGATGCGATTCCTGTATGCTCAATAGGTTCAACACATGATAGATATATGTGCTGAAAGTATAGAGGTACTGTCTCTCACCTGCACTCATCTGCTCAATTGGAATAGGAGTATCATTCACTTGTTCTCCATTTTCAAACCTATTCATTAAGATTTCTATTTGGAAGAACGAAGGAGGCAAATATTCCTGGATATCTCTCATACTCCTCAAATCTTTACCCTCATCAACACACAGGAAATATTCTTGATGAGAAATTTTACGAGTCAAGAATGTCAGAGAACCGATAGCCCCCTTCTTCAATGCATTCAAGAAATGTATGGTCTGTCTTATCTTAAGTGAGATATGCGACTTGTCTCTCATAATGGTCTTCACCAACCTGTAGATCAAATCCATCGTATCAGGTTCTACTCCTTGGATAAACTTATCTAGCTCTCCCAAGCCAGAGAACTCCTCATAGGCAGGATAACTGTTGGCTATCGCAAAGGTCTTATAGATAAGATACATGGCGGCAGTTTTTTGCAGGGCATCATCGAATTTCAAGCCATCCATAACTCCATAACATTTTAATATCTCTGTACCTATATTGTTATGTTGTAGTGGCGAAAACTTATAGCCATCATAAACTTTAAACGTCACATGATATTTCTCCACATACTTTTTTTCAAGAGAACTTGAATCAAATTTATAGAGAATATTATCCAAATCATAATCCTCCATGAAACGCCTATAGTGTTTCTGGGCATAAATTAAGATGGCAGATAGTCTGTAAAGAGTAAGATGATGCTCCTTGTTCAAGTCAAAGACACCTTCGTCACGATAAGGATTCAATACGATAGGAGTCATATATCCATCGTTCTTATGAAACAAACTATCCATCCAAACATGACCTTCCGCCTGAGTTTCAGCCAGGGTATCATTCAGACCATCTTTCAGAATCAAGCAACGTTCCCTTTTATAATCATTGGCGTTAAAAGCCTGCAAACTATAATTGGTAACTATCGTATAGAAGAAGTTTTCCTTAGCCCATTTCACGAAATCAGCCATCAATACCTTCTCGGAGCTTACTATTCCATTCTTGATAGCAGTCAAGGTAACAGAAGTCTCTTTGCCCATTTGGAATTCAACCTTATCTCCCAGGCAAGAGATTCTGGCAAGCTGTCCGTTAATTACATAATAGAGTTCGGCATACAAGTCCTTGACATAATAGAGGTCATCTGCCGTTTTACGACGTTTTCCTCTATTCAGCAAACAACTCAGGTTGTTGATTACTCTATAGATCATTTCGAACAAGGAAGACTTACCGCTACCATTCACCCCCACGATAGCCTCCACATTGATGCGACTGCCATAGAATCCTATCAATGGATTCTCCTCTCTGAGCTCAACCTTGTTGCGATTAATCTCGCAACGCCCATTGAGTTTATAGAACTCATCACGCAGCCCCTTTTTCAAATTAGGAGAACAATTGGGGAGAATATGAATCACTGAAAGTGAGAATTCCTTTGGAGTTCTTTTATATTTTGATTCCATAAGATGTCCATATAGTTAAATTCCATAGTCTCTAAGCTTTGAATGTAACCATCCAACCACTATAGCAAATGCTTGACGATTATACTTTTACTATCTTCTCATACCACCCTACCATGGTCTTAGCCTTTTCATCCCAAGACAAATCTATCTGTCTCTGCTTGCAGTTCTCAGACATTTGTTTCAACAATTCTCTGTTTCCTTCAAATTCATTCAAGATAGTTGCAAAAGATTGAGAGGATTTAGAAGGATTGGTCAAAAGAATCTTCTTGCCTACCTTTTCATTTACGGCATCACCTTGTCCACAAGTATCAAAACAAACAACAGGAAGATTATTACCTATCGCCTCTAAAACAACATGCGGTGTTCCTTCGGCAACGCTTGTAAAGAAGAACACATCTGAATTCTGCATAATACTTTGCACTTCATCATGACTTACAGCACCATGCCAAATACATTTGTCTTTAATACCTAAGGTGTTTGCCAACTGTTTATATGGTTCAGAATCACCACCTCCAACAATATGAAGTCGAATATTTTCATTACCCGTAATAGCAATGCTTTGCAATGCTATACCTAACTGTTTTCTGAAGTCCAGTTTGCCTACCCAAAGTACATCAAACGTTTCTTTCTGCGACTTATCAATCAAAGTACGTTCCTGTACATAGCAACCTGTCTCATTCAATAAAGGAGAATCGATAGCCATATATTTTTTAAAAGACTCTTTTGAATTGGAAGATGCCGAAAAGATAACAGATGCCTGGCTGACCGCTTGACGAACACGTGTAGAGTGTTTCAACTGCCATACAGTCAGAAAGTTTTTTAACCGCATGAACAGCTTAGTCTTCATACTCGCACCACCCAAGTAAGCTACCGGAAACTTATCCTTTGCATCTACAGGTCCCCATACAAATGGAATATCAGTTTCCTTTGATAGTTTCCAAAGATACCCAGGCTCACGGAATCCTATCATATTCAATTGATGCAGCACATCAATATGCTGCTTTGAACAGATATCCTTAGCCATACAATAGGTCTTACACTGCCATTCTTTATAGTATTTATAGAATCTCCAGTCACCTTGATTCCAGCACATTTTACGAATATCCTCCGACACCGGATTATAATAGAAGTGCATGTTCTTCCCCTGTTCCAGCGTAGGCACCACCTCCTCTATCTTGTCCCGAAACTCCCCTTCGGTAATAATATACAACTCACAGAACTTAGCGAGATTGCTCACCCAGTTCCACGCCATTCCCGGCTCACTTCCCATACCAGGAGAGCAAGCGTATGCATTTATTAATATTTTAAGCATGATTTAATATTGCAAAATAATAAAAACATATAACAAAAACATCATCTTATCAATACTGCATTCCAGATAATAGGAATTTGTGTTCCTATCCACTTAATGATGTCATCAGCATTGTTGATTAAATATGGTAACACTACGATAAGGGCAATGTTCCATACATATCTCAAGACCTTGACTCCATACAATTTGTCCAGTTTCTCAATATTATCAAAAGCCTTGTCATCATTCTGCAAGAGCAACTTTTCCCTTTCAACCTTTTTGGCTCTATAAAAAGCTTTCAGAGATGATATATACAGATTTGCACTCCATCTGGCATGATTCACCCTATTAAAAAACAACAGAGATACAATAAACCCAACCCACCAATTGACGAACTTAAAACAGAGACACAAGACAATGAGAATCAAGCCTTCATTATAAACGAACGTCTTAAAAAGAAAGTTGTGAATCTTGGCAAGTCCACCATTGTGGTCAGGGTTATATAAATCGATTTTTAACTTTTGCTGCTTTAATGCCTCAAAAACAGGAAAATACAAAACAGTCATGTTATATACATAAAGCAGCGACGCCACCATCATCACCCCACTTAGCATAAATGCGAAAGTACATATATGGAAAGACGAGTTAGAAAAATAGTTGTATACAACTAACGAACTGATTCCTATCAAGCCGCCCAGAACAGAACACTTATAAGAACCGGCTTTTAGGTTTCTGTCCTTTACATATTTTATCTGACTTAGCATATTGATATTGCCATCAACATTTTCGAACAAGTTCAAATTGTAAGCCCTTTGAGCGAAGTAATTGTAAAATGAAGCCAGTCTTATTCCGCTCCAAAGAACCAACATCAACAACAAGAGATAAGGCAATACCTGTTTATACAAACAAACCGTTTCTTGATAAGTCATTCCAAAGAACACTCCTGTCCAGGGCTGTGCCAGACGCAGCAACAGATAAGACAATAAAACACAGAATATAAAGATCATGATAGGAACGACCGATATCAGTTCTTGCTTAGAAAGGAAGTAAGATTCAACAGGTTTAATCTTCACATCATCTACATTTTGTACATTCACAATCCTCTTGAACATTGCAATATTTTCATTGGCAGGAATATCGAAATCTTCTATCACGCGAGCACACCGTTCCTTGTCATGCTTGTCAAAACGACGCAAAGCAAGCAAGAACACATGTTCAAGCGGAAAATGTTCGTACCGTATCATAGGATAATCAAAAGCATGATGAATAACATTGTCTCTAAAAGCCAATGCCTTTTGCTTCCAAGAACCTTTTCCTTCATATACCGCAATAACATCATTACTTATTTCCCTGCATTTATCATCGGTCAAATAAAAGTCATAGTGCTCCTTGCACATATTGTTTCTATATATGCTATGGTTGCACCCAGGAATGTTGCAATGTTCTTTGTTGTATTTCATATATGCGTTAACGCTCCGTTTTGCGAGAAGCCCTTTGTATAGGCACTTTTGCAAGTGCCTATATATAAGTTCTTACTTGTTTATTAACTATAAGAATAGAACCTTCTTATTTTTCTCCGTTCTGCAATCTTGAAAGCAAGTTTTCATTATACTCGCTTATCAAAAGGAGCCATTCTTTTACAACATGCCGTCATTTTATCAATTAGAACACTCGAAATTAAAGCCATGGCAACAAACACCATGAAGGCCAAAGGCCAAATGCGAATGGAGTAAATCAAAGGCTGCAAGAAAGTCCAACAGAAATATCCATGAATAAGCCAGAGTGTTGTGGAATATTTACCGACATAGCTTATCGCCTTATAAACCTGCGACAAACTTGAAGCTAAAAGTAAAAGACCAAATAGGCATAATGGCACATGAATCAATTCTGTGACACTTATCAATGGAAGCTTTGCTCTACATGCAAAAGCTAAAACGATAGAAATACCCCCCATATCAGGTTAAAGCCCAGATTTGCATTCTTGAATTTTGCCAAGTTTTTCTGCATAATAGCATATTTTGCAAATAGCATACCTTCTACAAAAATAGGCATATCAATCAGGAACATCTTGACTTGTCTAGATAGGATTCCTCCTTCAGTATCAATCCATCCTACTTTACCCAAAAGCTTGGTAACAACTACCAAGAACAACAAGAAACAAATATTCCACTTTACATTTCTCCTATTAATAATCCAGAAGAAGAAAGGAAACAGTAATATAAGTTCTATATATAGAGATATAAACCAAGCATTCGGACACCAATCGCAACGAAGACTTGTAGCGGTCAGAATAAGTGATTTCCACGACCAGACAAACTTACCCATCCATAACGCTAGAGCCACAAAGGGAGTTATTACAATCCAATAATGCTTCAATAGCTTGAAACATCGCCTTACCTGCTTCTTGAAAGAATCAAAAACAGCAAATTCCTTGTTCATACTTCCTGCCATCAAACCATAACCGGAAAGAAACAAAAAGATAGGAACACATATTTGAAAAGCCCCAGCATAATCATTGCCACACCAACTATACCGATACTCAGGCATGACGAAGCCACAGCCAAAATGTAAAAACATCATAAAAAGGACAGCCCATCCTTTTAAATATGTCGTTTCTTGTTTTGTCATTTCTTTAAACAATTACAACTTCACCATTTTCTTCCAATCATATTCCCCATCCTTAAATGTCTGGGAGAACCAGTTAGAAGATACTTTCACGATGTATGCCATAGCAACTATCAAGACGAAGTTCATGAGAATATTCAGAGGAAACATGTGATTCCAAGAAGTGTTGAAAACAAAACCTTGGCAAACATAAATCTCTAAGCACAAGGCAGAAACAGAATACACAATCCTATGTACCCACTTCTTTTCATAAAATTTGACCAACCCTTCCTTGCAGCAGAGACGATACATGCTCAATGTAATACCCATCAGAGGAATCAAGGTCAACACCTGAAAATGTGCTATCAGTTCATTCTTCGTACCAGCCATTTGCAAACCATAAAAGAAAATCAAAGAAACAAACAGTAAACCTAAATTTCCTTTAGTAGAACCTACTACGGTTGCATTCTCTTTCATCCTCAAGCCACATACAGCACCAGCCAACATAAACAGGAAGTAATGACACCACTTGAAATAGGTTGCCCCATACATGAATATCGTAGAACTGTCTTCTGTAAGATACCAGCCCAAGACTATCAGGCAAGCAGCAGCAAAGACCCATTTGAGATAATTAACGAAATAGCGTTTTATGAAATACAGTAAGACATAATAAATCATGATGCAGGTAACAAACCAACCACCACCATGCAAGATAGTGAAATCCATACCAAAGCGAGCATGAAAAACAAAAGCCATGATAGCTGCCCACATCAGGACCGTAGGATAAATACGGTTAATACGCCTTTTATACCAATTAAAGAAATCGCCGCCCCTACCCAAGAACAAAGTAAAACCGCTGCAAAAGAAGAACAGCACATCTCCGATGGCACCACCAGTAGAGAGCTTTGCCAGAGACTCAGGGTATAACATACCCATGTGCGAATTGGTAATCAGCAGGGCAGCAAAGAATTTTAATATATCAATCGAAGGATTTCTCTGCCTCATCGTTTCTCCTCCTTACTTTTAAGATACTCCAAATGCTTCTGCTTGTCAGCTTCTGTAGCAAACCTATCTTTCATTTTCTTGGCAGGAACACCAGCCCAGATTTCACAAGGAGGAATATCCCCCGTAACGATAGAGCCAGCAGCTACAATACTACCTTTTCCGATAGTGATACCAGAAATGATGATGGAAGAAGTACCTATCCAGACATCATCCTCTATGATTGTCACTCCATTATTCCCCCGTTCACCATTCCATATAGTTACACCAGGAGTAGAAAAAGTATGATCATGACGACCTACAAACTGCACATTTCCAGCAACCAATACATCATTGCCGAAATGAACATTGCTTGCCACATTACAGTTGTCACCAAACTGCACATTATTTCCTATCACTACATCCATGTTCTGTGCAAAGTGAGTACCCTTCATCACCCTCACAAAACCATGATATTTTACCCAAGGATAGCGCAAATGAAAGATGTACCAGGTACGAACCAAATTGAATAAGTACCGCAAAACAAAATTCCATTTGCCCACCCCATTAGGCATATTATTATAATCGATCCGAATCATTCAACATTTAACATTCAACATTTTCCAAACACTTTCTTGCAGGCCTCAAAGATTCTGTTTGCAGCCTTATCAGGCGTAAAGTCACTCTCGATTTCTACCGATTTCTTGCCCATAGCCTCCAAGTCTGCATGATGGAATTTCTCCAAAGTCTCTAAGATAGAACTTTCCTTCAAAGGATCGAAGTTATAACCATTCACGCCATCCTTCACCAGTTCATAGTGACCACCATTATAGATGCTGCTTGCAACAGGCTTACCGCAAGCCATCGCCTCAGGAATTACCAAGCACCAGTTATCCTCCAGAGTTGGCATGATAAAGACATCGCAGAGTGCATAGTAACGATAGAGCAAATCATAGTTGATAGCGCCTAAGATATGAACAGAAGGCAAGCGGTCATAGAGTTCCTTCATGGTATCAAGCAGAATGCCCTTACCTATCACGACAAGATTGTCATTCGGATAAGTTTCAATATGTTTACTCCAGACATGAAGGAGTTCCTTAATACCCTTTCGCTCCACCATCTGACCTACAAAGAGATAAGTCAAACCATCCTTCAGCCCCAACTCATCCCTAAGAGCCTGCTTGTCTTCCACAGTAACCTTAGCCACTGCCTGAGACAAACCAAAGCTGTCAGCACACATACAACCCTTCACCTTCGGAGTCTTCCGGAAATGCAACCCCTCATTGAGATATTCTTCCGTCAGCGTACCATTAATCAGGAAATGATCCACAGGGGTACCTACGATACGACGATACCACGAACGCCATTTTGGAGAATTACGCTCCACATATGCAGTTCTTTCATAGAATATACATAGCTTCTTGCGATGCAATACGGCATATCTGATACCAACAGGAGCCCAACCACCAAAGCCCTCGGTTATCACAATATCAGGTTTGATGTCCTTGACAGCCTTATAGAGTCCTGGTTGGCGCTTGATAACCAAAGCACTATTGGCAAAATCGCTTTCCTCACTACCCATCGTAGTACGCTTCTCTCCACTCATAATGACAGCATGATCACCAAGCGTAGCTTTGAGTTTCTCACGTACCAGGTCAGAAGTATTTTCCTGTGAACAGATAATGTAGAAATTACCACCGCTCAACTTATTCAAATTTTCATATACCGGGATTCGGTAATTACCGAACCAAGGTGAAATCCAAAGAATTTTCATGATTATTTCTGTTTTTTATCATTGTCAATTACCATTTGATAATAGTCCACCATCTGCGGGATGATGACCTTCATATCAAAATTCTGCATGATTCTCTCATGCGCCTTCTTTCTCACTTTTGCTTTAGCTTCCAGAGGAAGCATACATACCTCCTTGATTTTATTGGCGAGCATCATCGGATCTCTTGGAGTCATCAAAAAACCACTCTTTCCATCCTCGATAATCTCACTCATACCACCAGAGTTACTACCGATAACAACAGCTCCAGAAAGCATCGCCTCAATACAGACCATCGGCATATTCTCCCACCAGGATGGGAAACAAACCACATCCACCTGGGCATAACGTTTCATCACTTCCTCCCTTGGCAGTTTACCTACAAGATGAAACCACTTCTCTTTGCCATATTTAGCATTCAGTACATCAGCATAAGCCCCAGTCTTGCCTACCAAGTCAAGTTGAATCTCTCCTATTTCACCAGAATCAGCTAAAATTTTGCAAGCATCAGCCAAGTCACCACAACCTTTCCAATCACAGACAGTTCCGACAAAGAGAATATACTTTTTCCCATCCTTCTCAGCAGCAGAATGAAAAGAAGAGTTAGAAGACCATCGCTCAGACAAGATAGGATTATAGATAACCTTGATTTTATCAGAATGAATACCCATGAATTTCTGACTCCATTCCTTCAGCGAAGTACTGCACGAAGTAATATACCGAGCCTCTTTCATAACCTTCAGTTCTTTACATCCCTGCCAGAAGTAATGCCAGTTGGCCTTAGACAATTTCTGCAGAGAGAAATGATAATGATCCAGAAGCATAGGAGTATGCAATCGGGTAATGACTGGAATACCGATATCATGGAGGAAATATCCCTCGGCACCATATTCAGGCACCTCAATGACATCAACATCTCCGAGACTTAGAATCTTCTCTCTGATTCTCTTGCGATAAGCATAGAACCTATAAAACATTCTAAACTTTTTCAGCAGCGAGTTCCCTTCCACCTGCGGAATCAGGAAATCACCCCCCGAAAGCCTAATCACTCTCACCCCCTCACCATCCTCATCCGAAGACAATCGGGTATCATCAGAAGCAGCAATCACCGTCACACGATGCCCAGCATCATGCAATCCATGAGCCACCTCTTTTATATATGAAGCAATACCACCGCCACGAAGAGACGGTGGATATTCACGACAAACAAAACAAATGTGCATGTTGATTACTTCATTTAATCTGCATTAAACTTCAAACCAATTTTATTTCCCCAATGTATCAATATCACAAGAAGAGGCATCAATCCATATTTCACCATCAATGCAGGATATTTCATTTTATTTGAAAAGCCCTTAAAGTTAGTTGCTTTATATGCTTCTTTCACATCTTCCAATGACAAATATTGCCTTACAGCTTTTATACATTTAAAGATTGATAAATGAGCTCCACGAACGATAATCTCTAAAGCACCTATAACAACAGTACCATTGTATAATTGGAATATATCGATACCCTTTTCTTTCATGTATAGTTTACGAATCAGTCCTCTCTCCGTTACACCATTAATTTTATCTTTAACTAATTTAGGATGATTATTGATAGACCCTGTAAGCAATCCCTTATTCTTGATTATATAATTATAATAAACCTTATCCATCGTTGCTATAGATGAGGCATAAAGGAAAAAGAGAGAATCAAAGAGTCTATCCTCAAACATTGTGATTCCTTTTCGGAAACGTATATTATGATCCATTAGCACAGAACGTTTAAAAAAGAATCTCCAAACACCAGAAAATTCATTCTTCGACCAAATATCGCCATCTTTCCAATGGTTGATATGATCTTGCCCAAAACCAATAAACTTGGGAAGGTATTCTTTGATTATTTCTTGATTAGAAACATATACATGGGGCTTCTCAAACTTGTCATAATGGATGTTTCCTTGATCTTCATAAATGGTTTGGAATCCAAAATGTACTGCATCATAATTTCCTTCATGACATTTTTTCATCACCTCACCAAACATTCCTGGATTGATATAGTCATCAGGATCCATGAAATATACATATTCACCTTTTGCTCTTTCCAGACCTTCATTTCTTGCTTGTGAAAGACCTTGGTTATCCGTGGTTATAATTTTAAAATTAGGCTTGCCCCCCCACTTTTCACATACCTCCAATAGATTATCTGGCGAACCATCATTGACGATAATCACCTCATAATCCGTAAAATCTTGCTGAAAGATGCTATTTACCGACCGCTCTATATATTGAGCGACATTATAACAAGGCAAGATGACTGACAATTGACAACTATTTTTCATCACTTCAATTTATCAATTATAACTTGATTTATACTTTTACAAAGTCATAGCATCGTTGAATCAAAGAATCACGATACTTCTTAAAAATATCTTTATTAGTAAAATGGAATTTTGAAGTCAACTTATCCTTACATTGTAATTCAGATGTCAGAGTAAGTGTATTATTTTTTATAAGTGACCAAATGGAACAAATCAGACAAACCCTCCAAACGGCCACCAACTTTGGTCTTCGATTGTGATTGAAGCTCCTCTGAAGTAACAAACAACACAGGCGTTTCACATCATAGAGAGGACAATCCACAATGTATCCTACTTGTGATATGAGTATCAATCTGTGGAAAGAATTTACTGACAGACAAACATTGTATCCAATCACCTATATTAACAGGATTACTTCGAAATACTATCAAACTATTTTCCATATTTCATTATACTTTAAATATTTTTCTTAAATTAAAAGGTTCCGAGTTCAGAACTTGCAAAAATACCGAAGTCAAGACTTTAAGCCAATATGCAGCTATGAGTATTAGTATCAAGTTTATGATAATATTTACGGGAAATATGCCATTAAACTTATCCGTTATAACAACAAACTGCACTACATATATTTCCAAAGTCAAAGCAGCAACAACAGAAATAAGCCTTGAGAAAAATCCATAATTTAAGAAAGCATTCAGTTTCCTTGAATTAGCTATTTTGAATGAATAATAAACAAATGTATGCAATGGCAATAATGCTAAAATTTGTATATTATATAGAGCATTGTTATGATTTTTACCTATTCCCATGAATATAAAATAAAGGATAAAGGATAATAATAACAGTACTGCGTCTCTTTTTGTAATATTCTTCCAACGGTACTTACGTCTGTAAACAATCGCGCCCATTATCATTATACTAAAATGACAAATATAATGAAATTTTGTATGATAAACAGAGCCAACCGCATTAGGCATCATAAAGAAGTAGATTACCGAAACAGCAATGGACACCCCAAAGACTATCTTTAAAGTATTTTCCATCGAACAAGATTTCACAATAGCCTGCACCTTTAGAATTCCATAAAAGAGTAAAAAATTGATCGCTATTGATTGCACAAACCAATATTTGGTAGCGAGCAACAATTCACTAACAGAAAATTGCATTTTCCAAACAACAGCACTCCACAGAGTCCAAATAATAACTGGAGGCCACAATCTTCTAAATTTCACCTTATACCAATCTATTATATTAGTTAATCCATGCTTCTCAAAGCTTCGCATCAAGAGAAATCCTGAAACAAAGAAAAACAAAGCATTTCCATGCACTCCAAATGTTGCTAAAGAAGGAGTGAGTGGTTCATACAATAATTGGAAATGAGAATTTGTAATCATCAAAGCCGCTACAAACTTCAAAAAATCAACAGAAAACAAATGATTCTTTTCCATTTTCTATCAATAACCTTGATAATTTGTCAATACTAACATTAAAGGACTTTTTATAAATATATGTAGCTCTGGCGCATAAACCCAAACAATTTTTTCAAATTGTATGATGAACCAGATAATCATAAAATAAGCAAGGACACAAAGAAAAGAATCCCTATATTTTATTCTATCAAATGCCAATGGATAAATAAATGGCATAAAAGGCATAAGCATCATAAAAAAGCGATACTGAGATGTTGGCTGTCGTGACATTGCTGCTGTCGCAACAATAATCAGAGAAGTTAATACCACAAGAAACGATTGCGAAGCATTAAAATTATGTCTAAAAGCAAATAATCTTCTTATACAGATCAAAAACATCGGACCTCCAATAGCCAAAACTATTGATGTTTTCAATCCCAATCCATCATTATTATTTTCAGAACTTGCAAAACGTCTAACGCTATACGTTAAAGCATCTCCTTGGCTAAAATCAGAAGAACTCAAAAGCCTTGGACCATAATATATTAAACAGGCAAGAGCCATAAATGTTATAAAAATCGTAGCCTTGCTCAACTTTTTACGGTATCGTTTTAGGACAATAAACGGAACAAAAAACAACATACTCTGATGAGTAAAAATAGAACAGACCATTACAACCCAATCTTTCTTCCTCAAATATCCATTATAAGCATAATTGCCAATTACATATATCATAAACGACTGTGCCAAAAATTGCTTTTGTATTTGCAAAGTAAATTGGAAATACAAATAAAAGAAAGATATGATAAGAGTTCCATATATAATTGGAAGATGAGGAGCCGACAACGTTTTACAGAATTTATACAGTCCTGTCAATAGCATAAAATATGACAGAAAGGTTAACATAAACTCAAATAACGGATAATAACCAAAAGAAAGATAATAGCCTATATAATTATAGACTCCATTCATAAATTCTCCAGATATATGTATTGATACATCCTGCCAGGCTTCTGGATCTCCATATATATTCATCAAAGCATACCAAAAACCTTTTATTGGTACATTATTATATGCATACCAATATCTTACCTGGTCTCCATCCACTGATTTAGTTGCATTAATTGAAGCCAAAAAAACAATGATACAACATATAAAGATGTAATAATTCGTTTTTGTAGGTTTGGCTTCTTTCAATACTGAATATATTACCCATGGCAATCCTATAAAGGATGGTAATAACATAAAAACCAATACATATCCCAACAATTTACGAGTATTAATAAACTCGTTTTTTATTTGTAATTGATCCATGATTATACGACACTTCTTTTTATTTTATTAATACAATGCGATAAAAAATTCAAAACAGATAAACTTATATCGGCAAAGCAAGCAAACTTTAAACAATAATATCGAAAAGATTTGTTTTCAAATTTTTTACAAAGATTATATCTCTGTTTAAAAAATTCAGTTCCACGCAAGTCTACAATAATATTTGACAAGAAGAATTCCAAATATGAGTTATAATCTTTGTTTGTGTTTTTTTTCAATAAAGATATAAGAGTATCAAAAACCATAGACAAGTCTTTTGAATATATTTTAATTGAACTTATTGCAGTTGCTGCGCCAGAATGCTTTCGATAAGCATACCATATATTAGGCAAATAAATAACCTGCCTAGAATTAGCCAAATATGTCAACAAGAAGGCTGCATCTTCTCTCATCCGGCACCCATCAACAAAACGAATATGGAACTCCTGAATAATCTTATTACGCAATAGATTCATGCACAAGAAATATTCATCCATTGCAACATGAATACAATAGTCAGAAATACTCAATGACCGTGAATAATATTTTTTTCTTAGCTTCACGTTTCCATTTATGAATAATTTATTTGATTTTTCATCTACTGCTTGATAATCAATTCTCACTAAATCTATTTCATTTTTTTTCATTTCCAAGATCATCTTATCAAAACAGTTCTCATCCAATAGAAAATCATCTGCATCCAAGAAAAACACGAATTCCCCTTTACATAAATCCAATGCGAGATTTCGAGTTTTAGAAACTCCTTCATTTTTTTTACTTATAACTTGGAATCGATCATCTCCTTTGGAATATTCTTGACAGATGGAATATGAAGAATCAATAGAACCATCATCAATTAATATAGCTTGCCAGTTTTTATAAGTTTGTCTTAATAAACTATCAAGACATTGCCTGATAAATGCCGATGCATTATAGACTGGAATAATTACCGAAATCATTCCTTTTTCAAACATATATTCCATGCAATTGTTTATTTATTTTCCGACTATGTCTTATTTTGGAAATATTCATTAAGAGTTTACAATAATCACCTACAAAATTATGCATTGCTTTCCATCGACCTGTAAAAAGATACATAAAAAAAAGACCCAACTCATCATAGAATTGACGTCCTATCTTCTGGACTATGAATCCATTACTATAAAGAACATTTGCTGCATCTTGTACTAAATGTCGATAAAACAGCTGATGATTATACATTGTTTTGTTACCAACCGTTGCAAATCTATCATGTTGCACAAAAGCTTTTGTGGTAAAAACTATCTTGCGATGATGATATAGGCAACGTTGACAATAATTATCATCCTCTCCATAATGATAAAACAAAGAATCAAAACCTCCGATGTCAGAAACCGTCGTTCTAGGCAAAAACCAAGCAGCTGCAGGAATGAATTCACTTTCAAACAATGTTTGTTTGCCTCCAAGAAGCGAAACACGCAAATAATCCTTACTCTTAGCTAAGACATAGTCACGGAAATAAGGATCTACATCTTTAGCATTTCCATTTAAATGAATAGGACTTACAATGGCATAATCACCACCCTCAACCACAGACAAAAGCTCACTAATTGTATTTGATTGTAAATAAGCATCTTGATTCAACAGGAAAAAATAATCATATCCATCGTTATATGCTTGGTTCAATGCGATATTATTGGCCTTACCAAATCCTAAGTTCTTATCAGAACGTGTTAGCCTGACTTCAGGAAAATTCTTTTCTATAAAATCAGGAGTTGAATCTGTGCTACAATTATCAACCAAATACACAGTACTTGGATAATCTGATTGGAAAATACTTGAAAGGCATTTTTCTATCCATTTCATACCATTCCAAGTCACTATTATAATTGAAACTTTTTTCATAAAAATCTCTTAATATAATTCTTAGTATCAAACAACAACCTTCCTAAAAGCATACAATAATATGGTATTACGAACTTCTTATATTGAGAAAAAGAAGGTAACACCTTACAAATTTTAAGATAAGCTGGGCAATAAATATTTCTACGTTCTTTCAATGTAATATCTGATGATCTATCTTCAAAAAACTGATACAGAAGATGGGCGATATTACCTTTAATTAATCCAACAGGCAGTTGCCATTTTTGACAGAAGTCTAGTAAATCCAATGCAGACAAGACAGGAGCTTCCGTCCATTCCTTCTTGTGTTTCTTCTGAGAGGCCGATTCCTCATTCGTCTTGTTGTAGTTATAGACAATTAAACTCAATGAGGCTATCTTTGTGCTGGCAACCATAGCTTTCAGATTAAAGTTTTGATCCTCTGTGTTGATAATTCCTTCAGGAAAACGGATATGGAATTTTTCTATCACAGTTCGACGGAAAGCATAGTTCCATGTAGCTTCCATAAAGAAACCTTTTCCCAAGAATTCTGCCATAGTTATTGTTTGCTCTGCCACTCGATGCTCAATGGCTTTGGATGCGAACACATGTCTTACGCCAAAGGTGACAATACCCACTTTTTTTTCAGCATATCTCAACTGCTCTATCAAACAATTCATCTGCACTTGGTCAAACCAATCATCAGCATCGGCAAACATCAACCACTGGCCTTTTGCTTCCAGAATGCCACGATTGCGAGCTACACTAACGCCTGCATTCTTCTGGCAGAAAAGCTTGATACGAGTATCATGCAAAGCCAATTTTGAGACAACATCAGCCGTAGAATCTGTGCTACCATCATTGACTACAATAATCTCTACTTCATCACTTGAAGGAATTGTATCAATAAGTTTTTCAATAAATAGTCCTGCATTGTAAGCTGCTATTATTACAGATAATGTTATCTCTCTATTCATGCCAGTTTATGTTAGGCAGTTTACGATAAGGACTACTATTTGGATTCCAAAGAGAATGACGTAATAGGAAATTTCGTACAAGTTCCTTTAGATTCGATGAATAGTCACCCTCTAAACTTAAATTTTTCCATTGGGAAAGACTTTTGTATCTTCTCCAAACATTCCTATAAGGATGAAAACAACTGATATTCCATGGTTTCAAATCAGTTGAATAATGAATAACAACTGGATGAGATAAGGTTTCTTCCACCTCGTTATAAATGGCCTTTGGATAAAATTTTTGTTTCAGAACAAATCCATTTTGGAAATTATATGTTACTGGTACCCATTTCTTTTTGTCATATAAACAACAGTTCAACACATCCTGATCATGATATACTATCTTATCTGCATGTTCTTTCAAAAAGTTCATAAATAATGAAAGACAATCATTTTTTCTCCAATAATCAACATTGATTAATTGCATCCCGGCATTGAAATAGCCAGTCTCCATAGGATACGGAAGTCGATGAGAATCAATATGCTTCTGTTCATCCATATCATGCACTGCTGCTATTGCATACCCATCAAGATCTGTATTCCACAATTTATCCAAAGAACCACGAACTATCATATCTCCATCCAAATAGATGATCTTGTGGACGTCCTCCGGTAATATCTGAGCAACAAACAAACGATAATAAGTTGCTATTGATACATGACCTGGCATATTGTCCTTTCCAAATGGTAGAACCTTTGTTACCTCATCAGTTATTGTATGAAAAGAAATATGATTGCCATATTGCTTAGCTATAAGGCGTAATTTATCCTCATTCTCTTTTGAAAAGGATTCATTTACCATCAAATAATAGTTAACATCCTGAGGATTGTTTATACTGATGGAATGCATCAACACTCCAGTAGGCATAACATAATTATTATCCGTACTAAATAATATATTCATACTTTATCTTAATTTTGAACTCAACTCCAAATACGCAACACTCAAACGATACATAAGTATATTCTGATACCATTTCGGGAACCACAAACGCTTTAATTCCTGACGTATTTTATCAGTTTGAAACTCAAATGTATCAATATAATGCCAATAATATCTAAACTCTAAAGCTCGATAGCCTCGTGTAATATATCCTTGATGATGTAAATATTGATTGATTACCCAATTTTCTCGACACTGAGTTCCATCAATTTCCTTGCGAGGTGAAACTTTATTATTATGCTGTCTAAAATAATTTAAAGATTTATTCACTTTAGCAACATCCCCCTTCTCAGCTAAGTATATCCAAAACAAGCGATCACCAGAAGCCTTATAATTCATATAGTCTTTTTTGATCTCCAAAGCTTCTTTTCTCTTAAATAATACAGCACTTGCATTTGGAACGACAAAATTACTGCATATCAAGCCCTTTTTAATAAATTCAATACCATTATCATAGGATATTTTTGAATCAAATTCATTATCTGAGGACAATTTATTTCCTATTGAATCTACTCTACAAGTTCCTGATAATACAAAAGAACAATTTGGATATTTTGCGTATAACGCCACAAGTTCCTCTAATAAATTCAATTCACAATAATCATCACTCTCTGCTATCCAGATCAACTCCCCCTTTGCAATTAGAAATCCCTTTTCCCATTGCTTGAATGTACTACCAGAGTTTACTTCATTATAAACTATTTGAGAAACATGAGTATTATCTCTATATTTCTCTATTACGGCTTTACTTGCTCCATCATCAGGTGAGCAGTCATCCAAGATGATAACCTCAAAATTCTGATAGGTTTGGTTCAAAACCGATTGTATGCGTTGATCCAAATATTGCGCATGACAATAATTTGGAATTATTACTGATACTAATGGATTATTCATTTTCATTTTGCTTTAAAAATTCTACAATTTCGTCGAATTGTTCTTCTGTTGGAAACATGGGAATGATTGCATGAATGCGTATATCTGCTTTAAAAGCAATATCATCTACCATTTCTTTTGTGATAACACTTTTGGGAGCGACGAATTTATTTCCATTGAAACCAACATACAAACTCTTGTTTTTTAACGCATTAATATCTTTTACATGCTGAGCATCATATTTTAATTCTTTTAAAAGCTCCGTAATATCTTGTCCGGTACTTTTCTCAAAGAACTTCAACATGACACTTTCTGCCACTAATGAAGTTTTTGTTTTTGATTGGTGGTCAAAATAGCCCAATGATTTTAAATAATGATGGTCTATATTTACACCAAGTGAACTTTCTATAAGCGCGCGTAAAAGTATAATACATTTACCCACTTCTTCTATAGACAACTGATACAAAGTATAAGCCCTCGAATAATGTTCAAATATAGCCAATCCCTTAGCTTCGTCTAACAAGTCCCGCGCATTTTCCAATGCCAAATCAAAGCCATTTTTTAACTCTTTGTATGCCAACATTTACTTTATCAAGTCCACAACCAAGGAAGTTGGTTGCGCAAATACATTTCAGACATTAAACTAAAAGCATTATCGGGATTTGCAAAGGCTTTGATGGCTACCTTCTCTTTTTCCGTAAAATGTAAAGAGTCTATAATAATAGACTTACCTGTTCCATTCTCTCCTGTAATTAGAGTTACAGGAAGTTTCCCATTTGCATTTGGAGTACAAGGAAAATCTAAATGCATTTCCTTAAAAGGTCCTACATTTTTCAATGTCAAATCTTTAATGTTCATAGACACTCATTAACTAATTTGATTGTTATGCAAATAATCAACAAATTTATCCATACCTTTTTGTGCAATAAGTTTTGCTTTCTTCTGAGCATCAGTATCAGGCTTCAATGAAGGAATCAACTTTCTAATTTGCTCTAAACATTTTTCTTGGTTCTCCTCTGAATCCAGAGTTTTACTAAACTCTATACACCATTCAGTCTTACCCAATGTTTCAAGCAGACCTGCCATCTTATGCTCATAACTTAAAGCAATACAAGGAACACCTTGATTGAGCGCAAAGACTATAGAATGATAACGAGCTCCTATCACATATTTTGCTTGACTGATAAGTGTCTGCTGGATATCGCTGCTATAACAGTCTGCAGTAATGATGATGCGTCTATCATTCTTCGCTTTTGCCAAGTCACGGAATAGTTCAACATCATTTAAAGCATATTCTCGTCCACAGAACAACTGAGGCAACATCAATATATTTAATTCAGGATTGGCTGCCCATATCTCATCCATTACTTTACAATAGAAATTGATAACAGTCTCATGACTGATTCTTCCTTTATAAGCATAATGCCAAAGCAGATAGTTAGGAACAAAAACCATATAAGGCTTATCACCAACAACAGATTTTAACTCATAAGGAATCTCTACCTTTGGGGAATCTAAGAAAGCAGAATCTATTGTAGAAATATATGGTATATTTAACTCATCTGCCAACAATTCTGTTTTATGATCACGAATAGATAGATACCCGAAATAATGCAGCATATCAAGACTAATCTTCTTGAACTGACAATTGCGCTCAGTTTCTGTTGGGAAGGGTCCGAAAGAACGTCCATAGTAAGCTAAAGGACGTTTAAACAATTGTGCCAAACGAAGATGATAGAGATGATTCCAATCTTGGAAGCCTCCCATGCATATACCGCCAGGAGCACAGACTACGACATCTGCCCACTTATATATACGCTCTGTCCAGCGATATGTAGGATGCCATTTCCATAACCATGTATGATTTGTAAATACATCATGATTACGAAAACGAGGAAATTTTATACATCCTTCAACTTCGCTAAAATATTCAACACGCTTATCCCTTACTGCATATTGTCTATATGACTCTGAAAGCCAAGCCTCGTGCATTACTTTTATTTTGGCATCTGGAAAACGCTTCAATAATGTGCGTATTAAACCCTTATGGGCAGATTCATCACCACGATTAAATGGTGGTTGGTTTATTATTAAAATGTTCATTTCTATCTTGATTAAATTATCTTTTTAATTTGAATTTATGTAAAATAGGAGTCACAAGCTCTTTATATTCTGCTTTTCTATGAAATACAACAACAAAGCTAATGATAGTTATCGTAAATGTTATTAATAATTCAAAAATGAAATCTAATATAGACCCCTCATGAAAAGGCTTACAAGCAAACCATGTCAATAAGCATACAAAAATGACAAATAACATCTGAGAATAATATTCCCATAGCATTTGTTTGTATGTCCTACTAAAAACAGTTTTGCCAATTCGCAAGACAAAGGGAGTTACTGTTATGAATATTTTGCATAAGAAAGGAGAAATCAAAACACCCTCAAAGCCCCAACATTTTGCCAATATAACAGACAGTATAATATTGGTGAAGCCTCCTATAACTTGTAGTTCTCTTCCTATTTGGAAATTTCCACTTGCTGTACGAAACTTTTCCAAAACCTGACAAGAACAATTTGTGTACATATTTGCAACAATAAGAATAACAACAAATTGGCTCAAAGTATATTCTGCTCCTATTTTGCCCAACCACAGATGTATGAATGAATTAAGCAACTGAACGCAACAAATGCTGAACAACGCATAAATGAAGAATGTGAGAAGATTTAGCTTCTTATATATCTGATATTGACGTTGTTTCGTCTCTACTACCATTACATTGCCAACTCCTGCTGCAATAGCGCCTATAGCCATCATAAAGAGTCCTTCTAATTGGGATACAATCATTGTATAATTGCTATAATAACCAACAACAATAGTTCCAACAATAATGGATGTTACAATATTTGTAACAGAATTGAACAACAAGGAACCTAATCTAAAAACAAAAACAGAATATACATTTTTAAATATTCCTTTTATCTGCTCATGTGATAAATTCTCTTCGACTTTTTCAGCAAGATAGGGGTAAACCTTATCAAGTTTCCATGCATTCACCAAATTTTGAACAATTGCCAATCCTATTTTCGCAGATAAATAAATAATGAAATTTCTAAATATCAAAAGAACTATAATATCCAAAACAACAGAAGCAATACTGAAAAATGCATTGTATTTTGTTAATATATAACTTTTTTGATTAGCCCCAAGGAGAGCCTGTTTATAACCAGCGAAAAAATATGAAATGGCAGACTGCATTAAAAACAGCACATAAACAAGATACAAATTTTCTGGTATTGGCTGATTCAGATTCACCATCTTATTCAGAAAAGGAAGTAAACACAGACCTAAGCCAATAATGGCAAAACCAATATAATGAAAGCACTTTTTGTAGAATTTCATTATAATTTTTATTTCGTGTATATCATTTGAGGCTACAGGCTTGTAAAGAAGGAAGGCTATTGCAGAACCAATTCCTAATTCGGATAATGAGAGAAATGATAAAATGTTGCTAAATAAACCATTTAAGCCTAAATAAGCCGCACCCAATACATATATAAAAACAGTTCGGCTTGCGAAAGAAAGACACAATTGCAGAACCTTAACCAATAAACTTGAGCCAAAATTATATATAGAATTTCTTGTTCTTGAATTTTCCATTTTATTTAAGTCTTAATGTTTCTCCAGCCATTATTTGACCATATTTACTTGATAGGAAAATAGCCGTATTTATAATTGTCTCATCTGACACTGTGGATGTAGCCGTAAGTCCATTTTCTACTAATCCGTGATTTGATAAGGGCTTTGACAATCCATTAATTAAATGAGAAACTGATGAAGAAACAATTTCTCCTTCTAAAGATTTTTCACTTTTAAAAGCTGTTGTCAATGTTGCATATTTATTGTATTGTACTAAATAGTCCGTCTCTATTTGTAACAATCGATAAAGAGAATATAAAATATCATCACTGTTAAAATGTATATTCTGTGTCATAAGATGATCATTGGATTTCATTTCAATTATGTTTATGATATGATCATATATGCCTAATTGGTTACATGCAATCGTTATATCTTCTTTCTTGGACAGAGATGTCATGTCCATGAACTGAAAATAGCATTTTTCTTCTTTTAAAAGTGAACTGACCTTATCTTTAATACCTTCATTATTTGTAACAACGAGCACATTGCTATCTTCTAGTGAAGACCCTGCATGGCTCTTCTCATTATTGTCATAGAGTCCTTTATCAAAAATGCTTTCTACATAACAAACCTTTGTAAAAGGCAGCAAAAGGAGTTTTTTTATTTTGCCAATCATAAGCTAAAACTTTTCGCAGGCGCAAGCCTTTATAGTTTGACCATTTAATTTTTCTGACACCTCATCGGTGCACATTAGAGCAGCAAGACTTGCAATTTCTTCTGCCATAGCTACATGACGATTGCAAGAACAGTAAGATGCTATGTTACTTCCTGTGTGTAAGTCACCCATAACTGTTGCTACAGAACCTGGTGCTATTGAATTACAAGTAACTATGCCTTTATATGCAAAGGCAAACTGTTTTGTCATTTCTATTACACCAGCTTTGGATATGCCATAAGGAGTTATTCCATAACTTTCAAACAATCCACAAACGGATGATGTATTTAATATATGTCCTTTAACCTCTGCTTCCCTGCAATAATCAACAAAAGATTGTGAAAGCAGCAAGCTACTCTTTAAATTTGTATTCATGCCTGGCCAATAATCTTCTGATTCCACAGATCGGAATCTTCCATCTCTATCTGTTTTTTTAAAAATTCCGGCATTATTGATTAATACATTGACTTTAAACTGTTTAAATATATTTTGTGATGTAGCATACAACTCTGAGTCCTTCAGTTGATCCATTAAGCAATACGTCACATTATCACAACCTTTCTGCTTTAAATATGAAATTGCCGACAATAATTTAGACTCTGTTCTGCCTGATATTATAACATGACAGCCTTCAACTAAAAATCTGCGAGCCATTGCCAAACCGATTCCACTTGAAGCTCCTGTTATGAGTATCGTCTTATTTTTAAGGCTTCCCCCCACTACACTTCCTGTAGAATAACTATCTTTAAGCAATTCTGTATAAGGTAATGGTCGTAGCCTATTGTCTATACGCTTGAATCGTGCGAATATTTTTTTCATCTATATAAATCTTGATATGATTTTATTATATTATTGTTCTTTAATTCTTCAAAAAAGAGTTTCATTACTTTTAGGCTTCCTCGTTTATTTAAAGAAAAAGCTCCATCAAAAAACAGATTGGGATTTTCTTGAAAACTTGAATGTGTTCTATAATCAAACACAGGAACATCTTGCCCTGCTTGTTTTAGACACTTTTTCAAACTTGCCGATATGAAACCTTCAGAATAATATTGATTCAGTTCCTTTCCAAAAGGAGGAATTAAAACTACAGGTACAAAACCTTTTTCCTTGCAGAAAGAGAACATTCTTTTCAATACAATAGTGTTCTTATTTAAACTCTCAAGCTGGTCTTTATCGAAATCTATTTGCTTTAAACTTTTAAAATGAAACATATTCTGCCAACCCATTGCATAATTGTTCATAGCTTTTTTACAAGAAGCAACATCTTCTATTTGCTTTGTAAATGCAGATATTTCAGTAATGGGACCTTCTTTATAAATCAATCCTTTTACTAATCTCCATTGTTTAAGCCTTAAAGGGAAAAAAGCTTTAAGAGTAGATTTGAGTTTCCATGAAGGAAGAAAACTACTCTTTATAATATCATAATATTTTTCAGGTTCATTACAATAAGAGTATCCGTAAAAAGGAACACAAGCGGCAACACCAAAAATAACAATACATCCTTTAGAAAAATGCGAGGAATATTGATGTAATAAAGCGTCATCAATTTCCAAACTTTGGGCTGGCATTGAAAAATTAAACCCAGAAACATTCAACTCTCTATAATTATCGAAAGCATACATCATATAGTTACTTCCGAAATTAACAACCTTCAAATTATTTGGAACTCCATCAAAGAATCTTCTTTTAGTAACATTTCTGTTTTTATAAGATTCAGAGTGACGATATAATATGTTCAGAATTACATATAACAAACCCAATATAACCAAAAGGCTTATGACAATTATTAAACTAATGTTCATTTTACTATTCCGATATGACCTTCTGTTGCGTTATCTCGATGATGAATTGATGCAGGATTTCCAATTACTATGGAATGCGATGGCACGTCAAAATTGACAAACGTATTTGGTGCTATCAATACATCATCTCCAATCGTTATGCCTCCCACTACTGTAGAGTTGCAACGAATACAAACATTCTTTCCAAATTTTGGAGTGCCAGCATGTTTACCTCGTATATCTCTGCCTATAGTAACACCATGGGTAAGCATCAAATTGCCTTGAAACTTAGCATTTCCATTAATAACTACGGTGCCAGGATGTCCTATAATCAACCCCTTTGGAATGTTCATGTTCTCATACAGCATAATGCCTGTATATTCACTAAACCTGATAAGCCTATGCATATAATATCGTTCCCATACCGATCCTTTTGAAGCCTGAGCCAAACGATAGTATTTTAGATAGCGAATTTGCAACAACTTCAAATCTATTTTGGACAATTCATCTTTACCGCGAAAAGACGCATTAAACTTTAAATCATAATCATACGTCTCCCTAAAATACTCATCATTTATAACCCAATTCTTAGGGTTAAGCCATTTCTTTATGTTCATAATCTAAATAACTTTTTCAATATAGATTTCAATTTATTAATTATCCGGCGTGAAATATTTGGCTTCTTTGCAACTCCTTGCCGTTCTGCAAACTGAAATGCTTTTTGTGGATGCTTAGAAAGAAGCAACTTATAGAAGACTCTTCGGTTTTTATAGTCACATGTCCGGTTTTCTATCATATTGGTATTTCCGCTGATAATTTCCTCCAAAGGTAATTCAACGCAATCTACCATTGATGCAACCTTAGACCACAAGGAAAGTCCTTTTTCTGAATGAACAATAACAGAAGAAAGACCTTTGTTATCATCTATTTGAGGTACCAGACGACTGGCTCCCCAACAATCTGCTAAAGTTATATCCGCTTCTCTTTCAATTCGTTTAAATGGACAAACGAAACAAGAACGGCGCATGTTATAAGTATTAAACATGCTCTTAAAGTATGGATTAATCATACCCCATTGCTTAAAATTCTGCTTGTCGGTAGTAATGGCAAGATTAAAATGATTCCATCCCACACTTTTTTCCTTGAAATTCACGTTTCGGATTTTTTCTCCGTTAAAATAGGTGTTCAAGTAAATTTGCCAGACTTCAGCAGACGGGATACCCATACATATCAAATCAATACAAACAAGATTATCATAATCTTTTCTTAAGAAAGTATGCAGGCCTTCTACTTGACAAGCTAAACCTGAAAACAAGACTATCCTGCCTCTTTTAAGTATTTCCCGTATCTTCTTAAAGATTTCCCTACTTGGTTTGCATTGGAGATATTTCGAACCTTGAATAAGTGGCAGTTCTGCAATGGAGTCTATAATTTTATATTCAGTATTAAATTCTGCATCATAAGCCACGCCTACAGCAACACCACCTGTTGATATTACATATTGAGCTAAGACGGTAAAAATGCTACCAGAAGAACTAATGAGTCGTTGCTCATAATTCTTATTACGGGCAGCAAATCCCCTTTGCACACTATTCTTATTCAATCGTTTGTCTGTCCTATCCTCATAATGTAATGGCGGACAGACTTTTTGACAAAGGCCACAGTCAATGCACAAAGTTTGATCTATATGTGGGAAATCAAAACCTTCAGAATCACGTTGCATACTTATTGCCTCTTTAGGGCAAGAAGCCATACATGCGCCACATCCAGAACATCTTTCCTTTTCTATTATTATATTCATTATTACCTTTAAAAGAGGATTCAATAGTATATCACCATTACAGCGTCCCCACTATTTTACAAGTAGTTACACGTATCTGTTTTTGAAAAAAGTTATTTTATTATCGTTTTGCAGAAGATAAGCTGCACTCGGCAATTTGAAAGCCAGCTTTCATTGCGCTCGTTTGCATTATCTTTTAGGGTGAAGGATTGCCTAAGCGCACTCCTTCACCTCATCTATTTTTTCTACATCGTAACATGGAAGTATCGATAACCTTATCTTTAAAAAGTCTTTATCTGGTATCAGATGCCTATTTATATAAATCTACATTGATGTCGAATGGTGAATCGAAATCTTTCAGCATGGCGTGCTTCGTATCTTTCTCTGAGAGATTGGCATGTTCTGTTTGGATCTTCCAATTAATACCGAGGGTATCATCGAGAATGCTGATGCCACCATCGGCTTCTGGGTGATAAAAGTTATCACACTTGTACTGGAAGACGGCGGTCTCGGAGAGGACGGCAAAGCCGTGGGCAAAGCCCTTAGGGATGAAGAACTGACGATGATTGTCTTCCGTAAGCTCTACAGCTACATGCTTGCCATAGGTTGGCGATCCCTTGCGGATATCTACTGCCACATCAAGCACCCTACCCTTCACACATCTTACCAACTTGCTCTGGGTATATGGCGGACGCTGAAAATGCAAACCTCGCATCACTCCATAACTGCTCATGCTCTCATTGTCCTGACAAAAGTGAACGCTATGTCCTAAAATAGGAGTCACCTTCTCTGCAAACTCACGCTCGCTGAAACTCTCGAAAAAATAGCCACGAGCATCTCTGAAAAGACGTGGCTCTATAATCAATACACCCTGAATATCAGTCTTAATAATCTCCATCTCTTATATAGTTATCTGTCTTTATACATGTTTTCGTAATACTTCTGGTAATCTCCAGAGGTTACATTATCCATCCATTCCTGGTTGTCAAGGTACCACTTCACGGTCTTTTCTATGCCTTCCTCAAACTGGAGAGAAGGCTCCCAACCGAGTTCTCTTTGGAGCTTGCGTGAGTCGATGGCATAGCGGGCGTCGTGGCCTAAACGGTCGGTTACATAAGTGATAAGATCCATGTCCTCGCCTTCTTTTCTACCAAGCAGACGGTCAACGGTCTTAATTACAACCTTGATGATGTCTATGTTTTTCCACTCGTTGAAACCGCCAATGTTATAGGTTTCTGCTATTTTTCCGTTATGGAAAATCATGTCGATAGCACGGGCATGGTCTTCTACATAAAGCCAGTCACGCACATTCTCTCCCTTGCCATAAACAGGCAATGGCTTACGATGGCGGATGTTGTTTATGATCAATGGTATCAGCTTCTCCGGGAACTGATAAGGACCATAGTTGTTGGAGCAGTTGGTCACGATGGTAGGCATGCCGTATGTGTCGTGGAAGGCACGAACGAAATGATCTGAGCTTGCCTTCGAGGCTGAGTAAGGTGAGTGAGGATTATACTTGGTTGTTTCCAAGAAGAACTCTTCACCGTAAGCCTCATGGTTCTTACCGCTGGATGCCTTGGTAGTGAAAGGAGCAGGAATTCCCTCTGGGTGAGTCATCTGCAATGCGCCATACACCTCATCGGTAGAGATGTGGTAGAAACGCTTTCCTTCGTATCCCTCTGGAAGACTCTCCCAATAGATCTTGGCAGCCTGGAGCAGAGACAGGGTACCCATCACGTTGGTCTGGGCGAAGGTGAACGGATCCTTGATACTTCTATCTACATGACTTTCGGCTGCGAGATGGATAATGCCATCTACCTTGTAGTCCTGCATCAGTTTCAACATCAGGTCGAAATCGCAGATATCGCCCTTAACGAAAGTATAGTTAGGCTTGTCCTCGATGTCCTTGAGGTTAGCCAGGTTACCTGCATAAGTCAACTTATCAAGGTTGATGATGTGATACTCAGGATATTTGTTCACGAAAAGTCTTACTACATGTGAGCCGATGAAACCAGCACCGCCCGTGATCATGATATTCTTCATTTCAATTATTTCTTTTTAAGATTAGCAATACATTTTTCTAATGAATCCACCCAATAAGGAACCTTAACACCAAAGGTCTCCTTGATGGTTCGCTTATCCAATACGGAATAAGCCGGACGGGTTACAGGAGAAGGATACTCCGAGCTATAACATGGTTGGATATCGCAATCGGTATTGCCGGCGATGCGTGCAATCATCTGGGTGAAATCATACCAGGAGCATACGCCCTCATTGGAGAAATGATAAACTCCAACATATTCATTATGGCTCTGGGCAGCCTTTACCTTATCCAATATGGTGATGATGGCTTTCGCCAGATCGAGGGCGTGCAGAAACTCCCTTAAATCTTCGGGAGAGACTTCCTGAAAGCACCGAATCTCTCTTTTTTCCAGAAAGATGCAGAATCTAATAACAATACTTCGTATCTCTGTGGTATAACGTCTGCTCAGCGAAAAACTTTCCATGAAGCTGGAGATAGTCTCTTCGAATAGATCTGGAAGTTGATCCGATGAGGATTTCTGGTACACTTTCCATTGGAAACTTCCACTTTGAAAGAACTCCTGGAGTACTTTGATCCCACGACGTCTCCAGTTTCTGGATTTCCTGGATATCACCCCATCAGAGAACTGTTGCTCGGCATCCATAAGTAATTCGTACATAATCTCTTGACGATACTGATAATCACCTTCTTTCTGGTATCGTTGAATGATCTGATTAAAACTCCGCTGTTGGTAAGTCTCAATCGTTGCATCAGCCAAACCGATTTGTTTCATCTGCTCTTTGGCAGCATCAATTAAAGAAAAAATATCGTTGTTCACATGAAACCTCCTTAATAGAAAAATATGTAGGTGGTTTCATTATAAAAAGTTATCCCGACTTTTTTGATATATTTTCACAGAAAAACGGTGTATTCCGCCAGAATTCCGGATAATCACAAAGTCGGGATAAGTGGTGTGAGAGGTCGGCGGCGATAGCCGCCTCCTACTCGATCTAAGAGCGAGCTTCCGAAACGGATGGAATATCTGGGTAAGGTATTTCCTATGGCAATTATGGCTACTCTTGTGGTATACTGCCTAAAGAGTATTCCAGAGTCCGCGCTTCAGGATAATCTGATTCTGCTTGAAGGTGTTGCGGTGACAGCAATGGTTCATCTCTGGAAGAAGAGTTCTATTTTGAGCATCACCGTGGGAACGGTGGTGTATATGGCGTTGGTACATATGATTTAGAGAAAGGGAAATACGATGTTAAATCAGTTTTCAAGAACAGAATTATTATTTGGGAAGGAAGCCATGGAGCGTCTGGCACAGTCCAGAGTTGCCGTGTTTGGTGTCGGTGGAGTAGGCGGTTATGCCGTGGAGGCACTGGTACGCAGTGGTGTAGGAGCCATAGATCTCATCGATGATGAT
>OGXZ01000263.1_pt1 | contig 30870 bp, 27 predicted proteins | sample 1576431 | NCBI WGS metagenome assembly OGXZ01 (sample SAMEA3541590, study PRJEB24748) | human gut metagenome | biome: human gut; feature: human-associated habitat; material: faeces | place: China | collected 2012
GTTGATGCAGGTTATGCCGAGTCAAGAATTTCAGAGTACCAGTGTGCGTTGCGAAGACCCCGTTCTCGCTCTCACACGACGCGGCGCTCTTGGGTTCGCCTGAGGGCTACACACTCCCCGTGCAGCGCCTTATTCTCAATGCGGGCGCGGGCTTTGTAGTCGTCACAACGGGCGCCATCATGCGTATGCCAGGGCTTCCGAAGAAGCCGGCCGCCATGACGATTGACGTGGTCGACGGCAAGATCACCGGTCTAGCGTAAAACCTGCCAACGTCTTCGTTAATGTCCCTTCAACCTCGTGAGAGTGCCTAAGCTCTTACGAGGTTTTTTGCCTCTGATCCTCTGAGCGCATGAAAAACCGAAAAAACGTCGGATTGTTTGCGTCTGCTCAATGAGGGTTTGTCCTAATTCCTATCGTTTCCAGTACCGCTTTGCGCTATTGTTGTAAGGCTATAGACACCGATTCTGCACGCTCGTGCTACACGATCGATGTCGGCATCACATCGGCAAAAATGGGAGACTAAATTTATTATGCCCAATCCACTCACTATTGGTTTGATCAGTGGGATTCATGGCATCGTTGCCACCTACGTCAAAAGTGCGCTGCTCGCAGCGATTCACCAAGCAGGCCTTAACGCTCGAATTATCGAATGCGACCTGGAGTTGCCCGCTAACCCACCGTCAGATCGTCATGCATGGGCAGACCGCAAGTTGACCGCTCTGGAGTCAGCGCTTCGCCTTGAAGAGCAAGGTGCGGATGTGATTGTGATCGGTGACTGGCGTAGCGAACCCTTTATTGAGGAGTTACGCAAAGAGTTGCGCACCCCAGTACTCAGTTTCTTAGAAGAAGCTGCTCGCGAAGTTGCACGCCGCGGTATCAAGCGTTTGGGTGTGGTAGGAAACGTCATCCCCGCCGATCGCCTTGCTCCACATTTCCCAGGTGTAACCCTTGTTGAAGCGGATCCGAGCAACCCTTGTGTCAACACCGATGACATCAACGTGATTCGCTCTTTTGCGGACAAACTTCCCCAAGACGTCGAAGCCATCTTGCCTAACTGCGGGCGCGTCGCCGGTGTGGTGAAGCAACTCGAAGCCTATCAGTATCCCTTCTTGGACATCTTCGCGATTGGCGCGCAGTCGCTCATCGAGCATGTCCCTGCCCCCTATCCTCGCCCCTTCAAGGTGGGCATGATCGGTGGCTTAGGGCCGGCGGCCACGGTCGATCTCTACGACAAGATTACACAGGCAACGCCAGCGAAAAACGACCAAGAGCACATTCGTGTGGTGATCGAACAAAATCCGCAAATTGCAGACCGCACGGCACATTTGCTCAATCATGAAGAAGACCCCACGTGTGCGATGTACGACGCAGCCCGTCGCCTTGAAAAGGACAGCTGTGACGCGATCGTGATTCCTTGCAACACCGCGCACGCTTTCTTGCCGTTCCTTGAGCGTCACATCAAGGTGCCCTTTATCAATATGCAACAGGTCACCATGGAAGAAATTTTCGCTCAGCTCGGCCACGATGCCCGCATTGGCCTTTTGGCCACCACAGGAACGGTGCGCACCGGGCTCTATGGCGACAAAGCCCGTGCCATGGGAATGGCGCTTTTTACGCCTGATGATGAACACCAGGCGCTGGTGATGAACGCCATCTACGGCCCCAAAGGGGTCAAAGCGGGCTTCACCGATGGCGAGTGCCGCGAGGATTTGCTCAAAGCTGCAGCCTTCTTGGTGCGTGAGTACGACTGCAATTGCCTGATTTTGGGTTGCACCGAGTTGCCTCTCATCCTCGAAGAAACGCCAGCTTTTGCCATCGAAGGCAAGGCCGTGCGCATCACGGACCCCACGGCTGCGCTCGCTCGCAAGGTGGTGAACTTGGCGCTGACCACCAATAAAGAACGCGGTTGGGTGAACAAAAAACTCTCATAAGGCACCTCACCCATTAGCCCGATAAGGACTCTACGAACCGATGTTGGTAGAGTCCTTTCTTTTTGTCTGCTCTCTTAGCTCACACGGAGATCGGAAGCAAGTTTTTTTTCCTCGCTTACCTTCGGGTAAACCCTTGATATATAGAAATAATTTCATTAAATAAGACGTCCTCTCTCCGTGAGTTTTTAGGCCTTTCAGACCTTTAAAAAAGAACATTTCACCTTTTCTTGAGTCGCCTCACTCGACATAAGACAAACCCCTCACGTTAGAGGCACTCCGTACTTACCAAGCCTTGGACCAAATGGGCATAATGACCATAGAGCCTTAGACCCATGGGAAGTGGTCTAAGGTCAGTCACAAGTAAACCGACAGCTTGTGCCTGACGATAAGCTCGTTTTTTCTTTATCGGTTATCTCAATTTATTTTGGAGAAACACAAGATGAAACCCATTCAGCGAATTATGACCGCCGCCCTTGCCTCGGCTCTCGTTTTGGGCCTTGCGGGGTGCGGTGACAAAGATGAAAAACCGACCGCTGCTGCAGCCAATGCGCAAGCGCTCACCCCCATCGGGATCGTGCAACTCGTTGAACACGAGGCGCTCGACGCAGCCAACCGTGGCATCGTGGATGGACTTGCCGAACGCGGCTTCAAAAACGGCGTCAACATCACGATCGACAATCAAAACGCACAAGCGGATCAATCCAATTTACACAACATCGCACAGCGCTTTGTCTCAAACAAAGATCAACTGATCTTCGCCATTGCCACCCCCGCTGCGCAGTCGGTTGCGGGCGTTACCAAAACCACCCCCATTGTGGCCACCGCGGTCACCAACTTTGAAATTGCAAAGCTCGTTAAAACAAACGAAAAACCCGGTGGTAACGTCACTGGGGTCTCTGACATTAACCCCGTCTTAGAACAAGTGGAATTACTGCTGAAGATCGCACCGAACGCCAAGACCATTGGCACGATCTACAATTCGAGCGAAATCAATTCCGAATACCAAATCGAGTTGCTCAAAAAAGCCGCGGATAAGCTCAACCTTAAAGTGGAAAGCGCGACCGTGACCACCGTGAACGACTTGCAGCAAGCCGTCAACAGCCTCAAAGGTAAAGTCGATGCGCTCTATCTTCCCACCGATAACGTGGTCGCAAGCGCAATGCCCGTTTTGATGAAAGCGGCCATTCCGGCCAAACTCCCGGTGATCGCTGCCGAAGGAGGAATGGTCCGTCAAGGGGCGTTAGCTTCCATTGCGATTGACTACTACACCTTAGGCAAGATGACGGGTCAAATGGGGGCTGACATTTTGGAAGGCAAAGCCAAGCCTGCTGACATGCCCATTCAGACGCAACACGCCGATAACATTATCGTGAACCTCAAAACGGCTCAGGCCATTGGCGTGACGTTGCCTGAAGACATTTTGGCCAAAGCGGGCAAGGTGGAATAACCGCCCGCCCTTTCACAGCGGTGCCGTGAACACAACAAGGCACCGTGAACCAAGAAATGGGCTCGTCACCACCGATAGAGAATCGGGCTAATGGGGTTCTCTCTGTTAGCCCACCTCTGCCGACAGGGCAAGACATCCCCCTTTCTTTTTGCCAACAATAAAACCAGCGAAGCGCTCTTGACTGACTTTTATCGCTTCGTCGGGTACCGACAAATAGGCGTCTGTGACATGATTGAACTTCTCCTTTCTACCGTTGCCCAAGGCCTTCAATGGTCTGTTCTAGCCCTTGGGGTGTTCCTCACCTTTCGCGTATTGGATATCGCTGACCTTTCCGTCGAAGGGAGCTTCCCACTCGGGGCGGCCGTGGCCGCCTCGGCGATCGCCTCAGGGCTGGGACTCTTTGCCGCGTTTGCGCTCGCTATCGTAGCGGGTTGCTTGGCAGGAGCCGTGACCGGCTTTTTAACCACCAAACTCCGTATTCCCGCGCTCTTAGCCGGCATTTTGACCATGATTGGGCTCTACTCCATCAACCTGCACGTGATGGGTAAGGCCAATATTTCACTGCTGCAAGACGAGACGCTCTTTACGTGGCTCGAATCCCTCACGGGACTCACGCCCGTCTATATCGCCTGTCTCATCGGCTTGATCTTTACGTTTATCGTCGCGAGCTTTATCTATTGGTTCTTTGGAACGGAATTGGGCACCGCCATTCGTGCAACTGGGTTTAACCCTCAAATGGCACGCGCTCAAGGGATCAACACCAATGTCATGGTTGTCTTAGGGTTGGTCATCTCCAACGCTCTCGTGGCGCTCTGCGGCGCCATGGTGGCACAAAATAACGGCTTTGCTGACGTCGGTATGGGGGTGGGCACGATCGTGATCGGGCTCGCTAGCGTGATCATCGGTGAAGTGCTCATCGGTAACGCGACCTTTAAGACGTATTTGGTCGCCGTGGTCGTGGGCTCTATTGTCTATCGCCTCGTGATTGCTCTGGTGCTGGAGCTCGGTATGCCACCCAACGATCTGAAGCTCTTTACCGCCGTGCTTGTTGCCTGTGCACTTTCACTCCCCCTAGCGAAATCCAAAATGCGCAACTTGTTGCGTCAACGCTAAGCCACACGCGAAGGAATGTCGACCATGTTGCAAATTGAAAATGTCCATAAAACCTTTTTCGCCGGCACGCCCAATGAAAAGGTGGCGTTGCGTGGCGTCAATCTCACGCTTAACGACGGTGATTTTGTCACGGTGATCGGGAGTAACGGCGCAGGGAAATCCACGCTTTTAAACGCGATCGCAGGTGTTTTTCCCATCGATGAAGGTCGCATTGTGATCTCCGGGCACGATGTCACCAAAATGGCCGAGCACGACCGGGCCAAATTTATCGGCCGCGTCTTCCAGGATCCCATGCGTGGGACCGCTGGCGGGATGATGATTTCGGAAAATTTGGCCATGGCAGCTCGCCGTGGCAAATGCCCGGGGCTGCGCTGGAGTGAAAAACGTGAAGAAACTGAGCAGTTTCGTGAACTCGTCGCGCAATTGGGCCTTGGGCTCGAGAATCGTCTCACCGCTCACGTGGGACTGCTCTCCGGGGGACAACGCCAAGCCATCACTCTGCTGATGGCAACCTTAGTGCGCCCTGAATTGTTGCTCCTTGACGAACACACGGCCGCGTTGGATCCTAAAACCGCCGAAAAGGTGCTGGAGATCACGAACCGTATCGTGACCGAACAAAAACTCACCACGCTCATGATTACGCACAACATGCGTGATGCTCTGCGATTTGGGAACCGCCTCATCATGATGCACAACGGGTTACCCATCGTGGACGTTGCTGGCGAAGCGAAAGCCACGCTCACCACAGCGGACCTCTTGAGCTACTTTGAAAAAGCAGGCGACGGAGTTAGCGACAAGATGATGCTGGGCTAGTCTCAGACAGGTTCAGCTTAACAGCAGAACGGAGAGGTTTCTTTACCAAAAGCCTCTCCTTTTTAAACGGTTCCTAGCACAAGTGAAGGCTTATGCAGAATCTTTCGCAGGAGCAAAATCCTTCGTACAATTAACGCATCCTCTGCCTTCCACTCTGGGATCTTTGCTGATCATGCTCGCTCATTACACACACCAGCTTCTTCTGTTTTTTAAGCGAGTCGGTTTTCTCAGTCTTTTTCTGGCCCACGTGCTAGAACTGTCGGCTATCCTCATGCCCCTCACAGCACAGGCACAGCCAACGAATGACTCCACATTTTCTATTACAACAGTTCGATTAGGCTATACCACGTCACTGGAGCCACATTATTACATCAACGTTGTCGTTCCGCTTTTGGAGCAGATCAAGCAACAGCTTCCTAATCAAACCATTCAGAGTCAAGAGATCACGTTTGAGCAATTAAACTCGTCTTTAGATAACGACTTCGACTTTCTCTTACTTTCTGGAGCAGAGACACAAATGCTTTCTCCGACTCCACTCTCGCTAGCGACCTTGCAGCTTGACCAATATCACGATCTCAATCATGCTATTGGGTCCGTGTTCATGGTTAAAGCCAATTCGCCTATCCATAGTTTTTCCGACATGAAAGGAAAAACGGTCGTTGCCACAGACGAACATTCTTTTGAAGGCTGGCTCATCGCTTTAAATGAGCTCATCAAGTCGGGGATCGATCCTCAGCACTTTTTCTCTAGCACACACTTCACGCACTGGCAGTTTCCTGATGTTCTCACGCTAGTCCAATCCGGCGTGAAGGATGTGGGCGTGCTCTCCACATGTTCACTTGAGCGCGCCATGGCCCAAGGAGCCATCACCAAAGAGGACTTTCGTATCATCGCTGAAAAAAACCTTACATCTGGCGAAGTCTGTCGACGAAGCACTGAACTCTATCCAGGATTACAACTTCTGGCCTTGAGCCACGTCCCGCCGTCATTAGTCAAAGACGTATTGATTGCCGCACTCACGTTACCTAAAAGTCCTGAAGGCACGCAGTGGCTACCCAACAATGACAACTCCCGGTTGGACCAACTTCTCGAAAATCTTAAAATTGGTCCCTATGCCTATCTCAACGAGTTTACGCCTCGTGCTTTATGGGCACGATACAAAGTTTGGATATTAGCCTTACTAGGGGCACTTTTTGTCTTGATTTTGGACTTTATACGCATCAAATACATTGTGAAACGACGCACCGCGCAATTAGCTCGCGAAACCGAAATCAAGGTACAAACACAAAAAGACCTTGATGCCAGTCGACGCCGTTTGGACTTGCTTGAACGTGCTAGTGTTGTTTCACAAATGAGCGCCATGATTGCCCACGACCTAAAACAACCGCTTACGATCATGGTGAACTATCTCAACGGGATGAAAGTCCTTCTCAAACAGAAGCGCTATCAAGAAGCCATCTTTCAGGAGGCTGTCGAGCACGTCAGTCACGAAGCTTATCGGTTAACCACCATCATTAACCATGTTCGCGAAGTCAATCAGCAACGCTGGGCCGAAAAACGTGAGCTTAGCGTCTCAGAGTTACTCAAACACGTCAAAGAGACTGCACAGCTCGATGACATTTCGTTTGACATTCCCCATAATTTGTGGGTTTTAGGTAATTCGCTTGAACTCGAACTCGTCATCATTAACCTGATTCGAAACGCTCGTGCAGCCAGTCGTTCCCCGGGAGGGGGAGGACAGGTTTGGGTACGTGCATTTCGACAGGAAGCCAGCGCTACAATGGGTGCAACCGTTCATATTTGTGTAGAAGATAATGGACCAACAATCACCGATGAAGTCTTTCATTCACTTGGCCATCTCACCAAGAGCTCCAAAGCGGACGGTATGGGTTACGGTCTGGTTATCGCAAACTCTATCGTGGAAGCTCATCAAGGACATCTCCTCTTTGAGCGTTGCGAAACCCAGGGACTCTCTGCGAGCTTGGTCTTGCCCGCTCTGCCCGAGCCTACAAAGGATTTAACACGACAATGACTTCAGCACTGATTCGGATAGTCGATGACGACCCACAAGTCGCTGCATCGTTACGTTTTTTCCTCGAAGTTTCTGGCTTCACTGTGCTTGCTTACCCGAGTGCAGAAGATTTTTTGCGTTATGATAATCTTCAACAATGGGGAGCCTTATTGCTTGATGTGCGTATGCCTACGATGAGTGGGTTAGAGCTACAAAATCAACTTCTAGCTCAACGTGCCTTGTTACCCATCGTTTTCTTATCGGCCCATGCCGATGTGAGCATGGCTGTAGAAGCTGTTCGTAAAGGTGCATCGGGTTTTGTGGAAAAGCCACCCCAGTCAGAGATACTCTTGGACGAGCTGACTAAAGCGGTCCAATTGCACGAAAAACGCCTTAAATTGAGCCATGAGCTAGAAAGTATCAATCAGCAGTTAGCCCTACTGACGCCTGCGGAAAAAGAGACTGCTCAATTGATTGCTAAAGGCTTGAGTAACAGTGAAATTGCTGCGATTTTATCGCTTTCAGAAAATACCGTACGGCGACGTCGAACGGATATAGCTTCTAAACTGGACGCTCATAATGCAGTCGAAGTCAGTGACCTTTTTCGATGGAAAGAGCAACTTGAAGCACAGCTCCTATAAAAGAAGAGGACTTCGCCTTATGAAATCCTGGCTTTATTCTGTCCTGGTTATCACTCTTGTGTCAGTGTTCCCGAACTCGGGACAAACAGCCGATAACAGCCTAATCTCTCAAACAAGTCCACAGACTGACGTGGTCGTGGTTGGTGGCGGTGGTGCGGGTTTAGCAGCCGCCGTCACCGTTGCGCAAGCCGGCCTCAATGTCATCGTATTAGAAAAAATGCCGTCTATTGGTGGAAATACACTGAGAGCCAGTGGACTCTTTAATGCTGTGGATCCCACACACGAACCGACAACGAATCCAACGGACTCACGACAGCGTTACTTTGACCAAATCATGGCTTCTGGCGGTGGGCAAAGTAGCCCTAATGTCGTTCAAGCACTCGTGGACAATAGCTACCCAACCCTCAAATGGCTTGAATCGCTTGGCCTCAAATTTCGCCCAGAAACCCTCGCAACATGGGGTGCTCAATGGCCACGAGGCCACAAACCCTTGGAGCCACGAGGTCGAGGTTATATTCGCGTGCTCTCCACTGCACTATTAAGCTTAGGCGGGCAAATATGGACACGTTCACCAGTCGTGGGGCTTTTGACGGACAACCAGGCTCGCGTTGTTGGCGTGTCTTACCTCAGAGACGGTATGACTACACCTCTACCTTTACTTGTGCGCTATGGCGTCATTTTAGCTTCAGGGGGCTTTGCGTCGAATGCTCAACTCATTCGTACCTACGCGCCTCAATGGGCCAATCTGCCCACTGACAATAACCCTGGAAATACTGGTGACCTTCTAGAGATTGCTAAAGCGGTAGGAGCCAAATTAGTTGGACTCAAAAACGTTCAAGTGGTTCCTGGAAGTCCTCCTGGAGAGCCCTTTCAGGTGCGTCTTGATTTAGATGCTGCTCGCTCCATATTGGTTGATCATTTAGGACAACGTTTTGTGGACGAGGATGCGCCGCGCAACCAATTAGCCTCGGCAGTCGTTAAACGACTCCATGATGGCGTCTACACCATCACCAATCAGGCCACGATTGAAACCTATGACATTGTGTCTCAACGCGACATATACAAAGGGCTTGAAAACGGTCTGGCCTTTAGAGAACTGACACTGCAAGCCCTAGCGAAAAGAATCAATGTCCCTGCCGATACCCTTCAAAAAACGGTCGAAAATTTTAATCGATCCTCTCAAGATCGAACGGGAAAGTGTGCTCGAAACCATTGTGTTCCCCTCACCCATGGCCCCTTCTGGGCCTCCCCAATCTTCATGACCATTCATACGACGATGGGTGGTATTGCCATTAATGAAAAGGCCCAAGTGCTCAATGAAGACAATCAGCCCATTCCGGGACTTTTTGCTGCAGGAGAAGTCACGGGTAATGTTCATGGAGAAAATCGTATAGGCGGAAATGGGATCACCGATGCTATTACCTTCGGGCATCTAGCAGGTCAATATCTGTCACAACAAAAGCCATTGCCATAGAGCGTTAACACATTTCTTCGCCTGAGTCAAGATCCGTTTGTGTATGGTGAAGACCCTTTGATCACATTACGCTTATATCCATGTTTTAAGAGCCTTTCCTTTGCTCTTAACGCTGTTTCATTAGGAGACCATCAACATGGATAATTCTCGTCGTAATTTGTTTAAAACCGCTGCTGTTGGTGCGGTGGGTATGGCTACTTCAATGAGCGCAGTTAATGCGGCCCAGCCCTCAAAAAAAGCCTCTTATGATTTGATCGTTTTGGGTGCTGGTTGCGGCGGTCTCGTGTGCAGTGTTCGTGCCGCTCAAAATGGTCTTAAAGTGTTGCTCCTGGAAAAAATGCCCATTCCTTTTGGCAATACGATCTACGCTGCTGGGTTTATGTTAGGTGTCGGCACCTCATTCCAGAAAGGAAAAGACTTGCCACCTGACTCTGTGGATGCTTTCTACGAAGACATGATGAAGGTCTCTCAGCAAAAAGCCGATCCCAAGTTAACACGAAAAGTTGCTGAAGAATGTACACAGACACTGGAATGGTTACACGACTTCTGCGGTATTAATTTCTCAGCGGGCTCTAAACTGGTCTGGCCGATGCTCTCGCGCGCTCACTTGGTACAAGGCGAAGTGAAACCCGGTGGCGGGCAATTGGCCAAAACGCTTGTTGAAAAGGCCAAAAGTCTGGGTGTGGATGTTCGCTTTAACACCAAAGCTGTCGAACTGCTCAGTGATGCTAAAACGGGTGCGGTTTGCGGTGTCAAGGCAAAAACCAAGGAAGGCTTGGTCGACTTCTATTCTCAATATGGCGTGGTGCTGGCTACGGGTGGTTTCTCTGCTAACCAACAATTAGTGACGGGTTATATTGGATCCGCTGGAGCAAAAATGCCGATTCGCGGGTCCAAATACACCACTGGTGAAAACCTCCTGCTCACACAACCCTTCTTCGCAAAGATGGTTAACGTCGACCAATATCATTGTGGTCCTATCTATGGGCCCACTGGAGCGAATCCGCTCAACATTGTGAACAACGGTATTTGCGTGACCCGCACAGGCGAACGTCTCACCGACGAAGGACAAACCTATGTCCAAATTGCCCGTGACGTTGCAGCCATGACAAAAGACAATTGGGCTTTCATGGTCGTTGATCAAACAGGACACGACATCCCTATTCTTAAAAACGATTGGGACTCTTACGCCCGAACAAAAACCACCATTTTCACTGGCAATACCATCGAAGAGGCTGCTCAAAAGGCGGGTATTGATCCCACAGCACTCAAAGCAACGATCGAAGGCTATAACAAAGCCATCCGAAACGGTAAACCCGATAGCTTAAGCCCTGTGAATACACTTAAAAAAGCGCCTCTTATCGAAAAAGCACCGTTTTATATCGTGCCCTTCCAGGGTGGAATGACCGCCACATTTGGTGGCCCCTTGATCAACACGCACGCTCAAGTGCTTGATACGGAAAACAAACCTATTGAAGGCTTGTTCGCGGTCGGTAACGCTTCTGGCGGGCTCTTCTACGATAACTACATTGGCGGTGCACAGCTCACTAGTGCCGCGGTCTTCGGTATCGAAGTTGCAAACTTCGTCAAAGCGAAGAAAGCGTAATCGAACACTTCTGTTCGAACATCATGACTAAAAAAACGCCTGACTTTTTTAAAGCAGGCGTTTTTTGCCACTGTACAGAAATCAACTAGCTCATGGTTTTTGCTCGAGCAGCAGCTTGTCGGCCCGCTTCACGTCCATATACCAAGCAAGCACCCAATTGCGAACCCACGATGTAGTTGTCATAGAACAAACCACCCGCCGCATTACCTGCAGCGTAGAGTCCTGGGATAGCTTTATTTTCGGTGTTAATCACCTCTGCCTTGGTATTAATCTTCGGACCGCCAAATGTTGCCGTCATTCCGCCCTGGAACGGAATGATAAGGAAGGGGCCTTGATCCACCAGTGGAGCATTCTCGAGCGTGTTGGGTGGCACCAACGATGCGGCTTTGCCTGCCTTCACGGCCTTGTTGTATTCTTGAACGGTTTTTTCAACCTGCTTTTCGGGGAGCCCCGCTAAACGTGCAGCTTCTACCAAAGTATTAGCCTGAAACAGTGGTGCTTTGGCACGTTGATAGCGATCCAAGCGGTCCTGCATGGTGTCCACATTGAGTGACTTACCATCCATCACAATGTAGGCCCAATTCTCTGGCACCAGCTTAGGCAAAGCTTTCGCTACGCGCACATAAGTGTTCACTTCGTCAATAAAGCGCGTGCCGTCTTTTTTGATCAGGATGCCGTAATTCACCAAAATCGACGGATTCGCCCCCGTTGGCCCGTGAATCGGACCACCGTGGAACTGATCAAGGTTTACGAACTTCGGGAAGAACGGTGCGCTCAATTGAATGTTTTCACCTGTGCAAAAATGACTGCCACGAATCGGCATAAGAGCCACACCACCACCCATGTATTTCGTCACCATCTCTTGGTTAGCATGAAAACCTCCCGAGCAGATAATCACTCCACCCTTGGCGTAAAAGTCGATCACTTCGTTATTGCACAATGCACGCACACCTAAGCAATGAAGGCGTTTGTCGCGAAGCAATTCAATCGCTTTCGTGTTCGTGAAGATCTCAACACCAAGGGCTTTAGCCCGTTCTGTTAACTGCTTAATAAGCTGCGCTCCACCGGGTTTGAGTTCGCCCGTGACAACGTGTACGCGATATAAGGCCAGCCACGCTTCTTTGTGCACTGGACGGAATTTCACACCGCATTCCTCACGCAACCAATCGATTTGCTTTCCCACCTCTTCTGCGTATTTCCGAGTGAGTTTTGGATCGCCACGGCCCATGGAAACTTTCATCATGTCGTTATAGAACGTCTCCACGTCTTACGAAATCCCCTGCTCCTTCCAAACGCTGCTGTTAGACGCATTGATCATGCCACCCGCATAGATGGTGTTACAAAATGATGTGGGCATTTTCTCTAGTACAGCCACTTTGGCTCCTTGGTTCGTGGCTTCGATAGCCGCCGTGAGACCCGCGCAACCTGCGCCAATAATGACCACATCAAATTGCGCATTTTTCATGACAACCTCAGCGGACTCTTTGGCGGAAGCCATGCTAGCCAATGTGCCGACCATGGTGCCCACTAAACCCGTTTTGATCAGTCCTCGACGTGAAAACGTAGACATAGCTCTTCTCCTAGTTATCAACCGTTTATTCCTACACATGTCGTGTCGTGACGGCCTTAACGGTCAACCGTCAGTGGGCTCATTATTCCTTCACAAGTGCAAAATTCGCAATTTCTTTAATAAAATTCGAATATTCTTTTGCATTTATTGCAAACTCTGTCGTTCTTGTCCCATGACTGCCACGTATCAAGATCTTTTGCAACCCAATGTGAAGACCTTTCTTTTGTTTTGTTTAACCAAAAACATTCAAGCAACGGCTACGCAACTTCACCTGTCTGTTTCAGCAGTGTCCCGACATCTCGCACAACTTGAAAAGGTGCTGGGTCTCGACCTGGTGGACCGATCTCGCTATCCCATTGTCCCCACAGCGGAGGGACTCAGCCTTGCACGGCATTTAACGACTCAAGGTCTTACGCTTTCAACTGTTCTACAAAATTTGCAGCTCTCACCACACCACTATCCGATAGTGCGAATCGGCATCTTGCGAACGCTGACCAAGTATCTGGGTACAGAGTTTGTTGTGCGGATGTGGTCGACTTTTCTGTCTAACTGGCTCATCAGACGCACTCTTTCACAAGTTTCAATCCGGTGAAATTGATGTCATGATCGCTTCTCGTGGCTACGAGGATGTTCCAGACTTGGTGCGGCAACCGCTCTTTGACACAGCATGGTGACCTGGGAATTCTGCAGGAAAATGATCTGACATAACATATGAATAAAGGAATGTGTTCCAGACTTGGTGCGGCAACCGCTCTTTGAAGAGGAGCATCTCTTGGTGCTTCCTGAAAAACTGGCTAAAACACGATCGAATTGGCAGTGGCTAGATTTGCAGTTTATTGGCCTTCCGTACATTAAGAACTATCATTTGAGTGGTGGTAGCAAAACCGCCAATTTTCTCCACTCTCTGGGGCTAAATTTTCCAGAAACATTGGAAGCTGAAGGCACGGGGCTCATTTTGTCACTTATTCAGCGCCAAATTGGGTGGGAAATTGTACGCTCTAGTGCACTACTGGGCTTTGATGAGTATTTGGACAACCTCGCCCTTCTCCCTCTGCCACCCCCTGGGCTAAAAGTCACGTTCCAACTCATTGATCGAGGAGGCATTTCCTCAGCGTTACGCCAAGATTTGGTTTCCTTGTTCACCGAATTGTTTCGAGATATCACCCCTCGGCTCCGAGAACTCGCACCATGGACTGCAGCACGGACATTGGCTGAATGAGTTGCTAAAAAAGCGGCCCACACCGAGCGATGTGAGCCGCTTCCCAACCATGCAGATTCCAGAGGACCAGTCCGGAATCAGGATTCTGCTGGAACAAAGACCATAAGTCCAGCAGAGACTGAAAGGCTCAGGCTTAACCCGAACAGTGACCAGCTGTGTAGACCTTTCAGTATTGCATCGTCAACCGACCAAAGTTACGATGCGCTAGATATACCAAGAGGAGAGAAATTTTGGTATATCCATTAACGGTGTAGCAAGGAGATAGCCACACCATTAAAGCCTTCCATAAGGGATTCACCAAAACCTAGCTGGAAGACGAGACCAAGTATAGCCCTATTTTTTGCCTCGGCAAAAGACCTTAGAAGTCGGAACATGTAACATTTATCGTAAATAATTTCTAAATGTAACTGCACTGCTAATAATAAATGCTTCTCCTACTCTTTATCTTTTCTCTTTTCCTTTATTAACTAGTGTTTAGATCCACCCAACCCACTTGTCCCTTTCAAACAACAAATTACATTTAGAAACATCTAATGGAAAAATCAAACACTTTTGGTTAGAAATATTTTACTTTTTAGTCCCTACGTTCTAATTATTAAGTGGTCATTCCTTGCTTCCATGCGAATGCCAATGCTTTAAGACGTCTCGCGTTTAAAAACTACTTCTTTTGAGACATCACTCTTTGGAGAGGCCTCTGTAAAAGGCAATATCAAAAGTACACACTTTATGCATGATTGTTTTTTGGCCTTTGATCGTTTAGACTGTGCCCTATCTAGGATTAAAATTTAAACGCCCCTTTGCCAGGTCAGATTGCTTGTCGCGCTTGGTGCGTTATTCAATCCGTTTTAAATTGACTTTGTGGTCATCTCATGACTACCCCAGGATCGGCCCCATTGCGCTCGTCGGTCCTTCTGTACACAGGATCATGACAAAATGCATCTGACAAGATTTACTGACTTAAGTTTGCGTGTCTTAATGTATTTAACCTACCGTAACCGCACTTCGCTGGTGACGGTCAATGAATTGGCGGATCGTTTCCAGTGGTCTCGCAATCACATTGTGAAGGTCGCGCATTTCATGAACGCGCAAGGATGGATTGTGTCTTATCGGGGTCGCTCTGGCGGTCTAAAACTCGCAAAAGATCCTTCGGAATACCGTATTGGGGACATTGTCCGGGTGCTCGAAGGGGGAGACCATTCGCTCATTGATTGCAACTCGCCACGTTGCACCATGATTGAAGGTTGCACCTTCCGCGTGATTCAGCAAGAGGCTTACGAAGCGTTTTACGACAAACTCAACGATCATACCTTAGCCAGTATCACCTCAGACCCCACGACACAAAATGTCATCATGCGCATGAATAAGCAAGATCGCCGTGGGGGCCGTCACACAGGCAACATTCGACACCGTGATATGCGGGGGCGTCGTGGCATTGTGATCATCAAAGACGATGACACCGACCTGAACGATCAAAAAGCTTGAGAAAACTTTTTGCACTGCTCGTCGCTTCAACGACCATCCTCGGGCGTTGAAGCGATTTTTTCCGTTTGCCCCACCCGAGGCTTAGTCCAAAAAACTACCTCGTTGAACGTGAAAGTGCTGTGCCAGCTTTTCCGCTACGTCCACGGGGATATCCCGGACGCCTTGCTCGTAGTCCGAAATGCGCCCTTGACTCACACCGACCACTTGCGCCATTGCCTTTTGTGAGAGCCCCCATTCGGTACGAAGGCGCTTTAATAAATTCCCCGGTAACTCACGCGTCGCGGCGGGATTTTCCAGAGTCACCCCATTGTCTTCATAGGCATCGATCAACTTCACCAACGCTTCAAGATACGCCCGGTATTGGCTTGCACGGTGTTTCGGCACGGCCAGCGAAAAGACCGTAGTTTGATCATCCATCTCACTTTCACGCAATTGAATAGCCACTCTCATCCTCCTTTTGTTTGAGCCTTTTTCGATTACCTTCGTTGAGCCATTCTACCCGTCCCCACGCGTTCGGCTAGCTAAGCTCGTTCAACAAACTCGAGTACAATACCCATCAACGTTTCTTTCACGATCTTCCCTTGGTGGAGGCTCGACTCAAGACGGATAGAGAGTACCATGCCTAATGTAAAACAGCTTAAAACGCGCCTCAAAGCCACCCTCAACAAACGTTGGTTTACGCAGATCGTTGATCATCTTGACGATTTGATCGCGGATATCAAAGAGCGCTTTGATGACCGCGACAATCACGTGGTCTTCCGCCAATTGCCTGAGCCCACCGAGATGACCATGTCGCTCTCAGAAGCTCTTCGTCAGCGCAAATCCTCTCGCACTTTTAGCGACGAACCCCTCTCGGACCAAGACTTGGTGAACTTGTTATGGGCGGCCGACGGCATCACACACGACAACGGGCGACGTACCACACCATCCGCACTCGACTGGCGTGAAATCGATATCTATCTTCTTAAAGCCAATGGCATTTGGCATTGGGTACCGGAGAAAAATGGTCTCATTTTCTGTGAGCTCAACGATATCCGCTCGGCGTCCATCTTAGCGCAACCCACCCTTCACATTGCCCCCGTGCACATCATTTACGTGGCCAACCACGCACGCACCGAAAGTTTTGTGAGTCGCTTAGGTGAAAAAGTGATTGAAAAAATTCAACCCAAAAATTGGACCAAAGCCAAAGTCGAAGAAATGCGTAACCGCGCCATGATTCTCGACGTTGGGGTGAAGTTGCAAGCCGTTTATCTCGCCGCATCGGCGATGAATCTCGCCTGTGTCGCTCGCACCGGGTTTGATCGCGATCATTTGGAAAAACTCCTTCATTTGGGGCCCGAAGAGCACATCATCGCTGCGCAATCCGTGGGCTACCACCCCAAGTCCATTGCCGACACGTTCCTTTAACGCCCAACGGGACTGATCTGAATCGGGAGGTGCGTTTTGTGACGTCAGCGCCTACAATGAAAGGTGTGTTCCTCTTTGTCTCACTTCTGCCATGCTCAAAAAAGTTCTCGCTCTCGTCCTTCTTTTTGCCATCGCTATCGCGGTCTTTTTTGTGCTGAGCACGCGCCAAGCTCCCTCATCTGACCCGTGGCGTGCTTGGGGTAACGTGGATGTGCGCTCCGCGCAAGCGTCTTTTGAAATTACTGGCCGTATTCATACCCTCGCCGTCGACGAGGGTGAGCGCGTGAAAGCCGGTGATGTGATCGCCACGCTGAACACCGAAGCCCTCACGCGCGAGCGTGAGGTTGCACTCGCTCAAGCACAAACCGCGCAAGCCGCCTACCAAGAGCTCAAAGCGGGCTATCGCCCGGAAGACATAGCCGCTGCCCGAGCACAATTGCTCGCCCTGGAAAAGCAAACCGAGTTAGCGGCCATTACTCTGAAACGCAGCGAAGCGCTTTTTGCCAAAAAAGCCATCAGCGCTCAAAAACGCGATGAAGCGCGACTCAACCACGAAATGCTCTTGGCGCAAACCGACCAAGCCCGTGAGCAATATGCCATGAAACGCAAGGGCTACCGCACCGAGTCGGTTGAAGCGGCCTACCAACAATGGCAAGCACGCTTGGCCCAAGTGAGCACTTTGGACTACAAAATTGACGTCGCGAGTCGCCTCAAGGCGCCCGCCAACGGCATTGTTCGCTCTCGTTTGGCTGAGACAGGCGACATGACTTCTCCAGGCAAAACCGTCTACGACATTAGTCTCGTGGACGAGAAACGCATCAAAGCCTATTTAACCGAGAAGCAACTCGCGCTCATTCACCCCGGCGCTCACGCCACGATCGAAACGGCAACCGAGTCCGGCATCCAAGCCACGGTCGCGAGCATTTCGCCCGAAGCCGAGTTTACGCCCAAGACCGTTCAAACCGAAGACATCCGTGCACTGCTCGTCTACGAGGTGGTCTTGATCGTTGAGGATGCGAAGAATCGCTTGCGCTTAGGGCAGCCCGTGACGGTCACGTTTGAGAAGCCCTAACAGAGCCCGAGGTCGCCCATGTTATCGCGTCTCTTACGATCGGCTCGTTCAGCGCCCGAACCCGACTTTACTGCACCCGCACTTGAGATAGAAGCGCTCACGAAGCGTTACCCCGATCCCGTGACCCGGGCGCCACGAGCGGTGCTCGATCGCTTTTCGCTCACCATCCGAGACCCGGGGCTCTATGCCGTGGTCGGCCCCGATGGCGCGGGCAAATCCACCCTGCTCGATATGGTCGCGGGGTTGCTCTCTCCAGACGAAGGGCATCTGACTGTTTTTGGCCTCACGCCGGACGCGGATTCTCACACGTTTTTAAAAACGGTGGCCTATCTACCTCAACAGTTTGCGCTCCATGAAGAGCTTTCCCTCTGGGACAACATCACGCTATTTGGCGCCCTCAAAGGCTTGAGCCCTGAGGGTATCGTCGCTCGAGCGCGTCCGCTGTTGGAGCAAACGGGTCTTGCGGGCTTTGAGAGGCGTCGTGCTGGCGCCCTCTCGGGCGGGATGAAGCAAAAACTCTCGCTCGTTGTCGCCCTGCTGCAGCAACCCAAACTCTTGATTTTGGACGAGCCGACCGTGGGCGTTGATCCGGTCTCTCGAGCCGAGCTCTGGGCCATGATTGCCTCACGCACCCGTGAGGAAGCGATGGCTTGTCTTGTGACCACATCGCTCATGACGGAGGCGCAAAAAGCGCAACACGTGGTGGTCCTCCAAGAGGGGCGGACATTGCTCGCTGGCGCGCCACAGACAATCAGCAAGCGCGTCTCCGAGCGCACGTATGCCGTTGATCGTCCCCGTGAGCCTCTTGCGCGACGCGCGTTTGACCACCGACTTCTACAAGAGGCCACCCCACAGAGCGCCTCCCCCTTAATTGACGCCGTGCCTCGTGGGGATATTTTTGACGTGCTACTCAAAAAAGATGTCAGTCCAGTGAGCCTCAACCACGTCTGGCCCGAGGTGACGTTGAGAAAACGTCCTCCCACGCTTGAAGACGCTTTTTTGGCCGCGACCTTAGATCAGGGAAAAGCCCCCCTATCGGCAACGCGACCTACCGCCAATGCGTTTTCCACCGATGTCGTCATCGAAGTGCAAGACGTCACCCGTCGCTTTGGGTCGTTTGTGGCCGTGAGTCACTCGAATTTTTCCTTAGTGCGTGGTGAAATCTTTGGTCTCTTGGGGCCCAATGGCGCAGGGAAAACCACCACGTTTCGTATGCTCTGCGGTCTGCTCAATCCAAGCGAAGGTCGCATCATGATGGAGGGCGTTAACATTCTCACCGCAAAAGCGAGTGTTCGACAGCGTATTGGTTACGTCGCACAGAAGTTTTCACTCTACGCCCGCATGAGTGCGTGGGAGAACTTGCGCTACTTTGCCCAAACGTACGGTCTGCGAGGAGAGGCTTTAGCTCAACGGCTTGATGAATTGATGAAAAGTTTCTTGCTCACCCCTTGGGCACAAGTCCCCGCGGGCCTTTTGCCCCTGGGCGTTAAACGTCAACTTGCCATGGCCGTGGGACTCGTGCATTCGCCTTCGGTGCTCTTTTTGGACGAACCCACCTCAGGAGCCGATACCGAAGCGCGACGTGCATTTTGGCGTCGCATTACGGCGCTTGCCGACCAAGGCACCACCGTCGTCGTCACGACCCACTTCATGGAAGAGGCCGAATACTGTGACCGCATTCTGATTCAAAATCACGGTCGCACCTTGGCGCTCGGCACACCACAAGAAGTGCGAGCGCTGGCGCATCAGGCGCCCAACATGGAAGAAGCGTTCATTCGCCTCGTCACCGATACTGAGACCGTGAGGAGTGAGCCATGAGCGCCGGGTTACGTCGATTTTGGGTTTTGCTGAGCACCGAGATGCGTCAACTTTTGGTGGAAAGATCCACCTTTGGGCTGACGCTTATACTCCCCGCTCTTTTGATTTTGATTTTTGGTTTTGGGCTCAATTTTGATATCGACAAAGTTCGTGTGGGTGTCGTGGTCCCGCAATCAAATGCCGTCACTCAAGAGGTGTTGGGCGCGCTCACGGGTTCGAAGTACTTTGCGCCCACGACCTACCCCAACTTGTCGAGAGCACAAGCCGCACTCGATGCGCATGACATCAAGGCCATTCTTTACTGGCCGTCTGACGCACTCACCACCCCACGCAGATCCCCCTCGTTGGGCTTGGTGGTCTACGGTGTGGACGGCAACACGGCGCTCACCATTCGCACCTATGTCGAAGTCGCCCTGGGGCAAAAACTGGCCGCACGAGCGGGTGCACCCACAGCGCCCGTCGTTATCGAAGCGCGAACGCTCTTTAACGAGGCAGCCCGCTCGGCGTGGTATCTCATTCCGGGCCTCTCCATTGTGGTGATCACGCTCGTGGGCCCTTTTGTCACGAGTATTCCCATCGCACGCGACTGGGAGCGAGGCGTGATGACGAGTTTGAACCTCACGCGCATGACCCCACTCGAATATTTGCTCGCCAAACTCATTCCCTACACGCTCTTGACGTTGACGGGCTACTTTCTCATGACGAGTCTCGCGATCTGGGTCTTTGATGTGCCCGTGCGAGGAAGTTTTTCGCTGATCGTTGCAACGAGCACGCTCTACATTCTTTGGGCCGAGTGCTTTGGCCTCTTTTTGTCAGCCAAACTCAAAGTGCAAGTGCTCGCTAACCAATTAGCCATTCTCTTTTGCTATTTGCCCGCGTTGATGCTCTCGGGCTTCTTGTTTGATTTGCGTAGTGTCCCTACGCCCATTGCGCTCGTGGGACGTTTGATGCCACCCACCTACGCGATTGAGTCGCTCAAAGTCCTTTTTCTCTCAGGCGAACCCACGGCTTTGGTGTGGCGCAATCTCGGCATATTGGCGCTTTACGCTCTTCTCTTTTTTGTGCTCACGTGGGTGTTGCTCTCTGGGCCACGCCGACAGCGCAAGGAGGCCAAATGAGTTCATTACGCACGTGGCTCATGCCCCTTGGACGGCTCTCACGCTTGATTGCACTCATCAAAAAAGAGTTCATGGCGCTGTTAACCGATCCCAGTACGCGGGCGATTTTGGTTTTTCCCGTCATTATCCAATCCATTCTCTTTGGATACGGTGCGACGTATAACCTTCAAAACATCCCTTGGGTGCTCTACGACGGTGACCACAGTGCCACCTCGCAGCATATCGTCGAGCACCTCAACGGCAATGGCTTTTTTACACTCGTGGAAATTGCTCCTAATATGGCGGCCTTTGAGCGCAGCCTTGTCGAAGGACGAGCTCTCATCGGGGTAGCCATCGCCCCTCAGTTCGAAGCCCGTCGTCAGAGCAATTTGACGCAACCTGGCGCCGAGCGTCCGGCTCAAATTGAGCTGGTAGCTGACGCGCGTAACCTCACCACAGCCAATGTGGCCATGGGCTACACGCGAGCAGCCATTGGCGATTTGCTCAGAACCGAGACCACTCTCACGTGGCAAGAGCGCTTTCTCTACAACCCTCAGAACCTCACCCGCTACAGCATCATGCCTAGCCTCATTTTGGCGCTCACCATGATTCAAGTCTTGAGTTTAAGTGGGCTCTCCGTTGCGCGTGAACGCGAAGAAGGCACCTTTGATATGCTCCTGATGACGCCCCTTACCGTCGGAGAGATTTACCTCGGGAAAGCCATTCCCGCTATCACGGTTGGGGTTGGACAAGGTTTACTGATTTGGGCCGTGTGTTATTTTTGGTTTGAGATTCCCTTCGCGGGAAGTTTCTTGACGCTACTCACCGTCATCGGGCTTTTTGCGACGAGTCTTGTGGCGTTGGGGCTGGCCGTCTCGGCCCTATCGCGCACCTTGCAAAAAGCGCTCATTGGGGCCTTTCTGATTGTGCTCCCAAGCATTATCCTCTCAGGACTGATGACGCCTATTGAAGCCATGCCCGAGTGGATGCAAATCGCGACCTACGCCAATCCTCTTCGATTTGCCATCGAAGCTGTGCGCCGGGTCTATTTTGAGGCCAGCCCATTGAGTGCGCTTTGGCCCTTGCTTATTCCCACACTTGTGCAATGTGTGGTGAGTACTGCACTCGCATTGAAACTTTTCAAGAAAAATCTTGTATAGTCTCCATTCCTCTAAGATATATCAAATTATTATAATATACAATAACTACAATATTTATGATTCAAACCAAGAAAAAATGATGTCTCTATGTGCTTTTTCTTTAACTTTTAAATATAGGGAAGGGCATTATTGAGATTATTTACAACAGAATTCAATTATGAATACAGAAATACAAATGGTCTAAAATAATTCCTTGGCTTCTCGATACAAAAGGAATCACCGCCAAAATAATAATCAAAACCATAAAAATTATAGAAATATTTACAAAAAATGTAAAGATCACTGGTTCTTACGTGAAAAATATTTCTATTAAAAAAATTACTAACAAACTCTCTTCCGTATTCTTTAGCTACATACAAATCACAATTTCCTCTTACTGTTCCCTCAATTATAGTTTTAAATTCAAATTCAGAAAATTCACTCAATCTATTATTTATCTTTTGGAGATTTACAATGTTATCGAAATTACCCTTTCGTAACGCCACTACATTTTTAAAATTCCCTATCATAAGACATGAGGTTTTATCTTTATTAAAAAAACTCGTTATAATAGAATTGTTCAGAAATATATTCAGATAGTTTACGCTCAACTTCTTTTATATCTAATCTATTGTTTATTATCATGAATATATCAACCTTGCGATTAGCATCTTGAAAACTGTATATATCCTCTAATTCATCATTATTATAATTCATAATCTCAACCATATAATGTTAATATTTATATTCTTCTATAATTAAATCGTTATCGTGCATTATAATATCAAATGGTGTATACTTTTTCGTGTTTATTTCTAATAGAAACCAAAATCCCTCATCTGTTTTTTCAAAAACAGATCCACTTTTAATGTCTAATAAAGAAATCGAACAAAAATCTCTCAAAGAATATCTAAAAATAAATTTCAAATCATCTTGACTTAGACTATCTAAGGAAAAATCAAACAACTTGGCTAATCTATATCTATCATTAATTAGAATGTTTATATCTAAAATTTTATTTTTATAAAGTTTTTTTGTTATCTTTATATAAATAAGAAGCAATACCAACCTGACCGTACCGGGAAAAGAATGAATAAAATTGCCAATACAATTCGACAAACTTATCTTCCCAATAAATATATTCCGCAACCTGATCTTTTGGCACATCCTTAAAGCTATACCATGACCAATTCCATTTGTCTTTAAAATATCTTGAAATACTGTATTGAGTCATAATCAATTCTTTATTCCGACTGGCTAGGGAGCTCAAAAGTGACGCAGCCCACCGTGCGTCGTTTCCCAAACAGACGCTCCCCAAAGCCAGAGTCTTAATCATCAACCGTGACGATTTAGAGTTCGCCCTTGGCTTCCAAGAACATCGCTTCCGTGCGACACGTATCGATAATGACGCTTCGAATCCACTGAAAAAACGGATCCATGTGCGTGCTGTGATGCCAAATGAGCTTAGGCTCAAAACTGCCTAAAGCCAGCGGTATGGCATAGACTTTAAAGCTCATCGCGTCGCTCGAACCCAACAAAAAGCGACGCAACGTCACCATCGGCCCCAAATAGGTGAAGTTGGTGGTGCGCACCAAATTTAACACAGCCCCATAGTAGGGGGTACTCAGCCCCGTTTCTTGACCAAAATACGCTTGGATATTGGCGAGCGCCTTGCAGCCAAAATCGTCCACGTCCGTCATTTCAATCGCTCGCGTGTGACGCAGTCGCTCCATATCCAACGACTCAAAGCTCGTCGCGCACGCCAGGGGATGATCGGCTCGCATCAGCAGTGCGTAACGTCCTCGGTAGAGGTTGACGCTGTGAAAGTCGCTTGGAATCTCATCGGCCAACACATACCCCATGTCGGCCTCATTATTGCGAATCTTTTCAAAAACGGAGCGATTCGGGGGCACAATATCGACCCGTGCGCGCGGTGCCATTGCATAGAATTTCTGTAGCACCTTCCCCGTATAAGGACCGTGAAAAATATGGTCACTCACGACAAAGCGTAGTGTTCGCTGGGTATCTTCTAGATTGAAGTCGGGGCGTTCAAGTAAATGATGCGTTTGCTCGAGCAGCGCTCGAATAGGGGTGATCAATTCACGCATACGGCGCGTCGGCAACATGGCCGAGCCTGAACGCACAAATAGATCATCCTCAAAGAGCTCCCTTAACGCAGCGAGTCTTCGTGAGGCGCTACTCATGCTCCAATCCAAAAGAGCAGACGTTTGCGTTAAACTCTCGGTTTCCGAGAGCGAGAGTAAAAACGCTAAATCTTGATATCGCAAATCCGCAAGAGAAGCTGGAGCAGAAAAAGACGGGACGCGGACCATTTGCTTGCCTCACACAACGTCGACGTGGCGACGAGAAGGAGTTAAGGAAAATCACCTCGCCATAGCGTACCGTGATTTTGGCAAAGACGACACGTTTCGGTGCAAACAAATCCACTTCTAGCACCTGCGTCGACCTCGCTTTTCTTCACAAACGATCTTCACAGACAACTTTGTTCACTACAACTTCTTGTAGTGGATAGTCCCAATCTCATCAATATTTAGTAAATTTCACTTCAAAAATCTCGAAAAATAAATATTTCCTACAGCGCAATATACAAATTCAATTAGCTTTCCTTCATCCCAAAAGACCAATTTTTGACTAAGCAAAACGGGGCGTTGAGGGGAGCGTTTCAAGACGAGTGATTCGAGTCGATTCCCTATCGCTCACGTTTTTACCCAATGCCTGGTGAGTGTTTTTCCTTCTCAGAAATTGGCGCTCAAGAGTTCAGGTCAGTTTCATTGCGTGATCAGGGTTAGCACGCAGTTTTGGCAAAGCATACCCATGATGGGCTATTGCTGAATTGAATTTCGAATGACTAGACTCTCTTCATCAAGCGACGAACCCATCCTCTGAGGACCCGCTTCACTGAGGATGGGTTTTCTTTCGCTCTCAATTTTATTCCCACGTCAAAATAACGAGAAACAGGACCGACCAGCATGTTGACTGTCATTAAAAAAGATAACTCAACGGAAGCCTTCAAACCGCACAAAATTGCTGATGCTGTACTGAAAGCCGCCTTTCGTTGTGACCGCTCGGTAAGTCAAGACGAGCTCAATCGCATTATTAAAGAGGTGGAAACCCGCTTGGTGGGTCAGAACTCGGTTCATGTCTCCGAATTGCACGAATTGGTGATCGCCGTGCTCTCGTCTATGCACATGAAGCCCGTGGCAGATGCCTATGCCGAATACCGATACTACAAAACCACCTATGCCAAAACGTTCGAGCAACTCCGTCAAGACGCTGATGACGTCTTGCGTCTTGGTGACCGCGAAAACGCGAACTACGACAGCTCTTTGGTCTCCACCAAGGGCTCGCTGATCAAAGGCTACCTCACCAAGAGCCTCTACAAGCAGTTCTATCTCTCGGGTAAAGAAAAAGAGTTGATCGAAAGGGGCGACATCTACATTCACGATTTGCGTGACATGATTTTGGGTTGCATCAACTGCTGCCTCTTTGACATTGGGGCTGTGCTTAAAGGCGGCTTTGAAATGTCCAATGTGCAATACTCTGAACCCAAGACCGTGCTCTCAGCCCTGCAGGTGATTGGTGACATCACGCTCGTTGCCACGGCTCAGCAGTTCGGCGGCTTTACGCTGGCTGAACTCGACAAAGTGCTCTTGCCCTACGTGATGAAGAGCCATCGCGCCGCCATGGACAAATACACCGAAATGGGTCTCTCGCACGACAAAGCGCAGTTGTGGGCTGATAAAGACGTGGTGCGCGAGCTCGAGCAAGGGTTCCAATCCCTGGAGCTCAAACTCAACACCGTCCCCTGCAGCCGTGGTGACTTTGCCTTTACGACCATCACGTTTGGTCAGTGGAATCCCGAGAAGCTCTCCGAAGAGGAACGCCGTTGGATTTCGCAGATCAGTCGCACCATGCTCAAGGTGCGCCGTAACGGTCACGGCGCCGACGGCAAACCGGTGGTGTTCCCCAAGCTCGTCTATCTCTACGACGAACACCAGATTGAACGCGATCGCTACAGCGCTGAGTTGCTAGACGAAGCGGTGCGCACCTCGGCGCAGTGCATGTACCCGGATTACCTGAGTCTCTCCTCGGACTCGGGCAGTGTGTCGAAGATTTTCCAAACCTACGGAGCTATCACCTCGCCCATGGGGTGTCGTGCGTTTTTGTCGCTGTGGCGCAACGAAGAAGGCAAAGCCATTACGATTGGTCGCTGCAATATCGGAGCGGTCAGTTTGAATCTGCCGATCATCATTCGTTGGGCACAGCTCAAACACAAAAACGATTGGCAAAACGCCTTCTGGACACTCTTGGATGAACGCTTGGAAGTCATTCGCCAGTTCTTCAAGAAGCGCTACGACATCATTCGTAACCAGAAGTGCTCAAGCAACCCGTTAGCCTTCACGCAAGGGGGCTTCTACGAAGGGACCAAAGATCCCGACGACAAAGTGGGTGATATGGTGCGCTACATGACGGCCTCCTTTGGCATCACGGCGCTCGACGAAGCAACTTATCTTTGGACCGGAAAGCGCCTTGTCGAAGAAGGCGGTGCATTCTCCGCGTCGGTGCTTCGCCATTTGCAAGAAAAACTCGCTGATTTTAAGAACGAAGACGGCTACCTTTACGCCATTTACGGCACGCCTGCAGAGTCGCTCTGCGCTACGCAGGCCAAGCAGTACGATCGCTTCTGCAAAGCGCAGAAGATCGACAACGTCTTTACGCACACCGAGCACTATAGCCCCGAGTACTTCACCAATTCGTTCCATGTGAATGTCACCGAAGCGATCACGCCCTTTGAAAAACAAGACCGTGAGTTCGAAGACTTCCACCTCTGCGAAGGCGGTCACATTCAGTACGTGCGACTCGATAACCCGGAAAACCTCGCGGCCGTCAAAGCGGTGATTCAGCGTGGCATGGGCAAAGGCTTCTACCAAGGGGTCAACTTTGATTCGGCCTACTGTGGCGACTGCGGCAAACACAGCACCAACGTGCTCTTTACCTGCCCGCACTGCGGTAGCTCCAACCTCTCGGTCATTAGCCGTGTGTGTGGGTATTTGGGCTACTCCAACGTCAACGGCTCGTCGCGCATGAACGACGGGAAGATGGCGGAAATTAAAAACCGCGTGAGTATGTAAGCGACTCATCGCTCTATAGCGCAAAAAACCGAGAGCTCCGACGCTTGAGTCTCTCGGTTTTTTTTGTTGATGTTAAGCGCGGGGATTGAGCTCCTCGTTAGCTCGCTTTTCGCTCCATGGCGAGAATCGGGTAAGGGCGCCCTTCACTGTCGAGCGCGTCACGACGCACCACCACAAAGCTCATGTGTTCATAGAAGTACCAGGCTTGGGGATTTTGTTCGTTCACATCAACCCATTTCACGGCCAACGCATCAAAGGTATGTTGCACGAGCAACTTGCCCAAGCCTCGACGGAAATACGTCGGATGCAAAAAGAGTATTTCGATCTTGTGATCTTTGATCTTGCACCTCCATAAAGCCCGCCGGCTGTCCATTGGCTTCCAAAACCACCAGGGTTTCAATGCCTTCTAGACCGGCTTGGGCTTGAGGCGCAATGCCCTCAATCTCAGCCGGGGTTAAAAACGTGTGCGTGGCCGCCACCGAAGCGCGCCAAAGTACGACCAGCGCGTCGATGAGTTCAGGCGAACGCTCTTCAGAGGTGACGGTTCGTAATTGAGGTTCTATGGGACTATTCCTTTTCGTTAAAAATGAATCTTTGTGCTTATAATAAAGGCTCTTTTGGCTTTACGGCTGAAACATGCCCCTTCCCTCCCTTTGGAACGATCCCAGATGAATTACATTGGTCTCAATACTTGTGATACCGCCAACGGACCTGGCGTTCGGGTCTCCCTTTTTTGCTCAGGCTGTCGCGTGGGCTGTAAAGGGTGTTTCAACAAGGAGAGCTGGGATTTTTGTGCTGGCAAACCCTTTACCGACGAGACCGTTCAGAGCATTTTAAAGGCGCTTGCCGACCCGTATATCCGCGGTTTATCGCTTCTCGGTGGCGATCCACTCGAACCCGAAAATGAGCCCACCCTATTGGCCCTGGTGCAAGCCGTGCGAGAAAAATTTGGGGATACCAAAGACATTTGGATGTGGACAGGTCGCGTTTATAAAAACGTACAACACTCACCCTTGGTCGAAGCCGTGGACGTCCTCGTGGATGGTCCCTTTGTGGAAAAGCTTCTCACGCACGAGAAAAACGCGTGGCGAGGCAGTACGAATCAACGCATCATTGCCATCCATCCTAACGCTAAACTTCAGTAACCTCTTATGACGCTCATCGCCTACCGATGGGCTTTTGGTTAGATTCCTCAGCTTTTCTCCCTCAGTATTTTCCCGAAGACCCGTGGCAAACAGGCGGTTTGGTTTCGCAAGAGGTCTATAGTTAATGAATTAACCAATCTGTTACACCACTTTTGAGGAGGGCGTTTTTATGTGGGATCGTGTCATTCGAGAAGCCTACCTGGTGGATCCGCTTAATCACCGTGAAGGACGAGGCGATATCGCCATTGAAGACGGACGCATCGCGGCCGTGGGCCCCTCGTTGGTCGGGCAAGCTCGCGTCGAAGAAAACGCAGAGGGTCACCTCGTAATGCCGGGGCTCGTCGACGCGCACTTACACCTCGGCAGCCAATTCGGCAGTCCCTACGGGAGTCGAATGGCTGCACTCGCTGGCGTGACCACGTGCTTAGACATGGCGGGGCCCATTGACGATATCGTCGCACACGCCAAAACTTGTGGCGCTGGTATTAACGTCGCCACCATCGAGGGCTTTGACCCCATCCAACACACGGGCACCATGACACCCACGCCGTCACAATTGCGCGCGTGGCTCCACGGCACGATGGCTAAAGGGTCAATTGGCGCCAAAATCATGGGCGGACATTGGCCACTGCCTGCGGAAACCTCACGCGCTCTCGTCGAAGTGGCAAATGACGATCACGCCTACATTGCGTGGCACGCCGGAAGCATGACTGCGGGCAGTAACCTCAAGGGCTTTCGCGAGGTGATTGAACTCGTAGGGGATAAACGGCTGCATTTGGCGCACATCAACGCCTACTGCCGCGGTCGAGTTCTCCCTGTTGAAGACGAAGTGAAAGAAGCCTGCCAAGCGCTCGTGGCGCATCCCAATCTCTGGAGCGAAGCGTATGTGAGTCCCAACAACGGCACCATTCTCACCTGCGACGAAGACGGTCACGTGATTGATCACGTCACGCAAACGTGCCTCGCGACCTTTGGCCATGCGCCAACAGCTGCCGGCATGAAAGACGCGATTTTGGCCCACCACTGCTTTGTGGTTCAAGACAATGGGTTTGTCTCCTCGTTGCTCGAAGGCGACGCAGCGCTCACCTACTGGGAAGCGCATGGCACCGCCACCGCAGGCTCCTTCCCGGTGAACCCCGCCCTTTCGCGCTTTGCACTAGCAACAGCCAAACGCCCTGAGAGGAGCTTTGTGGTGGATGCGATCTCGACCGACGGAGGGTGCATTCCTCGCAATGTTCAACTCGCCGTCGGCCTTTCACTCGTGAAATTTGGCGCATTAACGCTACCAGAATTTGTGCAAAAAGTGAGCCTCAACCCAGCACGCCACTTGCGACTCATGGATCGCGGTCACTTGAGTGAAGGTGCTGTGGCCGACCTCACGATCGTCGACCTCGATCGTCAGTGCGCGATGCAAACCATTGTCTCGGGGCACACGGTGATGAAAGCCGGATGCGTCACAGGCACAGGACTTCGCTTCATCACCACCGCAGAAGGCAAAGCCGCTCTTCGCGCGCAAGGCTTTGAAACCCTCACCGTTTCGTTTGAAACGCCCGAGCCTGAGCGCCTCGTGCTCTAGCCAAAGTGCTATAGTTGATAAACCGTTTCGCTTCGTGGGCAACGCGTTAACCGCTGAGGAACGCGTTGCCTCCATGAGCCATTGTGGACGATTTCTCTTACGTTTCATTTTTGGGGGAAGAACATGCCTTCCAACGTTTTGCATCGCCTTCGTCTTGGTGCCCTCTTGAGTGCGCTCACCCTTACGCTGGTGGGTTGCCAAACTTACGTGACCGTCACCTCCTCGCCCGAAGGCGCCCTGATCACCGACCCCTCGGGCACGGTGCAATACGGCTACGCTCCTGTGGACATTAAGCTCAACAAAGACGCGCTTGAAGCCACGATTGATCCCACGGATTCCAAGGCCTGTGCAAAGTGGGAAGGGGTCGTCGCCACGTGGCCCAGTGGAGCTAAGGCACATACGCCTAACCCCATGGCCATTTGCGACTTAAAATTTGGCGCCACCGTGCAACTGTTGCGCCCGGCGGACGCCCCCAATGAAAACACCGATTTGAAGTGGGCGCTCGATCGTGCACAGCAGCGCGCCAAGTCGCTCGAGGAAGAAAACAAACGACTTGAAACCTACCTCAACAGCCCTTTTGGCTGGTTCGTCCGATAGAGGCACCGCGGGGTTTTCACCTGTGGTGCATCTGGGCACCGCCTCCCTGGGACTGACCTGACGGATATTATCCACTTTTGCGATAAAGCCTAAAAATCGACCCGTTGATCGTTGTTTCACCATCAACGGGTCTTTTTTGGGTAAGCACAAAACCCAGAGTCTGAGCACGCTATCGCATCGGGTACCCCCAGAAGAAATACACACCGCTCCCCACGCCACGGGTGTACCCTGTCATCAAGTAAAGAGGGCCAATCACGCTGTCGATCCCAGCGTAAAACCCAATACCTTGGTGCCAGCTTTTATCCTGCGTATCTGGCCACTTCTCGCTATCGTTCCAGAGGCGTCCCACTTGAAGCATGGTGCCCAGCCACAGAGGATTGCCTTTGAGGTTCACAATGTCGCTCATGTTGCGAGCGAGCGCTAAACTGCCCCACTGTAAATTCGACCCCGCCCAACGGTTGTACGGCGCACCAGCCATCTGGAAAGCGCCACCCAACGAGAAGAAACTCTCGAGTGCAGCTTTACCCACATCGGCTCGAGCCGTCAGTGTCCAGGGCCC